>Ga0101945_1000243_pt1 | contig 113176 bp, 98 predicted proteins | sample DewCreD2012metaG_2_FD_75246 | JGI IMG/M metagenome (GOLD analysis project Ga0101945, IMG submission 75246) | Hot spring sediment bacterial and archeal communities from British Columbia, Canada, to study Microbial Dark Matter (Phase II) - Dewar... ... | reverse complement strand
CGCGGCCGGCCGCCGTACGAGGGCAATCCGGGCTGGAAGCGGTATCCCTGCCAGTGTGCGGGATGAGAACGAGATACGGCTATTTGTTCGTGCTATGACCATCCGGAGCACCGCTCCACCACGCGCCAGATCGTGAGCACGGCTGGCGCGGCAGCATGGCTGCCGCACGCCATACGAGGGCAATCCGGGCTGGAAGCGGTATCCCTGCCGGTGTGCGGGATGAGAACGAGATACGGCTATTTGTTCGTGCTATGACCATCCTGGGCACCGCTCCACCACGCGCCAGATCGTGAGCACGGCTGGCGCGGCAGCATGGCTGCCGCACTCCAAACCGTGCGCCACGCGCATAACGAGCGGGTACGGCAATTCATCTAGCACGTGCTAGTACGGCTGGAGCGGCGCTCTGCCATCGGGCCAGTCGTCCACAACAGCACCTATGGCGATTATCCCCGCTGATACACACGTGGTTGACACCAGTTGTGGGTAATGCATAGGCTGGAGGTGGGGGGTGACCGGTTCAGTGTGGGTCAGGGCGAGCCGGAGGCTCGCGCTCCCAGTTTCCAGGACCCGGCTCGCCTCCGCTGGAGGTGGGGGTTGACCGGTTCAGTGTAGGTCAGGGCGAGCCGGAGGCTCGCGCTCCCAGCTCTCAGGGGGATGCCAGTGCGCATACAGCGGTGCTGTGTGCATATGTAGGGTTAGGGTGATGACTGGGCAGCATTACACCAGATTCGATATCAGAGACGCATCGCTATCACAAGTCTGGGCCGCCGCTTCTTCGCGCAGGGAGCTGCTCACAGACCACGTGCTATACTACAGTGAGCTGGCCGGTTTGGCACGCCCATCGTGCCGTGTCTGATGGATGTTGAATGTTACATGACAAGATATATGAATCACCAGGTACAAAAGGGGTATCATTTAGCAGAGTATTGACTTCAATGTATGCCATCATCCAAGCAACCGAATGGAGAACAACGCTATGACTTCACAACCACCTCAGACAGCGCAGAAAAATCCGGTCGAAATGCTGCAAGATCAGGTAACCCTGCTTGCTCACATTCACCAGACCCAGCAAGAGCAATTGCGTTTTCTTGCCACCGATATTTATCGCACTCAACAAGAGCAGTTACAGGTGCTTCGTTCGCTAAGCGAACAACTTGCGAGTCTCCAGGTCGAGGTGAATCAATTTGCCCAATCGGTGCATCGAGTCCAGGTTGAGGACTTTGATATGCCGTTTACTTCGATGGTGCCTTTCTTGCTTAAGAGAGCGTTCGCATTAGTTATTGTCAGCACTATCCTTGGTTTTATCGGTTTATGCGTTTTCTTCGCATTGATGACTTTCGCAGGTTCGTACTTCAGGTTTTGAGCGAATTATCAAACATTCGCATTTTACATCGCGACATAGTGAGTAGCACAAACATATCGGCCATGTTCTGATGTGTTTGTGCTGCTTCTGTACATATCATTCCTGTATGCACCATTCTGATATGCGCCAAAACACCTCTCTTTTACCACCCGCCTCGGTTATTGTACTGACGCACAATACCTGTGACCTTACAATCACCTGTTTGAAACAGTTTTACCAACAGGCATTAGACCATGGGTGGCAGGTGATTGTGGTTGATAACGGTTCAACCGATGGTACGTATCAACGATTAACCGGGTTGTTTCCGTCGGTAGAGGTGATTCGGAGTGAGCAGAATCGCGGCTTCGCAGCCGGTAATAATCTCGGTCTGCGCCGGGCAACGGGTCAGGCGGTGATTCTGCTCAATAGTGATGTGCTGGCTTCTTTTGCGACACTGAGCCGTCTGCCAGAGTTTCTCACCCAATATCCGCAGGTAGGTGTCGTTTCACCACAATTGCAAACGGCAAGTGGCTTGCCACAAGCCTTTGCATACGGTTGCGATCCCACTCTGCCCTACCTTCTGCAGCGTGGGCTGTGCTGGCTGATCTGGCGTAAGCCGTTGCACGATTGGGGGGTCGCCGCACCTATCGAAGTTGACTGGGTTTCCGGGGCCTGTATGTGTGTGCGGCGTGCTGCTATCGAGCAGGTTGGACTGCTTGATGAACGCTTTTTTCTGTACTTTGAAGATAATGACTGGTGTTTGCGTATGCGAAACGCCGGCTGGAAGGTGATGTATGTTCCCACTTACGCCGTGACGCATCTGGGTGGGCAGAGCTGGCCGACGCCCCGGCTGGCCGGTCAGCATTATCGGCAAAGCCTGCGCTATTTTTATCAGAAGCATTACGGGCCGTTGGCGACCGGGTTGCTGGGGTTGGGGTTGTTGGGGTATCAGTTGTTGCTGAAACTCATGGCGTTCAGGTTGCGGAAGGGAATGGATTGATGAACAGTCATCATATATTCTACAATGTTCGAGCCGTTTGAAACACTATGGCATGCCAGAAATGATGAATATGAGGCAATTCTTTATTAATCGAGAGATTAATTGTTCAGCAATATATATAACCTTTCCGTTTTGATCAAATACGGATACACCCATGCCCCGTCTAAACCCAATCATCCATCTGGCTTTTTTGCTGGTTCTGACGTGTTTGGTGCGTTTGCTGGCAAGTATTTTCGCAAACGACATTATCGATGTACGTAATTATCAACAGGTTGCCGAAGTCATTGATCGCTTTGGCATATCTGGTCTGTACCGCTACACGCCAGACATCTATCCCTACCCACCGTTGTGGGCAGGGTTTGAGGTAGCTGCGCACCGGCTTGCCCGGCACAATATCCTGTCCTTTTCGCTGGCGATCCGTCTGCCGATCATTGCCGCCGATGCGGGCATTGTGGCGGTGATCTGGCAATGGGTGCATCGCCGTAATGGATCATCATCGCGAGCGATGCGGGCGGCAATGATCTACGCACTGAACCCGGTGTCGATCATTGTTTCGTGCTGGCACGGTCAGTTCGATGCTTTGCCACTGTTCTGGGCAGCGCTGGCAATGATGTGCACCGCCTGGCAGTGGCAGGCCATTGCCCTGAGCGTTGGAATTGCGCTGAAATCGTTTCCGGTGTTGCTGGTGCCGGCGTTTCTGTGGCACTTGCAGCCGCTACGACGACAGGTGCAGTTCGGGCTGCTCGCGCTGGTGCCGGTGCTTTTGCTGCTGGCACCGTTTGTTGTCGATGATGCTTCCGCAGTTGTCCGTGAGTTGTTCGGGTATCGCGGGCATGCGTTGCTGGGGATCATGGTGCCGGTACGAACTGTGTATGTGCCGCTGGTCGGTGAACGTTTTCCGGTGGAAATGACCCGCCTGCTTATTTCGCTGTCGGCGTATGGATTTCTGATTCTGTACGCGCTGATTGTGTGGTATACGAAGCGTCGGTCAATGAGCGTGCCGATGCAGGCAACGCTGATCTTTTTGCTCTTTTATGTCGTGTACGCCGGGGTTGCGCCGCAGTATCTGCTGTGGGTGTTGCCGTTTATGATTATGGCTGCCCGACCGGGAGCGGTGCTTGTCTATTCCGCTGTTTCTACGCTGGCTTTACTGGGGTTCTATCTGTACGCAGTGCCCGATATTTTTCCCTTTGCGCTCACCGTCTCACCCCGGCTGGCACAGGTTGCCTACGGTCTGTTCGGTTCGTTGTGGTGGCTGACTTGCGGCGGGTTGCTGGTGTGGTTCTGGCGGCAGAGGTGAGGTAATGATCAGCCCGAATGACACTGCTCACAACGACAAAGCGGGCAAAGGGAGAACCCTTCGCCCACCATTGGCGCCCCCGGTGCGACTCGAACGCACGACACGCAGTTTAGGAAACTGCTGCTCTATCCCCTGAGCTACGAGGGCGTTGCGCCAAAAGTCTACCATACTCCGCAATGGCGTGCAAGCAGGTGATGTTGTTCGCCGCCCAAAACCTCTCGCCCATGCTCGACCGCCCTGCAGTGCGGAGAGCGGGAGGATGCGCTGCTTTTTTCACACCAGTATCAGACTCACCGCTACTGTCAGGATGGTTACCGGTAGACCAACTCTCAAATAGGCACCAAAGGTCACCCGTACCCCCCAGCGCGCTGCCAGCTCGGCCATAATCAGGTTGGCAACCGATCCCAATAAGGTCAGATTCCCAGCCAGAGTCGCGGTAGCGGCCAGGGTGAGCCAGGCCCGTTCTTGATCGGCAAATGCCGGGATTAAGCTCTGCAACAGGAGTACTGCCGGTACGTTGCTGATCAGGTTCGAGAGCACGACCGATACCAGGCCGAATGGAACCATGCCGGCCTGGGCCAGCGGGGCCAGATTCGTGAAGAGGATGTCCGTCCAGCCCTGAACATCCAGGGCATGGGTGACAACGAAAAGGCCGGCGAAGAAGGTGAGCAGGTTCCAGTCGATGGTTTTGAAGACGCGCTCAGGGCGCAACCGTCGGGTGGCGAGCAGGGCGGCTGCGGCTACGAACGCTGCCAGCGGTACCGGGACGCCAATCAGGAATGCGATCAGCATCAGGCTGATAACCAGCGCCGCTTTGCGGAGGAGCGGACGGTAGACCCGCGTGCGCAGAACGTCGGGGGTGGTCAACGGGCCGCCGCGAAATTCGTCGCGGTAGACCAGCAGCACAACAATCCAACAGATGACCAGACCGATCAGCGCCGTTGGTGATAGGGCTGCCGCAAAGTCGAGGTACGAGATTTTGGATGCGCTGCCGATGATGATGTTTTGCGGGTTGCCGGTGATAGTCGCCGTTGAACCGACGTTGGCGGCAACCGCCAGGCCGATCAGGTAGGGTAGCGGATTACGCCGTAACGCGCGCGTGACATCGAGCACGATTGGGGTCATCATCAAGACAATGGTGTCGTTGAGAAAGAGGGCTGAGAGGATGCCACTGGCACCGATCACCAGGGCCAGCAGCGAGCGTGGGCCACGGGCAAACTGGACGACGCGCTGGGTGATGACGCCAAAGAAGCCGGCTAGAAACAGGCTGCCGTTGATCACCATCATGCTGAACAGTAGCACGATAGTGTCGAGATCAAGGGCCGCGTAGGCTTCCTCAAGCGACATGGCACCGATTCCCAGCAACAGCGCCGCCCCAATGAGCGTGATGGTCGTGCGGTCAGCACGCAACAACGGCCAGCGTCCAACCGCCACCCCGATGATGGTGGCCGCGACGATGCCCAGGGTAAGGATCGAGATGATGGTCATACAGGTTGTTTCAGCGACATTAATGCAGGTGCGACATGACGTATATCAATGGTGATCGGTTGTGCCTCGTTTAGAGCGATCCTTCGCGACCCGCATCCGCTGCGGTCACGAAGATGGGGTTGGTGAAGAGCCATGGTTTGCCGCCCCAGTAGGCTTCCACCCGGTACACTCCATCATCGGTTACGGTCTGGCGGATGCGCCGAATACCGCTGGTCATGACTTCACCATTGACGATCAGACGGGCATAGGCATCAGCTCCAACATCAACCTCGACCAGCAGCGGTCCACCGGCCAGGCTGATGGTGTCGCCAATTTCTGCCAGATCACCCGGTCGGCTGAGGCGAAAGATGATCGACGGCGCGTCACCGTCAAGACGATTGACAAAATAGCAGCGCCCGGCAGTCAGCGCGGCGTAGACCTGGTGAGTGGCAGTTGTTGCATCGCTACTCAATGGCTCAGGCAACAGCAGATAGTTGGTCAGTGTCCGAAAGATCCACGGATAGGGGAAGACTTCGATTTCGCCCCACGGCGCCTTCCGCTTGAAGCCGTGTGCATCAACACCGCCAATTCCAAAGGTGCGTCGTCCGACCATGTTCAGCCGATCCCACCAGGCCAGTGTCGCCAGGGTTGGCCCGCTCAGGCCGAGTTGCGGATACAGTACCAGGGCCAGTTTGTTCCGTTCGGTCAGGTGTTCCCCCCAATCACTCATGAAATTCCACAGTTCAAGCCCAACCACGCGACCGGCCCGCTGACTCGGCCCGTCAATCGTCCAGTCATCCCAGCGGTAGATGTCTTTGAAGGAATTACGCACGCGCTCGTCGGGGTGAGCAATGATGCCGAAGCCGCCCCGCTGGTAGACTTCATCAATGAATTGCTGCGGTGGCAGTTCGTTGCTGATCACGGTATCAACATTGAGAGCCAGGAAGTGATTGTGATCGGGGGTAATTTCGTGACCGACAATCACCAGTACATCATCGTGCCAGCCGGCAAACGGTAGCCCTTCGAGCGTATCGTGATCGGTCACAATCACCCAGCGCAAGCCGGCTTCACGAGCCGCAGCGATCAGATGGGGAAAGGTCGCCGAGCCATCCGAATAGGTGGTATGCATGTGGATTGCGCCCGGATAGATGAAAGGATAGTTCATGGTACACTCCATGTACAAATATTCGCCCTCTGTATGCTACCACAGACCAGTATGATCGTTATTGACATCGATGCCAGTCGGGTCACGGTTGCCCAACGTACCGGCACGGAACGGTACAGCTATGAACTGATTGCGGCGTTGGATCGCGTTGCTCCGTCTGACATTCACTTTCGCCTGTATGTCAATGGTCGCCGCGATCAGCTTCCCCCGGTAAGCGAACGCGCTTCGATTCACGACACTCGCTTACCACGCCTCTGGACGCACCTGCGGCTTGGCCCGACGAGCTGGCGCGCCCGGCCTCATGTTCTGTTCGTACCGGCGCACGTGGTGCCCTTGCTGCATCCACCGACGGTAGTGACAATTCACGATGTTGGGTACCGGGCATTTCCCGAAACGCACACTGCCCGCCGGCGTCTTGAACTGGAGCTGACGACGCGCTGGAGTCTACGCGCTGCTCGTCACGTTATCACGATTTCGCACGCTACCAAACGCGACCTGATCAACTGGTACGGCGCCGATCCCAATCGGATTACGGTGACGCATCTTGGGTGCAGCTCGATCTTTACACCACCAGCCGACCCGCAAGTTGTGGCAGCGGTCACAGCGCATTACGGTCTTGGTCAACGTCCGTACCTGCTCTACATCGGCACCGTTCAACCGCGCAAAAACCTCAGCCGGGTGATTGACGCCCTGGCCCTGACTATCGCTGCTGGCTACGACCTCGATCTGGTGATTGCCGGCAAGCGTGGCTGGCTCAGCGAACCGATTGAGCGGCGCGCCGGCGAGCTGGGAATTGCCAATCGGGTGCATTTTACCGGCTTCGTAGCCGATGCCGATCTCCCGGCGCTGCTGGCCGGTGCGCTGGCATTTGTGTTCCCGTCGCTCTACGAAGGGTTCGGGATGCCGGTTGTCGAAGCGATGGCCTGTGGGACGCCGGTCATCACCAGTACCAGCTCGTCATTACCCGAAATCGCCGGTGATGCAGCGCTACTAGTTGATCCGCTCGATACCAATGCGATTGCGGCTGCTATCATGCGTCTGAGCGATGACCATGATCTGCGAGCAACCCTGCGCCAACGCGGTCTGGCGCGGGCGCGTCTGTTCAACTGGGAAACCTGTGCCCGGCAGACGCTGGCAGTGCTGTTACAGCAATCGCGGTAGAGGAGGTTAGATCAAATCTTGCCTGACACTGTGCATTATTCAGGTTGTCAGATCAGTTTACAAGCGCCTGGTACGTTGTTGCCGGCACAGGCGTACTGTCTGGTTCACTACATCCCCGCTCAGGGGCAACGTCAGGGTGATGGATGCAAGCGGGATACGCCAGCCATGCTGTCAGCGGGGCTATGCGACACCCCCACCCCAGCCCGCCCCCGCTGGAGGTGGAAACACGCCCCCATCCCAGCCCACCCCCGCTGGGGGCGGGTGTGAACGGTTCAGTAAAGGTCAGCAGTATGGTGTGAGGTTGGTGATCGAGCCGGAGGCTCGCGCTCCCAGGGGGTGCCGGCATATGCACACCACGACAGAGCACTGACAGGCGCAGCGTGCGGGTGATGGTAGCGAGTGTGCAATGGCTGGTAGTTAGCTTTGATATGCCAATGCCGGGGCCGGGAGGATGCGATGGGAAGCAGCGATCACCAATGCTCTGAAGCGGCAGACGCTTTAGTTTGCGGGATTCATCTGTTCAACCAGGGAGAGTTCTGGCACGCCCATGAACAATGGGAAATCTGCTGGCGTGCTGCCCAGGGTATGGATGCCGATTTTTATCAGGCACTGATCCAGAGCGCGGCAGCGCTGGTGAAATGGCGCCAGGGCAACCTGCGCGGTTTGCGGCTCAATTGGGCGAAAGCGCAACGCCGTCTGAGCCGTTTGCCGTCGTTCTACCGTGGTATTGATCTGGCACGCCTGCAAACCGCGATGACAGCGCTGGTCAATGATCCAGAGCTGGCATCTGCGCCGGTGTTAGACCTTCCGCCAGCGCAGTGATGGTTTGTACGGGGTGATGATCGGTGCGAATGCAGGTGCATTTTGGCAAACCCGACAGACGCAAAGCGCACCGGGGGCGCGCGCTCCTAGTGCTGCGCTGGGTGGTGATCGGTGCGAATGAAGGTGCATTCTGGCAAACCCGACAGACGCAAAGTGCGCCGGAGGCGTGCGCTCCCAGTGCTGCGCGGTATGATGATCGGTGCGAATGCAGGTGCATTCTGGCAAACCCGACAGACACAAAGTGCGCCGGAGGCGCGCGCTCCCAGTGCTGCGCGGTGTGATGATTGGTGCGAATGCAGGTGCATTCTGGCAAACCCGACAGACGCAAAGTGCGCCGGATGTGCGCGCTCCCAGTGCTACGCCGGGTGGTGATCGGTGCGAATGCAGGTGCATTCTGACAAACACGGCAGCTCCATAGCGCGCCGGAGGCGCGCGCTCCCAGTGCTGCGCCGGGTGGTGATCGGTGCGAATGAAGGTGCATTCTGGCAAACCCGACAGACGCAAAGCGCGCCTCCGGCGCGCGCTCCCAGTGCTGCGATTTGTATGAATGAAGGTGCATTCTGACAAACCCGACAGACGCAAAGCGCGCCGGAGGCGCGCGCTCCCAGTAGCTACACAGCGCGCCGGAGGCGTGCGCACTCAGGGGGCAGAGGTGTCTGATGACCGCTTACCCTGCTTCTGATAACCCGGAGAGATCGCAGAGAGGCAAGGTGCGCTACAGCACGTTGTCGCTGCTGACTGTGGCACCCCGCCTAATCCTCATCCCGGCGTGGAATGACTCGTGGCGCCCGGCGCGGCTCTTTCGGCGGTGGCGGCCCTAACACCAGCTCAAGCGCCTGCTCGATGCGCTCTATCAGGTGAATGGTCAGTTGTCGCCGCAAGGCAACCGGTATCTCAACCAGATCGTGCTCGTTGCGCCGCGGCAGAATGATCTGGCGAATGCCGGCCCGATACGCACCGAGCACCTTTTCTTTTACCCCGCCAATCGGTAATACACGCCCATGCAGGGTAATTTCACCGGTCATGGCAATGTCGTGCCGTACCGTTCGCCCGGTCAAGGCCGAAATCAGCGCTGTCGCAATCGTCACCCCCGCTGAAGGGCCATCTTTCGGGGTAGCGCCTTCGGGGACGTGAACGTGAATATCGAGTTTGTCGAAATGGCGGATTTCGATCCCCAAACGACTCGCGTTCGCCCGCGCAAACGAGAGCGCTGCCTGCGCCGATTCTTGCATCACTTCGCCGAGCTGACCGGTGAGGAGGAGGTTGCCTTTGCCATCCATCAAGACGACCTCAACCGGCATGATGTCGCCTCCGGCACTGGTGTAGACCATCCCAATCGCTACCCCTACCTGGTCGCGAGGATCAATCTTGCCAATCTCAAAGCGGGGTGGCCCCAGCAGCTTCGGCAACGCACGCGGTGTAATCTGACGGGGGTAACGTCTTCCTTCCGCAATCCGACGGGCAATTTTGCGGCAGATCGCGCCAATCTCGCGTTCGAGATTACGCACACCGGCTTCGTAGGTGTAGTTGCGGATAATTGTGTGAATGGTCGCATCGCCGAAACGAATGGTTGCCGGCGGCAAACCGCTGTCGGTCATCTGGCGGGGAATGAGAAATCGGCGGGCGATATGGAGCTTCTCATCTTCGGTGTAGCCGGGCAACTCAACCAGCTCCATGCGGTCGAGCAACGGATCGGGAATGTCGTCAGCAACATTTGCCGTCGTGATAAAGAGGGTTTGACTGAGATCGTAAGGCAGATCGAGATAGTGATCGCTGAAGGTGCTGTTTTGCTCCGGATCAAGAACCTCTAGCAATGCTGCCGCAGGATCGCCCCGAAAATCACTGCCCAGCTTATCAACCTCGTCGAGCATAAAGACAGGGTTGATCGTCCCGGCAACTTTCATCCGTTGCAAGATGCGCCCTGGCATCGCCCCAATGTAGGTACGGCGATGACCACGAATCTCGGCTTCGTCATGAACACCACCCAGGCTGAGGCGTACAAAGCGCCGACCCAGTGCTTCAGCAATGCTCTGCCCAAGACTGGTCTTGCCAACGCCGGGTGGGCCGACAAAGCAGAGGATCGGTGCCCGCCGCGACGGCCCGGCCAGTTGGCGCACTGCAATGTATTCGAGGATGCGATCTTTCACCTTCCGCAAACCATAATGGTTGCGTTCGAGCACTGCCGCTGCCGCTCGCAGATCACGGTTTTCAGGGCTGGCATTACTCCACGGCAGTGAAATCAGCCAGTCGAGATAGGTGCGCAGCATGCCGTGTTCAGGCGACATTGGTGAGATGAGTTCCAGCCGGGCCAGCTCCTCTTCAAAGCGGGCCATCGCATGGGCGGGCAAACCGGCTGCCGCCGCCCGTTCACGCAAGAGCATAATCTCGCGCCGTGAGGGGTCTTCCTGCCCAAGTTCACGCTGAATCGCCCGCAATTGCTCGCGCAGAAAGAGTTCGCGCTGGCTGCGATCAACCTCTTGCTGCACCTGACTATGAATACGATTTTCCAGCTCTAGTAAATCCAACTCTTTAGCAAGCAGAATCTCCAACTGACGCAGGCGCTGCTGAATATCAGCTAACGCCAGAATACGCTGGCGATCTTCAACTGAGATAGGCAGCAGTGCAGCAATAATATCGGCCAGCTCACCGGGTTCGGCACTGTTGAGCGCCGACAGGTAAGCGTCATCGGGAAGATTGCGCGAGAGGCGAACGATCTTCTCGAAGGTGGTCAAGATGGTACGGCTCAATGCCTCGACCATCAACGCAGCATCCTCATCGAGCGGCGGTGTTTCAAGCGGCGTCGCCAGCACACGCAAGGCGGGATGTTCAGTCACCACACTGACAATCTGCATGCGCTGACGCCCTTCCAACACGACGCTCAGTGTACCATCGGGCAGTCGGCGCACACGCTGTACAGTCGCTTCTACCCCAACCGGGTAGAGATCATCAATGCCTAACGTCAGCTCATCAACCGGGCCGCGCACCGCCACCGCCAGCACCAGGCGATCCTCAGCCACTGCCTGCTCAACCGCATTGATTGCCCGCTCATCACTGACAAACAGCGGGGCCAGCATCTGCGGAAACAAAACACTGTCCAGCAGTGGCAAGACCGGTCGCTCATACAATGTGGTACCGGAAGGAGATGGTGACTGTTCATTTGCCGGCGTTGTGGTCATATGCTCGCTCCTGCGCAGATGCATCCGAGAGAGACGATGGTAAACCATCTGCGCATTGTCATGATAGTATGTTCAGTGTAGCACATACTGACATGTTGCGCGTTGATGATTGGTAGCACCAGCAATGCCCGATAGTGGCAAGACGTTCACTGTCGGCTGATGCTGAGCGAAGTTTCTCTCCTCACCCCACGGTAGAGAGGTACGGATGCCGGGGGCAAGATGAGGGATAGGCATAGAGCAGAGGACACAACCGTGAAGATCACGATCAACGACATCACACTCCACATCGAGATCACCGGCTCCGGGCCGGCCCTCCTCGCTATCCACGGCTTTACCGGCAGTGGTCAAACCTGGCAACCGCTCGTGCCGACACTGGCCCAGGATCACACCCTGGTGCTGGTTGATCTGATCGGACACGGTGCCAGTGCCGCGCCACCCGATCCGCACCGCTACACGATAGAGCAGTGTGTCACCGATCTCCTCACTCTGCTCGACTACCTTGGTATCGAACACACTGACCTGCTCGGTTATTCCATGGGTGGCAGGATCGGCCTCCTCCTGACTGCCCATGCACCGACCCGGATCAGACGACAGATTCTGATCGGAGCCTCGCCAGGACTGGCCGATCCAGCCGAACGTACCGCCCGTTTAGCCAGTGACGAAGCACTGGCCCGTCTTATCGAAGAGCGCGGCCTGGAATGGTTTGTTGACTACTGGGCTGCCCAGCCTATCTTTGCTTCCCAACAACGCCTGCCGCCGGCAGTCCTGGCTGCCCAACGCGCTCAGCGCCTAGCCGGGAGTGCGCAGGGCTATGCCAATGCTCTGCGCGGCATGAGCGTTGGCCGCCAACCGTCATTATGGGCCACGCTGCCGACCATCACCACTCCCACCCTGCTCATCACCGGTGCGCTCGACAGCAAGTTCTGCGCCATCGCAGCACAAATGACCGCCCTCATGCCCCATGCCCGACACGAAATCGTACCCGATGCAGGGCACGCAGTTCACCTGGAACAGCCAGACGCAGTTGCCACGCTTGTCAGCGCATTTCTGGCCTGACGCCACGTTTGTCTTGCACCACAGAGACACAGAGGACACAGAGGGGGTAGCCACCTCTGTGCCTCTGTAATTCTTCCGCCAGGATTACCCGCGCCGCACCGTTTGGCGTGCAACAACCATGCTGCCGCACCCATCACGCTCACCGTGGCGGGCGTGTTCCAGCGCTAACCCCGCTGGCAACGAGAAATCTCGTCACGCTTGTTTTGCACCACAGAGACACAGAGGACACAGAGAGATAAAATCTCTGTGCCCTCTGTGCCTCTGTGGTTAACACCTGATCCACCAGTGCAATGGTGCAAACAGCTTCCAGCCAGAAATCCTACGCGGCTTGCGCATCCTTATTGAGGGACACCAGAAATTGCACGATCCGAACTATGACCAGAATGAAAATAACCGCGTAACACACCAGGGTAGCAGTAGCCGTTGTCAAAAACAGAGTACTACCCCACTCGATCAAAAATGGTTCCAACCCACGGATGAACGGGAATTTCCCAAACACCACCCAGGTATGATTATTGGCAAAATCCGATTGTAACAACCAGGCCAGGAGGAAAAACAGATGGACAGCAATATAGAGCACTGCATCTTTGAAATTTAATCTAAAACTCAGAATGAATGCTGACACTATCATCACATGAACAAAAGGCCACATCAATAGCCCTATCCAGGCGAACAGCGACAACCATTCCATAGTCGCTAGTCGCACAAGGCCGAAGATGTAAACAAACAGCACCTCTACCCCGACGAGCAAGAATTTGATCCGATCATCCAGTTCTGCTTGTGCCATTGCCATACCTCTTGTCAAATTGTGATCGCGACGTTGTCTGTAGTGGTATTGCGCATGTCGGGCTGGCAGTTTCCATCAGCAGGAGTGAAGGGGAGAGACAATGCCAGGGGCAGGGGGGCTGTTCGGACGCAGGAATCTCCTGAAAAGACTGCACAATCTCCACCGCCGGCTTGCACAATCTCTGTCTCTACACTGGCGCAGACAATCAACCACAGCCTGATCATTCGGCGCATAGCATAACCCAATGGCAACAAACGAGCAAGTGGCATTCTCCGCGTGAGCATCTACATATATACAATTGCCAGGACTTTTTTTGATTTTTTTCGCTCCCAGATCCTGCGCCGACCTCCTCTGATACCACACGTTGACCGATAGGGTGACTACTGCACAGAAATGTTATGATCCGCGGCCATCCGCTCCATCCGCGAGTATCCGCGTCCCCACTCAGCGGTCTCGTCACGCTTGTTTTGCACCACAGAGACACAGAGGACACAGAGGGGATAAAAACCTCTGTGCCTCTGTGGTTAACCCATTCCGACCATCACGTCACTCAGACGCTGGGGAAACCTATCCTGCTACATCCCGCGCTTCTTCACATATACCCACCAGCCCAGAAACGCAACCAGCCCGACCAGAGCAAAGACCAGCCCAGCCCCTACCAACCAGAGTGGTGTTTGCAGGAGGACCATCCATAGCGTAGTCACTACATCGCCTATAACTGACAGCAGCGCTGCAACTATACAAACCAGCACAGCAAGCGCTATCAGGAGGCCGACAACGATCCACTGCTGCACACCCCATCCGGTGGAACGAGATGACGGCTGTTGCGGTTCTTGCTGATCTCGCACCAGCCATTCTTCCAACACTCTCAGAATAGCTATAACCAGATTAAAGAAGTCGACAACGATCCACTGCTGCCCACTCCACCCGGTGGGACAAGATGGCGGTTGTGGCGGTTCTGGCTGATCTTTCCCCCGCCAGCCATCCAACAATTCCAGAATAGCTTTAACCAGATCAAGGAGGTTATCCTGCTTCGCCACTTTCAGCAGTAAATGTATTCGTCGTATCCAGTCATCGCGTTCTTTTGGATCGAGAGGCAATACATCAGGCAAGAGCAAAATCAACGACTCTATCGCCTTCCTGCGCACATCTTTATTGGGGTCATTCAGTAACTGTATCAGTGATACTACCGCTTTTGCATCGCCGATCTTCCCCAACGCCTCGGCTACGGCCCGCCGCACCCATTGATCGGTATCGGCCAATGCCTTTTGCAGCGCCTCCACTGCCGACGCATCGCCAATCTTTCCTAGCGCCTCCGCTGCGGCCCGCCGCACCCATTGATCGGTATCGGCCAATGCCTTTTGCAGCGCCTCCACCGCCGACGCATCGCCGATCTTTCCTAGCGCCTCGGCTACGGCCCGCCGCACCCATTGATTCGGTATCGGCCAATGCCCGCTGCAGCGCCTCCACCGCCGACGCATCGCCGATCTTCCCCAACGCTTCGGCTGCGGTCCGGCGCACCCACTGATCGGCATCGCGCAGCGCCCGCTCCAGGGCTGGGAGCACTGCTGCCGTATCGTCAATCTTTACTAACATCTCGGCTGCGGTCTGCCGTACCCACTGATCGGTATCGCGCAGCGCCCGCTCCAGGGCCGGTACTATCACGGCTTGATCGCCGATCTTTGCCAGTGCTTCTAACGCAGCTCGCCGCACCCACAGATCGGTATCGCGCAGCGCCCGCTCCAGGGCCGGAAGCGCTGCTGAGTTACCAGTCTCGCCTAGCGCCAAAGTTGCAATCATCCGTTTGCCAGTATCACCACCGTTAAAGACACTACCTATCGCCTCTATTGCCTGGTTACCAATCTTCCACGCCTGAGCATCTTGCCATGGGAACTGCCATTTTCCATCGCTGATCGCCCGCAGGAGCGTTGCGACATTACGCGAACCGATCTGCTCGAACGCTTTCATTGTCGTCCAGCGTACTTCAGCATTCGTGTCGCCCAACGCCTTTACCAGTGCGGCTGCCGCTGCTGAGTCACCTATGCATCCCAACGCTTCGACAACCTGCTGGCGTACCTGCACATCACCATCACTGAGCGCCTTCGCCAGTGCCGGTACTGCTGCTCCATCGCCAATCTGGCCCAATGCCCTGGCGGCTGACCGCCGCACCCACGCATGTTCATCGCTCAATGCCCGCGTCAGGGGTAACACCGCTGCCGCATCACCGATGGTACCCAGCGCTTCGGCCACCGCCTGGCGCACCCACGGATTCTCATCATTCAGTGCTACCGTCAATGGCAACATTGCCGCCGCACCGCCGATCCGCCCTAATGCCCTGGCCGTTGCCTGACGTACCCATACGTTCTCATCATTCAGTGCCTGCGCCAGCGCTACCACTGCTGCCGCATCACCAATGGCACCCAGCGCCTCGGCCACTGCCTGACGCACCCACGGATTCTCATCACGCAGTGACTGCACCAGTGCTGACACTGCTGCTGCATAACCAGACTCACCCAATGCCCTTGCCGCCGCTTCACGCACATTCGCACGTTTGTCAGCAAGCGCCTTTACCAGCGCAGGCATTGCCGCATCACCTATCTCCAGCAATGCCTGTCCTATCACCCGGCGCACCTCCGCATCATCGTCGCCGAGCGCTTGCACCAGGGTGTCAACTGCCGCATTGCCGACCGCAACCAATGACGCTACTGCCGCCCACCGCACCTCTGGCTGGGCATCATTCAACGCTTGCGCCAGCACCGGCACTGCTGCATCGCCAACCAGACCTAACGCCTGCACGACAGCACGTCGCACCTCTACAGATGGATCGTTGAGCGCCTGCGCTAGCATTGGCACCGCCGGTTTCCCCACCCGCGCCAGCACCGCCGCCGTCTCTTTAGACAGGTGCTCACGCCTCAACGCACGGGCCAGTTTCGGCGCCAGCGACTCCCACACTGAATGGATGTACCCACTCTCAACAGCCAGGTTAGCTGTCAGCAACAGATCACGGCACAGCAGGCGCTCTTCAGATGATTTGGCATGCAGAATCTGGCGTAGCAGATGCTGCGCTTCACTTTCCGTCAGCAGTCCTACCAGCAATGCCAGCGGTTCGCGCCATTCCGGCAGGTGCAGGCGCGGTTGCAGGAAGCGCCATGTACGGTGTTTACCCCGCTGCCAGGCTTGTTGCAAACGCAACGCCACCAGGTACTCGCGCAGGGTCTGATGGGCAAAGACATACCGAACGTGTGCCAGACCATCCTGTCCTGTGCTCAACCGGAGCAGGAGTCCAGTCTGTGCTTGCAGGCGATGCAGCAGATCGGCAGCAGCACGGTCATCGGCAGCCAGCCCGCTGGTACGCAATACCGTTTGCAAGGCGGTTTCGGTGTTGTCTCTACCGGCATGCAGATGCCAGGCCAGCGTATGGAGTGCAATCAGGTAGTGTGGTTCTTCGGTCGCTGCGGCACCTCGCCAGCGGGCACGCGCCCACGCCTCTGTCACCCACTGCCGATAGAGATCGGCACGGTTCCATGCAATATCACCGGTGGTGACGAAGTACTGCACAATCAGACGCAACAGAAGAGGATTACCGATCAGAGAACGCAGCGCAGGACTGGCCCGCAACTTCGTCATCACATCCTGCGCTACGTTGTCCACGACCTGCGCCTGCAAGTCGGGTTTCAATACACGCAACCATCCCTTCAGGTAGGGCAACACATCCCGATCAAAGTGCTCGAAAGGTTTGAGCGTATACTCGTCCAGGCCACCCAGGTGCAGTAGCACCGACGGGCGAGAGGTAATAATCACTCTCCCGATTCCACTACGCATGAGCGTCTTGATGCGCTCCCGCACCTGCACCCGCAATGCTACCGGAACTTCGTCCAGGCCATCGAGCAGAATGATCACTCCAGGCCACTCCTGCCACGAGCGCAATACAGCCTCGGCTTCAGCAGCCGAACACTGCAACCGGTCGCGTACTTCGGCCACCATCGCCTCACGCACGGTCTGCTGAGTGATGGTTGAAGCGCTGACCGGTAAGCGCAGATAAACCGGAACAGCCGGTCGAGTAATCGAAAGCCGCTCGACCGGCTGCTGTGCAGTGGCAAGAGCATAACTTAGCCCAATGAATTGTAACGTGGTTGACTTCCCGGCCCCCGGTTCACCCAGAATAGCCAGATGTCTACGAGTGTGCAGGATCGTCTCCAGAGGTATAACTGGCGCCGACGCAACATCCGATACGGACACGCTGTCGGAGCGGGCAGAAGCATGACCTTCACCTACCGCAACGTATCCAGTGTCCGTCGCCTGCTGAGCAGATGGCTCAGAAATGGGCGGCGATGGCGCTAACGAGGGCCGTTCAGGTCGCGGGCAAACCTGACGCATAAATAAAGACCCCGGTCAACGGTACCCGCCGATCCTCACCACGAGTTAAGACCGTCAGATACTGCCAGTCCTCAATGACGGCACGCAGATAACGAACAGTCAGGTCGGCCAGCTTCACCTGATTGGCAGCGGTACCACGCAACCGCTGCAAAACATTGCCATCACGAATGACGACCAGCACAGCATCGCCACTGCCACCGATTGCCCCTCCAGGCGTGGGGGTGCTGAGTCTAATCTGCCCAGACTGCAAGGCAGCACGTACAACCTCCAGATCAGACGAGGTGCATATACCATCGCGGAGTCGTTGCAGGGCTTGTTGCAATTGCAGGGAAATCATTGTTGTTGTTGTAGGGTTAATTACATTGAGTGATAACTGAAATCTATTATACAACACAGTACAACGTCTAGCCGGAAACCTTTAAAAGGGGAATGTTGTACCACAGAGATACGGAGGATACAGAGTTGCCTCTGTAGTTGGTATTGCACCACAGAGATACAGAGGACACAGAGGGGATAAATACCGAGGTCTCCCACAGCGGCAAGAATACCCTTCCCGCCAGGATTGCCCGTGTTTGGTGTGCGGCAGCCATCCTGCCGCACCCACCATGCTCACCGTGACGGGCGTGTTCCAGCGCTAACTCCGCTGGCAATGGGAAGTCTTGACACGTCTGTATTGCACCACCGAGACACAGAGGACACAGCGAGGATAAATACCGAGGTCTCCCACAGCGGCAAGAATACCCTTCCCGCCAGGATTGCCCGTGTTTGGAGTGCGGCAGCCATGCTGCCGCGCCCACCACACTCACCGTGGCGGGCGTGTTCCAGCGCTAACCCCGCTGGCAATGGGAAGTCTTGACACGTCTGTATTGCACCACCGAGACACAGAGGACACAGCGAGGATAAATACCGAGGTCTCCCACACCGGCAAGGATACCCTTCCCGACAAGATTGCCCGTGTTTGGAGTGCGGCAGCCATGCTGCCGCGCCCACCACACTCACCGCAGCGTGCGTATTCTAGCGCTAACCCCGCTGGCAAGGGGCAGTCTCGTCACGCTTGTTTTGCACCACAGAGACACAGAGGACACAGCGAGGATAAATACCGAGGTCTCCCACAGCGGCAAGAATACCCTTCCCGCCAGGATTGCCCGTGTTTGGAGTGCGCCAGCCATGCTGCCGCGCCCACCACACTCACCGTGGCGGGCGTGTTCCAGCGCTAACTCCGCTGGCAATAGGAAGTCTTGACACGTCTGTATTGCACCACCGAGACACAGAGGACACAGCGAGGATAAATACCGAGGTCTCCCACAGCGGCAAGAATACCCTTTCCCGCCAGGATTGCCCGTGTTTGGAGTGCGGCAGCCATGCTGCCGCGCCCACCATGCTCACCGTGACGGGCGTGTTCCAGCGCTAACTCCGCTGGCAATGGGAAGTCTTGACACGTCTGTATTGCACCACCGAGACACAGAGGACACAGCGAGGATAAATACCGAGGTCTCCCACAGCGGCAAGAATACCCTTCCCGCCAGGATTGCCCGTGTTTGGAGTGCGCCAGCCATGCTGCCGCGCCCACCACACTCACCGTGGCGGGCGTGTTCCAGCGCTAACTCCGCTGGCAATGGGAAGTCTTGACACGTCTGTATTGCACCACCGAGACACAGAGGACACAGCGAGGATAAATACCGAGGTCTCCCACAGCGGCAAGAATACCCTTCCCGCCAGGATTGCCCGTGTTTGGAGTGCGCCAGCCATGCTGCCGCGCCCACCACACTCACCGTGGCGGGCGTGTTCCAGCGCTAACTCCGCTGGCAATGGGAAGTCTTGACACGTCTGTATTGCACCACCGAGACACAGAGGACACAGCGAGGATAAATACCGAGGTCTCCCACAGCGGCAAGAATACCCTTCCCGCCAGGATTGCCCGTGTTTGGAGTGCGGCAGCCATGCTGCCGCGCCCACCACACTCACCGTGGCGTGTGTCTTCCAGCGCTAACCCCGCTGGCTATGGGCAGTCTCGTCACGTCGGTATTGCACCACCGAGACACCGGTCACAATAAAAAACCTCTGTACCCTCTGTGCCTCTGTGGTTAACACCTGATCCACCAGCGCGATGGTGCAAACAGCTTCCAGCCAGCAACCCTACGCGGCTTGCGCATCCTTATTGAGGGACACCAGAAATTGCACGATCCGAACTATAACCAGAATGAAGATAACCGCATAACACACCAGGTTCACCGCAGTCGCGATCAAAAACAGCGTGCCGCCCCATGCCGCCAAAAATGGCTCCAGACCGCCAGTGAACGGGAACAACTGAATCACCCACCTGACCCGCACATCATCGGCATCGGATTGAAATAACCAGGCCAGCAGGTAAGACAGATGAACGGTAATGAAGAGCACCATATCCATGGTGCTTGATCTGAGATTCAGAATGAATACTGACATCAGCACCAGGTGAAACACCACCCATGCAATCAGCAGAAAGCCAAAAATTAACACCAGCCAGCCCGTAATTGCAATGCGCATCAAGCTGAGGATGCCAACAAACAGCACCTCTGCGCCAATCAGCAAGAACTTGATCCGAATATCCAGGTCTTTGCGCGCCATGATGATGTCTCTTTCACGCGGTGATCGTGATGTTGCCCGTATACGAATTGCGCATGTCGGGCCGGCAGTTTCCACCAGCAGGAGTGAAGGGGAGAGACGATGCCAGTGCAGGGGGCTGTTCAGACACAGGAACTTCCTGAAAAGACTGCCCAATCGCTACCGCCGGCTTGCCCAATCTCTGCCTCAACCCTGGCGCAGACAATCAACCGCAGCCTAATCATCTGGCGAATAGCATAACCCAACGGTAGTAAACGAACAAGTGGCATTCTCCACATGGGCATCGACAGTAACTGCCGAAACTTTTTGTCCCTCCCAGATGCTGCGCCACACCAACATGGTATCATCCGCGACCATCCGCCCATCCGCGAGTATCCGCGTCCCCCACCCAGCGCACCAGGTGCCCCACGCGCTGGTGGTGCCGAGCGTCGCACCAACATGGTATCATCCGCGGCCATCCGCCCCATCCGCGCGTATCCGCGTTCCCCACCCAGCGCTCTCGTCACGTTTGTCTTGCACCACAGAGACACAGAGCACACAGAGAGGGTAATATCAAATGCGGTGGCATCCCACACCGGCAAGGATACCCTTTCCCGCCAGGATTGCCCATGTTTGGAGTGCGGCAGCCATGCTGCCGCGCCCACTGTGCTCACCGTGACGGGCGTGTTCCAGCACTAACCATGATGGCGATGGGAAGTCTCGTCATGTTGGTACACCACAGAGACGTAGAGGAGATACTTTTAAAACCTCTGTGCCCTCTGTGCCTCTGTGGTGAAATACGTCAGGCCATTCCGCACATCGCCAAACCACCGACACCAATGATTGTGGTACATTATTAATAGGGAACGATAAGCACAAGTGCGAGGAAACCTATGCCAATCGAGTGGGTCAAAGTTCACGATTATACCGACATCATCTACGAACACGATGCTGCCGGTGAAGGCATTGCCAAAATTACCATCAACCGTCCCGAAAAGCGCAACGCATTTCGTCCGGAAACCGTCAACGAGCTGATTGACGCCTTCTCGCGTGCACGCGACGACGAACGGATCGGTGTGATCCTCTTCACCGGTGCCGGCGACAAAGCGTTCTGCTCCGGCGGTGATCAGAGCGTGCGCGGCATTGGCGGGTACGTCGGCAAAGACCAGATTCCACGCCTGAACGTGCTCGACCTCCAGCGCCTGATTCGCATCATTCCCAAACCGGTCATCGCCCTGGTCGCCGGCTACGCCATCGGCGGCGGACACGTCTTGCACGTCGTCTGCGACCTGACCATCGCTGCCGACAATGCCATCTTTGGTCAGACCGGGCCAAAAGTGGGAAGCTTTGACGGCGGTTACGGTTCAAACCTGCTGGCCCGCATGGTCGGCGACAAAAAAGCGCGTGAAATCTGGTACCTCTGCCGCCAATACAACGCACAGCAGGCACTCGAAATGGGGCTGGTCAACGCCGTGGTCCCCCTCGAACGCCTCGAAGACGAGGGCGTGCAATGGGCACGCGAAATCCTCGAAAAGAGTCCACTGGCCATCCGCATGCTCAAAGCCAGCATCAACGCTGCCGCCGACGGCTATGCCGGACTCCAGCAACTGGCCGGTGACGCAACCCTGCTCTACTACCTGACCGAAGAGGCGCAGGAGGGCAAACAAGCCTTCCTCGAAAAGCGCAAGCCCAACTTCCGCCGCTTCCGTCGCTACCCGTAAACGCGACACACCGGTAGGCAAGGGCACACCCCCACCCCCTCCCCCAACTCCTCCCCCCAGCGGGGGAGGCCGAAAAAATTGACAACTCCTCCCCCCAACGGGGGAGGCCGAAAAAGATAACTCCTCCCCCCGTTGGGGGGAGGCTGGGAGGGGGGCCAGGAAGTGATGTGCGAAGGAGAAACACCCTCACCCCAGCCTGCGCCCAACTCCTCCCCCCAGCGGGGGGAGGGTGGGAGGGGGGCCGGTGACCGGAAGCCACCCGGAGCACGCCCTTCCCTACTCCCCCGCTCCTCTCCCGGCGGGGGAGAGGAGCGGGGGCTGGGGGGTGAGGTGAGGGGACCGATGACCGGAAGCCACCCGGAGCACGCCCATCTCCCCTCCCCTAACTCCTCCCCCCAGCGGGGGGAGGCTGGGAGGGGGGCGAGGGGTGAAGTGAGCGCCACCACTCACGTGACAGAAAGAGCACACTATGACAACCAAAGCAACATCAGTACCACCATCACACCTCAAAATCTGGCTAATGGCGAGCCGCCCGGCAACACTCCCGGCAGCCGTCGTACCGGTACTGGTCGGCTCAGCCCTGGCCTACAGCAGTGACGCATTTCAACCACTGGTGATGCTGGCTGCACTACTCGGTGCACTCTTCATTCAAATCGGCACCAATCTCGCCAACGACTACTTCGATGCCCAAAAAGGCGCCGACACCAGCGAACGCCTCGGCCCGGTACGGGTCACCCAGAGCGGCCTGCTCCCCGCACGCACAGTACTCACAGCAGCCCTGGTGAGCTTTGGCCTGGCGGCCCTGGCCGGCATCTACCTGATCACCGTTGCCGGCTGGCCCATCCTGGTCATCGGCTTACTCTCAATCGCCGCCGGCATCCTCTACACCGCCGGCCCCTTCCCCCTCGGCTACCACGGCCTCGGCGACCTGTTCACCTTCGTCTTCTTCGGATTGGTAGCCGTTATCGGCACCGACTTCGCCCACACCGGCCAGTTCCGCTGGATTGCCCTATGGGCAGCGTTACCGATAGCCATGCTGGTCACCGCGATCCTCGTCGTCAACAACCTGCGCGACGCACCCACCGACCGCAAAGCCGGCAAACGCACCCTGGCCGTCATCTTCGGCGAACGGTTCGCCCGCAGCGAATTTGCCATCCTGGTCATCGGAGCATTCGTATCACTGCCCCTGGCCTGGATGTGGGGCGGAGCCTCACCATTCACCCTGCTGGCCTGGCTAACCGCACCAATGGCACTCAACCTGATCGACTTCGTCAACCGCGAACGCGGTCGGGCCCTCAACAAAGCCCTGGTCGGCGCTGGCCGATTACATCTGGCGTTCGGCGTACTCTTCGCAATTGGGTTGTTATTTGGCTAATCCAGACACCAGACCGACCGGCACCCCAGGCCGCGCATCCACACTGTCCGGCCCTGCCAACTGGCGAGAGTACCTTGCCGTACAATGTCGTGGCTGCTCACACCCTGATTGGCGCTGGCCGGTTACACCTGGCGTTCAGTGTGCTCTGTACAATTGGGGTATGATGTGGCCGATACAGACACCACACTAACCAGCGCCCAGGCTGCGCCGCACTCCCACCGTCCGGCACTGCCAACTGGCGAGAGTACCTTGCCGTACAATGTCGTGGCTGCTCACACCCTGGTCGGCGCTGGCCGGTTACACCTGGAGTTCAGTGTGCTCTGTGCAATTGGGGTATGATGTGGCCGATACAGACACCACACTAACCAGCGCCCAGGCTGCGCTGCATCCCCACCGCCCGGCCATGCCAAATGGCGAGAGTATCTTGCCGTATAATGTCGTGGCTGCTCACACCCCGGTTGGCGCTGACCGCTAACAGCTCATCTTCGGTGTTCTGTTCGCGATTGGAAGACAGTTTGACCCATGCTCATACCTGACTGGCTGGCTCGCAGAGCCGCATTGCATCCACACCGTCCGGCACTGATCTACGCCGGCACAACATACACCTTCGCCGAACTTGATCGCTGGGCCGGTGCAGTTGCATCCCACCTGCGCCAACTGGTTACACCCGGCGCACGAGTCGCCCTACTGTCGCGTAATCGCCCCGGCTTTGTAGCCATTGTCCACGCCGCACCACGCACAGCAATCACCCTGGTGCCACTCAATACCCGCCTCACAGCAGCCGAGCTAGCGTTCCAAATCCAGGACAGCGACCCGGCATTGTTGATCATCGAACACGACCTGCTACCGGTCGCACGCGAAGCGGCGGGTAACCGTCCCCTGATCGTACTCGAAGAACTCACCGCCGCAACGACAGCACCGACGGCACCGGCACCTCCAATTGACCTGGACGCAATGCACACCATCATCTACACCTCCGGCACCACTGGCCGCCCGAAAGGCGCAATCCTGACCGCCGGCAACCACTGGTGGAACGCCATCGGTTCCATGCTCAACCTTGGCCTGCACGAAGATGATCGCTGGCTGGCAGTACTCCCGCTGTTTCACGTAGGCGGCCTGAGCATCCTGCTGCGCGGTGCTATCTACGGCATACCGGTGATACTCCACGAACGCTTCGATCCGGCGCTGGTACGGCACGACCTCGACGCACAGCGCATCACCATTGTCTCACTCGTCGCCGTCATGCTCCAACGGCTGCTTGCCATCGACCCCAGCCCCTTCCCGCCCCACCTGCGCTGCGTCCTGCTCGGTGGCGGGCCGGCACCACAGACACTCCTCGAACAATGTGCCACCCGTGGCATTCCGGTAACCCAAACCTACGGCATGAGCGAAGCGGCATCACAGGCGGCAACCCTCTCCCCCGCCGAGTCGCTAATCCGACTCGGTTCAGCCGGCAAACCACTGCTACCGGTCGAACTATCCATCGTCACCCCATCCGGTCAACCGGCAGCACCCGGCGAAGTCGGCGAAATCTGCCTGCGCGGCCCAAACATCTCGCCGGGATACCTCGGCTTACCGCCTCGATCCCCCACCGACTGGTTTCACACCGGTGATCTAGGCTACCTCGACCAGGAAGGATACCTCTACGTCGTAGACCGGCGCAGCGACCTGATCATCGCTGGCGGCGAAAACATCTACCCCGCCGAAATCGAAGCCATTCTCCTCAGCCATCCGGCAATCGCCGAAGCGGGAGTGGTCGGCTTACCCGACCCGGAATGGGGCCAGCGCCCGGTGGCCGCCATCGTCGCCCAACAGCCCACCACTGCCGAAGAACTCATCGCCTACTGCCGTAGTCGCCTGGCCGGCTACAAAGTACCGCGCACCATCGTATTCCTGCACGAATTGCCACGCACGGCTGCCGGCAAATTGCGCCGCCACGAACTGCGTGCCATCCTGCTGGCTCAAATGAGTGGAAATGATCACTAATCAGACAACCGGCGTCGTGCAGTCACCGAACATCTGGTAGCAGCAAAACCCACCACCCGGCCATCACCCCCACACCACGACCGGACACAGCAGCGTTGCACAAGAACTTCTTTCATCAAAGCTGTACGGTCGTGCTACCCGACCATCGCCCAGGCGTATAAACGCTTGCCAATCACCAACCACAGCACATCTTGCTTCCGGCACGCTGGCGCAATAGCAAGGATGACCGACGATCAGAGCCAATGCCATCACGCACTGGATTGGTTGCCTTACCCGCTCGATATGCACGTGTCGCGACGCTTGGAGTGCGGCAGCCATGCTGCCGCGCCAGCCGCGCTCACCATCCGGCGCGTGGCATACCGTTGATCCTGCTGGCTTCATAAAAATCACAGCACACCATCATTCGCACCCGACGACCTCAAGCGCTCCATCGTGATGCGCAAGCGCCGGCTTCCTGGAAGCGCTAGCCGCTGGCTCACATCCCTGGGAGTGTGCAACACTGGAAGCACGAGCCTTTCCCGCTCGTTATGCGCGTGTCGCGTAGTTTGGAGTGCGGCAGCCATGCTGCCGCGCCAGCCGCGCTCACCATCCGGCGCGTGTCACACCGTTGATCCTGCTGGCTTCATAAAAATCACAGCACTCCATCATTCGCACCCGACGACCTCAAGCACTCCATCGCGATGCGCAAGCGCCGGCTTCCTGGAAGCGTGCGCCTCTGACTCGCATCCCTGGGAGTGTGCACCGCCGGGAGTGCGAGCCTCTGGCTCGCATCCCTGGGAGTGCGCACCACTGGAAGCGCGAGCCTTTCCCGCTCGATATGCACGTGTCGCGACGTTTGGAGTGCGGCAGCATGGCTGCCGCACCAGCCGCGCTCACCATCCGGCGCGTGTCACACCGTTGATCCTGCTGGCTTCATAAAAATCACAGCACTCCATCATTCGCACCCGACGACCTCAAGCACTCCATCGCGATGCGCAAGCGCCGGCTTCCTGGGAGCGCACGCCTCTGACTCGCATCCCTGGGAGCGCCAGGCGTGCATGCCACTGGGAGCGCGAGCCTCCGGCTCGCATCCCTGGGAGTGTGCACCGCCGGGAGCGCGAGCCTCTGGCTCGCATCCCTGGGAGTGCGCACCACTGGAAGCGCGAGCCTTTCCCGCTCGTTATGCGCGTGTCGCGACGTTTGGAGTGCGGCAGCCAGGCTCACCATCCGGCGCGTGGCATACCGTTGATCCTGCTGGCTTCATAAAAGTCACAGCACACCATCATTCGCACCCGACGACCTCAAGCGCTCCATCGTGATGCGCAAGCGCCGGCTTCCTGGAAGCGTACGCCTCTGACTCGCATCCCTGGGAGCGCCAGGCGTGCATGCCACTGGGAGCGCGAGCCTCCGGCTCGCATCCCTGGGAGTGCGCACGCCACTGGAAGCGCGAGCCTCCGGCTCGCATCCCTGGGAATGCGCACCACTGGAAGCGCAAGCCTTTTCCGCTCGATATACGCGTGTCGCGACGTTTGGCGTGCGGCAGCCAGGCTCACCATCCGGCGCGTGGCATACCGCTACTCATCCTGGTCACGGGGGTGCTGAATGTGCTCATGCCGACCATCGAGTCGGTCAGGCATGCATGCGATACCTGCGTGTAGACAGTGATGTTGCAAGCGATTCGTGCCTGCGCACCAGCGGTCACGTCCAGCACCTGCCGGCGGGGGCGATGATGCCGGCACGCAGGCTGGAAGCCTGTGCCACGGGGGGCGCTTGCAGTCCAGCCTAACGCAGCGCTATATGTGGGTAATGCATAGCCTGATGCGCGGGCAAGGAGCCGGAGATGAGGGCGTCCTAACAATACCAGCTATCAAATCTGCCCATCCACAACCACTCATTCCCGCGGCACCTGCAACCCCAACGCTTCGGCACGCTGGGCCACTACCAGCGATGGCCGAGTCAGCCAGAACCCTAAAACACTGGTCAGGATCACCGCCGTCCACAGCGCAAAGGTTGGCGTTACCACCCAGGTCAACGGCGGATGGAAACCAAGCCCGTAATCCACCAGGATCGACAGACTGAAAAAGGCCGCAACCGCTGCCCGTGCCGTCATACCAAGCGGGCCGATCCGTGTCGCCAGCAACACACCTTCGCAGGTCAAGCCGATATGCGAAACGAACAGCATCAACTCCAGCGGCTCGACCGTACCTGCACCAAGCCAGTGCCGCGTCCAGAAGGCCAGCGTCCACAAACCGTATTTGATACAGGCAAACGCAGCGAACGCAGTAAACCAGGGCACCTGCCGCCCATAGCGGAGCAAAATAAACGCAATCGTCGCGTAGAGGGCCGCTGCCGGACAATCGGGAATAAAAATCCAGGCCCAGGCCGGTGAAGAAGCCAGCATTGGCCCATACCAGACAATACCACCCCAGACCACCCCAAACAGATTTATCAGCATACACGCCCAAAAAAGCAGGGGATGGCCGGTTATCAGGGCGTATATCCAATCAATAAGTTGACGAACCTGACGCATAACAACCTCGCTGGCGGTTACTGTTCATTGCAACGAAAACCCGTTGGTCATTCCATTAGCGGTCGAGACGGCGAATTGGCACGCCACCCACGAACGCCCCTGGCGGCACATCCCGGTTCACCAGGCTCATCGCCGAAACGGTTGCCCCAGCCCCTATCACCACACCGGGCAAAATGGTACAGTTTGCCCCGATAGTCACATCAGGGCCAATCACAACTGGGCCACGCTTCCATTCCCGACGAGTCACCTCGTGGCAGAGTATAGTTGTATTATAGCCGATCACACAGTTCTCCCCCAGGGTAATATCTTCAGGGAAGAAAATATCGAACATCACCATCAGCCCAACGCTGGCGTGCGGCGCGACATTCACCCCTAACCAGCGGTAGATCATGTTTTTTACCGCGATAAATGGCGTGTACCGCGCCAGTTGAATCAGAGCGGCATTACGCATAATACGCAAATAGCCTCCGGCCAGTTGTGGAAAATACCAGAGTGCGTTGTGCGGGCCAGGTACAGGTACACTCTGCAAACGAGCTTTACGGGTTGCCGTTGAGCCAAGATCATCGGAAGAGAAGGTCTCAAGCATAGCGTTCATATGTTGCGCACCACAAATGTAAGTTTTGCTGTCCCAGTTGGCAAAAAAGACGACTTTCCATTACACTATGATTGGAAAGAGGTTTTGAATGGTGAAAAGCGTATGGTACAGTCACTGGATCGTGCCTTCGATGTACTGGAAGCATTGGCCTTCGCCGACGACGACTTAAGTGTCTCCGAGCTAAGCGAGCAGCTTGATCTCCCCCTTGCCACCGTCCATCGGCTGCTCTCTAGTTTAGCCGCACGTGGCTATGTTACGCAAGAGGCAAGCACCCGCCGCTACGGGCCGGGGCCGCGGCTGTTGGAAGTCGCGGCCCGCGCTGCCCGCAGTCGTCGTTTTGACCTGATTCGCATTGCCCGCGCCGAACTGGTGAAACTGACCGCCGAGACCGGTGAGACCAGCAATCTGATCGTTCGCCAGGGCGACCTCGCCGTTTACCAGGAACAGATTCCCAGCCCGCATATGGTACGGATGTTCACCGAAATCGGTCAACGGGCACCACTCTACTGTACCGGCGGTGGTAAAGCCATTCTGTCTGCGCTACCAATTGCCGAACTCGAACAGTACCTTGCCGGCGGTCACTTCGAGCGTTGGACAAACAGGACGATTACCGACCCCGAACGTCTCCGCGCTGAACTCATGACTGCCCGCGAACGAGGGTTTGCTCTCGATGATGAAGAGCGCGAGGAGGGTGTGTGCTGCGTTGCCGCACCGATCTTCGACCGCCGCGGACAGGTCGTTGGCGCGATCAGTCTGTCTGGCCCGTCCACCCGCCTCAACCGCGCAAGAGCCGAAGAACTGGGACCACGGGTGCGCGAAGCAGCATTGGCGTGTAGCCGGCAACTCGGCTTCCACACCACATTAACCGGCAAGTAACTCGCCGGCTACGTGACAGGGGCAGAACGAGTCTTTCACTGCCACATAACTCTGCTCTCAAAACGGTCTTCTACGTCTGGCAGAGATGCCCCTCTGTACCCTCCGTGCCGCTGTAGTGCAACTCCTACCATGCCACTGACACAACGACACAACGGGAGAGGGGAGGGCATGCCGCAAAGATGTCCCCTCTGTACTCTCCATGTCTTTGTGGCGAATCTACCACCCCGCCATCAGCAGCACAACGCAGATGGTACGGGAGAGAGCAAATGGCCTCAATCCCCTCTGTGCCTCTGTGGTGAAACTCCTACCCCCTCTGTGCCCTCCGTGCCGCTGTGGTGCACCTACCACCCTGCCACCGGAAACACGCCGGGGGAGGAAAGCATGCCGCAGCGCTACATCCCTCTGCGCCCTCCGTGCCGCTGTGGTACACCTACCACCCTGTCACCGGAAACACGCCGGAGGAGGAAAGCTTGCCGCAGCGCTACATCCCTCTGTGCTCTCTGTGTCTCTGTGGTGCACCTTCGGAAGCACAACGAAGAAGAACGCTCCCCCTTGCCCACATCACGCAGCCTCTGACTCCACCTCAACCTCAATCGTGCGCGCCAACCGACGGTCGAGCGGTGTTGGCTCATTCGTCCCGATCTGCACCGTCAGTGGGCCATCGAAAGGCGCACTCGCTACCACTGTGACCCGTGCCCCAGGCACCAGCCCAAGGTCGGCCAGGTATCGCAACCGCTCAGCCGCCTGATCGCGCACCCGCACGATCCGGGCTACCTGATTGAGCGGCAGATCGGCTAGGCGGATCGCCCGTGTGGTCGGCAAGACACCATCAATGCCTGGGATTGGATCGCCATGCGGATCAAAATCGGGAAACCCCAATCGCTCGGCGATCCGGGCTTCAAGTTTCTCGCTGATATGATGTTCCAGCCGCTCAGCCTCTTCATGAACCTCGTCCCAGCTATAGCCGAGGGCCTCCACCAGATAGAGTTCGAGCAGGCGATGATGCCGAATCACTTCAAGCGCAATCCGCTCACCGGCTGGCGTCAAGATCACGCCCTGGTACGGAGTATGCTGCACCAGATTCATCTCGGCCAGCTTTTTAATCATACCGGTGACCGATGCGGGTCGCGAACCACGCTGCTCACCGAGCAAGGTCGTCGTCACCGCACCGACCTGCTGCTGGAGCAGGTAGATAGCTTTCAGATAATCTTCAATTGCCGGCGTAATCCGACCGGGCAGGTTAGGGTCTTCTACTGGGGTCAAGGCGCGTCTCCTTTTGGTGGCGCGAGCAACCCGGCTTTTCCTGGCTTCAATGTACCATAGAGCGGTTACTTCGTGCAACGGGCGTGGTACAATCGAGAGCAACCTTTCGCAAAAGCTATCCAATCCTGCACACGTGCATCTGTTACAGGGTATTATTGTCGGCAAACGACAGTCCTGTCGTTTATGTACAAGGAGATCAACGTATGAGTGAAGAGTCTCTGGTTCTCAGCACAATTGAAGGCCCCATCGCCATCCTCACCCTCAATCGCCCCCAGGCCCTCAATGCGCTCAGTCCGGCCTTGATTGATGACCTCATTCGCCATTTAGAAGCCTGCGATGCCGATGACACAATCCGCGTGATCATTATCACCGGCGCCGGACGGGCATTTGCTGCCGGCGCTGACATCAAAGCGATGGCCAATGCCACGCCTATTGATATGCTCACCAGTGGCATGATTGCGCGCTGGGCACGCATCGCCGCGGTGCGCAAACCGGTGATTGCTGCCGTGAATGGGTATGCGCTCGGTGGTGGTTGTGAATTGGCAATGATGTGCGACATCATCATCGCCAGTGAAAACGCGCAGTTCGGACAACCGGAAATCAATCTGGGCATCATTCCCGGTGCTGGTGGCACCCAACGGCTGACCCGCGCCCTTGGCCCGTATCGCGCAATGGAATTGATCCTGACCGGCGCGACCATCAGTGCTCAGGAAGCTCTCGCCCACGGCCTGGTGTGCCGGGTCTGCCCGCCTGAAAGCCTGCTCGATGAAGCCCGTCGGATCGCGCAAACCATTGCCACCAAATCACCACTGGCTGTACAGTTGGCGAAAGAGGCAGTCCGTATGGCCGCCGAAACCACTGTGCGCGAGGGGTTGGCTATCGAGCTGCGTAACTTCTATCTGCTGTTTGCCAGTGCTGACCAAAAAGAGGGGATGCAGGCATTTATCGAGAAACGCGCTCCCAACTTCAGTGGTCGTTGATCACGCGCAGAACATGGCAGCAGGGGCAATACCTGCACGTACTGCCTCCTGCCGCCATACTACCAGATGATCGAGCAGTAAAGGGTAAATACTCTATCAATCTGGCCAGATAAGCGGTTGGGTAACAACGCAATGCTCCAAAGGAGACGATCATGGACATACACGAGCGATTGCGATCTCTCGAACGCGAAAATGCTCTCTTGCGCCAGCAACTCTCGATCTTGAGAGCACAGATTTCCGCCAATCTGGCCCCAAACCAGTTGCCATTCGATACGCTTTTTCACCAATTGCCGATCCCAATGGTGCTCTTTTCGCTCGATGGACTGGCAGTAGCGATGAATCAGGCCAACGCGCAACTGGTTGCTACACCCATTGATCAGGTTGTCGGCGTCTACAACATCTACAACGATCCGGCCGCGCAAAAGCACGGCTTTGTCGCTGCATTTGAGTCAGCACGACGGGGACAGATTACCACCATGCCACCAACTCCATACAACACCGCCGAAGCCAGGCTTGAGGGTCGGGTTGTTGATCAACAGTTTTGGTCTGAAACAACCTACTTTCCGGTCTACGATGTCGCCAATCGCCTGATACTGATTGGCGAGATCAATCGTGATGTTACCGATTGGATACGGGTGCGCGACGAAGAGCATCGCCTCGCCATCGCCCTGCGTGATCGTGAACGTCGCTTCGCAACCCTGTTTGATCAGTTGAGTCTGGGTATTGTCGTTATCGAAGAGAGTGGGCGTATTCTCGATTGCAACCGTGCTGTCACTGCCATCCTGGGGGTTGAACGAGACGAATTGATCGGTAAGATGATCTTGCAGCGCACCCACCCCGATGATCGTGAACGTGATCTGGAACTGTGGATTGAGCTACTCAACGGCGAGCGTGACAGCTATACGATAGAGAAACGCTACTTCCACAAAGATGGTCATATTGTGTACGCTCGCATGACCTGCCTGGCAGTGCGTGATGAGAACGGCGAGATTACGTTTCTGGTACGCCTGGTGGAAGACGTATCTGCCCGGCGCGAGGCAGAGGCTGCCATCGAAACCGGTCGCCGCCTCTTGCAAGACATCATCGATCAGATACCAGCCCTCATCTTTGTCAAAGACGCAGAAGGTCGCTATCTGATGGTGAATGAGCGTTTAGCCAGCTTCTCTGGCTATCGGCCAGAGGAGATGATCGGGAAATCTGACGATGAACTCTTCGCACCTGCTCTGGCTGCCTATTATCGCGCTTTCGATCAGGAAGTGATTCGGGAACGTCGTCCCATTCAGCGCGATGATGATCGCTGGACAGCCGACGGCTTAACAGCATTTACAACTGTAAAGTTTCCTCTCTTCGACCACGAAGGCAACCTCTACGGTGTGGCTGGTATTTCGCTCGATGTAACCGAACGACGACAGCTCGAACTGGAACGGGAACGGATCGAACAACGTCTACGTGAAGCCCAACGCCTTGAAAGTCTGGGCGTTATGGCCGGCGGTATTGCCCATGATTTCAATAATCTGCTGGTCAGTGTGCTGGGCAATGTATCGCTCGCCTTGAATGAAGTATCCGCCGATCATTCACTCTACGACCTGCTGGTGCAGATTGAGCAGGCGGCTCTGCGTGCCACCGAATTGACCAATCATCTCCTGACATATACCGGTCGCCACCAGCCGGTTATGCAACGCATCGATTTGCGACGAGCAGTAGATGAAATGCAAACCATCCTGCGTAGCCTGGTACCACATCGCATCGAGTTGATTTTCCACCCTTCAGCAACCCCACTCCCTATCGAAGCCAATATTGCTCAGGTACGTCAGGTATTGATGAATCTGGTGATAAATGGCGCCGAAGCAATTGATGGTGCTGGCATCGTAAGGATTACGACCGAACTCCGCGAGTTGAGTGCCACCGATATGCAGAAGATGGAGATCGGTGCCGACCAGCCACCTGGCCGGTATGCGGCATTGATTGTGCAGGATACCGGCCACGGTATGGATGAACTAACCAAAGCCCGGATATTCGATCCATTCTTCAGTACCAGATTTACCGGTCGTGGCCTTGGCCTGGCAGCCGTGAACGGGATTATCCGCGCTCATCGTGGTGCCCTCAAGCTCGACACTACGCTGCACGCAGGTACAACATTTACCATCTTCTGGCCACTCGCCACCGCACCTGACGTATCCGACGATCCCCCCTTGCCATCGCCATCGACTGTCACATCCCAACCAGAGACAACACCGGGCGATGGGCGAATGGTGTTGCTGGTTGATGATGAACCGCAAGTCCGTCAGGTTGCCCAACGTATGCTTCGTCGCCTTGGTTTTACCGTTCACGAAGCTGAAAACAGCGATATAGCTCTCCAGCTTATGCAGGAATACGGATCACAGATCGTCCTGGCCTTGATCGATCTCACCATGCCGGGCATGACCGGCGATGAACTGGCAACCACGCTGCTCGAACAGTTTCCAACCTTGCGCATCATTTTAATGAGCGGTTTTTCGCAACAGGAATTGCCACCACATTTACGCACGAGTGGACGGGTCTCTTTTCTGGCGAAGCCGTTTACGTTGACCACATTGACAGCGGCAGTTACAACGGCACTGTCATCACATACGGTATAATGAAAAGCGACGATTACCTTTCATGTGTAGACTGTTACTCATATGACAATCACGCCAATCGAACCTTCGCTCCGCCGGCAGGCCGATGTGCAGAATCAGTGGCTGGCCGAACGTCTCGCTACGCTGTTGCCCGTCTTAATGGAACGCACCGGCATTGATCTCTGGATTGTTGTTGCCCGTGAATACAATGAAGACCCGGTTATCATGACTCTGTTGCCGGCGCCGGCAATGAACGCTCGCCGCCGCACGATTTTGATCTTTGCCCGCCGTGATGATGGTGTCGTTGACCGGCTCACGTTAGATCGCTACGGCTACGGCGATCTCTACCAGCAGGTATGGAACCCTGATACCGAGTCGCAAGACGACTGTCTGGCCCGGATTGTCGGCGAGTACGATCCGCAGCGCATCGGTATCAACACCTCAGCCACCTTCGCCTTCGCCGATGGTATTTCCCACCACGAGTACGAACGCTTGCTGGCGGCACTCGGCCCACTCGCTGCCCGCTGTGTCAGTGCGGAGCCACTGGTCATCGGTTGGCTCGAACGACGCATCCCGGCGGAACTGGCGGTGTACGCAGAGCTGGTTGCGCTTGGACACCGGTTGATCGCTACCGCCTTCTCCCGTGCCGTTATCACTCCCGGCATCACGACCACCGACGATGTCGTCTGGTGGCTGCGGCAGACGATGCACGAGGCCGGTTTACGGGCGTGGTTTCAGCCTACGGTCAGTATCCAGGCGCGTGGTATGCCGTTCAATACACCCGCGACGCGCAATCGTATCTGGCCCGGCGACCTGCTCCATTGCGATGTTGGTTTTTGTCATCTCGGTCTGTGTACCGACCAGCAACAGCACGCTTACGTTCTTGCCCGTGGTGAAACCGCCCCCCCGCCCGGCCTGGTCACTGCCCTGGCGCAGGCCAACCACTTGCAAGATATTGTCATGGCCGAGATGCAGGTGGGACGCACCGGTAATCAGGTGCTGGCAGCCGCCCGTGAGCGGGCAATAAGTGCAGGCTTACAGCCGTCGATCTATTCGCATCCCCTCGGCTTTCACGGTCATGCGGCTGGCCCGACCATTGGCCTCTGGGACAGGCAAGATGGTGTTCCCGGTGCCGGTGATTACCCGCTCTACGACGAAACGGTTTACGCGATTGAGCTGAATAATGTGGCAATCGTGCCTGAGTGGGACGATCAGCCGGTACGGATCGCCCTGGAAGAAGACGCTGTGTTAACCGGTGGTCGCATGGAGTGGCTGCACGGTCGGCAGACCCAATTACACGTGATTGAGTAACCTGACACCGCCCGCTTAACCGGCAACTGTCAGATCATAACAGCATTGACCAGCACAAAAGGAGGTCTCATGGCTTCAGTGGCTGTGCCTGAAACTGATACCCGCCGTGCCATTATGACGGTGCTGTTTGTAGGCGTCTTTATGTCAGCGCTCGACTCGGCGATTATCGGGCCGATAGTGCCGGCGTTGCGAGCAGCATTCGCAATTGACAATACCCAGGTTGTGCTGGTCACCATTATTTTTACGCTCTGCTCACTCAGTAGCACGACGTTAATGGCAAGTCTGAGTGATCGCTACGGACGCCGCAATGTCTATCTGTTGAATGTGTTTGGGTTTGCCCTCGGTTCTCTGATCATCGCCCTCTCCCACGACCTGACGATGGTGCTGATTGGGCGGGCATTGCAGGGTGTCTGTGCCGGTGGGATCACGCCCACTGCCAGTGCCGTGATCGGTGACGTGTTACCGTCGGCGGAACGGGCGAAGGCGCTGGGGCTGATCGGCGCCACGTCGGGCATGGCCTTCCTGGTCGGCCCGGTACTGGCGTCGCTCATCCTGGCGGTGGCCGCCTGGCAATGGATCTTTCTGCTCAATCTACCGGTTGCGGCTGCGGTTATCTTTTTGGGCTGGCGCGCGCTCCCCCGTGCGACTGCCGTGCACCGGGCAACTGCCGCCACTGCCTTTGACTGGCCGGGACTGACGCTGCTGGTGCTGATTCTGGTCAGCATCACTCTGGGAATTAATCAGCTTCTTGATCGCTTGCTGGGGTTGACGCTCTGGCCGTGGCTCTTCCTGCTGGTGGCTCTGCTCACCCCACTGCTGGCATGGCGTGAGGTGCGCGCCCCGGTTCCGTTGCTTCCACCGCGTCTGTTTACCAATCGCCAGTTGCAGATTGTCTACCTGCTGGCTGCCGGTTCCGGGATTGCCATGGGGAGCATTATCTTTATCACCTCGGTAGCGGTCAACTTTGGCGTGCCAATCAGTCAGGCCGGCTTCTTCTTGCTACCGCTGGTCTTTCTGGCTTCGGTAACGTCGATCATCGCCGGACGCATCCTGCCACGGATCGGAGGTCGGATGGCGATGCTGATCGGTTACGGCCAACTGATGATTGGGACGGGGTTGCTTGGTCTGCCCGCCGCCCCCTTCTGGCTTTTTATTCTGGCAACGCTGATTATGGGGAGCGGCCTGGGTATCGTGGTTGGTGGCACCCTGCGCGCTCTGGTGCTTGAAGAGGTCGCCGCCGGTGATCGCGGTGTGGCTCAGAGCGTCATTAACATCGCGATCAGCATCGGTACCCTGATCGCCGTTGCTCTGATGGCCAGCATCGCCGACGCCTTTGATCTCTCTACCGCATACCTGGCCTGCACCGGCGCCATGGCGTTGATGACCGCCATCAGTCTGGCCCTGCGCCGTCAATTCAGTCCACCATCCACAGCCAATGCATCATAACTACCAACTTGTGCTATCCTATCCAGCAACGGCAATTGGCCGGGTAGGATAGGCATTGACCATGCGGGTCGCTCTTGTTCACGACTATCTCAATCAGTACGGCGGCGCCGAGCGCGTGCTCGAGGCGCTCCACGATCTTTTTCCAACGGCGCCGGTCTATACCTCGATCTTTGATCCGACTACCATGCCGGCTGCGTATCGAACCTGGGACATTCGCACCTCGTTCATGCAACAACTGCCGGCCTGGCGAACCCAGTTTCGCCGTTACGTTGCCCTCTACCCAACCGCCTTTGAACGGTTTGATCTGAGTGGCTACGATCTCATTATCAGTAGTTCGAGCGCTTTTGCCAAAGGGATTATTCCGCGTCCGGGTGCGCTGCACATTTGCTATTGCCACACCCCGATGCGCTTCGCCTGGCGCACCGATGACTACGTGGCCCGTGAGCAGATTAACGGTATCCAGGCCCACCTGCTGCCATTCCTGTTGAATTATCTCCGCATCTGGGACACGGTGAGCGCCAATCGGGTCGATCTGTTCGTAGCCAACTCGCACGAGGTTGCCGGACGCATCGCCCGCTATTATCGCCGTCCGGCAAAGGTTATTCCGCCCCCGGTTGATCTACCGCCGTATGAGCCGCAGCCACCTGAAGAGTTTTACCTCGCCGGTGGCCGGTTAATCCCGTACAAACGGCTGGAACTGGCGATTGAGGCATTTAATCGTTTACGCTTGCCGCTAAAAATCTTCGGTGATGGCCGCGACCGCGCCCGGCTTGAGCGGATGGCCGGCCCGAACATCGAATTTTTGGGTTGGGTCGATGAAGCCACCCGCCTCGATCTGTTTGCCCGCTGCCGCGCCTTCATCTTCCCCGGCGAAGAAGATTTTGGTATTACACCGCTCGAAGTGCTGGCTGTAGGCCGACCGGTCATTGCCTACGCAGCCGGTGGTGCGCTGGAAACCCTGATCGAGGGTGTCACTGGTCGCTTTTTCTATCAGCCCACCGCTGCCGCTTTGGCCGCTGCCGTCGCCCTTTCGCGAACTGATACGATTGACCCGCTGGTACTCCGTCACCACGCCGAACAGTTTAGCCGCGAGCGTTTTCTCAACACCTTCCGCAACTTCGTCACCGAAGCATTGACGGCCCAGCGTGAAGGGCGGCTCTTCGAGTTTGAACAGAGCCTGACCGGCCAACGCTTACTGGCCGTCTGAGCGATTATTGTTATGTCTGCTAAATCACTTCATCTCGCACGATGCGGCAAAGTATAGTAAGATGGTGGCGAGAACAACAATGGGAATATTGCACGACTATGGAATTGACAACCCTTCTTCGCATTGTGCGCCGTTTCTGGCTGTTAATGCTCGTACCGGCGCTGATCGCCGGTGGGCTAAGCCTTTGGTTTGACCTGCAACAGCCACCCCGCTACACTGCCACTGCCCGGCTCTTGATTACCTATCCGGCGACAACAGCCACCGACTCGGCAGAAATCTGGCAGATAACCGAATATATTATCGACGATATGCCACAGGTGGTGAGCAGTGCCAGTTTTGCGGCAAAGGTTAGCCCACTGTTGGCGACACGCAACATCAACCTCACCCTGGCCGAGATTCAGCAAGGCTTGCGGATAAATCCGCTTCACCGCGCCGTAGACATCTCCGGCGAGGCATCGTCACCGGCTGCGGCACAGGCATTAGTCGAAGCGGCGATTACCGTGTTACAAACCGAAGGTCTGACATTCTGGGGTCGCACCGACACCCAACTGAGCGTGGTCGTTCTTGATGGTGTCGGCACCCCCCAACCGGCCACATCACTGCGCTCGGTAGTATTTGACGCTGCCTTGCGCACGGCGCTTGGTCTAATCGCCGGGTTCGCGCTGGCAGTTGCTGCTACTGTGCTCTACGAACGCAGGGAGAATCGATTATGGAAATCCGCGACTATGTAAATGTCCTGGTAAAACGCTGGTGGGTAATCGTTCTCACCGCCATCGCCGCCGTGGGCAGTGCCTATGTGATCAGCAAGTTACTCCCGCAAACCTATCGCTCGCAGGCGGTCTATCTGGCGCTGGCCAATCAGGCCGACAACGGCCTGAACATTGTGCTGCGCAATTCGATGAACAGCTACCGCGAGCTGGTGATGCAACCCAGCGTGCTCGACCAGATCAGCCAGCAGATCGGGCTTGACATCAGCGGTGAACGGTTAATGGAAGATGTCAACATCCAGCCGCGTCCTGACGAGCAGAAGATCGTGATCGAGGTCGATTTACCCCGTCTCGATCAATCGCAGGCGCTGGCCGATGCCGTGGGCGAACGGATCGTCGCCGAAGTAAATCGAATTAACGCAACCCTGGAAGGCACCGCTCGCATCAACGTAACCCGGATTCAGCCGGCGCGTCTGGTCGAGATTCGCCCCAACACCCGCATCAACATGCTGGCCGGAGCGATCCTCGGCCTGGTCTTAGGGATCGTCCTGGCCTTCGTGCTCGAATATCTCGACGACACCCTGAAAACGTCTGAAGATGTTGAGCGTTTTGTTGGGCTGCCCACACTCGGCGCTATTCCGCTTAGCGAACGGTAGTAACTCGTCAGTCCGGCCATCTTGTTGCGAGAGTGTAACCCGCGCTATGCATTGGGTTTGAAGGTAGGAGTCATGATCGTGACCTCGTCGTCTGAGCAGGTGCTGATTACCTTGCGCGAACCGGCGTCTGCCGCTGCGGAAGCATATCGCACCCTTCGTACCAATATTCTCTTTTCGAGTCTTGACAAACCAATTCACACTCTGTTGATCACATCAGCCGAACCGACCCCGGAAAAGAGTCTGACCGCAGCGAATCTGGCCGTCACGATGGCCCAGGCCGAACAGCGCGTGTTGCTGGTCGATTGCGATCTGCGCCAGCCGATGCTGCACACGATCTTTGGGCTGGCCAACGAGCAGGGACTGACCAGCGCCATCCTTGACCAGGAAGCACCGCTGGCGATCCAGCCTACTGAGGTGCCAGGGTTGAGCCTGCTCCCAAGTGGCCCGCTTCCACCCCGTCCTGCTGATCTCCTCGGTTCACGGCGTATGGAAGGGCTGTTGCACCGTCTGCGCCAGGCCGCCGACATTGTCATCTTCGACACCCCGCCGGTGCAGAACGTGACCGATGCGCTGGTGCTATCTACCCGTGTCGATGGGGTACTCCTGGTGGTGCAGGCCGGTCGCTCGCGCCGTGATCGCGTGCGCGAGGCCCGTCAAAAACTTGAGAAGGTGAAAGCCAACCTCCTCGGCGTTGTGCTTAGCAATGCTCGCCTGTGAGGTGTATCGCGACAGAAACATCGATACCGTCTCTACCGCGTGAACAGTCAGTATTCGTGCGAGGATGTATGCAACCAACCATTCTCGTTGTCGATGACGAAGCCAGTATTCGCAATGTCGCCAAAGCCTACCTCGAACACGCCGGGTACCGCGTCTTGTGTGCAACGACCGGCCCGGAAGGGTTGCAGATGGCGCTTGAAGAGCAACCTGATTTGATCGTTCTCGATCTGATGCTGCCCGGTATGGACGGCATGGAGATCACTGCCCGCCTGCGCGAGCGTTCAGATGTCTACATCCTGATGCTGACTGCACGGAGCGACGAGATGGATCGGGTTGCCGGCTTGCGCGTGGGCGCTGATGACTACCTTACCAAACCCTTCAGCCCACGCGAACTGGTGGCACGGGTAGAAGCTATTTTGCGCCGGCAACGCAACAAAACGGCCAAAAGCTCGCTGATGCGCTTTACGCATGTCGAAATTGACCCGGAAGCGCGCGAAGCCCGGGCCAATGGTCAACTGTTGGAGCTAACACCGACTGAATTCGATCTCTTGCTGGCCCTGGCCCGCAACCACAATCGTGTGCTCAGTCGCGAAGACCTGATTGAAAAGGTATGGGGTGCTGATTTCTTTGGCACCGACCGGGTTGTCGATGTGTATGTCAGTCAGCTTCGGCGCAAAATCGAGGCCATTACCGGCGAAAATGTTATTCGGACGGCACGCGGCGTTGGCTATCGCTTTGTTGATACACCGGCATAGCGGGGGTCAATGCGATAATGGTGAAGGTGGCAAGCCATGCGCTTCTGGCGGCAACTACGCTGGCAAATGATTGGCGCCCAAATGCTGGTGGTGGTGGTCGGAGTGGTGACACTCAACCTCACCGCCAATATACTGATTGAACAGAGCATCGCCCCCGACCAGGTTGCCACTGTACGTACTGCGGTCGTGCAGGCGCTGACGGTTGCCGCAGTGGCCGCAACCATTGCCGGTCTCACCACCAGTATTCTGCTGGTTCAGGTCATTTTGCGTTCGCTGCGCAGCATTGCCCGCAGTAGTCGCCGCATTGCTGCCGGACGCTACGACGAACGAGTTACGGTACCCGCCAGCGACGAACTACGTGCCGTTGCCGAGAGTTTCAACCAGATGGCCGAGGCACTGGAACAGATTGAACAACGGCGCATCACGATGATTGGCAACGTTGCCCACGAGCTACGCACACCGCTCGCCGGCATTGAAGGCTACCTCGAAGGGTTGATCGACGGCGTACTACCCAACACCGCCGATACGTTCCTCGACATGAAACAGGAAGTACGTCGTCTGCGCCGGCTGGTTGATGATCTTCAGACCCTCTCGCGAGTTGAAGCCGGTCAAATCGCACTCCACTTCACGACCTTCGATGTCAACGACGTCATCCGGCGGGTCGTGGCGCAAATTCAACCACAAGTGCTCGACAGTTGTCTCCAGGTACAGTTTGCCCCCGATCAGCAACCGATCCTGGTTCATGCCGATGCTGACCGCGTCGCCCAAATCCTGCTCAACCTGCTTGGCAATGCAGTACGCTACACCCCAGAAGGCGGTTGTATCACTGTGCGATCCGAACTCAACAACGACAACGTACAGGTCATCGTGGAAGACACCGGGATCGGGATTTCTGCCGAACACCTGCCCTTCATCTTTGAACGCTTCTACCGGGCCGACCCTTCACGTGCCCGTACCAGTGGCGGCAGTGGGATTGGTCTCACCATTGCCCGCCACCTGGCCTGGGCCATGGGTGGCGACATCAGCGCTGCCAGTGCCGGCATCGGCAAAGGAAGCACCTTCACGCTGACATTGCCGCGGGCAGGGTAGAACTTATCTCACAAAGCGGTGCGGTCGTGCTACCCGGCATCGCACAGGCGAATGAACGTCTGCCAATAAACAAAGACTGCCTGTCCTGCTCATAACCCATTTATGCAAGAGAGTCGCTCCGGTCGTTCCATCACACGCTGGATTGGTTGTCTTGCCCGCTTGTCATGTATGTGTCGCAGCGTTTGGAGTGCGGCAGCCATGCTGCCACGCCAGCCGTGCTCACGATCCGGCGTGTGTCACGACGTTTACCCTGCTGGTCATAGGGATGCTGTGTGTTATCGTCACATTCTGTAGTCTGTCAGTAATTGACAACTTCCAGTGTGTCTGAAGCGTCCTGCCACACTGAATATGACAACAACCCCACCTCACGTCGTTCCCCTTCCAACACAACAGGGGAAATACCTGGTATACACCAACCTGCGTTGTGTTGTAAGGAAGAGTGTCGGCAGGGTATAATGCCAGAAGAAGCATCAGAACAACTCACCGTTACCCAAAAGCCTCTGTAACTGGCGCAGCTTTACCGTTGGAGCAAGTTGTGCAAACGCTACAACCCAAAAACCCGTATGTTCGCATTGCCCTCCGTCGTGCTGCCAGAGGTACCGGCTCATCGGATGCATTCCTGGATCAGAGAACCGCTTTGCAATAATTACCGGACTTATCGCAGATACTGCACCACATCCGCTGGGCACTGGTTGGGGCAATGGCACTACGCGCCTATGCTCCAGAGCGTCTTACCCAGGATGTCGATATTATCATTCATGCTCGCGATGAACAGGTAGCACGAGCGGCGTTTACCGCTGCCGGCTATCGCATTGGCAACCCCTTGCCCATCAGCAGATTTACGGCACATCCGCAGGATGAAACCGGTTACAGTATTGATGTACTGGTATTGAATGAACCCTGGCTGGACGAGGCACTGGCACAGCCTGTGTGCGATTGTGCCGGCTTCCCGGTACTGGCGCGACAATTTCTGATCCTGATGAAGCTCCAGGCAGGTCGGGCACAGGATATTGCAGACATCACCCGTCTGCTGCGTCGCACAGATCACACCGAACGCTCAATTGCCCGTACAACTGTAGCCACATATGCCCCCGATCTGATCGACGACTTCGATGCCCTGGTTGTACTGACCGATTTGGAGTTTGGAACCGAATCATCAGCAGCAACGTAGCACTTCTCTGGCAAGGTGACGCCACACAAGAGAACGCTGGTATAGTCCATCGCTCACACTTACTGATGTCTGTGTTGCGTAGTCTGGAGTGTGGAAACCATGCCTTCGCCCTGGCCGTGATCTATGTCAGGCGGGTGTCGCATCGGTCAGTGGCCCATCGGGAGCACAGAAACACGGCATAATCCACTCTGACGTCACCCTTGAGCACGGATGTGCCGAGCCGGTTCTCCCATACCCGTAACCACTCACCAGCGGCTCACTGATAGCGCTTCAGCACGGGAATGCCCCGTGATACCATATCGTTCAGGTGTGCCACCAGGCCGTAGTGCGTCGCCCCCCTACCGTCCAGCGGTGCATCGTTCAGGTGCAATATCAGGATAATAGCTGCCTGGTTTGGCCTAACCTCTATTCTATTCTGCCAGATTTGATATGATGATGCCCATTTGTGAGCAAGAGGCGGGCATAACCTTATAAACTGATGAGATGAACAGACATTATCAGATGATGAATTACGCAACAGCTATCAATCACATTTTTTGCCCATTTTGATCATCCGGTTACACTGGCACACATGCAGAATGCCGACGAGATCACTCCCCTGGCAACACCGGACAGATCGCCGGTCGGTTAGCCGGTGGCGTGATCCCGAAATAGGCCTGCATAATCTGCGTTACCGCCGGCACAGCAATCGTTGACGAGCCATCGTTCAGGTCACCAACACCCTCAACCAGCACAGCCACCACAATCTCCGGGTTTTCGTAGGGGGCAAACCCGACAAACCAGGCGTGGCTTTGCCGCACTAACCGCCCATCCGCCGTCGTCAAGAGTGGGCCAAACTCTGCTGTTCCGGTTTTGCCGGCAATGCGTAAGCCTGAACAGACTTCACGGGCTGCAACACCCAGACCATCGGTGATCGACGCAAACAATCCCTCACGGATCGCTGCCAGGTGTCGGGGGTCAATCGGCACCTGCCCAATGGCCTCTGGCTGCATTTGCTGAATAAGCTGACCATTCTCATCGACAATTCGATCAACCAGATGCGGTCGGTACAGAGTACCATCTGTTGCGACAGCCCCCGCTGCTACTGCCAACTGGAGCGGTGTTACTTCCAGATAACCCTGACCAATCGCTGTGTTATAGGTGTCACCGGTCGTCCAGGCTTCACGTAGAACCTGGGCTTTCCATGCCTGGGTTGGCACCCGTCCACTGGCTTCGCCAACCAGATCAACCCCGGTTGGACGGCCAAAATTGAACCACGACAGCCCTTCCACCAGTTGGTCGATACCGAGACCGGTAATCCGTAATGCTCGCTGATCCAGGTTGATCGCCTGATCGTTCCCGCCCGCTATACTGGCAAAAAAGACATTTGAAGAGAGCCGCAAGGCATCACGAACGTTGATCAGCCCATTATCACGATTACGCACCGAGTTGGGCAAGATGAACTCAGCACCACTGCGCTCGATCAACCGCAGCAAACCGGGATCACGGAGTTGGGTATCTGCCGCGATAATGCCCTGTTGAAGCGCAACTGCACCAACAAATTGCTTGACTGTCGAGCCGGGTGGGTATAGACCGGCAATCGCTCGGTTGGTGAATGGTGCCAGACGTTGCAATGTCTGTTGGGTCTCGGCATCAGGTGGTGCCAGCAGAGCCTGCAACTCAGCGATCCGCGCCGGGTCTACCCAGATGTTGTTATCGTAGTCGGGGAGACTGACCATGGCCAGGATGCGCCCATCACGTGGATCGAGCGCGACTGCTACGCCGGCGACTATCGGTTCATACGCCCGTTTATGCGCTTCCCGTGCTGCTAACCGGCGCTCTTCACCGACATTGATCCAGCGCTGGAGGATGCGTTCGACCTCGGCCTGAAACCGGGTATCGATGGTTAAGATCAGATCATGCCCGTTAGCCACTGCCCGCAGGGTGGTGACCCCGCTGACCGGACGCTGCAACGCATCGACCAGGAGCGAGTCAATCCCCATCTGGCCGCGCAACACCGACTCGTAAGCACCTTCCAGGCCATCTTTGCCAATTTGATCACTCGACAAATAGGGCGGTAAACCAACGCTGGTCGGTTCAATCGATTTTGCCATCAGGCCACAGGTTGGCGCGTTGGCAGTGATGTCAGTCAATGCCCGCAACCAGGAACTTGCCGGATTGACCGCTACCAGCTCACATGCATTGATCCGTCCGACATATCCCAGCAGGTGCGATAATGAAGGTATCTCACCACTTAACGGGTAGCGCCGGCGAAAACCTTCAACGACACGGGCACCGGGCAGATAATTGGCATTTTCGCGTAGTGCCAGTGCCAGTTCCGGTGAAATGTCTTCCTTGATCACAATGGGCTGGTAGCTACGCACATTCGCCTGCGTGAGAAGCTGTTCAATCGGGTTGACCAGCGTTGCCACATCGCGGTACTTTTGACTCACATCTAGCGCCCGCAGGACATCAGATGGTGCGATAGTCATGGTCACAACATCACTTGCCGTCGGCAAGCTGCCAAATGACCTGAGATCGCTGCGCAAGCCGGGTGTGGTGTCAATCGCAGTACCAGGATCAATCACCAGTGTCGCCGGTAATTCGGCAATCTGCGCCAGCCGCGCCAGCGTTAGTGCCCGCTGTTCTGGTGCAGCGCTGGAGGAAGGCAGTTGACCGGGAATAACGGCCAGGTTATAAATCGGCACACTCTCGGCCAACAGCACACCACGGGCATCGAAAATTTCTCCCCGCCGTGGCTGATTGGTGAGGTAACGACGGGTGGTAACTTCGATGTCGGCACCGAATCGCTGCGTATCAGTCTCAATCAGTTGTAGTTGGGCCAGCCGGGATACCAGCACCACCACAACCAGTAACAGGATACTGCGCAGAGCAATCAGTCGTGCCATGGCCGTTCATCACGCTTTCCAGGCAATCGTCTGCATAGAACGCCATCATTGATATTCGGTATTGCGCACCAGTCGATGCACTATGGCCACTACCGGCAGGGTTGGAATAAGTGCTAATAACAACGATGGTAGCATCACAATCAACCCATAGGTCTGCCAGTCACTGATGGGCGGCAGTACGATCAGCCAGAGAACTGCCTCGTAAATCAACGTGCCAAATGCTACTGCCAGCAGCGGCACGATTGGACGTTCAACCGCGAATCGTCGTGTTGCCAGCCCAACAACGATGACCGCCAGCAATTGGGCGATAGCATGACTACCAATCGGCAATGATCCCAGGACATCCAGGGCCAGACCGCCGTAGAAAGCCCACCACAGACTTCGTATCAGCCCACGTACCGGTTCGGCGGTGCTTGATCCAACCAGTGCTCTGGCAATTGCCAACACCAGCAGTATCGGCACAGAAAACCCTGTCGGGCCGGTTAAGAGCGTCACCTGGATCAGTGCGATTACCAGCAGGATCAGCAGCAAACCCAGCTCGCGGGCCAGGCGTTCTTCTAATCGTCTTGGCTGAGAATTACCCACACGTAGCGCACCTGATCCGGATCGACGAATGGCCGAATCTCGCCAATTTGCCGTTGACCTTCCTGACGCACCGCTTCCACAACCCCAATCGGTACTGCGGTCGGCATTGATGCCAGATCGAGTGGAAGATTAAGCGCCCCACTAATACCGGCTGTGACCACGTGATCGCCCTCGCGCATGGTAATACTGCGATCAATCAACTCTACCCGCATCCGTGATCCCCGCTGCCATTGCCCTTGCATCAGACCGAGCGGTGCAGTATCAGCTTGCAGCAAACGCACACTCAATTGACTGCTAATATCGGTAATCATCAAAACATCAGCAGTTCGTGGTCCAACTGCTTCCACCACACCGATCAGCGCCGGTGGCCCACCTGGCTGCTGGCCAATCACAGCCATCCCAACGCGCACTCCATCGTTGGCACCACGGGCAATCGTTAAGACCCGCCGTGCTGCATCGGGGGCGCGAATCATCACCTCTGCGCCCAAAATAGTCCAGGGGTATGATTGCGTAATCGCGAGTTGCTGACGCAAGAAAATATTCTCAACCCGCGCCTGCTCAAGACGCAACACTTCGGCGGCGAGACGGGTGTTTTCCGCTTCAAGTTCAGCAATCCTGGCCTGCATCGTGGCCGCATCACGCGGCGTTGCCCACCACGACAATAGCTCACTGCGGCGCTGGGTTAACCAACCGGCAAGCGGCTGGATCGTCTCTCGTACCATCAGCCGTGCAGGTGCAATCACACCCTGCCGATCAAGGACAATCAGCAGGACACTGACCAATACCAGGCTCAAGGCCAGCGCAAAGACCCGCCAGTAGCCACGGTCACCGGCTACTTCACGCCGCAGTTTTAACGGTCGTTCGTCGAGAAAATCGCGCATGGACTATCTCCGCACCCGCCGCGTCGTCTGGGTGCGCATCAGAATATCCTGGTAGACGCTGTTGTCGAAGTGTTCAACCATCTTCCCTGCCCCCCGTGCCACACACGAAAGCGGGTCTTGGGCGATGTGAACCGGCATTTTGGTCTCGGCAGCAATCCGCTTATCGAGACCGTGTAGTAACGATCCGCCACCGGCCAGCATAATCCCGTGCTCCATAATATCGGCGACAAGTTCGGGAGGCGTCTCTTCCAGCGCAGCCCGCACCTCGGCGACAATCGCATTGACCGGCCCGGCAATCCCTTCACGCAACTCAACCGAGCTGACTTCAATGGCCTTCGGCAAGCCGGTAAGGAGATCGCGCCCACGCAGCACAACTTTGATCTCTTCATCAAGGGGATACGCCGAACCGGCAGCGATCTTGGCTTTCTCTGCCATACGCTCGCCGATCAGCAGATTGTATTCCCGGCGAGCAAATTGAATAATTGCCTCATCGATCTCATCGCCGGCAATGCGGATCGAATGATTGATGACAATGCCACCCAGGGCAATCACGGCAATCTCTGTCGTACCGCCACCGATGTCAACAATCATCGAACCAATCGGCTCCTCAACCGGTAGTCCGGCACCGATTGCCGCAGCCATCGGCTCTTCGACCACGTAAGCCTCACGAGCCTTTGCATTCAATGCCGCCTCACGCGCTGCCCGCTTTTCGACTTCGGTCACACCCGATGGTACCCCAACCACAACCCGTGGGCGCGGATCGATCAGGGGTAGGGCAGCATAGGTATGGGCTTTCTTGATAAAGTAAGCCAGCATCTGCTCGACCACATCAAAATCGGCGATCACCCCATCCTTAAGTGGGCGTACCGCCACGATGTTGGCCGGTGTCTTGCCGACCATCGCCTTGGCTTCGGCACCAACCGCGTGCACCTTTTTCGTGCGGGTGTCAATTGCGACGACCGATGGTTCGCTAATCACAATCCCTTTCCCCCGCACGTGCACCAGGGTATTGGCAGTGCCTAGATCGATACCAAGGTCACGGCTAAAGGCGCCAAAGATCGTATTGAAGGGGTTGAGACCCACAGGTATACTCCACGTGTTACCAGGCGGCGAAACCGCTGCCTGAGCCAGACGAATACGCTCCTTACCATCCGGTTAGCCCGGATTACATCGCTTCATTATAGCATACCGCCAAACATTGTCTTTACATCACTGCGCCATCGCGAATACAATAGTTGAACCATTTGACTTTTCGGCGGCTTTGTGACACAATTGCTATGCTGCTTCGTTGCAAGCAAGCGGACGTGTTCGCTGTGAGCATTGCCGTAGGTCAGGTTCGCCCGTCGGATGAAGAACATGCTGCATTCTAAAACTGCGCGGCATTGCTGCTATGGCTTCTGGCTCACGCTGAGCTAGAAGATTTTTGTTGTCGTGAATATCACAAATCTTCCGCAACGACCGGTTTATCCTTTCTCCGCCATCGTCGGCCAAGAGCGTTTGAAGCGCGCACTGATCCTCAACGCGATCAATTCACGGATCGGCGGCGTGCTGATCAGGGGTGAGAAAGGAACAGCAAAATCAACTGCTGTACGTGCGCTAACCCGCCTGCTACCATCAATTACCGTGGTGGTTGATTGTCCGTACAGTTGCGACCCCGACACTCCAGCCGCCCTGTGTGCCGATTGTCAGGAGCGTTTGAAGCAAGGGCCGCTGCCAACGATGGTTCGCCCGATCCGTCTGGTTGAATTACCGGTTTCGGCATCCGAAGATCGAGTTGTTGGTTCGCTTGACCTCGAACACGCGATCACGGAAGGCCAGCGCCGCTTTGAACCAGGACTTCTGGCACAGGTGAATCGTGGCGTTCTGTATGTAGATGAAGTCAATCTCCTCGACGATCACCTGGTAGACCTCTTGCTCGACGCTGCCGCGATGGGCATCAATACGGTCGAGCGCGAGGGGGTGAGTGTCTCGCATCCGGCTCGCTTTATCCTGGTTGGCACGATGAACCCGGAAGAGGGTGAGTTGCGTCCGCAACTTCTCGACCGGTTCGGGCTGGCAGTAGAAGTCGTCGGTCTCACCGATGTCAACGACCGGATCGCCGTGATCGAGCGCCGTATGGCCTATGAAGCTGATCCAATTGGCTTCATCCAGCAATGGCAGGCTGCCGAGGAGACGTTAGCCCAGCGGATTGCTGCTGCCCGTGCGTTGTTGCCCCACGTGCGGATTGATCGCACCGATATGGCAGTAGTTGCCAGCCTGTGCATCGAAATGGGGGTCGATGGTCATCGGGCCGACCTGACCATTCTGGAGACGGCGCGCACCCACGCTGCCTGGAGTGGCCGACGCACACTGGTAGCCGAAGACATTCGTCTCGCTGCCGAGCTGGCGCTGCCACATCGTATGCGTCGCCAACCGTTCGGTGAAGTCAAACTTGATGAGCAACGATTGGCGAGTATTCTCGATCAGTACGGGAAACGGGCAGAAGAGGTGAGTGTGCAGGCGGAAGTAAAAAAAAACCCTGACCTCACCGATGTGAGCGAGACGAACGACGAAGGTGGCAACGAGAGTGGCGGAGGTAGTACAACCATGCCTCTCGGTGGTGCCGGGCAACCAGAAGCGACAGCACCTGTAAGCGAACAGCAGACCGGTGGAACACAACACCGTGCCGGCGATCTGTTTAAGCCGCGTCGCCTGGAAGCAACACCCGACCGCACCCAACGACGTGCACCCGGACGACGTTCACGCTCGCGCACGACACGGAAGCAGGGCCGCTATATCACGAGCCGCCGTGCCACAAAGGTAACCGATCTGGCGCTCGATGCGACCTTGCGTGAAGCAGCTATCTACCAGCGCAAGCGGCGTACCGAGTTGTTGCATACCGTTGGTATGCCCCACCGGCGCCGACCGAAGATACTGATTAAGCGTACCGACCTGCGCCAAAAGGTGCGGGTACGCCGGACACGCAATGCGGTCTGTTTTGTGGTGGATGCCAGTTGGAGTATGGCTGCCGAAGAGCGGATGCAGGCAACGAAAGCGGCTGTTCTCTCGCTGCTGCGCGATGCGTATCAACGCCGCGACCAGGTTGGTCTGGTCAGTTTCCAGCGCGATTACGCTCGCGTGCTCCTGCCGCTCACCAATAGCGTCGAACTGGCGCAACGGCGCCTGCAATCGATGCCAACCGGTGGCAAGACGCCATTATCGCGTGGGATGCTAACCGCGTTCGAGTTGCTTGAGCGGGCGCGCCGCCGTGATGCAGAGGTAGTACCGCTGATGGTTCTATTGACCGATGGTCAGGCAAATGTCTCTATCTCCGATCTGCCGCCTCAACAAGAGGCGTATCGGATTGCCGAGATGATTGCTGAACATCAAATTCATGCGATTGTCATCGATACCGAACACCCACACTTTGAACGAGGGCTATCACGACGACTGGCAGAGTATCTGCGCGGAACATACTACCGGCTGGAAGATCTCCATGATGATGGTCTGGTGAGGGCTGTACGGCAACAGATGAGATCATAACTATTGTCGGTGAGCGTCGGGCAATTCTGTTGTCAGATGCTACAAGCATAATTGGGTAACCTGTCATTACGCGAGGAGGAAGGTAGGCAATGACGGATCAGGTACGTAGGGAAGAGGTCGCTGCGGGCGAGCTGCCTGACACACCTCACACGGCAGCCAGCGCTCCGGCGGCTGAAGCTGCCGTCGCTGCACACGAACAGGCGGCGGAGGCGGCAGCGCCTACCCCTGAAGAGGAGGCGGTTTTGCCCGCCGCCACAGGGGAGGCTGACGCTTCAGCAACGGCCCCAACCGCAGCGGGTGAGAGCGCCTCAAGCGGCTCTGAGGCAACGGGCGCCAGCTTTACACCGGTCAGCGATGATCAACCACACAAGCCGCGACGGCTGAAAGACCTGCAGCCCGGTATGGAGCTGGAGGGGAAGGTCACCTCGATTGCGCTCTATGGAGTATTCGTTGATATTGGCGTTGGTCGTGATGGCCTCGTACACATCTCCGAAATGAGCGACCGTCGCATCGAGACACCTTCAGAGGTAGTTCAGATCGGTGATACGGTGAAAGTGTGGGTCAAGAGCATTGAGCCAGAAGCACGTCGGATTAGCCTGACGATGCGTGATCCTGCGCGGGCCGAAACCCCACGGCGGGCGCGTCAGCCTCAGCCACAACAGCAGCAACCGCGCCGACAAGAGGTTGATCGCGAGAAGCTGGCTGCACTGCGTGTCGGTGATGTGGTCGAAGGAGTGATTACCGGTTTCGCACCTTTCGGGGCATTTGCCGATATCGGTGTTGGCAAAGATGGCTTAATCCACGTCAGCGAACTGGCCGAGGGTCGGGTCGAGAAACCAGAGGATGCGGTCAAAGTTGGCGAGCGCTATCAGTTCAAGATCCTTGAGATTGATGGCGAAGCTGCCCGTATCAGCCTGAGCCTGCGGCGAGCACTCCGCACGCAACGCATGCAGCAGCTCGAGACCGGCCAGATACTCGAAGGCACGGTGAGCGGTATCGCTCCCTTCGGTGCATTCGTCGACATTGGGGTTGGCCGCGACGGCCTTGTCCATATCTCGGCGCTTGCCCCTCATCGGGTAGAGAAAGTTGAAGATGTGGTCAAGGTTGGCGACAAGGTCAAGGTGAAGGTGCTCGGCGTTGATCAGCAGAGCAAGCGGATCAGCCTGACCATGCGGCTCGAAGAGGAGCAGCCTGCTTCTGAGACCACCACCGAACCAGCGACCACTCCTGCCGAGCCTGCGCCAGCCCGTGCCGGTCGGAGCAATATGGAGCGGTTTGCCGCCGCAGCCCAGGCCGCTCGTGAGCGCAGCGAGCGCGGTGAGCGTGGCGAGCGCGGTGAACGCAGTGAGCGTGGCGAGCGTGGCGAGCGTGGCGAGCGTAATGAGCGGCGTGACCGCCGAGACCGCCGGGCAGCGCAGACAGCACCTGAAACCTATGTCGTTGGTGAAGACGATGACGAGACCTTTGAGGGTAATGCAACCCTCGAAGATCTGCTGACCAAGTTTGGTGGCTCCAGTAACCGCCGCGACCGCGACCGTGACCGTCGCCGCCGTGATTACGACGACGATGAAGACGACATGGAGCGACCAACCAATCGGCGGCAGCGTGACGCAATCCGCCGCACGCTCCAGCAGATTGGTCACGACGAATAAGTCTGACTGTTGAAAACCTGTTGCCTGCCAGCCTGCGGGTTGGCAGGCAACTATTTGACATCAATCTGCCGTGACGGGTATAATGGCATCAGCTTTTGGCATGCTATAAATAACACCTTGAGGAGTACATACAATGCCGAAACGAACCTGGCAACCAAAGCGCATTCCGCGCCGCCGTAAGCACGGCTTCCGGGCGCGCATGGCAACCAAAGATGGACGCGAAGTTCTTCGCCGCCGACGCCTGAAGGGGCGCTGGAAATTGACCGTCAGTGATGAGCGGCGAGCTGTGCGCCGCGGCCACCGCTAAGCGCAGAATGGGACGGGTTATCACCAACAGAACCGGGCAGCACGCTGGAGCAGCAGGTCATCTGTCGGCGATAACCCGTTTGTTTTCTTATCCATGCGACGTGCATATCGGCTACGCCGACCCGAACAGTTTCGTCGTGTGCGTCAGGAAGGACGCACATTCACCTCGCCGTGGCTCATTCTCACCGTCGCACCGGCTCGACGACGTACCTTACGCTGCGGCTTCGTTGTCAGTCGCCGTGTCGGCGGCGCCGTACAACGCAACCGTGCCCGCCGTCGTGTGCGCGAAGCTGTGCGCTTGCTGCTCCCACGACTGACAGCCGGTTACGATATGGTGTTCACCATTCGCACACCAGAGGTGATTGACGCACCGTTCACACAATTGCAGGACGATATTACTGCGCTACTGCGGCAGGCCTGTCTCCTGCCGGCACCCACGAATGAAACAGTGTCACCGGTTTCAGATACACCACTTCCACAACACGAACGAGGATCGCAATGAACATTTGGTCGGCATTTGTTGGATTGCTTGAACAACTCTTACTCTTCTTCTCGTCGTTGACCGGCAATATGGCGCTGGGCATTGTGCTCTTCACGATTGCCGCCCGTCTCTTCATTTTGCCGCTCACCCTCAGCTCACTCCGCTCGAGTCGCCGGATGCAAGAGGTGCAGCCGATTTTGAAAGAGATTCAGCGCAAATACGGCAAAGACCCGCAACGGCTGCAAGAAGAGACCCTGCGCGTTTACCGTGAGCACAAAATTAATCCGGTAGGTGGATGTCTACCCCTCCTGTTACAATTGCCGATCTTCTTTGGCGTTTATCAGGCGGTCTATCACCTGATGGTGCCTGAGCAGCGGGTGAATCTGAGTGCGGCGGCGGCTGAAATGTTGAAAGACGAGCGGCTGGCTCAGATCCTGGCTGCCCCCTTCTTTGGTATGGATCTGGGTGTACCGGCGTTCGGGCCGAATGGTTTTGCCGGTTTTGCGTATCTGATTTTGCCGGTGCTTTCAATTGTTTTACAGTTGATGCAACAGTTGATGGCTACACCACGAGTCCAGGATCCGCAACAGAAAGCCTTTACGCAGGCAATGTTGATTATGCCGTTTGTCTTCGGCTATATCGCATTCACCTTTCCAACTGGAGCAGTGTTGTATTGGGTAGTCAGCAGTGTTGTGGGTGTTGTGCAACAGTACTTCACGTCAGGTTGGGGATCGCTGGCCAATTACCTGCGCTTCCTGCCACCCGATAATCGTCCAACACCAACGTTAGCACTGGCATCAGCATCGACAGGAAGCACGTCTGAAAGCCAACCCGAAACGCCAAAAATTGATTTCTGGTCAGTTATGCGTCCATTAACCGAAGCAGCCGTGGAGGAGAGTGATCCGACGCACACGGAACAGCGCCCTTCACGCCAGCACCCCAATCCCCGTCGCCGTCGTTAGCAAGATTTGTAAGACGGTCACCATGACCGAGAGGTGTCTATGAAGCGCATCGAGATCAGCGCACGCACCGTCGCCGAAGCTGTCGAGCTGGCGCTCGCCCAACTGGGCCGTGATCGTGACGAAGTTGCGATTGAAGTCCTGGACCCGGGTGAGAATGGTGATGAAGCATTGGTGCGTGTCACTGTTGTTGAAGACGAGGAAGAGGCGCCATCAGTAGAAAAAGTGAGCGAAATTGCGCAGCGTGTTCTTGAAGATCTGCTCGAGCGCATGGATATTCACGCCTATGTGACGGCGGTCATTTCGCATGCCACCGGCCCAAATGGCGAACCTGAAGCAACGATCACGCTCCATGTCGAAGGCGCTGATGAAGAAGCAATGGGTCTTTTGATCGGACGGCGCGGTGAGACTCTCCGCTCCCTACAGTTTTTACTCAATTTGCTGGTGAGCCGCCGCGTGCAGAAATGGCCACAACTGGTGGTTGATGTTGGCAATTACCGCCAGCGCCGCCAGGAATCGCTGGAAAGTCTGGCCCGGCGGATGGCTGAACGGGTAAGGCAGACCGGTCGGCCAATTATGCTGGAGCCAATGGCAGCTTACGAACGACGAATCGTTCATCTCGCCCTGCGTAACGACAAAACAATTTATACCGAAAGTTCAGGTGAGGGCGAGAATCGTAAGATTGTGATCTATCCCGCCAAGCATTCGTAAAACACGATTGATTGATGAAAGAGCCAGCGTTACCCGGCGTTGTGCCGGGTAACGCTGGCTTTATAATGCACAGTTCACACAGGAAACCAACCGGAATGGTGATCGGGCAGATACTGCTTTTGCCCCCTTATATTAACCTGCGTGATATGGTCTGGTTCCGTAGGGGCGGGTTGTAGGGGCGGGTTCAGAACCCACCCCTACGTGGTACATATACCTGCTCACTTTACCATGCGAGGGAATGCGGCGAACAGAAAGGGGACATCCCGGATCGCACCATGGCATCGTGTGTTTCGGGTTTGATATTAGAACCTGTTTCAAAAAACATCTGCTATGAAGGTATCTCGTTCATTGCCGACCGATTCCATGATCGTGACGAGCACACCCGGCATCCGCGTGACCAGTCAGGTCAACGACGTGACACGTGCCAGATCGTGAGGACGGCTGGCGCGGCAGCATGACTGCCGCACTCCAACCGACGCAACACGCGGATGATGAGCGCCCGGGACGACCATCAATCGCTAAGGTCAAGCGCGAGCCGCACTCCAACCGACGCAACACGCGGATGATGAGCGAGCAAGGCAACCAATCCGGCGCGTGATGGCACCGGCGATGGTTATGAGAGCGCGACAGTACAGCTTTTATGAAATAAGTCCTAGTCTTCCCCCAAACGATTCATCATTGCCTGTGCCGCATGGCGAAAATAGTTCTCCATCACCGAACGGGCCGGCTCCGGAACACCGGCTTCATTGAGCGCGGCCAGCATATGTTCCAGCCAGGCATCACGCTCACGTGGTCCGATGGGAAATGGCGCATGCCGCATACGTAACCGTGGATGTCCGCGACGCTCGCTGTATGTGCGCGGACCACCGAAATATTGCATCAAGAAGAGACGCTGATGCTCTTTGCCCGGTTCGAGATCGGCTGGAAAAAGATGGCGCAAACGTGGGTCGGCTTCCACCCGCGCATAAAAAATATCGACGATCCGCCGAAAGGTTGCTTCACCACCTATTTGCTCGTAGATCGTTGGCTCACTCATTATGTAAACCTCTCCATAGTGTGGTTGAACGTCATGCACGATTGCATGCTACCATGAGAAGCCATTTTGATTCCTATAGCACTGAGTTCACCTGAAACCTGCGTGCAGAGAGACACCCGTATGAGCTATGAAACCCTGACGATCACGTCACGCCGTTTACGTCTGACAGTCCTGGCAGCCGGAGGCCCGCGTATCCTCGCGTTGCACCTCGACAACGGCCCAAACCTGCTGGCCGAAACACCAAACGCCCGCTGGGAGACGCCGTGGGGCGAGTTTGTTCTCCTCGGTGGACATCGGCTCTGGCATGCGCCTGAAGCTTTTCCTCGCAGTTACTGGCCTGATCTCAATGGTCCTGCGGCAGAACAGATCGATCACGGCGTCACGCTGCGCAGCGCCGTTGATCCGGGATATATCGCGAAGAGCCTGACTGTAACCCTTGATCCTGAACAACCACGGTTACATCTGCAACACACACTCACCAACCATGGGCTGTGGCCGGTGGAACTGGCGCCGTGGGCGATTACCCAACTGGCACCGGGAGGAAAAGCGATCTTACCATTACACAACGGCCAGCCCCCTGCCAATCCCTTGCTTCCCAATCGCCAGATCGCCTTCTGGCCCTACACCCCTCTGCCCGATCCACGACTCGCCTTCTGCGATGACTTCATCCTGATCGACACCGCGATTGCCGGGCCACCGGCCAAAGTGGGAGCGCATAGCGCTGCCGGCTGGTTGGCCTATCTCCACCAGGCGACCCTCTTCATCAAACGAACGGTGTACCAGCCTGCTGCCCATTACCCGGACAACAACTGCAATCTTGAAATCTATTACGACCGCGGTTGTACCGAACTCGAAACACTGGCCCCGCTCTGCCGCCTCGATCCCGGCGCTTCGGTGAGCCACACTGAAATCTGGCAGGTTATTCCCTGGACGGACGACCTGGATCAGTCTGATCTGTTTACAACACTCGCCCAAAGAGCAGCAGAGATGGTATAATGTCAGTACATAACACGTCAAAATTGCAACTGTGATGCAACAGACAGAACATCCCGACAGAGCGCTGACCGCGCTCTGTTTCGTATGCTCGTTGCAAATCATACTACGAACTCTATCGCAGACGTGATCAGAGACCGGCCAGATTCCTGTTATTATATTGCAACGAACCGTCAAACTCTACTGCGTTGACAAACGTCAAAACACGGCTTACACAGTATCAGAAAGGCATCAGACTGCAATACGAGCCTGATGCATATGAGAAAAATTTGTTGACACATGCGGATATTCGTGCTACTATTGCGGTACAGGCCAAAATCAGCGGGAGGAAGAAGGGTTTTGGCTTTTAAGCAAAAACTTCATGTCGTGTTCGATTGCAGACCTCATTAACACCGTTTTGTGGCGGTCGTTACTAGCCGAGCAGTAGCTCCTGGAAAGGCCCTGATGCGCACTCTAATCTTCACCGGCAAAGGTGGCGTTGGCAAGACAAGTGTCGCCGCAGCAACAGCTCTCCGGGCCGCCGATCGAGGCTTGAAGACGCTAGTCATGAGCACCGATCCGGCCCACTCGCTGGCCGACTCGCTCGATCTGGAAGGGCCACTCGGCCCGGAACCGGTTCGGATTACCAAAAACCTCGATGCGCTTGAAGTGAGCATTTATCACGATATCGAGAGCAACTGGGGTATCGTGCGTGAGCACTTCGCGCAACTGATGGCCGAGCAGGGCGTACAGGGCATTCTGGCCGACGAGATGAGCGTCCTGCCAGGTATGGAAGAGGCTTTTCCGCTCATCCGCATCAAGAAACACAAAGAGCGTGGCGACTACGATCTCCTGGTGATCGACTGCGCACCAACGGGAGAAACGCTGCGCCTGCTCTCAGCCCCCGAGACGTTCAAATGGGCAATCAACATGCTACGCGGTGCCGAGCGCTACGTCATCAGGCCGTTGATCCGGCCCATGAGCAAGATTACGCCCGGCCTTAACAAAATGGTTGCCCCACCCGAAGTCTATGATGCGGTTGATGAGATGTTCCGCCAGATGGAGGGGGTAACGGCAACACTGGCCAACCCGCGGGAGACATCGATCCGCCTGGTGATGAACCCGGAAAAGATGGTCATCAAAGAGAGCCAGCGCGCCTTAACCTACCTGTCGATGTACGGTATGACCGTCGATATGGTAGTGGTGAACAAGATTTTGCCCCTCGATCAGGATAGCGGCTATCTGAACCACTGGCGCGATGTGCAACAGCGCTATCTCCAGGATGTTGAACATGCCTTCGTGCCGTTGCCTATCCGGCGGGTACCGTACTATCCCGAAGAAGTGGTGGGCCTGGAGAAGCTACGCCAGATGGGAGATGACATTTACGGCGATATGGATCCAACTGCCGTGCTCTACGACCGGGCACCGCTGGACATTGCCAAAGTTGGTGATAAATCGTACCGGGTCAAGATCCGCCTGCCATTCGCTGATGTGTCGCAGCTCGATCTGTATCAGAACGGCGACGAGCTGGTGATACAGATCGGCGACTTCCGGCGGGTCATTACGCTGCCGACCAGTCTGGCCGGCCTGGAAGCCGGTCAGGCCGAGATGGAGGGTGAATGGTTGATTGTCCCCTTCATGGCGCCGCAAATGGCGCAACGCTGAGGCAGCCTGAACTGTGGGGTTTCTCGGAGGCTTGCCTCCGGTGACCTGAATAATGGAGTCCGTTTGATAAGGAGGTGTGTGCATGGCGACGAGAGGCTGGTTCTCGGAGTCGTCGGCGCAGGTGGCGCAAATCGGCGACATCATGTTCCAGGGCCACTGGCAATGGGTCTCGAATGCGCTACAGGCCACCGCGGCAGCGGTTGACAACATCAACCGCAATGCTTACCCGGGCGTGTCCCGGAGCGGCTCGGGCGAGGGAGCGTTCAGCAGCAGCCCGAGCAACGGCTTCCGTCCGAAGCGCATTCGCTCGCGCTTCAACCGCTAGGCTGGCGGGCAGGCGTGAGGCGTGCGTTCTGTCGCCTCACGCCGATCCCTCGGGAGCGTTATGATTAACCTGCTCTACTACAGTCATACCACCGTACCGGCTCATCTGGAAGAGATTACGCGACTGGATGTGCTCGATCCTGACGAGCAAGTGCTGGTCGCGATAGATGGCGTTTTGGTCGATCAGCAGGGACAGCGGCTGAGCGGCCCAACGCTGCACGATTATTGTCTGATCACCGACTTGCGGGTGATCCTGTGGGCACGAGATTATGGCCGGCATTTGTGTTATGCCTTTCCATTGCATGAGCTGACGTTGATTGATGGGCGCGGGATTGATCCGATCCACGGCGCAGTGACGATGGGCTTTAGCGCGCCAGATACCGATGATCAGATTTTTACGCTGACTCTGGTACCACAGGCGTATGTGCCGGCATTGATGGTGTTGTTGCGTACAGCCGCCGAAACGGCAAGATCGGCGCTGGCTGCCGGCATCGATGCCCGGCAAGCCGCTCCTGATGTGATGACAGCGCTCGGTGCTGCTATTTATGGTTCCGAAGATGCGTTGCGCATAGATGAAACTCCATACCGCTGGCCGGGAGGTGCTGCACGTACCCCGGCAGCGCCAAATGCACTCTTTGCGATTGATCCGGCTAACCTGCCGCCAAATCAAATCTTTACCGCTGGTCGCCTCGCTCGTTCGGCATGGGACACGCTGCGGCGCACGTTGCGCGAGGCGGATTTGCCATTTGATTTAAGTCCGACCAGTATTCGTGAATTAACCGATGCTATTCGTGCTGTCAATGATTTGGTTCAGACTGTCGCAAATAATCCGGCAGCTCAACAGATTGCGCTGGCGTTTCTTAACCGGCAGATGGGGAATCAGCAGTCAACTGCGCCTTCTCCACCGGTTGAGCCGCCCACGCCTGAAGCAACACCAGCACCGCACCGCTACCACGAGATTCCGTTGCGCCGACGTGCCACACCCTCTCGCGAACCGGCAATGACTCAGCCGACTGCAACGGCTTCATCTCCATTGAATATCACGGATCGGCGCGAGATTCCGCTCCGCCGTCGGACAACCCCTCTTCACCGCACGTCGCTGGCAGCGTTGAGTGGATCGGGTGATGCCGATCAAGATCGAACGACATAAGTGTTGCAATCATCGGCGGTCGCAACCGCCCAAGGAGCAGGTATGAGACCATTTCTCGGTGTTAATGTGAGTATGGCCAGCGTCGAAGAGATGCAGCAGCGCGGTTTGCTTGAAGAAGGCGAGACCCTACTGGCACTGTTCGATGGTACGCTCCTCGACGAACAACGACGTCGCATTGGTGGCCTCGCGCTCGCCGATTTCGTTGCGCTGACCGACCGGCGGCTGATTCTGTGGGCGCGTGGGTTTTTCAATGATACTGTTGATGGCTTTCCGTGGAGTGATGTTGATGTGGTTCGTGCCGAGACCTGGGATCCGTGGCACGGGCGGGTGAGCCTGGCCCTGCGGATACCGGCAACACCACCGCGCAAACGCCGGGTGGCCCTCGGCGAAGTACAGGAAGCCGGTCAGCCGGAGCGCGTCATTATCAATACGCTCGATTATATGCCGGTTGAGGACGTCGATGTGCTGGCCAAAATGGTGGCCTGGGTTGGTGATCAGGTAGTAGCCGGTGTCACCGGTGAAGAACTGATCAAGGCATTTGAAGCAGAATTTCCGGCAGTTGAGCGGAAACCGCTACCGCCATTTTTCCTGGCTTCTGAACCAGCACCACCACCGATGCCAGAGCCGGCACCGCAACAACCAAAGAAGAAGCCATGGTGGAAGTTTGGCGCGGCTGATAAGGAAGAGGAAGCAACACCAGCCTCGCCGGGGAACCTGATTGCGGCTTACGAACGTCAGCGTAGCGGTAGTGGCGTGTCGCCAGAGACACCGCCGGCACCGGTTGGCCCGTTGCCGACACTGCCCGAACAGCCAAATATGTACGAGGTGAGTCGTTCGTTGCGCCTGATGCTTGAAGTTCCGCGTGGTCTTGCCCGCGGGATGCGGCGAGCGAGTGAAATCCTGAGTGGCGCAACCGAGTTGATCAATAACATGCAAGACCCACGGGTACGGCGCAATGCGATGCGTGGTCTCTATTACGCTGCGGCGCAGCAAGAGGCTGAAGGTGGCCCACTGGCACCGGTTGGACCGGTCGTGCGGGCGGCAGTACGGTTTGCCGAACCCACCGAACAACAATCGGCTGCTGAGCCACCCCAACGGCGGATCGCCGTTCGGGCAGCAGTCCGTCAATCATCGCCAGCCCCTGCGCCAGAGCCGACGACAACCGCTCCGGCTGCCACAGACAACCCGGCCACCCCGGCGAACCAACCGGTACGGCGGGCCATCAGTATCCGTCGTTCGGAGACACCTGATAGTGGACAGGATGGGTCTGTGCCGGTGCGACGAATTGTTGTTAATCGCACCGACCGCCCGGCAACGGTGAGTGGCAGTGGGACAGGCATCACGCCTGAAACACGTAACGGACACAACGATAGCGATGCGGAATAAGGTAATGGGGTTGGGGTATCACAACACAGCAGGCACATGAGGAACTATGACGCGCGTCATTATCTACTCCGGGAAAGGTGGCACCGGTAAGACAACCCTCTCGGCGGCAACTGCGGTGATGCTGGCGCAAGCCGGTCGCCGAACACTGGTGCTGTCGAGCGATCCGGCACACTCGCTGGCCGATGTGATGGGGATCGCGATTAGTCGTGATCGACCAACGCCACTGGCACCTCATCTTTATGGCCTTGAGGTGGATACCATTTACGAGTGGCGTCAAAATCTGGGTGGTTTCCAACAATTCGTAACTGCCACCTATTCGGCCCGAGGGATCGAACGCTCGACGGCTGCTGAGCTGGCTAATCAACCCGGCCTCGATGAAATTCTGGCTCTGCAACGAGTAATGGACGAGGCCCAGAGTGGACGTTGGGACGCGATAGTGCTTGATACAGCACCTACCGGTAATACCCTGCGGCTCCTGGCGTATCCCGAGATGATTATCGGTGGCGAAGCCGGCAAACGCCTCTTCCGGGTGTATCGTGGAATCGCGAATGTTGCGCGTCCTTTCCGCCGCGATCTGCCCGACGACCGCTTCTTTGAAGAGGTTGGTAAACTGCTGGAGCGGATGGATCAACTGGCCAATTTTTTAGTCAGCTCGAATGTATCGGTACGGCTAGTATTGAATCCTGAACGATTACCCCTGCTCGAAACCCGACGGGCGTACACCTTCCTGAGCCTGTATGGCTTGCAATTGGATGCCGTGTTGGTTAATAAGATTTTGCCCCACCGCACCGATCTCGGCCCATACTTTGACTACTGGGTAAATCTCCAGCAGCAGTACCTGGCCGAAATTGAAAGCAGTTTTGCCCCAACACCAATCTTCCGCACGGTGTTGCAGGGTGGCGAGCCGATTGGGGTTGAGGCGCTGCTACACGTGGGCCGGCTGACGTTTGGCGAGGTTGATCCGGGCGCGCTGTTATACGACGAACGTCCGATCTGGCTGGAGCAATGGAGTGATGATGGCGAGCCTGGTCAGTACGATCTCTGTCTGCGCCTGCCATTTCTTGATCCCGGTGAGGCAATTGAGGTCAGCCACAGTGGCCCCGACTTGACGATTGTCGTTGGTCGCCTGGAGCGTACCATCGCCTTGCCGCGCGTTTTGTACGACTGCACCCTTGGTGATTATCGGTACGAAGATGGAGTGTTGCGCCTGGCCTTCTACGAGGCAAATGTCGTGCGCACCGCCAATAAGCAGCAAGTTGAAGCAGCCTGAGCAAACTGGCTTGCTCAGGGTCGTATGGTTGATTATGCCGGTTGCCTTGAGCGCCGGTCGCGAGCACTCGCATGCGCACACTGATCTTTACTGCTCATCATCAACTCCAACAGAGCGCGGCTGCGCTCGCAACAGCCTGTCACGCCGCCCGTCGCGGCTATCGCACGCTGCTGGCGTCGAGTGGGCCAGGACACCTGATTGGGCATCTGTTGCACCAGAGCCTCGGCGCCCGCCCACTCGAACTTGAACCGAATCTCGCGGCAATGGAAATCCATCCCCACGAGGAGGTCGCACGTCGTTGGGAACAGGTGCGCCCCTCGCTTCGGAGTGGGTTGGTTGCCCGTTTGCGTGACCTCGGCCCCGATGAATTGCCCGCTTTTCCCGGTATTGATGCGGTGGCAGCAATGCTGGTTGCCGAACGTGCCCGGCAGTCAGGGCGCTTCGACCTGCTGATCCTTGATGGCCCGGCACCCGATGCACTGATCCGGGCACTGACCCTACCGGATGTGTTGCGTTGGGCAGTCCGTCTCATTTTCGGCCTCGACCGGGGGCCGGGAAAATCACGTGCTTCTCAGGAACAGGCAATGATCCCGGCGGCTATTCTGGCCCCAAGCGCCACTGCCCCCCTGCAGGAATTGCGCATTGAGCTGGAGACCCAACGGGCACGGCTGGAAACCGAAAGCGGTGCACGGGTGCGCATGGTTGTGCTGCCACCAGAGTTGCGCCTGCCGCCACTACGCTCGGCTTTAACCGCCTTTGGCCTTTATGGAATGGCCAGTGATGAAGTCATTGTGAATGGCTCACCCGATCAGGTTGATGATGAGAGCCGCCACGACTTTAGTCACGAAACCAGTCGGGCCAGACCGTTGCTGCGGATTGGACAGCTTGATCTAACGCCAACTGATCGGGATTCATGGGCTTTGCGCGGGGCAGCACTCTACCGCGATGGCGACATCTTTGCGACTGAGCCGCCGCGTCCACAAAGCAGCGAGCGAGACATGCGCCTCCTGATTCCATTCCTCGATCCCAAAGCGCTTGACATTGCTGTGGCCAGTGAAGAAGTCGTTGTCCAGCTCGGACAGATGCGTCGCCATGTACTCCTGCCTGGCCTGGTGGATGGTGGTCGGTTACGGGCCAGAGTTGAAGGGGAACAGCTTCGGTTATGGGTAGAATAGCGAAGGGGGCGCGTATGTCAGTCCTTGCCCAACCTGTTCCGTTTGAGCGACCGCCGGCGCGACCGGTTGATGCGCCACCAACGGCAAAGTATGTCGCCTACGCGAATGAAGTGGCAACCCGCCTTGCCGGTCGCCTGAGTGGCCGTGAGCGGCGACGACTGGAAGGCGAACGAGCGCTCCTGGCCCGTGCCCGATTTATTGAGTTGAACGGTGTTGTGCATCACTATCAAGACGTTGGACCTTCTGATGGTCAGCCACTCGTCCTGATCCACGGTTGGGACTGTTCGTCGTTTTGGTGGCACCACGTGGTTGATCCGCTGGCTCAAGCCGGCTATCGCGTGATCAGCTACGACTTAAAGGGACATGGCTTTTCGGATACCGATCCACGTCAGAATTATACGGTGGCCGGCTTTAGCGCCGATCTCCAGGCGTTAATCCGCGCACTCGATCTCGGTGCGGTGCATCTGGCCGCTTTTTCGCTCGGTGCGTTCGTCGGGCTACACGTCGCCGCACATCACCCGGATATGGTACGTTCGCTCATCTTCTTCAACTTCAGCCTGCTACCGTACAACAAACTGGCATCAGCGTTTGTGCCGCGTCTGCTCGATGTCGTATTTAATCGAGTGCTACGACCAATCGAACGGCGAAACCTGTGGTGGCTCCCGTTCATCTACGCACGACTGGTCATGGCGCAACATACACCGTCAATCAGCGACATTCGACTCGGCACGCTAGGGCTACGCTACTGTGATCCGGCAGCAGTCCGGGTATCGGCAACCGAATTGTCGCGCCCGGAGATTCTCAATGCAGTGGCCGAACAGGCACGCATGATCCGCCAGCCATTGTTGCTGGTAGCCGGCGCGAATGATCCCATTATGCGTCCGGCTGATGGCCGCAAACTGGTTGCATTAACTCCAAACGGCTCGTTCCTGGAAGTACCAAAATGTGGTCATTTGATTTTATTTGAGTTGCCCGAACAGGTTATTCAGATTATGCGCCTCTTTTTGAAAAGTGTTCGCTAGGGAGGGTCGTCTATGCAATTGTTGCTTCGTTCCGGCGGTCAGCAATTGATCATTGACATGGAACGTGCCGATGACCGTCCGCTGACGGTGGGCCAGTATACGTACCGTCCACGCCGCCTGGCCGGCAAGGTGCGACGGCTGGCGACCAAAATGTGGCCCGATCTGCCGCCGACAGTGCTCGCCGAACGGCTCACCTTCGAGGCCATGGATACCGTTCGCGACACTGCCTGGAGCGATAGCGGGAGTTTCTCACCACGTTCCGGTTCAGTAGTCCTGCTGGGTCGCTGGGACGAAGATGGTAGTGTTGGTATTGCACTCCACGAACTGGCCCACGAGATGCATCTGTACCACGGGGGATACGACGATAGCGACGGTGTGGTACGTGAAGCCGTGGCGATGCTGGCCGAGCGAGAAGCCGGTCTGCGCCGCACCTTTGAACGCGAACCGTACCACTCGGCATGTCAGTTAGTCGAGCAGTTGGAGTCGTTGTCTGCTTTCAATCGCCTCTCATTTCCCAAGCGTTGGGCAGAGGTGATCAGCGTAACCTCGATGGTTGGATTGGCCGATCTGGTGAACTATTACCTTGATCGGAGTGAACGCCTGGGGCTGGCCCGCTGGCTGGATCGGTTAACCAAAAATATTGACGTGCGCGATCAACTGCTGGCCCGGTTAGCAACCACATCATTACGCTACAGTCTGGCATTACGCCGGGTATTGATCAAAAAACTCGTGCGCTGCAAGCCCGAAACACCGGTGGAACAGCTACTCTACGTGCTCGACTCGATAGCAACACTTGATCGTCGCTATCCCAACGATGATCTGGAACAGATTATCAACTTCTGCTTTGCACCGTATGTGCCGCAACGTCGCCGTCTCTTTGCCTTTGGCTCGTGATAGAGAGGAGCGGGTATGAATCGCTTCAATGAGGACAACGACACCGTTCGCTGGCTACCCGGATTTGTCCGCCGATGGTTTGGTCTGACCGATGAAACGCCACAGCGCCGAGAGGCCGCCGGCCCCGGCTGGATGCCCGGCTGGCTCCAGCGCTTTTTCGGGCTGACCTACGAAGAACCGGTACGCTACACCGATGAAGGGACCCCGTCGGTGTCATCACGCACAACCTACACACCACCGCCACGCTCGTACACACCTGGTACCCCCTCGTTTACACCGACACCACGCGGGTTTGCGCCGGCGAGTTATCGACCAACGAGCGGTGAAGGTACGCCTTCGACACCGACACAACGCAGCCTGGCCGGTGATGAATTACCAACCGATATTCAGCCCATCGGCTATCTCTTACGGTCGTATGCCCGTGGTGCTCTGCCGCCGCAAGGACTGGAAGCCTTCACCCGCGAAGTGCGTACCACTACCGAAAAGGTCTTCAACTTCTACGGCCACTGGCTGCGCTTCCAGACCGAGGAACTGTTCCGTATCGGTGGCGATCTGTGCAACGCTGTCATCAATGCCTTGCCCGGTGAACCGGCCAAACCGCAGAACCAGACGATTCGTCGGATCAAGGTCGTAGCCGATAACGGCAACGGCAGCAGCAACGCCACATCGACTGCGCAAACCGGTTCAGCCGAGACCACGACTGAACCAGAGCGCTCTGAGGATAAAGAGTAAGCTATGACTCGTCCGGTGGTGATCATGGGCGGGTGGCTATCGTCACCCGCCGATTACTTCGGAATGGCGCGCATCCTGGCTGCGCCACCCTACAATCGCATCGTCTACGTTGTCAATTTCAGTCGGCTCGACTGGCTGGCACTGCGTGACCCCAACTTTGGCCCGGCGCTTGATGCCCTGGCAGCAACGGTGCAGATTGCCTTAAGCGAAACTGGCGCCGATACAATTGACTTAATCGGACACAGCGCCGGTGGCCGGATTGCCCGTGCGTATCTGGCCGATGAGCCATACCAGGGCGTTCGTTATGCCGGACACAAGGTGGTAGCAAGTTTGACAACGTTAGGTACTGCCCACGCCACCTCAGAGGTATGGGTCAAGCAATTTGCCGACTGGCTCGAAGCCCGTTATCCAGGTGCGGCATTTCCCCACATTAGATATCGGGCTGTTGCGGGGCGTAGCGTGCGTGGGCGGCGCTTTGGTTCACCGGAGGAGATGATTGCCTATCGTTCCTATGAAGTCTCGTTCGGCAACGGCAATCTCATCGGCGACGGTATCGTGCCGACCGCAGCTTGCTACCTGGCCGGTGCCGACAACCTGATCCTGGAAGGTGCCCGTCACGCACCGTACAACGCACCGGCAACCTGGTACGGGGCACGTGACGTGGTACCACTCTGGTTTGATGCCGGGTGAGGGTAGGTATGGTTCGTCCATTGGTCATCATCGGTGGGTATCTGACCAGTCCCAACGACTTTAGCGCCCTGGCCCAGGCGCTATCGCAGCCCCCATTTGATTTTCGGGTCTTCGTGACCCCCATCGGACGCCTGCGCTGGGCCTTGACCCGCGACTGGGATTTTCGCCCGGTATTGCGGATTGTCCGCGAGACGGTCGCGCAGGCTCTGCACGAAACGGGTGCCGAGACCGTCACGATTCTGGCGCACAGTGTAGGTGGAACCGTCGCCCGCATGTATCTTGGCGATCAGCCCTACAAAGGCGAGATTTATGGCGGACACCGCTTCGTCGATCACCTCATCATGCTCGGTACACCGCACCACAGTCAGGAATTCTGGACCCGGCAGACTGTCGGCTTCACCAATCGCAGTTATCCAGGCGCATATTACCGCCACATTCGCTACACCTCGATCATTGGGCGAAGCATTCAGGCCAATCGCAAAGGACGCTGGATTGAACGGATGGCCTACAACAGTTATGTCATGATCGATGGTCCTGCCGGCGCTCAAGCGTGGGGAGATGGAATTACAACGCTCCGTTGTGCAGCGTTGGCTGGAGCTGAATATCTGGTCGTGCCCGGCCTTCATCACTCACCCATCCACGGACGTCCCTGGTACGGCGACCCGGATGGGTTGCGAGAGTGGCAACGCGTGTTAATGAGATCATCACCACTTGTTGTTTGAAATGTCGCCGATTTGTACTATAATACAAATTACATGAACTCAACGCACTTTGACCGAATTATTCTGTACGTCATGGCCGCTGTGTCGGGGGTGTCGCTCGCATGTTATACCGCAGTGCTCTATCTCTGCCGGCAGGAAGCTCGTGGATCGCAACCAACACGATCAACGCTGCGCACCCGTCTTGCCAATCTGGCGCACGCTCTCGATTGGTTGATGAACCTGTTGATTGCCCTGGTTGGCATTGGGCGACTCTTTCGCGAAGAGCAATTTGGCGGACAACACCAGCCGCGCTGGTTGAAGATCTATTTTATGATCACCGGCCCTCTACCGACTATCGGTATGGTCGGCGCGATGATCACCGGACATCGCTGGGAAAAAACGATGCACCATCATCCGCATCAGCGACGGTTACATCGCATCTTTGCCTGGGTCGGCTATTTCAGTTGGTGGCTCAGCTTTATTCCGATCTTCTTCCAGCCCTGGCTCAACCGAATGGCTGCCAGGACCAATGACTCGACTTCAGTTCTTTCATAGTGGCACACATCTGTGCACGAGGGGGAATGCATGACAACGGTACCATCAGTGGATGCGACAAAAACGAACGGGACAGATCTGACCCAGCACGATCTGTTTGCGGCGACCAACCGCGCCTACGATATGGTGTTTAAAGGCACGGTTGACTTCTTCGTGATTAAAGCCGCCAAAGATTTGGGGTTGTTCGACCTGCTGGCATCTGCCCCGCGCACCCTGGCCGACTTAGCAACGCTTACCGAGACGGTACCTCCGCGCCTCGAGAAGTTTCTGATTACCATGGAACAGATTGGTCTGGTAACGCGGCAGGGTGACGCCTGGCAGTTGACGCCGTTCGCCGATCAATTTTTCGCCGATCCCGAACGCCATCGCAATATGACGATGGTACCATTCGTTGATTACATTGCTGATTTGATCGAAAATTACTATTTGCGACTTGCCGATGTCGTGCGTGGCAAGGTCGATTTTACCAGCATCGTGCCACACCCACCCCGCACCCGTGAAGACAGTCTGTTCTACGAAACCTTACACCGCTCGAACATTCAACTGTTTACTGAATTGTTGATCAAGCGCGCCCGGCTTGCCGATGTGCAGACCTTAATCGATGTTGGTGGCGGCATTGGTGATATTGCTGCCGCCCTCTGCCAGGCATTCCCCCAACTCAAAGTGACCCTGATCAACCTGCCCAGCGCCCTTGATCTGGTACGTGAAAATGTGGCGGCCAAAGGGCTAGCCGACCGCATCACTCCCGTCGCTATTGACATGTACCGCGAGCCATACCCACCTGGCGACGCCGTCCTCTTCTCGCGCATTCTCTACCCGATGAATGCGCAGTTCTGCACGATGTTGCTCAGGAAGGCTTACGATGCCCTGCCCAGCGGCGGACGAATTCTGATTCTGGATATGGTGATCAGTGATCCAAACCATCCCAACTACGACTACCTCACCCACTACCTGTGCGCGATTGGGATGGGCTTCTCGGTACTGGAATTCAAAGATCATGCCGTCTATCCAGATTTGTTGCGCCAGGTTGGATTTACCGATGTCACTCTCGATGAAGGGTACGAACACGTATTGTATCAGGCGGTCAAGCCGTAACGCGGAGTCGTGGTTTTGTGACCGGTGCAGATTCTGCCCGGCAATGCGGTAAGCAATTATGATTTCGACTGAACAACGTGTCTCGCTCAGCCGAAAAATCCGGGCACATATTGAACTTGCCGATCCGGTGACATGGATCTCGCCAGTGCTGGTCTGCTTTTGTGGCGCCCTGGCATCAGGCTACGAGCGAGGTTTTGATTGGACGCGACCCGATCACTGGTGGCTTATGCTACTGGGGGCATTAATGACCGGCCCGTTGGGTACCGGCTTCAGCCAGAGTATCAACGACTACTTTGATCGTGATCTCGACGCGATCAACGATCCGCAACGGCCCATTCCTGCCGGTATCATCTCACTGAACGAAGCCCGCTGGAACTGGATCGTACTCGGTGCGGCCACCCTTCTCGTCTCACTGGTCTTCGGCAATCCACTCATCGTTTTGTTTGCTGTGGTCGGGATCGTGTTGTCGGTGATCTACAGCATGCCGCCAATCAAGCTCAAGAAGCACTTCTGGCTTGGGCCGCCGGCAGTGGGGCTAGGCTATGTCAGTATGAGCTGGATGGCCGGGCATCTAATCTTTGCCCCACTGACCTGGCAGAGCGTGGTGGTAGCGTTGATCAATGGCGGTCTGGCAGCCGGCTTGCTCTTCCTCAACGACATCAAGAGCGTTGAGGGCGACCGGAAGCTGGGTCTGCAATCGCTCACGGTAGCAATCGGGGTGAAACGCACCCTGATCGTTGCCTACGTCACCATTAACAGCTTCGAGGCAATGCTGATGATCCTGGCGTTGATTTGGGGACAGTACTGGGTAGCGGCATTTATGTTTCTGGCCCTGGTGGCACCGATCTACAATCAGATCAAACTCTACCAGGAACCAACCCAGCAAAACTATGTTCGCTATCTACTGGCCTCAAATCCATTCGTCGCGTTGATTCAGATTATTTCGGGTTTTCTCGTAGGCGGCTATTTTGGCTGACCGTATCTAAGGAGGTGCGATGATGACAGAGAGTGAAGGCGAGGTGCGGGTACGCAGCGTACCGGTGCGACGCAACGACAGCTTCGTTGAGTCGGCGATGGAATTCGGAGGTGGGATTGTTCGGCTCGGTTTCTCGATCTTTACCCTCCCCCTGGCTCTGCTGCCGCCGGAGTCGCGCCAGCACATGCACAATGCTACCAAAGAGTTGATGTACGCCTTTGCTTCACTACCACGCGATTTCGCCGAGATTGCGGGTAAGAGCATCGAGAAATGGGCGGAAGAGGGTGAAGAGCCAAAAGGAGAGGCGAAGTAGGGCCATTTGCTCTCTTCAGAGCAGAGGAGGAGTGTAGTATGAGCAATGAGACAACAAACGAGCGCGATGGGCTGTTTGAGATGGCAGCCGGCTTCGTCGGTGGTGCTACACGGATTGGATTGACGGTAGCATCCGTACCGCTGGTCTTGCTGCCGCGCAACTCGCGCCGCCGGGTACGACGGGCGATGGCTGAAGTGGCAATGGCCGTTGTAGCTTTTCCCAAAGAGCTGGCCAACGTCTCTGAACGGGTGGTTGACGACATCTTTGCCGCCGATCCACCCCAGATCAACCTGCCCAGCCCGCAGCGTGTCGGCGAACAGGTGCGTTCGTTTACCGAGCGCCTGGCCCGTGCGGCAGAAGAGTTGGGCACCAGCTTTAGCCGGGCTGCCGGTCGTGCCGCTGATGCCGTCGAACAGGGTGCGGCGAAGGTTGATGAGTGGGTCGAAACACCACCCAAGACACCACCGGCGCCGTGATCGTTTACCGCTTGCTGAGTGACGCAGAGGTGTAGGATGGGCAATTGAACATCCTGGCCTCTGCGTTTGCCACTCTGAGAGGAATGTCGCTCTGTTATAAGGTTGACCGGCAACCAGACCGTGGTATGCTGTAAAGAGAGGGATGCGATGACGATACCTCTGCAATCGCGATTGTTCCACGGAGCATTGTCACTATGCGGATCGTGATTCTTGGTGCCGGTTACGCCGGTTTACGGACTGCGCTTGATCTGGCCCGTCTACGCCGGGCATACGGGCTGGAAATAACTATTCAGGTCGTCGATCAGAATCCGTATCATCAGTTGGTACAGTTGCTCCATCTCACGGCAACTGCCGGTATTACCGACCAGAAGTCGATTTATCAGTTAGATACCCTCTTCCGGGGGCGCGAAGTCGAGCGGATCGAAGGTCGCGTCGAGGCTATTCATCCGCTTGAGCGGCGAGTCGTGCTCAACACCGGTCAAACGCTGGAATACGACCGGCTGGTCCTCGCTTTAGGGAGTGAAACTGCCTTCCAGGTACCCGGTGCTCGTGAATATACGCTCCCCCTGCGCACTTTTTCTGATGCGCTTAAGCTGCGCAAGCACCTGATTGAACAGTTCACCCGTGCTGCATCGATCACCGATCCCACTGAATTGCGGATCACGATGACAACAGCGATTGTCGGCGGTGGTTATACCGGTTGTGAGCTGGCCGGTGAACTGGCGGCCTGGGCCGATGATCTTTGCCGCCAGACAGGTGCTCCCCGCAAAGAGGTACGGATCGCCCTAATCGAGCGTGAAGACCATCTGCTGCCCCATCTCGGCACCTGGGCAAGCAACGAGGCTGTACGCCGCCTGGAACGTCTCGGTGTTAACATCTTTTTGCAGACACCGGTTGTGCAGGTTGAACCACAACGTCTGCGCTTCGCCGATGGTCGCCTTTTGCGGGCCGGCACGATTGTATGGGGGGCAGGTGTACGCGCCCCGGCCTTGCTCGCCGAGGCAGGCTTTCCTACCGACCGCCTCGGACGGGTGCTGGTTGATCGCTATCTGCGCGTGCAAGGCCACGCCACTGTGTTCGCCATCGGTGATTGTGCAGCAGTGCCCGATGGACGGGGTGGCACCCTGCCACCAACGGCATCGTATGCCATGCGACAAGGTGAACATCTGGCCGAGGTATTGGCTGCCGAAGCTCGCGGTGAAGCACCTCGCGCCTACGAGCCGGTTGAACTCGGCGAGGTGGTATCACTCGGCCCAAATGATGCTGTCGGCAACCCCCTGGGCGTGCCGATTACCGGCTATCCGGCGCTTATGCTGAAACGAGGCATCGAAGAGTATTACCGGGCAACGATTGAGAGTGCTTAGTCACAGGAGAGACGTATGATTGTCCAGGAACAGTTTGTCTCAATTAAAGCGCCACCCGCTACCGTCGAGCGCTACCTGACCGATCCGCAACTGATGATGGAGTGGCGATCACCGTTAGTCGTACTTGACCCGATTGAAGGCGAATTGATGACTCTGGGGAGCAAGCACAAACTGCGCTTAAAATCACTGGCGCTGGCCGGCTCGACCTACACCGTTACTGAACGCGATAGTAACCATATCCTGCTCACTATCGATGGCCTCTGGCGTGGGCAAGAACTCTGGCGCTGGTTTGCCGATGGCGACCGCACGATTGTGCAAAATCGGGTTGAGTATGAAGTGCCCGATCCGAGTCTGCGCGTCTTTGTTGTCGGTCTTGGGCAAATCTTTGCTTCACTGGACATGCGGATTCAGCTCGACCGTCTGCGCATGCTGATTGAGGGGAAGGGCCAGCCCGCAGCGCAGGCTCGCTAGACTGTCCGGGGCGACTGACCGTTGCCCCTTTTTGATTGGACACCTTTGACATAAAAGCACAGAAATTGCACAAAAAGTGCATAGTTTCACCTACTACCATCCGCCGGGCGCTTGTGCTAGCATAGACGTACAGGTTTGGCAGCTCCTCACAAGACGAGGTATACCTATGGCGCGACAGCAACGGTTCAGTCCACGGGATGAAGTCTACCTGACCAGCACCAGCTTTGAAGTATACATGGCTGCCGGGGGAGTATTTATTGGTCTGTTCGGCCTGCTGTTTGCGATCAGCATCAAGATCAGCTTTGCCTGGTTGGTGTGGCCGGCACTCTTCGTATCGATCCTGGCCGGTTACATTACCCTGAATCGCCTGGAGAAACGTGAGCGCAAGCGCAAACTGGCCGAGCTGGAAGCCGAGTACGCCGCGAAAGAACAGATAGCGAAGGGTGATTAAAGCGTCATTTGTCTGCATTCTGTCATCTTGCCCGCTGCACGATTGTGCTATCTTCAAGCTAATCGTGTTGTTGCAAGAGGACAGGTATGCAGACACTTCGCTCTATTCGTCGAACCCGTGATCTGACGTTCGTTGATCTGGCTCTTTTGAGTGGTATTCCTGCACGTGCAATTGCTGAGGCAGAGTACGGTCTACGCCGCCTCAGCAATCACGAAGTCGAAGCAATTGCGCTGGTGTTGGGGCTTTCGCCGACAACCCTTTTTCCCCCGTTCCAGCAACGTTCTTCATCACCTAATTTAACCCCGCTTATACTCACAGCCGGTCTGGCAACATCGCTGGCACTTAGTCCGCTGGTGATGACCGAGTGGCAACGTGCGCAGCAGCAACTGCTTAGCACAACCATACACCACGTCGGCGAGGCCCTCAATGCCCCTGATCGTCAGCCAACCCCTGACATCATTCGTCCATTACCAACTGCTCCGCAGGCCGCTCGTTCAATACCTGCCACGCCAACCGCTGATGCGCTGGCCCCCCTGGTCGCGCCACTCCCGCCACGGACGCCTACCCCAATCCCCACCCCCAGCTTTTACCTCGATGAAGCCGGCCCACACGGTTGCCCGGTCCAACCCACAACGGGGCAGGTAGTGATCACCCAGGGATACGGGGTGGGCACCCACGCCCCGGCCCATGTGTGGGGTGCAGTCGATCTGGCAGTTGACGGCAATGGCGACGGGATTGCCGAGCCTGGATCAAGCTGGTATACCCCGATTGTCGCCACCCACAATGGTGTTGTTCGCGTGACCCTCGATAGTTACCCAGCCGGGCATCACGTCTGGGTCATGGCGCCGGATGGCATCTGGCGAACCGGTTATGCCCACCTCGCGGTAGTTACAGTCATCGATGGGCAATACGTACAGGCGGGTGACGTGATCGGCCTGATGGGCAATACGGGCTTCGCCAGCGGCCCCCATCTCGATTACCAGGTCTGGCGTGGTGACGAGAATATCGATCCGACTACGCTGGTGGGGTGTAGTACTATCAAACCCTGATTGACACAGTATGCCGGTTGTCAGACCATGCTGGAGTGTTGCCAGGCATCCACAGCGAGCCGCCGGTGAGTTATCACCGGCGCAGACGCATGATATTATGCACCACTGCCAATTTATCAGTCCAGTAATGGCAGTTGACACGCTCCGCAGGGTGAACATCCTGCCTGTACTTGTCCATCACTTGTACCACTGTCACGGGACAGCAGCCCCCCACCCTCACCCGCCCCCGCTGGGCTATGCATTACCCACATGTCACGCTGCGTCAGACGGGCTGCAAGCGATCCCCGTGGTGGCTCCCCGTGGTGCAGGCTTCCAGCCCGCGTGCCGGTACCATCTCCACCGTCGTCAGGTGCTGGCCGTGGCCGCTAGTGCGCAGACTGGACGTCTGCACCACAGGCTGATACACCGGCTACCGCCACTGCTCCCATCCGTTTCCCGTTCGTGACGTGAGACCCACATGACAGTAGTGTAACGCGCATAGTGCCCAGGATCACACACGATGAGGTAGACGCTGCTAGTGAGCGAAGAAGTTGACAAAATAGTTATGGGTAATGTATAGCCGCTGGGGGGAGGTGGAACAAGGGCCAAAGTCCAGAGAGGCACGGCATGCCGTGCCCCTACGGGTGTCCAGCGGTGCATCATTCCGTAGGGGCGACGCATGCGTCGCCCCTACACATGTGTCGCCCCACGTCGCCCCCTGGAGTAGGCTATGCATTACCCACATGTCACGCTGCGTTATGACAGGCTGCACGCGCTCCCCGTGGCGCAGGCTTCCAGCCTGCGTGGAGGTATCATCGCCATCGCCGGCAGATGCTGACCGTGGCCGTTGGTGCGCAGGCACGAATCTCGTGCAACATAACCGTCTACGCGCAGGGATCGCATGCATGTCTGACCGACTCGCTGATCGGCACGAGCACATTCAGCAATCTCGTGACCAGGATGGGGAACGTTGTGACACGCACCGGATCATGAGCACGGCTGGTGCGGCAGCATGGCTGCCGCACGCCAAACTGCGCGACACGCACATGATGCGCGTGTAAGGCAACCCATTCAGCACGTGATACCACGGCTGGAGCTGTGCGCTGCCATCGGGCCAGTCACCCAGAACACCATCCATGGCGATCATACCCGCTGATACACACGTGGTTGATACCAGTTATGGGTAATGCATAGTGGAGTAGGGGCGGGTTCACAACCCGTCCCGGGTTCAGGACCGGCCCACCCTATGCATTACCCACATGTCACGCTGCGTTAGACCGAACTGCAAGCGCTCCCCGTGGCGCAGGCTTCCAGCCTGCTTGGAGAGGCATCCTCTCCACCGCCAGCAGGCGCTGGCCCCGCTGGCAGGCTTCCAGCCTGCCCCACGGTTTGACACACTGGCTACTGCCGCTACCACTGCGACCATCCGCTGCCCATGCGTGACGTGAGACTCACGCGACAGCGATGCAACGCGATAGTGCCCAGGATCGCGCACAATGAGATAGGTGCTGCTCATGAGCGAAGAAAGTGACAACCTGGGTATGGGTGATGCATAGCGCTGCGCGGGAGCGGGAAGCGTAGTGGCTGCGATCACATCTGAACAACCATTCACGGCACGCGATGCAAGACATTCCCATCCACCGAATCCCGTGGATAGTCAGGTGAACGGTACAGGTACCGTCCGTAGGGGCGGGTTGAGAACCCGCCCCTACGGAACCCGCCTCTACACACCACCAGCACAAGTACGCTGTGGGGCAGGCTGCCGGCCTGCGTTCAGCCATCCCCATCATCAGGGGCACGTACCGGCACGGGAGGCCGCTGCAATCCGCGCCGGATCGTGAGTACGGCTGGCGCGGCAGCATGGCTGCCGCACTCCACACCGCGCGACACGCGCATGACGAGCGGGTACGGCAATTCATCCAGCACGTGCTGGTACGGCTGGAGCGGCGCACTGCCACCGAGCCAGTCGCCCGCAACAGCATACATGGTGATCATACCCGCTGATACACCCATGGTTGGCACCAGTTGTGGGTAATGCATAGCCCCCGCTGGGGGCAGGGAAGCGCTGGTGCATAATGGCTCTCGCTGTCGCGAGCTGGTTCAGGTGGGGAGCGAACCGTAGGCGCCCGCTCCCAGTGCTACCGGTGAGCGAGCGGGAGGCGCGTGCTCGCAGGGTATACCAGCGCTTACCCACCGTGGCATAGCGCTTACAACCACAGAGTCAGGGTGACGGTAAATAGCGTGTTATGACTGACACTAAACCAGATTTGAGACAAGCTCTATGCGGTTATACAGCCTGCACGAGGCGAGATGATCTATGCCCGCAATGAGCGCTGAAAGAGTGTCAGCGCAAACATCATGCTTAGGACAGCAAAGCCGATCAGAATCAGGCCACTAAGCCAGAGCGGTAAGGTAGCCGCAGTACCAAATGCCAGTGCCCGTACCGCATCAATGAAGTAGGTAGCCGGATTGATCAGCACAATCACCCGCATCCAGCCCGGTAATACATCGAGCGGGTAGAGTGCGTTAGAGGCGAACAACAGGGGTAAGTTAAAGAGAAAAATCATCCCGTGATACCCGGCAATACTGCGCGAGATAGCCGCAACACCGAGAGCCAGGCCACTGAAACCAATTGCAAATACCGCCAGCAACGCCAGTGCGCCCAGCCAACCGATAGGATTCACGCTTAAGCGCGCTCCCATCAACAAACCAACCACCAGCATCAGAGCAGCCTGGAAGAGGGCTTTAGTCGCAGTACTGGCGGCACTTCCCAGCAAAATACTCAGACGCGGAATTGGCGCTGCCAGATACTCTTTGACAATCCCACGCAGGCGTTCGTCGAGTAAGACCATGCCGCCGCCAACGGCGCCACCAAGTGCGCTCAGCGCAATGATGCCCGGCAGGATAAACGACATATAGTCGTTGCCGCCAACCGCACCGATCATGCCGCGCATCCCAACCCCGAAGAGCACCACCCACAACACCGATTGAAGCGCCAGTCCAAACAATTCTTCGGTCTGCTGAACGAACTTGCGCATGTGGCGCGTCCAGATAACGTAGGTTGCGTACATATCTCTTTCACCTAATCACGTAACGCAGTGCCGGTATAGTGCAGAAAGACATCACCGAGCGATGGTCGCGCCAGGGTGACATCTTCAATCGCAAAGCCGTTGCCACTTACGGCACTCAAGACCACCGGCAAACGCCGACTCCCATTGTCGGTGTAGATGAGTATCAATCCTTCTGTCGGATCGGTTTCAACCCGCTGCACACCGTCAATACCACATATCGCGCTGGTCAGATGGTGAGAGTCACCCTGCCCGCGCACCCGAATCACGTCCGAACCGAGAGATGCGATCAAGTCGGTTGGTTGACCTTCAACAATCAGGCGACCGTGGTCGATAATTCCCACCAGATCGGCCAGTGCTTCGGCTTCGTCCATCGCATGCGTGGTGAGCAAGATGGTCATACCTCGCTGCCGGTTCAGATCACGCACGTACTGCCAGATATTCACCCGGTTTTGCGGATCGAGACCCTGCGTCGGCTCATCGAGCACCAACACCTGCGGATCGGTCATCAAACCACGGGCCAGCTCAAGGCGACGCTTCATGCCGCCAGAATAGCTCTTGACCGGACGATCAATCGCGTCGGTCAACTGAACCAGCTCCACCAGATCGCGTATCCGTTGTCGCCGCACCGCTGCCGGCAACCGATAGAGGCGACCATGAAAATCAAGCGTCTCACGACCGGTCAGGAGAGGATCGAGTACCATCTCTTGAAATGTTACGCCGATGCGGCGGCGCACCTCGGCAGCCTCGCGACTGACATCATAGCCGAGGATACGTGCCGTGCCTGCCGTGGGTGGCAACAATGTGGTCAGGATGCTGAGGAGTGTTGTTTTGCCGGCGCCGTTTGGGCCAAGCAACGCATATATCTTGCCAGAGGGAGCCTGTAGATTGACATGATCAAGGGCCGTGAGGTTGCCATAGCGCTTGACCAGATCAATTGTCTCGATTGCCGGTGTATCCATAACATAGCTCGCGTGTAAAGAGCGTGATAATTGTCACATTTTGATTATATCACTACTTGCAGATCGAGTAACTTGAGCGCGATAAGACACTCTGCCCAGTGAACAGCGCTACGGGATGGCACAGCCCCGGTATCTGCGGCGCAAAACTGGTGTGGAAGTCATGCTGCTACCTTCACCATACGCCACAGCGAATGCCTGATACACAGCCAGCCTGTTATCACATAATAACACCATCGAATCTATTTCCTATCTACTCTTTTTCTATTTTCTATGGCAACGTTCACTGCTGCAACTTACTGACATTTCTGACGTATTAGTAAGTGTACAGGTACTGGAAAGGAGGCAAACTGTGCAACAGCAGCCAATCCGAATTGAACAACGCAGCGGCCCCAACATCCTGATCCGCGTGATCTATTTCTTCGTCTTCGGATTATGGTTTAGCGGGATTTGGGCCGCGATTGGATGGATTTTGTGTGTGACTATTGTTGGGCTACCGGTTGGGCTGTGGATGCTCAATCGGATGCCGCAGGTGGTCACGCTTGCCCCGCAGCGAAATAACCTTGTCATCGTCGGCAATCAGGTCTACCAGAGCAGTGTCCCGCAGCGTCCATTCCTGATCCGTGCGCTCTGGTTCGTCCTGGTGGGATGGTGGCTGAGCGCGCTATGGTTGTTGGTCGCGTGGGCACTAAGTGTTTCAATCATCGGTATGGTCTTCGCATTCTGGATGTTCGACCGGGTGCCGGCCATTATCACACTCGCTCGTCGGTAGGGGAACGCAGGTTATGCAACTGTAGGAATTCACCGCTTGTCGGTCAGAGCAGTAAGCATGCTGCAATAGCTGTGTGCCCATCCCGTGGTGATGGGCACTTCTCGTGAGAAGGTGAAGCGTCTTCAGCTCACAAATCCATGCTAAAATCAGCTTACCGGACCGGCGCATAGAGTAAATACGTGACGAGCACACCCGGCATCCCAGTAACCAGCAGGGGCAACAGTGTGACACGCACTTGATCGTGACCATGGCTGCCGCACTCCAAACGCCGCGATACGCGCATGACGAGTGGGCAAGGCCATCAATCCGCGTGATGGCACTGGAGATGGTTGCCGACGCTGCTCGCTTCTATACCGGCAACCCAGGGGCAGAATAACCCTGATGCTGCACCTGAACGATATACCGCTAGATGACAGTAGGGACGACGCATGCGTCGCCCCTACAACGCCGACGACAACCCACCAGTGTCTCACCGGTAGCACACCTGGTACCGTTTCTGCACGAGGATTACACCTGAACAATGCACATCGTTGAGCAAGATTTGGTCTTCTGGTAAAGAACACCTCTATATCCTCATTACTGTCTTATCGCCTACATTCGCTGGTAAAGCCGAACTGACTTCGCTGCTGTGCATTTTAGATTCCACAAAATAGTCATTTTTTCACTATAATTAAGACAGCTTTGCGCTAAAGAGGATTGACGAATGGGCAAAATTGTGATATGTAGTTATGACAATCATCCAAAAAACCTATCGTACAGATATGAGAACATCCTGGCATCCGATGAGTGTAACGATGAGGTTGCGTAATGCCCGTTGCAAACCACATAGAAAAGGTTCGCGAACGTTTACGACGTGGTGAGTTTCCATCTGAGGCTGCGGTATCTCAAGGAATTGTACTTCCTTCCCTGCACGAACTTGGATGGCCTGTATTTGACACAAATGTCGTGATTCCGGAGTATTCGGTCGAAGGGCGGTGAGTCGATTTTGCCCTTTGCCATCCAATTAGCCGTCGGCCCTTGATATTTATCGTGGTTAAGAAGGCTGGTATGTCTGATTGGGCAGATCGACAACTATTTGAATATGCCTTTCTTCAAGGAATCCCAATGGTCATTTTTACTAATGGTCAGGAATGGAGTTTCTATCTTACTAATGCACAAGGTTCCTACGACGAAAGAAGAGTGTACAAACTCGATCTTCTTGAAAGCGATATTGAAGAGTCTATTTACCGACTTGAGCGATACCTGCAATATGATTGGGTCTGCTCCGGTGAGGCACTGGAAGCTACGCTTTCCGATTACCAAAATGTTGCCCGTACCAGAGAGATAGAGGCAGCACTCCCGAAAGCCTGGAAAAGCTTGCTCGAAGAGCCGGATTCGCTGTTATTGGAACTGCTCGCCGACAAAGTTGAAGACTTGTGTGGTTACAAGCCTGACCTGGACGTGTGCAGTAGATTTATCACAACTGTGATGCGAAATCACGTTGATGTGCCTCCCCAATATCCGACCTTACCACGAACTCGAAATCCCCTGCCGGCGGAAAGGATTGAGACAGATGATCGGGTCAGAGCCGGTAGTGAATGTTTCATTATGTTTGAAGGCAAAACATATAAACCTGGATCAGCAATTAGAACTATGCTCAAGCTCTTCCAACGGCTGGCAGAAGCTGACCCGGGTTTCCTTGACCGTTTTGCCGCAATGAAGCACGGCAGTAAACGGAAATACATAGCCCGCAACAGGCTAGAACTCTATCCCGATCGGCCTGATTTGGCTAAACAATGCTCCGTTGAAATTATCCCCGGATGGTGGATGGGGAAAAACTTCAGTAAGCGTGATATCAAGCATATCATAGAAATGGCACTCGGAATTATATCTCCAACACTGCGGGCCAAAATACAATACGAATTGTAAGAAATATCCTGGAGGCTATGCACTCGTATCGTCACCCAGGCATGAAGTGGAAAATCGGTCAGGCACTGACCGTAAGTGGCTGAGTGTGCCGGTGCTTGTCGAACGATGGTCTGACTTCTACTATCAAGCAGAACCACCCCATTGACGCCAGGGAACAAAAGTGCTATGATCCGGTGAGCGTCAGGGATGATGCGCAGGTTGATGATCTATCGACTCTGCGACCGACAGCCGACGGAACGCCGACTGCCGTGCGCGGTTTGCGTTCCGTTTTTTATGTGGAAACCGAATCAACGGCACCTTAGCAAGGAATGTGTGGCTATGTTCGCCCAGCTTAAACGCATTCTGGTTGGAAGACCGATTGCAACTGAACACCAACATCACGAACGTCTTAACAAAGCAACTGCACTGGCTGTCTTCTCTTCTGATGCGTTGTCCTCGGTTTCATATGCAACAGAAGCAATCCTCACAATCCTGGTTTTAGGCGGCAGTGTCGCATTAGGACTTTCGTTGCCAATTGCGGCAGCGATTGCCGGATTGCTGTTGATTGTCGGTTTTTCCTACCGGCAAACAATTCATGCCTATCCGCAAGGCGGTGGTGGGTATATTGTCACCCGCGATAATCTGGGCGATCTACCGGGTCTGGTTGCTGCCGGTGCGCTGCTGATCGATTATGTCTTGACAGTGGCTGTGAGTATTTCCGCCGGTGTGGCAGCCATTACCTCGCTCGCAACGAACTGGGGTTTCCCAACACTACGCGATCATGCCGTTGAGATTGCGTTGGTTTGTATTTTGATCGTTACGATTGCCAATCTGCGCGGTGCCAAAGAGAGCGGTTTTATCTTCTCGATCCCAACATATGCGTTCATCAGCGGTATCTTGTCGATGATTGTCTTCGGTATCGCCCATGATTTGATGTTCGGTGCCGACCCTGTTGTCCACTCGATTGATCCCGACATTCCACCGACCGGTGAGGTATTATCGCTCTGGCTCATTCTGCGCGCTTTCGCCGCCGGTTGTACGGCACTCACCGGGATTGAGGCCATCAGTGATGGTGTGCAGGCGTTTAAGCCACCGGAGGCGCGTAACGCTGCTATTACGCTGACCTTGATGATTAGCCTGCTGGTGACGATGTTTCTTGGGATTACCTGGCTGGCCTATACGCATCAGGCTGTACCAAATGAGTTTACCCACGAGACGATTGTCTCGCAAATTGCCCGCACGATCTTTGGGGTGGGGCCGCTCTACGTCTTCATCCAGATAGCAACCGCCCTGATCTTAGTATTAGCCGCTAACACCGCCTTTGCCGATTTTCCGCGCCTCGCGTCATTTCTATCGCGTGATCGCTTCTTGCCGCGTCAGTTCTCTTCGCGCGGTGACCGGCTGGTCTTTTCCAACGGGATTCTGGTGCTGGGGCTGTGCTCTGCGGTGCTGGTTGTGATCTTTCAGGCGAATGAGATCGCGATGTTGCCGCTGTACGCGGTGGGTGTATTCACTTCATTCACCCTCTCGCAATCAGGGATGGTGCGCCGGCATTTTCGCCGCAAGCAACCGGGCTGGCACTACAGTGCGATGATTAACGGTATCGGAGCTACGCTGACGGGCATTGTGCTGGTGATTTTGATGGTCACCAAGTTCGTTCATGGCGCATGGATGGTAATTACGGCGATTCCGATCCTGGTGATGGTCTTCCGCGCCATCAATCAGCACTACCAGCGTGTGGCGGAGCAGTTGTCGCTAAGCGGTGCTATCCTGCCGCCGGAACTGCGTCGGCATACAGCAATTGTGCTGGTGAGTGGGATTCATCGCGGCGTTCTCCCCGCTTTACAATACGCCCGTTCGATTGCGCCCGATAATGTGACAGCGGTGTATGTCGATCTTGACCCGGAAGCGACGGCGAAGCTCCGCCAGCGCTGGCAGAATTGGGGATGTGATATTCCGCTCGTAGTACTTGAGTCGCCGTATCGCTCGTTGATCAATCCGATCTTACGCTACATCGAAGAGGTTGAGTCGCGCTATGGTGATGATGTGATCACGGTTATCTTGCCCGAATTTGTGCCGGCGCGGTGGTGGGAGCATCTCTTGCATAACCAGACCGGTTTGCTGATCAAAACGGCATTGCGCTTACGCGGTACAGTCGTGACCAGCGTACCATACCGCTTAGCGCGTTGATCTGCTCACAATGATGCTAGCCGTGATCGGGGACACGAGCCATCCGTTGGGCAATCTGTACCCGATCCGGTAATGCCATATCACCGACTCCCTCAACAACACATGCCGCCGCCGCAGCAGCAAAGTGAGCCGCTCCTACCGGATCGCCGGTTTCCCACAGGCGAATCAGAAACGCGGTGGTGAAGACATCACCGGCGCCGGTTGGATCACTCTCTTGGGCAGGAAACGCCGGGATGTGATGCGGTTTACCGTGGATGAAGAGGGTGGCACCCGCTGCCCCGTGGGTCACGATCCCGATTGGTACCAGCCGGGCGTAATACGCAGCTAGCTCATCATCACCGGCGACATCCTCGCTGCTGAGCGTCAGAACGTGGAGATGCCTCAGTTCCGCAGGAGTCGGTCGCCAGCGTCGAGGCCGGATCGGTGTTGGCAGATCGGTATTCCAATCGCGTAACCAGCCTTGTGCAGTTGCGCCAATCAGGGCACCAGGAAACGCACCGGCCAGGTCTGGTGAACACTCATGCAGTACCGGCCCCAACAGCACGATTGGCGCTGTCCGCCATGCCGCCGGTAGAGCGGTGACCGGGATAGACGGCGCAATCGCATGTAGCCATTGCTGCCGTCCGGCAGGTGTGTAGCGATTCTCGAAGGTAGAACTGAACGTTGTGGGCAGGCTGATCCAGGCAACGCCAGGCGGAGCAGGCTCGACGCTGGCCGTCACAATGGCTGCACGCAGGCCAAGGCGCTGGGCCAGCAGAGCAGCAAAGCGAGCTGTACCGCCAGGAGCAGTAGTCTGCTGCGGTAACAAATCACGGGTAACGTGGCCGATGGCAACAAATTCGATCATCGTGGAGTGACTCCAATTACATCGAACTATGCATAATGGTGTGCAGATTATACCAGAGAGGTGCGCGAAGGGGAGGTTGGGGTTGGCGGGTTCATAGATCGGCGGGTTCATAGCCCGGCGGCTTAAAACCTTGCCTCAATTCGCGGAAGGCCGGCAGGGCTGCCTGGTGGCGGGGTGTGGGTGCCGGGCGGCGGGTTTCATGGGTCGGCGGGTTGAAACGCTGCCTCAATTCGTGGAAGCCCCTCCGGGGCTGCCTGGCAGCGGGGTGTGGGTGCCGGGCGGCGGGTTAATTCATCGGCGGGTTTCAGGAGTCGGTGGGTTAAAACCCTGCCTCAATTCGTGGAAGCCCCTTCGGGGCTACCTCTATGCATTACCCACATGTCACGCTGCGTTAGGCCAGGCTGCAAGCACTCTCTGTGGCGCGGGCTTCCAGCCCGCGTGCCGGCATCATCGCCACCGCCGTCAGGTGCTGGCCGTGGCCGCTGGTGCGCAGGCACGAACCAAGTGTAACAACACCGCTACGCCCAGGTATCGCATGTATGCCTGACTGACTCGATGATTGTCACGAGCACATCCAGTACCGCCGTGACCAGGATGGGTAACGGTGGGCCACGCGCCGGATCGTGAGCACGGCTGGCGCGGCAGCATGGCTGCCGCACTCCAAACTACGCGACACGGGTAATGGTGGTCGGCAACGGTATCGACACTGAAACGTGATCCCACTGTGCGCAGAGCTGCGGGGTAACCGCTGCGACCTCCACGTGATCGCGAGCGCGGCTGGCGCGGCAGCATGGCTGCCGCACTCCAAACTACGCGACACGCACATGATGCGTGAGTAAGGCAACCCATCCGGCACGTGATAGCACGGCTGGAGCTGCGCGCTATCACCGGGCCAGTTGCCCACAACAGCATCCATAGCGATCATCACCGCTGATACGCACGTAGTTGACACCAGGTATGGGTAATGCGTAGCCGGGTGGGAGAGGGGAGGGCAGACATTTGATCGAGGGCTTCCTGATAGGGTAGACGTTGTATTCGTTCATCTATCCTGGCCGTCCGTGAATGCCGCCAGGGGCGGGAGCTTGCGTTTGGCTCCTCCCTCCAGCACTGGTACCGGCACCATGCGCGCCGGAGGCGCGCGCTCCCAGCTCCCGGCTGGGGAGCACACCCGTCATCACGCCCCCGACCCGCGCCGGCACGCGGGCAATGCAGTATTCGCGTTATGGGTAATACATAGGGGGCTACCTGGCGGCGGGGTGTGGGTGCCTCCAGCCCCAACGGGGCTTACATGCTGTCAGGGATGGCTTTAGCCCACCTGACCCGGCGGGGCTACCCGGCGGCGGTACTAAGCCACCACAGTCTGCTCACCAACTTTACGCAACCACGGCAAGAGAATATCGAGAAATGCAGCCGGTGTCTCATCGAACGGACAATGACCGCTGTCGGGGATGATTTTGATCTCGGCGTGTGGGATCATCCGTTGCCTGATAATTTCGGCATGGGCGGGTGGAATCGAGCGATCTTCGGCTCCCCAGATGAGGAGCGTGGGTTGTTTAATTTCGCCGGGCGTAAGGTCGAGGACTAGATTGGCAAATTCACGGCTGACTTTCAGGTATGAACCTGCACCATAACGGCGAAGCGGGCCACTAAATAGCTCAACCAGCTCCGGGGTGACACATTCTTTGCGATGGTACGCCGACAACAACCCCTGCCGTACCCCCCAGCGATTGCCGAATACGCCGGCCAGTGCCTCGCCAATCAGCGGTGAACCTATGGCATCGAGCATGAAACGATCAAAGGTGCTGAGTGGCCGTGCCTGTAACTGTGCTCCTGAGCTGTTGACCAGAACCAGGGCATGTACCAGATCAGGGTAGGCACGCGCCAGTTGCGCGCTGACCACACCTCCCATCGAATGACCAACCACCACCGCCGGACGACCAATCGTATTGCGGATCAATGCTGCGGCCTGGGCTGCCCACCGTTCGCGACTGGGCCGACCGGCAGGCCGCGCCGAGTAACCGAAATAGTAGAGATCGAGAGCGTATAACGTCTGTTCACCGGCAATTGCTCTCATCACCGGACGCCAGTGTTCGATGAGGGCACCATACCCGTGGATCAAGAGCACCGGCAAGCCCTGGACGGGTGAGGACATCCAGACCCGCATTAAGCCATCAGGGCCACTGCGGTACTCCTCCCGAATCTCAAATTTGCGGGTGGTATTGATTTCGGTTGGGGTTGACATGATCTATATCCTCAATCTAGTTTGGGTCACTTAAAGCAACAAACGTGGTATACCTGTTATCAGGATACCACGTTTGCAAATACTATGCACAGATTTTGCCTGCGATTATTTGTACAGGCGGAGGGTAATGTCACCAGAAGTTGTGTTGGTCTTCAGAACGGTGCGGCCCTGGCCGAACGTGGCCGTAAATGAGCGCGAGTTAGCCGACAGCGCAGACAGTTCCGACGGGATGTTTATCCTTCCACTCACGGTTGTGAACGTCATCTGTGTATCAAGTGGCTCTCGCAGAACGAGTTCAACATTCCCGGCAATCGTCTCTATCTCCTGGCGTTCGGCAGCCGGTTGGCCGGTAAAGCGTACATCACCGCTCGTCGTACTGATGGTAAGCCGGGATGCCTCGGTAGCCTCGACAGCCACTCTGCCGGAGACGGTACCGATCACAGCAGTATTAAATGAACCTTGTAAGGTAACATCACCATCAATAGCCTGAATATCGAGATCGGTGAATTGACCATTCACATCCGTATCGCCACCAATGGTCACAACTTTTAGTCCGCCACGATGATCGCGCAGTTCAATATCGCCGCCGGTTGTGTTCACGGTCAGTTGACCGCTAGTACGGTCGGCAACCACATCACCGCTGACGGTAGTGATCGTTCCGCTCGCCTCAATCTGGCGCAGCGTTACATCACCTGAAACTAATTCAACGTTGAACGTTACATCGCGTGGCAGGGACAGTTCGAGGCTTGCATACGGATCGCGGCCAAAATACCACATTATCTGCGGCTGACGGCGCACATGGACGAAGAGTGTGTCACCCCGCTGTTCGACCTCTATCGTAATCTGGGCCGCAGCCGCAGCCGCAGCGTTGGCTGCCCATCCAAAACCACGCCGCTCGCCACGTAAGATGACCTCTTCCCCATCGGTTGCCGATAATGTCACCTGATCATTGACACCAGTCACTTCGACGCGGCTGACGGCGAAACGCTGGACTGGTAGCGTTTGAGCACTATTTTCACGGGCCAGTTGCAGGTCAAAGCCGGCAATTGAGCCGCGACTGACCAGTTCAAACAGTAACCAGCCCAGTCCACCTATGATTAGCATAATCCCCAACAGACGGCGTCGGAGAGGATATTCAGGTGGACGTTGTGGGGAGACAGGCGGTTCAACGGTTTTCATGGTTTATTCCTTACACGTTATTGAACATGAACATATTAACAATGGACAAAACATCTTGTAACTGTCAGGTCAAGATGACACAACCCTGCGCAGACCGGTAAGCTTCCAATCTCTACTCCATCCGACGCCGTACCGACAACGAGAGTTGCAATGTCGGCCAATTCAGAACATACGCACGCTGATCTGGTGTTTCAGGGCTTTGTGGGTGCATAGCAGCCTTTGCCACCGTTTGCCAGCGGCGGGCCACTGTTGCCAGGGCTTCGTCGCCACTAAATCCGTGGCGCACCAGCCAGCAGCCAACGGTCATGCCGGTACGGCCAACTCCACCGAGACAGTGAAGGTAGACGGTCGCGCCCCGGTTGAGCTGTTCGTCTATGGCAGCGAGGATGGCTTGCATCTGGGCCGGGGTAGCAGGCAGACCGAAATCGGGAATACTGAAACGCTGATGGTGCATGGGTGATGGTAATGCGGGCGCGTAAGACCAGGCTTCGCCCGGTGTGGTAAGATCAATGAAACAGGTGATTCCTGCGGCCTGATACCACGCAAGTCGCTGGATGTCAGCGGCGGTCGGAAAAGGATATTCCCCGGCGATAAATCTCTCTGTCACCAGATATGCGTTGGGATGAGGAAGCATAGCGTAGAACGCCGATCAATCAATCAAGGAACTATCATTATCAACGTCACCAAAAGCAGATTATGCATATTCTGCTTTAACCAATCACTCTTCAGGTACAATACAGACATGCCTATTTTAATCGATGGCCACAATCTGATCGGTCAAATGCCCGACATTGAACTCAGCGATCCCGATGACGAAGCAAAGCTGGTCGCTAAACTACGTCGCTACGTCGCCAAAAAGCGTGGCCGGAAAATTGTGGTTGTGTTTGATGGTGGTGTCTATGGTCATCCCCAAAATCTCAACGGGTTCGGAGTTGAGACACGCTTTGTTAAACCACCACAGAATGCCGACCACGAGTTGATCAGGCAAATTCGGGCGATTCGCCGCTGCGATGAGTGGCTGGTCGTCTCCTCGGATCGGGCAGTGGTCGGTGAAGCGCAAGCCCGTGGCATTCGGGTGATGTCGGCCCAAGAGTTTGCCCGCCGTTTGCAGATGCTCGATCAGCCGCGCATCAATGCGCGTGATAAACGGGGCGACCGCCCTTTGAGTAAGGCCGAAGTCGAAGAATGGCTACGTTTTTTTGGGGTTGATGAGGACGAAGATACCTTATACTACTAACGCTATGCCAGACCCGGTTACAGAACAAAACCGTCGCTCGTGGAATGCGGTTGTGCCTGCCCACGTCAGCCATCGCGCCGATGAAGCGGCGTTTCTCCGCCAGGGCGGCTCAACGCTGTTCCCCGAAGAAGTGGCCCTGCTCGGTGATGTGCGCGGTTGTCGGCTTCTGCATCTCCTCTGCAATACGGGTGCGGATAGCCTGTCGCTGGCTGCGCGTGGTGCTATCGTGACGGGGGTTGATTTGAGCGATGCCGCTATAGCTCACGCACGGGCGTTGAGTGTTGCCAGCGGTATTCCGGCTACGTTCGTGCAGGCCGATGTGTACGAGTATCTGGCTGCCGCTGCCGCAGCCAATACCCGCTTTGAACGTATCTATGCCGGCTATGGTGTTATCTGCTGGTTGCGCGACCTCACGGCCTTTGCCAATGGTATCGCACATCTGCTGGCACCCGGTGGCCGGTTTGTGTTGATGGAGTTTCATCCGGCCTCGAATATGTTCAACGCCGACTGGCAACTGGCTTACGATTATCCACAGGGTGGTCAAACGCTGACCCTGCCCGGTGTCGGCGATTATGTTGGTGCTGCCGACGGTGGGCTATCACCGTCCGGGTTTTTGCCCGGAGTACGCGATTTTGTCAACCCAGAGCCGTGTACCCTCTATCGGTGGGGGGTTGGTGAGGTGGTGACTGCCCTGGTGCAGGCCGGCTTGCGCCTGCACGTATTGCGAGAGTATTGTTACGTTAATGGCGAGCGACCGTTCACGCGCATGGTGGCAACTCCGGAGCGCCGGATGTATCCCCCGGCAGATGTGCCTGCAATCCCGCTGATGTACGGTCTGGCTGTAGAAAAGGATACGAGCGATGGATGAGTGGGGGATTGGGCACGACCGGATCATTCTGAGCGGGATGCAGTTTATCGGTTACCATGGCACTCGCCCCGAAGAGAATCGACTCGGCCAGCGCTTTGTGGTTGATGTAGCCGTCCAGCTTGATTTGCAGGCAGCCGGTGTAAGCGATGATTTGAGTCAGACGGTTGACTACAGTCAGATTCACGACCGGGTGCGCGAGATTGTCTGTGGGCCACCGCTCAAACTAACCGAGGCCGTCGCCGAGCGGATTGCCGCTGCCGTCTTGCACGATCATCCGACGATAGTCGCAGTAGCGGTGCGGGTGACGAAACCGGGAGTGCGGTTGGGCGAGACAATCCTCGCCGGTTCGATGGTAGAAATTGTGCGGCGAAGATGATGCGTCCTCGGGTTACGCTATGTTTTGCCCAAACCCTCGATGGTCGGGTGGCAGCCGTTGACGGCAGCTCGCAGTGGATCAGCGGCCCCGAATCGCTCCGCTTTTGTCATCACCTGCGGGCAAACAGTGATGCGATTATGGTTGGGGTTGGTACGGTGTTACGCGATGATCCACGCCTCACCACGCGGCTGGTAGCAGGGCCTGATCCCTTGCGGGTGATTGTAGACACCCATCTCCGCACACCAACGACCGCTGCCGTCATTCGTGATGGTGCCGGCACGGGTACCCTGCTGGCCTGCACTGCTGCGGCGCCGCTTGAACGACGTATCGCCTTACAGGAATGCGGCGCGACGGTGCTGACTATGCCGGAAGCGGCTGGCGGTGGTGTCGATCTGGCAGCACTCCTCACAGCGCTCGGCGAACGGGGTGTGGCGAGTGTGATGGTTGAAGGTGGTGCGCGCCTGATCACGAGTCTGCTGCGCGCAAACCTGGTTGATGCGCTGGCAGTCACGATTGCGCCGATCATCCTCGGTAGTGGGCCGTCAGCTATCGGCGATCTGGGCATCCTCACGCTAAATCAGGCTCTGCGACTGACGAACGTCACCTGGACGACGTATGGCGCTGATGTGGTGATCGAAGGCGATCTGGCACACCATCAGTAGCAATCAGCGAAGCAGTCAAGACGGTATGAAACCCTTACCCGCGCAAGCCATCTGGTTTACCGCCCCCCACACGGTGAGCATCCGTGAGGAGATTGCTCCACCACCGGCTTACGGTGACGTGCGGATCGCAGCTATTGCATCGTTGATCAGTCACGGCACCGAACGCCTGGTCTATCGCGGTGAGGTCGATCCAACCCTGGCCCTCGATCTCCCAACGCTGCAAGGAAGTTTTGCCTTTCCCATCAAATACGGTTACGCCATCGCCGGCAGAGTCATCGACATTGGCCCAGGGGTTGAGCAGTTTCAGATTGGTGATCCGGTCGCGGCCCTCCATCCGCACCAGACTATCTTCACCCTACCGGCGCATCTGGTCAAACGGCTACCGGACACCCTTGATCCGGCATTGGGTGGGTTCTACGCCAATGTCGAAACAGCGCTGACGATTTGCCACGATGCAGCACCAAGGCTGGGAGAAACTGTCGTTGTGCTGGGACAGGGTGTGGTTGGCTTGCTGGTCACACAGCTCTTGCAACGAACCGGTGCGCAGGTGATTGCGGTCGAACCCGATGCGCATCGTCGGGCGCTGGCCACCCAATTCGGTGCCACGACCCTTGCCCAGGCTGATCCGGCAACCATTGCCGAACTTACCGATGGACGGGGGGCCGATATAGTGGTTGAGGTGAGCGGGTCACCGGCTGCGTTACAACAGGCGATTGAACTAACAGCGACAGAGGGGCTGGTGGTGGTTGCATCGTGGTACGGGCAAAAACCGGCACCACTGATCCTGGGAGGGCATTTTCACCGTGGTCGGGTACGCCTGCGCTCATCGCAGGTTGGTCGGCTGGCTCCAGAAACGCTGCCACGCTGGGATTACGCACGGCGGAGCGCCACCGTGATGAACCTCTTACCGCGCCTATGCCTGAACGAGTTGATCAGCCACCGCATTCCTTTCGTGCAAGCCGCAGCAGCGTATGATCTGCTTGATCAGGCACCGCCAGGGCTGGTACAGGTGATGTTGACGTATGCTGATTACGCACCACAAACGTGAACGATGGGAGTGATAGGCCCGCCGGAATCGCTCTCGTCCCTGGGCCGTGCTGGTGTGGTGACCAGCCGGGGTGCAGCGAACGAAAACTATCGTCTGTAAGGATGCGATACATCCCAATAACACGGGCCAGTAGAAGATGGCCCGGATTTCTGAGAAGCGAAGACCTCGCGCTCTGTGCAAAGGAGACACGTATGTATGAAGTCGGCGTCATTGCCCAGTTTGAAGCGGCTCATCGTTTGGAAGGGAACTTCGGCCCAGCCACCCGGATGCACGGGCATACCTACCGGCTGGAGGCGATTGTGAGCGGGGAGCGTCTGCAAGCGGACGGCACCCTCTTCGACATTACACGCCTGCAAGAGGCGGTCAACGCCATCGTTGCCGACCTGCACTACCGTGATTTGGGTACTGTCGCCGGTCTGGAGAACGTGAATACCACTGCTGAAAACGTGGCGCGCTATTGCTGGGATCGGATTGCGGCTGCCATTCGTGGCGTTGGTTTAATGACGCTCACCGTGCGCATCTGGGAAAATCCGCAAGCCTTCGCCAGTTATCAGAGCAGGCTGGAAGGATGAAGGTATGGCCCTGCGCATTGCGTTTCTCACCGTCGGCGATCCGCAACGGCGTACCGGCGGCTACCTCTACCATCGCGAGGTCTTTCGGTGCTGGCAGGCTCGCAATCAACCGGTCGAGGAGATTGTGCTGGGGCCGGCGGATGTAGCCGGACAGATCGCGGCCAGCAACCGGGCCGGCCAACTGGTTGAGGCAGGCCGCTATGATGTGATTGTGGTTGATGCGCTGGCCCGCGCCGTCGTGGCTCCCTGGCTGGCGCACTGGCAGAGGCTGTGTCCGCTGGTGACGCTGGTTCACGAACTGCCGACAGTTGCCGGAGCAAGCGATCCGCGCGAGTACGAATGGGAACAGATGCTACTACGGGCTGATGCGCTGGTTGCAGTCAGCGATGATGGGGCTAACACGTTAATTGCGCGCGGCGTTGAAGCTGCCCGCATTCATATCGCTTCTGGCGGTTGTGACCGTCTGCTGAGTCGGATGCCGGTTGGCAAAGCGCGGGAAGAGCTGGTTATCGCCGTCGCCCAATGGATTCCGCGCAAAAATCTGGCCCATCTGGTACGGGTGTGGGGGCAGGTAGCAGAGCATCCCTGGCGGCTGGAGCTGATCGGTGAAAGCGATGCCGATCCGGTGTATGCCGGTGAGGTCTGGCAGGCCATCCAGCACTGTCCGGCCAACGTGATTGTGCGTGGCGTCCTTGCAGATGACGAACTTGCCGAACGCTATGCGCGGGCCAGTCTGTTTGCCTTACCTTCGCGGTTTGAAGGGTATGGATTGGTCTTTGCCGAAGCGTTAGCTTGTGGGTTGCCGGTGATCGCCGGCGCAGTCGGGCCGGTACCAGCCCTGGTTGGCGCTGGGGGAATGCTCGTTCATCCCGATGACGAGCAGGCATTGAGCGTTGCCTTACGCACTGTAATGCGCGACGCACACCTGCGTCAGCACTTGAGCACTGCTGCCCGGCAACGAGCAAGTACCCTCCCACGCTGGCAGGACACTGCCCAACACCTCTTATGCGCCATCGAATGGGCATACGCGCAGCGACATCGCGTATCAACCTGACAAAATCGTCATCTTGTTTCCCTTGTGAGACCTTCTCTCGCATGCTACAGTATCTGGCGGTGTCAACCCTGGACGCCTGCGGTTATCGTAACAAGGGAGCAATTTCGATGACTGGAAAAAAAGCAATCCTCTCTCTGATCACCACTGCCCTTGTTCTGTTGCTGACAGCCTGTGGCGGTGGCGCAACCAGCAGTTCACAGCCCACGCCAACGACCGAAGAAGCCCGCCCAACCCGCACCCCTCGCCCCGCCGGAAATGTTACATCACCAACTACTGCGCCGACCACTGCTCCGACCACCGATACTACTGTCGAGCAAGCGCCAGTATTGAGCACGAACGCTGACCTGACGGCACTGGGTAATGTGCAGGTAGAGATGAAGCTGGAAGGAACATCACAGGAATCAGGGCAGGAGGCAGAACCGTTCAATCTGGTGATGCAGCAAATCATCCTCGCCAATGGTGATCGCAGTCTCACGATGGAAAGCACATCGCCCGAATCTGGATTAGTTCGCATTATCAGCGTTCAGGTTGGCGGTCAGGTGTACCAGTATGTAGAAGACAGCAATCAGCCGTACTGTATGGCCATGGGGAACTTCGATCTGTTCAGTGGGAGCATGCTCACTCCCGACGCCCTGATCGGTAGCATCCCAGAGGCACAGCTCGTTGAGCGAGGGGTGCAGGTCAACGGTTTTACCACTGATCGCTACACCTTTACTATCAATGAACAGACCCCCAATTATCAGGGTGAGGCCAAAGGCGAAATCTGGGCTGCACAAGACCCGGCAGTTGTCGTGCGGCATATTGGTGAATTTACCGGCACGATCACAGGTGTCACTACGGAAGAAGGTGGAACACCGCTCCCTGGCCAACTGGGCAACATCCGTTGGGAATACAACGTCACCCAACTGGACGCCAATACCAACATCACCCTGCCCGAAACCTGTGCTCAGCAGCAGGCCGCAGGTGCCGAGATTCCCCTACCGGCGAATATCAGCAACAGGGTTCAGATGGGTGACCTGATCAGCTTTGAAACCACCGAGTCACCGGATAACATTGTCTCCTTCTACCAGACCGAGATGGTGGCCCAGGGCTGGCAGGCCGGTGAAGTCAGTCAATACGGTAGCGATTACCAGCTCACCTTCAGCAAGGATGGGCGCACGGCGACCATTCTTGTCTCGGTGATTGATAATAAGACCAGCGTGATCATTATGCTCGCCTCATCGTAAGGTACGACCCATACGCAGGGAAACTTGCGGTCATCGTCAGCACAACTGAGCGTTACTTGAAACCGCTGCTCCAGGCGGGCGAAGCCACAACCTTCGCCCGCCGTTCGTTTCCATCACCTGTATCAGCACACATGTTGCTTCATAAGCGGCTCACGAATTGCAGTACCAGGTATGAGAATACTTGAGTACTATTGTCAATTTTTTATCAGCAATAGTACAATATTTTGTTGTATACGCCATCGCATTCATGCCAGACGAGCACCATCATGGACACCACATTGAAGCAAGGCACACTCAGCGTATGGTACGACGAAAAAGGGTATGGATTTATCGTTGACCCTCAAGAGGAAAGAACGTTCGTTCACATCACTGCCTTTGGCCGCATTCCCCGTCGCCCGGTCGTAGGCGACACGATCTTCTACACCACGACTATTGATCGAGATGGCAAAATCCGCGCCGATTACGCCTGGATTGAGGGCTTACCTGCTCCCCGACGCAGGTCGTATGTTCATCAACACCGTAAAAAAGGTCAGCCCTGGAGCCTCACCGATGTTGTGTTGCTGTTGACAGTTATCGTGCTCTTCTTTGTGGCGGGAGGACTCTTTACAGTTGCATTTGCGGGTGATACTGTCACAACAACCGTAGCCCAAATCTTTGCCAAACGTCCCGGCCCGCCTGAGTGTGTCATTAAAGGAAACATCTCCATCGAAACCGGCGAGAAAATCTACCATCTGCCCGGTATGAGAGACTACGATAGCACCCGTATTCGTGAAGAATACGGCGAGCGCTGGTTCTGTACCGAACAGGAAGCGATTGAAGCGGGCTGGCGGAGAGCGGGGAGGTAGGAAGCCCGGCATCCTGGAACCAGGTTGAAAACCTCTCTCTCGCATCGGGTGTGAGCCGCTCTTGGTGGGGTGTAGTGAGGGGAGGCAGAGGCCGGGGAGTGCGCGCTGGAAATGTGCGCTCCCAGAGATGGAAGCGTGCTGTGGTGAGGAGACGTGTGAACAGAGGCGTGTGTTCCCAGCGAGGAATAGAACCCATTTCAAAAAAACATCTCCCATTGCCGACCGGCTCCCTGATCGTGACGAACACACCCAGCATCCTTGTCTCCAGCCAGATCAACGACGTGACACGCGCCGGATCGTAAGCACGACTGGCACGGCAGCATGGCTACCGCACTCCAAACGTTGCGCCACGCGCATGACAGACGAGTAGGGCACCCAATCCGACGAGTGATGGCACTGGCGATGGTCGTCAGCGCTCCTCGCTTCTACTCCGGCAGCCTGGGAGCAGGATAGACTATCGTTTCCTCACCACTTCAGCGCAAGGGAAAGGCTGTTAGCCGTAGCAGCAGGTTGAGGAAGATTCATGACGATCAGGTTCTGCCTGCCCTGTTGACAAACCCGACGCTCTGTGGTATCCTCTTCGCGGATCGTCAATTTGGGTGAAAAGTACAAATCTATGGTTGCTCACTTTGTAAGCCTTATCCTTCTCGTACTCGTACTCCTCCTTAGCCTTATTGGCGGGTGGAGCAAACGTGTTTAGGGAGGGGAAGGACGCAAAGCCCCAGATCAGGATGCAAGACTGAACCTCCCGAACATCGGGAGGTTTTTTAGTACCCGTGAGAGGATCAACGTGGTGCGGCTCAGCAAACACAACCTGCTCTTCTGGCTACGACAGGCATGGCAGCCGCAACTCGTTTTCGTGCCGGTAGCATCTCACCGGCATCTGGTATTCAATTCAGTTCACCGTCGCCTACCGACGCATCGCTGCGCGTTCGGTTACTCACAGCGGAGTGAGTAGCGGCGTATTGCCCCATTGCTGTGGCTCGTCGGTTATAGACCTGGTCGTTTGGAACGGCATAGCGCAGGGTTGCGCTAATGACCGCTACCTATGGCTGTGTCTCAAAAGCTCGGTTACAGATTCATTGTGGACAGGAGTAAGTTCGATGACCAAACCTCTTACCGGCGCCCAGATTATGTGTGAAGCCCTCATCCGGGAGGGAGTCGAAGTGATGTTCGGCATTCCCGGCGGTGCCATCATGCCCTTCTACTACGCGATGTGGGATTATCGCGACCGGCTGCGCCACGTGTTGTGTCGCCACGAGCAGGGAGCCGGTCACGCCGCCGAGGGGTATGCCCGTGCCACCGGCAAGATCGGGGTCTGTATCGGCACCAGTGGCCCCGGCGCGACCAATCTGGTTACGCCAATTGCCGATGCGATGATGGACAGTACGCCCTTGCTGGCAATTACCGGACAGGTCGGCAGTCACGTTCTCGGTAAGGATGCCTTCCAGGAGACGGACATTACCGGAATTACGATGCCGATTACCAAGCACAATTATCTGGTGAAGAATGTCGATGAGCTGGCCTATGTCTTCAAAGAGGCAATTTACATCGCAACAACCGGACGACCCGGCCCGGTGCTGATCGACATTACCAAAGATGCAATGCAGAAGACGACGGTACCGAACTGGGACATCAAGCTCAATCTGCCCGGTTACAAGCCAACCTATCATGGAAACCGTCGTCAGATTCGGGAAGCGATTAAGCTGCTGATCAGCGCGAAGAAGCCGTTGATCATCGCCGGTCACGGCATCATCATGGCGGGTGCGCACCGCGAGCTGCAAGAGTTTGCCGAACGGTTGCGGATTCCGGTGATTACCACCCTGCACGGCATTGGCGCTATCCCCGAAAATCATCCGTTGAGCATTGGTATGCCGGGTATGCACGGCTGGGTGCATGTCAATCGCGCTATTCAGGAGTGTGATGTTCTCTTTAACATCGGCGGTCGTTTCGACGACCGGGTGACCGGTAAGGCCAGTACCTTTGCTCCCAACGCCCGCATCATTCACGTTGACATTGATCCCTCTGAGATTGGTAAGAACGTGCGAGTTGACGTGCCGATTGTCGGCGACGCCCGGCTGGTGTTGCAGGCATTCCTGGAGGATTTGCCCCCACCCAGCGAGCTGGCCGATCTGCACACGCATGCTTCGGACTGGATGGAGCACATCCGCGAGATGCAGGATAAGCACCAGGGGAAGCAGCAGTACAAGAACCGGGCCGCGATGGTAAATATGGCCTTGCCGCCGCACGATGTCTACGAGGCGCTGAGCCGCACTCTGAACGCACGTGGCAACTATCGGGTGGTCACCGATGTCGGTCAGCACCAAATGTGGGCAGCCCAATTGATCGACTGGAACCACGGCCCACGCACGCATATTACATCGGGTGGTGCCGGAACGATGGGTTTTGCAGTGCCGGCAGCCATGGGCGTGGCAATCGCCTGCCCCAACGATACGGTCTGGGCTATTGTCGGTGACGGTGGCTTCCAGATGACCAATCAAGAGATGGCGACCATCGTGCAGGAAGGGTTGAAGAATGTCAAGATCGCCGTCATCAACAACGGCTATCTCGGCATGGTGCGGCAGTGGCAGGAGCTGTTCGAGCACAAGCGGTACAGCGGGACACCTCTCTCTGGCCCCGACTTTGCCAAACTGGCAGAGGCTTACGGCTGGAAGGGTCTGACCGTCGAACGCAGCGAGGATGTGCAGGATGCCATTGATGAAGCCCACGCGACCGATGGCCCAGTCCTGATCGATTTCCGGGTCGAACGGGAGGTCAACGTCTTCCCGATGGTGCCCCAGAACAAGTCAATCGGCGAGATGATCCTGTCTGAGTCGCAGGCGTAGGGCGCAGACAACCTTGTGAGATGAAGGAGTAGCAGACAATGAAGAAACATACCATCGTCGCCCTCGTGCAAGATCGACCCGGTGTGCTGAGTCGTGTGACCGGGTTGGTGCGCCGTCGCGGCTATAACATCGAAAGCCTGGCCGTTGGACACAGCGAGACCCCCGGCGTTAGCCGGCTGACGCTGGTTGTCGAGTCGGAAGATGTCGAGCAGGTGGTCAAGCAGCTCTACCGCCTGATCGAAGTGATCAAGGTGAGCGATGTAACCGACGATCCGACGGTTGAGCGCGAAATGACCATGATCAAGCTGCATGCGCCACCGGCAGTACGCCACGAGATCATCTCGATGTGCAGCGTCTTTGGGGCACGGATCGTCGATGTCGGCAGCAATACGATGATCGTCGAAATGACCGGTACGCCGGGCAAGGTCGAGAACTTCATCGAGGTAGTACGTCCCTACGGGATCAAGGAAATGATGCGCACCGGTCGCATTGCCATGGTACGTGGCGCTCGCGGCCACAACGCCGGAGAGTACGTAGAGCCGGCAACGAATGGCGCATCCGTACCGGTTCTCAATTAATCGTTAGCTACTGAGACGCCCGCTTTGGGCGTCTCAGTGGTTCTTACATCGTGCGCGATGCAGCGGGCATCGCATGAGAGTGAGGAATTAGAGAATCATGGCAGAACTGTACTACGACAATCAGGCCGATCTCAACCGCTTGAAGAACAAGCCGATTGCCATCATCGGCTTCGGCAGCCAGGGTCACGCCCATGCCCGTAACCTCGCCGACAGCGGCCTCGATGTGCGCGTCGGTCTTTACCCCGGCTCGAAGAGCTGGGCCAAGGTCGAAGCTGCCGGGTTGAAAGTGATGACGGTAGCCGAGGCTGCCCGCGAAGCGCAGATCGTGATGATCCTGACCCCTGACATCGGCCAGGCCGACCTCTACCGCGAGCATATTGCACCGGCAATGGAACCCGGTAAAACGCTTATGTTCGCGCACGGGTTCAATATTCGCTTTGGTCAGATCATCCCGCCCCAGGGTATCGATGTCAGCATGGTCGCGCCGAAAGCGCCCGGTCATCGAGTACGCGAGGTCTTCGTGCAGGGTGGTGGCGTTCCGGCACTGATTGCGGTTGAGCAAGATGCGACTGGAGGAGCATTTGAAGATGCGCTCGCCTACGCCAAAGGACTTGGCTGCACCCGTGCCGGGGTGTTGCGCACAACCTTTGCCGAAGAGACCGAGACCGACCTCTTCGGCGAACAGGTTGTCTTGTGCGGTGGCGTGAGTGCGCTGGTCAAGGCCGCCTTCGAGACCCTGGTCGAGGCCGGCTATCAGCCAGAAGTTGCCTACTTCGAGTGTATGCACGAGCTGAAGCTGATCGTTGACCTCTTCTACCAGGGTGGTCTCAACTACATGCGCTACTCGGTCAGCGATACCGCTGAGTGGGGCGATTACACAGCGGGGCCGAAGATCATTACCGATCAGACCCGTGCCGCTATGCGCCAGATTCTGGCCGACATCCAGAGCGGTGCCTTTGCCGAAGACTGGATCGATGAGAATCACAATGGCCGACCGCGCTTCAACGCCTACCGACAGGCTGATATTAACCATCCGATTGAGCAGATTGGTCGTGAGCTGCGCCGCATGATGCCTTTCGTCAACCCGCGCGAAGTCAAGCCGGGTGAAGGTGGCGCCTGAGAGTAGATTGCATAGATCGTGGCCGGTAGTTGCTCCGGCCACGACACACCACCACATCACAGGAGGTACCCATGAGCAACACGACTGAACCGAGTGTAGAGTACGTCCGTATCTTTGACACAACCCTGCGCGATGGTGAACAGGCTCCCGGCTGTACGATGACTCTGGAAGAGAAGCTGGAGGTTGCCCGCCAGTTGGCCCGGCTGCGGGTTGACATTATCGAGGCCGGTTTTCCGGCAGCTTCCCCCGGCGACTGGGCAGCAGTGCACGAAATTGCCCGCGAAATTGGTACTCCCGACGGCCCGATTATCGCTGCGCTGGCGCGTGCCAATCGCGACGACATCGACAAGGCGTGGAGTGCAATTCAGCCGGCGGCCAAAAAGCGCATTCACACGTTTATGTCAACTTCAGACATCCATCTGGAATATCAATTTCGCAAGACACGTGCCGAAGCTCTGGCCCTGATTCACGAGATGGTCAGCTATGCACGCTCGCTGTGCGAAGATGTCGAATTCTCACCGATGGATGCCGGTCGTACCGATCCGCTCTTCCTGCGTGAAGCGGTAGCAGTGGCAGTGGCCGCCGGCGCAACGACGCTCAATATTCCTGATACAGTTGGGTACCTCACCCCTGACGAGTACGGGGCGATGATCCGTGATCTACGCGAGAATGTACCGGGCATCGAACGCTGTATCCTCTCGACCCACTGCCACGACGATCTGGGCATGGCGGTCGCCAACTCGCTGGCCGGCGTGCGGGCAGGGGCGCGGCAGGTCGAATGTACCATCAACGGCATCGGCGAACGGGCCGGTAACGCTTCGCTCGAAGAAGTGGTGATGGCCCTGCACACTCGTCAGCAGTACTACGGTCTGCGCACTCGCGTAGAGACGCGCGAAATTGCTCGCACATCGCGCCTGGTGAGCAGCTTCATCGGCGTACCGGTACCGCCCAACAAGGCCATTGTCGGTGCCAATGCCTTCGCCCACGAGTCGGGCATTCACCAGGATGGCGTCTTGAAGTACCGGCAAACGTATGAAATTATGAGTGCCGAGACGGTTGGTCTCGACAGCAATACCCTGGTGCTCGGCAAGCACTCTGGACGCCACGCTTTCCGCAAGTATCTGGAAGAGAAGGGCTACAAGCTCAATGAGGAAGAATTCCAGCACGTCTTTGCCCGCTTCAAAGACTTGTGTGACCGCAAGAAGAAGGTTGATGACCGCGATATCGAGGCGCTGATCGCCGGTGAGATGCAGCATACGCCTGAACTATACAAACTCGATCACGTCCAGTATGCGTCGGGTATCGGCATGATCCCCACGGCGACTGTACGGCTGATCGGCCCTGATGGGCAGACCAGGATTGACAGCGCCCAGGGTACCGGCCCGGTTGATGCGGTCTACCAGGCAATCAACCGCATTATTCAGCGTCCGAACGAGTTGATCGAGTTCTCGATCAATGCGATCACCGAAGGGCTTGATGCAGTCGCTGAAGTGACTGTGCGTATTCGCGAACAGGGTGCACCGGCCCGGTTGAACGAGAGCAGCAGTACCGCAACCAGCCTGACCGGTCGCCGACCGGCGCAGCAAATCTTTAGTGGGTACGGTGTACATACCGATACGATTGTGGCCGCTGCGCAAGCCTACATGGCGGCCCTCAACAAGATGCTGGCTGCCCGTCAGGAGCGAATCAAGGCTGAGGCAGTGGCGTATGCCGCCGGCTACAGCGGAGAAAGCGGGACACTGCCGGTTGACATCTTCGGCGGTAGTACGCTTGGGTAGATGATCTTGTGCGATCCTGACGGGAAGCATATACTTCCCGCCAGGATCGGTTAACCACGACACCGGGATGCCACAAGCGTAACCTGGCATCTCATCTGCAACACACCTGCGTCAGTACACGTATGCAAACCATTGCCTACCTCGGCCCACCGGGAACCTTCAGCGAAGAAGCAGCGCTTGCCTATGCCGCAGGGCGCGAGGCACGACTGCTGCCGCTGGCCAGTATTCCGGCTGTGGTCACAGCCATTGAAACGGAAGCGGCAACCGTTGGGGTGTTGCCGATTGAAAACCTGTTGGAAGGTAGCGTCAGCTATACGCTTGATCTGCTGATCCACGAGACGAATTTGCAAATCGCCGGCGAGATTGTTGTGCCAATTCGCCAGTATCTCCTGGCCCGACCCGGTTTACAACTGAGCGATATTAAAGTGCTGTACGCGCATCCGCAATCACTGGCCCAGTGTCGGCGCTTTGTTGAGCGCTGCCTGCCCGGCGTGGCTACCGTCGCTTCGCTGAGCAATTCGGCTGCCCCCGCCGAGGCGATGGCTGATGAACGTCCGGCGGCGGCAATTGGCACACTGCGCGCAGCCGAACTGGTCGGTGCAACGATCCTGGCCCGTGAGATTGCCGATAGCCCTCACAATGTGACGCGCTTCATTGTGCTGGCCCGCGAAGATGCCCCGCCCACCGGTGATGACAAAACCAGTTTCTGTTTTGGGTTCACCCGCGAGGATCGACCCGGCAGTCTGGTGAGCGCCCTCCAGGAGCTGGCCGTCGAAAATATTAATATGACGAAGCTCGAATCGCGCCCAACCCGTGCGATTCTTGGTCAATACATCTTTCTGGTTGACATCAATGGACACCGCCGCGAACCACACGTTGCCCGTGCCCTCGAACGCATTCGCCTGCATACGGGCATGCTGAAAATCTTTGGTAGCTATCCGCGCTGGCGTGGCGCTAATGGTAATCATGCGTCGTAGGTTGCGGCAAGGAGGAGAGCAAAGATGAACAAACCGCGCACCCTGTTTGAGAAAGTCTGGGAAGCACATCTGGTACGACCAGAAACCGCTGAAACGCCTGCCGTGCTCTACATTGATCTGCACCTCATTCACGAGGTAACCTCACCGCAGGCGTTTACTGAATTACGCCAGCGCGGGCTGCGGGTTCGCCGACCCGACAAGACGCTGGCGACGATGGATCACAGCACACCGACAACGCCGCGTAATCATCTGGGCATTATTCCCGTCGTTGATCCAATGGCAATCAGCCAGCTTGAACAATTACGAAAAAACTGCGCCGAGTTTGGGATTCCACTGTTTGAATTGGGTGACGAGAATCAGGGCATTGTGCACGTCATTGGGCCAGAGCAAGGATTGACGCAACCGGGGATGACCATCGTTTGTGGTGATAGTCACACCAGCACGCACGGCGCTTTTGGTGCGTTGGCCTTCGGCATTGGCACCTCGGAAGTCGGCCATGTGCTGGCAACCCAATGCCTGCTCCAACGCAAGCCAAAGACGTGTGCGGTACGGATTGATGGCCGGCTGGGGCCAGGGGTCACTGCCAAGGACATCATTCTGGCGTTGATCGCCAAATACGGCGTCGGCGGCGGTACGGGGTACGTCTTTGAGTACATGGGTGAAGCGATCCGTGCGCTGTCGATGGAAGAGCGGATGACGATCTGCAATATGAGCATCGAGGGTGGGGCACGGGCCGGTATGGTCGCACCCGACGATACGACCTTCGAGTATATCGCCGGTAGGCCCTTTGCGCCGAAGGGGGCCGATTTCGAGGCCGCTGTGGCACGCTGGCGAACACTCCCCAGTGACGAGGGGGCAACCTTCGATCACGAGTTAACCCTCTCGGCCAGTGAACTGAAACCAATGATTACCTACGGTACCAACCCGGGTATGGGCATTCCCATTGACGCCCCAGTTCCACGCCCGGAGGATATGCCCGATGCACGGAGCCGGGCGGCACTCGACAAGGCGCTGGCGTACATGGGGCTTGAACCGGGCAAACCGCTCCTGGGCCACCCGGTTGATGTTGTCTTCATCGGTTCCTGCACCAACTCGCGCCTGTCAGATTTGCGGCAGGCAGCCCAGTTTTTCCGTGGACGCAAGGTAGCCCCCGGCGTGCGAGTAATGGTGGTTCCCGGATCGCAGCAGGTCAAGCGCGCTGCCGAGGCCGAAGGGTTAGATCGCATCTTCAAAGAAGCCGGTGCCGAATGGCGTGAAGCCGGTTGCAGCGCCTGTCTGGGCATGAACGACGACAAAGTGCCACCGGGTAAATACGCTGTCAGCACCTCGAACCGCAACTTTGAGGGTCGGCAGGGGCCGGGAGCACGCACGATGCTGGCCAGTCCACTCACCGCAGCAGCGGCAGCCATCACAGGCGTGGTTACCGATCCGCGCACGTTGTTGAACTAGAGGAGGCTCTCGTGGAACCAGTTTCAACCATTACCGGCAAAGCCGTCGTGTTACCGGTAGAGAATATTGATACCGATCAGATCATCCCAGCCCGCTTTCTCAAAGTGACCGACCGCAGCGGTCTGGCTGCCGGTCTCTTCGAGGCGTGGCGCTACCAGGCGGACGGCACACCCAATCCCGATTTTCCGCTGAACCGACCGGAAGCTGCCGGGGCAACCATTCTGATCAGTGGGCGTAATTTTGGCTGTGGCAGCTCGCGCGAGCACGCCCCCTGGGCATTGCAGGACTACGGATTCAAAGCCGTGCTGGCACCATCGTTTGCCGACATCTTTCGCAGTAATTCGCTCAAGATTGGCTTGCTGCCGGTAACGATTGACCAGGCGGTCTACGATGAACTGGTTGCCCGTTATGCGGCTGATCCGCAGATGCATCTGACGATTGATCTGGCAACACAGACGGTGACATTACCGGATGGCCGACAGGTGCATTTTCCGATTGATGCCTTCAGCAAATACTGCCTGCTGCATGGGGTCGATCAACTCGGCTTCTTGCTCCAACAGGAAGAGGCGATTATCGCCTACGAAGCCAGCCATCCGCAGCCGGTGACGACTCGCTGAGCACGAGGAGAGGGCACGACGTATATCAAGTCTCGGCTGATAGTGCGCATCATTCTGGCTATCGGAACTGTGCTGGCGCACCACCGGGTGCGACACCGGCGAGTCGTTGGTAGGTCGGCGCCGTCAACTGAATTCATGCGCAGTCGCGTTCAGGTACAGCACTGGCGTGACATGAACGAGCGTGATACGCCAGTGCTGGTTGCAGCAGAGTGATGCGCCACACCCCGTTGGGGTTCAAGGGCGGACACAACATCTATGCGCCTGGGCAAGAGATAGGACGTGAGGACGCTCTGAACGCCCTCACCCCCGGCCCCTCTCCCGCGCTGCGGCGCGCGGGAGAGGGGAGATCAGAAGCATGCGCTGGGGCTGCCTGATACGATAGCCGTTGTACTGGATCACATCTTCATCGATACCGTGCATCACTGCTGATGGACGCATTGTTGCGCATCGACCCAGTGATGAGATTTGCCGACTGAGTAGTCCATCATTCGTCATCGGACGAGAGCGAAAAGTGGCTGATAGGCAGGCCGGACGTCTGCTCCACAACCTACACCACCGCTCACGCGCCGTCGACTCATCACGGATGATCAGACCCGACGGACGCGATCTACCCGCACAGTATCCCCATGACTCGCGTGAAAACCGCTACAACATGCCCCTGATCGTCAGCACGGCTGGCGCGGCAGCATGGCTGCCGCACTCCAAACAATGCGCCACGGGCAATCCTGTCTGGCAACGGTATCCTCGCTGAAACGTGTGACTACTGTGTGGGGAGTAGGAACGCTGGTTGCACACTTCCGTGTGCAGGTGTGGTGGCAGGGTGATTATCGGATTACGGGTTATACACGCTACGACACCAGATTTGATATTAGCGCATATTTGCTGTCCCTACCCGAACCCATCGTAAGCAGGCGAATAGGGAGAGGGACGTAATGCAGAGCACGCACCTCTCCTCTCTCCCGCGCCTCGCCCCTGCTGGGAAGGGTACCACTCTCCACCGGCTTGAAGTAACCGGTGCGCGGTGACCAGTCTGATAAGGATCTCAGCCTATCACCCTGCTGCGCGCGCTGCGGCAAAAACAGTCTCGCTTAACGTTGGATAGGCGGCAAAGACGGCTGCCAGATCGGCCAGGGTAGCCCCGGTCTGGATCGCCAGGGCAACCGGGGCCAGTAGATCGGCAGCATGATCGCCCACTGCTACCCCACCGCGAACCTGGCGCGTGATCGGATCAAAGGTCAGCTCGATCCAGCCAGATGTCTCTGCACCAAGGTAGGACTTGAGCGACGAGCCATATTCAGCGCGGATACGTGACAGCTCTGTATCCATGACCAGTCCCACCTGGGCAACTTCAGGCACAGTGTAGACGGCATGCACGATGGTGTGCGGGCAATACCCCGGTGCCGGCAGATCGGCAGCGGTGCGCCCGGCGATCCACGCCTGCGCCAGCGCACGGTTGGCCAGCATCGGCCCACCAGCCGCATCGCCGACCGCAAAGATGTGGTTGACCGGTGTGCGTCCGTAGTTGTCAACGGTTAGCTGACCATTCGCCTCAACGGTCAGGCCGGCGGCACTGAGGTTGAGCCGGCTCAGATCGGGTGTGCGGCCAATCGCCAGGAATGCCATAGCTGCCGTATAGGTAGTGCCGTCTGCCGCGAGAACGCTCACCCCCTCTTCCGTGCGCTCGGCCCGTTCGACATCAACCTGATGTATCTCGACACCGTGTGCCTGCATCGCTGCGGCCAGGGTTGAACGGGCGTTGGTGGCAAACATCGGCAAAACGCCAGGGCTACCGACCAGCCAGGTCACTTTGACACCCAGCCGACTGAAGAGCGAGGCAAATTCGCTGCCGGTCGGGCCACCACCGATTACGATAATGTCGTCGGGAAGGGTATGGAGATGGCTGGCAAAGCGCGGCGCGATGATCCGCTGCCCGTCCGGTTTCATCGTCGGGGGGAAGCGGGGAACAGAACCGGTCGCAATAATGATGACATCGGCGGTTATCGTCTGCTGGCCAGCCTGAGTCTGGATTGTCAATTCGTGAGGACTGCTGAAGGCGGCAACCCCCTGCATAACGGTTACGCCAGCCGCCTGCAACCGCTGCTGCTCGTGATCACTCCATCGCGTTGCAACGTGTTTGATCCGTTGTAAGACGGCTGTCGGATCGACCTGCACCCCGTTAACCGCCACGCCCTCGCCGGCTGCCGCCGTCGCGATACCGGCAACCTCAGCGGCATGGAGCCATACTTTGCTCGGTAGCAGGCTATCCCAACCGGTACGACCGCCAATTGGCCCTTCGCTGACCAGTGTTACCTTTGTGTTACCCTGGGCGGCAGCAACTGCTGCTTCCACACCGGCAGCCCCACCGCCAATCACGACAATCTGCTTCATAACGCCTCTCCGTATGTTCGATGAAGATAATGCTACTACCTGTTCGGTGATTATGCAATCCACCGTACATTCACCCACTATATAAGGTGATGCAATCAGCCGCCAAAAGGTTACAAGCAGGTGGTGGGCTGCGGTGAGTAGCAGGTTGAGAGACGGCGGGTTGAATCACGTTGAGGCAGGCCGGCAGTGCTGGCCTGCCGGCGGGGAGATGGTGCCTCTAGCCCCAACGGGGCTTGCACGGAGTCAGGCAGGGCTTCAGCCCGCACGACCCGGCTATCAAACCCTGCCTGACTCCGTGAACCTTCCTGTACGGTTATACAGTCGCCTCAATCGCCCTCAGTACCATCTGGTGCTGGTGGTTCAGGGTTCGGATCAGGTGCGCGAATGCCCAGCACGATGGTTGTGTCCGGCAAGATCCATTCGCCCGCTGCCGGGAGTGAACTCAGGACCACATACGGCCCATACCGATAATAATCCTCGCCGGCACGATCTGGCCCCTGGTAATCAACGTAAATCCGACCGGGGTCAATGCCCAACAGCGCCAGCACTTCTTTCGCCTGATTTTCACCCAACCGACGCAGATCGGGCATCAGGATAGCACCTTCAACCGGTGGCACCGGGATCGGTGGCTCAAACATTGCCGGGGTACACTCCGGCAGCTCTTCGTACTTGAGCGGAACCGTTGCATCACCGCCGCGCCACTTATACTCAACCTCTTCATCAGGATCGGGCGGTGGCAGCTTCCACAGGTAGATGTCCCGTACCAGCTCCGGCGGATAGGCGGCATCAGGCGCCGGTCGGCAATAAGCACCATCGGTTAAGGCGCTGAGGTCTTGCGGCAACGGTGGTGCTTTGGGGTCTGTTGGCGGCGGCGGTGGCGGATTGGGGCGTAGCTCGCCGCTGGTTGTCCACTCTTCCGGGGTCGGAATCCGGACAACACGTACTTTTGTGTAGGCCGAACAGAAACCTTCGTTCGGGATGGCATCACCGGTGGTCGCTTCCGGTGTCGGTTGCGCTGCCTCTTCCAGCCGCTTGATCATATCAAGCGTAAATAGCTCTTCACGATAGCCACCGAATGGGCCGGGCAGTTCACAGATCGGACGCGGTACCACCTCTTCAGGTAGCACAAATTCGGTTTGGATTTCTCCGTTAGGGAAGGGTGCGGCGAACAGGTCGCGGTATCGCTCATCTTCGGCGATCAGCCGAAAGATATTCTCCATCACGTTGCGCCAGATAATGCCACCACCGGTCAGACTCTCGACCCGGGCGGTTGGTTCATTGTTGTTGTTACCCGTCCAGACGCCAACCGTCACAAACGGCGTATAGCCGACTGCCCAGGCGTCACGCCAGTCGTTGGTGGTACCGGTCTTGACCGCAGCCGGCAGGCTGAGCCGCAGCGGGCTGTTCAGTCCCCAGATGGCCTGGCGCGCACGATCATCACTGAGCATGTCAGAGATGATTGCGACCAGCGCCGGATCAACCACCTCCTCGCCAGGGGTTTGGGTAAACCGTTCAAGAACACGGCCCTGCGAGTCGGTAATCTCCAGGATAGCGACCGGTGCAAAGTAACGACCACCGCTGGCCAGAGTGTTGTACGCGGTTGTCAGCTCCAGGGGCGACACCTCACCGCCACCGAGCGTCAACGAAAGGCCGTAGAAACCGGCACCACGTTTCAGACCGGTACGGATGCCAACCCGTTCCAGCAACCGGATCGTGTAGTCAATCCCGGCAAACTTCAGTGCCCGCACTGCCGGCATATTCAACGAATTCGCCAGTGCGGTACGGATACGAACCGGCCCGTTCCACTGGCCGTTATAGTTTTGCGGCGCGTACCAGTCACCGGTACCGGTTGGGAAGCGAGTTGGCACATCCCACAGCACCGTCTCTGGGGTCATCCCCTGTTCCATCGCCGCCAGGTAGGTAAACGGCTTCAGCGCCGAACCGGGTTGCCGCTCGCGTGTCGCCACATTCACCTGACCGTCGAGCACATTACCCGACTCGCCGGGCGTAGTGGTTGGTTTGACCGCGTTGTAATCAATACTACCGACCATCGCCAAAATCTGACCGGTGTTCGGCTGCATAATCACGACCGCGGCATTGTGAATGTTGCGCGACTCCAGTTCAGCGATACGCTCGAAGGCGGTGCGCTGGGCCATCCGTTGCAATTGCAGGTCGAGCGTGGTTGTGATCCGCAAACCACCGCCATACACAATCTGAGCGCCGTAGCGTTGCAAGAGCAGGTCGCGCACATAGAAGACGAAGTGCGGCGCATTGAGGGGTGCCTCTTGCGGCGCGAACCGCAGCGGTGTGGCCAATGCCTGGCGAGCCTGCGCTTCGGTGATGTAGCCATCCTCAACCATCCGACGCAACACAGCCGCCTGCCGGATCCGTGGCAGCGGTGTGCCGGCGGGCAGACGGGCATCGGGGTCAAGCCAGCCATCGCCGACAAAGACGGGCGGGAGATAACCACCCTGCTCGTCGCGCTCCAGATAGTTAATCGGATTGTAGACCGATGGTAACTGTGGCAAACCGGCAAGGAGCGACGCCTGGTTCAAATCAAGATCAGCCGCGCTCACCCCAAAATAGACCTCACTGGCCGCCTGAATACCGTAGGCCAGATTGCCGTAAAAATTCTCATTCAGATATAGCTCAAGAATCTGATCTTTGGTATAGATGCGATCCAGCTCCTGGGCGAGGATAATCTCCTTCAGTTTCCGTTCGTAACGCCGTTCCGGGAGACGCTCTTCCGGGGTGAGCACGCTATTCTTGATCACCTGCTGTGTAATCGTCGAGGCACCACCGGTCTCTTCACCTGCCCGCAGGCTGTCAATCAGAGTACGCACAATACCGGCCAGATCGATGCCCGGATTGGTATAGAAGGTCTTATCCTCAATCGCAATCGTCGCCTGAATCAACAGCGGACTAATCTCGTCAATCGTCACTTTTGTGCGCTTGCCGGTATCGAAAAACTCGTACAGCAGCTCACCGTTACGGTCAAAGATGCGCGAGTTCTCGAACAATTCCCGGTTATCGAGCAAAGCCAGTCGCGGTTTCAGACTCTCGGCAACCTGCGCGTAGGCATTGTAGGCAAAGCCGGCGATAGCGACGATCACCACCGCTACTAAACCAAGTCCGGCCAGGAGCGCATTAACAAGCCAGCGACTGACCGCAGATCGTGGTGTTGATCGGCCCCGCAACCCGCGCAACAGATGTGGCGGCACGTGGCGGCGACCATTGCGACCATTTGCATGTAAACGACGTGAGCGAATCATAAGATGTATGACCTGATGTATTGTCTTGCAGCGTCCTGCTCTGCGCCGCGTATAGTCCGACATCGCAGGTAGTATAGCACGTCATGATCGAGATGGTATCTGACATGCGAATGATAGTTCTATCAGGTACAATAGAAGTTATCTGACAGGCGACGACTCGGCGGAGGGGCTATGCACCAGCCTTCACTCATCGGCCCGGCGATCCTGATTGTGCTTCTGATCACGCTGCCCCTGGCTTCCATCGGCGATCTGATCCTGGATCAGATCGGCTGGCAGCCGTTGTGGTTGATCGGTGCCAGTATCATCGCCGGTATGGAAGCGTTTGCCTTGCGGATGCGGATGCTGGCCGGCCTGCACGAAGCGGAAGGTGGCACGTTGCGCTATCTGGCCGCCGAGATTTTTGCGCTGGTTGTGCTGGCCCGGCTGGTAGCGACGCTGGGCTTCGGCGGCGAGGGTATCCGGGCGATGATGAGCTGGATCACTGATCCATTGGCCTTCTTCGATGTTCCATTTCTCATCTGCCTGCTGGCGCTGACTACGGTGGTGATGCTCAGTCGGAGCGGGATCGCTGCCATCGCGGCCATAACACCAAATCCACCCCAAAAAATGCCCCTGTACACTCTCGACGTACTCTTCTACAACAGCGACGCAAAAATTCGCCGCTGGAATGCAGTCAAAGCGATCATCAGCGGCGTAAGCTGGGGCGGGTTGTTGATCATCTGGCTCCAGAGCTGGCGGCCAGGGAATGCAGATGCGTTTTCCGGCTGGATTGCGTTGTATCTGATCGGCGGACTCAGCCTGATCGAGCTTGCCCGCCGGCGGGCGTCCCTGGCCGACTGGCAGAGCGATGGTGCCGAGGTCGCGGTTGATGTGCAACGAAGCTGGCACCTGCTGAGCGTAATGCTCATCGGTCTGATGATCGTGCTGACGCTGGTATTTCCCTTCCCCCGCGAGATGTCCATGCCGGAAGAATGGCGCCGGGCCATCTACTCACTGGTCGGGCTGGTCATCTTCATCGGCCTCATCGCATCGCTCCTGTTCGTCGGCCTGATCAGTCTGATCATGCTGCTGCCAATGCTCCTCTACCTGCTGCTCAACTGGCTCCTCACCACAAACTCAACCTCCGCCGCGATGCCCATCCCGCAGCCGCCGCTCATTCCTCCGGCCACCGCCAGCGAGCCGATGGTATGGCCCGGCCTTATCTTCTGGTTCTGTGTAGCCGTGCTCACCGTGCTGGCGTTCTGGCGGATTGCGCGCCGCCAGACGTGGCTGAAGGCGGCATGGGTGAATGCCGTGACCTGGCTGACGGCCTGGTGGCACCACCTGCGCCACCGGCGTATCGGGGGCTGGCCGCACTGGTGGCATTCGCAAGAGGAGCCGCCTCCCCCACCACACTCACGGCGCAGCCGCAGCGGGCCGGTGGATACGGTGATTGCCTGCTACCATGCTGCGCTCCGTCACGCCACTGCGCGTGGCTACCCCCGCCGGCCACCGCAGACCCCGGCAGAGTATGCGGAACGGATCAGCGGCGAGTTACCCGCAGGTGCCGCCGAATTACAGGCGCTCACCGAGGCGTATCAACGGGTGGTGTATGCCGGCAAGCCCTTCGACCGCTCCGAACGGCGACAGTTTAGCGCGTTATTGCGTCGCTTTCGGCGTAAAGTGTGAGATAGGAGATAGGAGATAGGAGATAGAAGATAGGAGATAGGGGATAGGGGATAGGAGATAGGGGATAGGGGATAGGGGATAGGAGATAGAAGGTAGAAGGTAGAAGGTAGAAGGTAGGAGATTAGGAGATAAGAAGATAGTGGTTGAAGTGCCGGGGCTGTCGCCTTCAGCAGTTCAGGGATAGAAAGGGTGCAGTCAGATCACATCTGGTTGACCGGAGCGCATCGCTTTTGCTCCCCCATCACACGGGCGACGAGCTGATTTTTGATGTAGCACACCGCCACCTTCCTCCAGCGGGAGGAGGCCGGGAGGGGGGCGGGAATGAGATGCATGGGAGCTATGCAGAGCACGCCTTCACCCCCTGCCCCTCTCCCGCGCCCCAGCGCGCTATGCATTACCCACATGTCACGCTGCGTTAGGCTGGCTGCAAGTGCCCCCTGTGGCGGCTCCCCGTGGCGCAGGCTTCCAGCCTGCGTGCAGGCATCCTCGCCACCGCCGGCAGGTGCTGGCCGTGGCCGCTGGTGCG
>Ga0101945_1000240_pt1 | contig 114569 bp, 97 predicted proteins | sample DewCreD2012metaG_2_FD_75246 | JGI IMG/M metagenome (GOLD analysis project Ga0101945, IMG submission 75246) | Hot spring sediment bacterial and archeal communities from British Columbia, Canada, to study Microbial Dark Matter (Phase II) - Dewar... ... | reverse complement strand
GGTGGTTGCGTTCTTCATCGTTCAGTCGGACGACATAGTGTTTTGGTCTGCCCATAGTATGGTTCCTCCGTGCAAAGTGTCACGGAGAGAGGATACCCCATAAAAACAGAGTGGTCAACTATTACGACCAATAGCTCAATCAATGTGAATCCACGAGAGTGTCTCATCATATACCCCCTTAGTTAGAGTAGTTGTCCTTGCCCTTCGTTCGGGTTCTGCTGGGCGGGCGGGGGCGTCACGGGCTCAACCTTCGGTTCAGGCGTGCGCATGAACAGGAACCAGCTGAGGAACACCACCACCAGCGCCACAATCAGCAGCCCGATTGCCAGAGCGGGTTTGTCGCGAAAGGTCTGCATGCATGCCTCCTACAAGCAGCGGTTCCAGATGAGCCAGCGCGTGTTGGCGGTGTTGAAGTCGCGCAGCTCTTCGTTGTTCGAGCAGCCGCCAGGCGGGAACATGCGCGGGTTCGGGATGACGGCTTCCAGGCGGAACCATTTGGTGTGCGAGTCGGCGAAGGTCAGGTTCAGCCCGCCGCGATGGCGCGCCATAATCGGCGCGAAGCCTGCCGTGCCGCTGCGCGCCAGCCCCTGAATCACCTGACGGAACTGCCCCGTGCCTTCACAGCCGCCGTAGGAGTTGTTGTCCGCCGAGAAGCCGAAGCAGTTGCCGCCTTGCTGCGGGGAGCGTCCGTTCGCCGTGTCCGCCAGCAGCACGAACTGCGCCGCCTCACGAATCATCGCGAGGTTCGGCACCATAATCGTATGCTCGCCGCTGGGCAAGCCGCCGCCCACCCAGAACCAGCCCGCGATATGCGTGTTGTAGCCAACTGAAAGCCAGCCACGCCATGCCCAATCGTTCATGTTGAAGTCTGCGGGCGGCTTCTCCGCATTCGGGCAGAAGTAGATGTCCTTGTTCTTGACATACGGGTCTATGAGCATTGCCCAAGTGCGGCGCAGCGGATCGGGCAATCCGCCGCCGCCCGGGCCCAGCACGACACGGTTCATCGGCAGCGTCTGCTCGTGATCCGCCGCGTACAACGCGATGGCTTTCGCCAACTGGTTCATGTTAGAAGCACAGGTCGTCTGACGCGCCGATTCGCGCGCCTGCGCAAACACCGGGAACAGTATCGCCGCTAAAATGGCGATAATCGCAATGACTACCAGCAACTCAATCAGGGTGAATCCTCTGCCATAACGCATGGATTGTGCCTCCTTTGACCTGCGCAGGGACGACAAACCTGATGAACTGCCTGCGCGCAGTCGATGAGTACTTTCTATTATACATCGATTTTTGCCAGATTCCTGCCAGTGAACGGCGCAATTGGGGGCAAATTCGGGGGAAATTTGCCCGAATCGATACAGGTATAATCCCGCCATGTCCAACGAGGCGATTGCCCAGCAGTTTTTGGAACTCGCCGACCTGACCGATTTCGTGGGGGACAGCCCGTTCAAGGCGCGCGCCTATCGGCAGGCGGCGCAGATGCTGGAATCGCTGCAGACGCCTATCGAGACCCTCGCCGAGAACGGCGTGGACGCGCTCGCTGCGCTGCCAGGCATCGGCGAAGCCATCGCGGAGAAAATCCTCGCCTACCTGCGGACAGGCGCAATCCCCAAGCGCGAGGAGTTGCTCCAGAAGGTTCCCGCTGGCGTGCTGGAGGTGATGGCGGCGCCGGGCATCGGCGCGAAGACGGCGCGCCTGCTGTACGAGCAACTCGGCGTGCATGACTTGGTGAGCCTGCGCGACGCGCTCCTCAGCGGCGCGGTAGACCGCCTGCCGCACTTCAGCCCGCGCAAGCGCGAACGGCTGCTGCGGCTGGTGGAACTTAAGCACAAGTCGCAGCGGCGCACTCCGCTGGGGCTTGCCCTCCCGCGTGGGCGCGCGTTGCAGCAGGCGATTGGGGCGCTGGAGGGCGTGCAGCAGGTGATGTTGTGCGGCTCTGCGCGGCGCATGCAGGAAGATGTCGGCGACTTGGACTACCTGGTCGCCTCCGACACGCCCCAAGCGGTGGCAGCGGCATTCGTGCGCCTGCCCGCCGTCGCGGAGGTGTACGCGCAGGGCGTCTCGCGGGCGCAGGTGTTCCTCAAAGACGGCATGCAGGTTGACCTGAAGGTTGTGCCGCCCGAACGCTGGGGCGCGGGGATGCTGTACCTGACAGGCTCGCGGGCGCACTCGATCCGCCTGCGCCAGCGGGCAATCGAGCGCGGGCTGAAACTGAATGAGTACGGCGTGTGGCGCGGCGCGGAGTGCCTCGCCGCCGACACCGAAGAAGCCGTCTACGCCGCGCTGGGACTGCCCTACATTCCGCCTCCGCTGCGCGAGGACACAGGCGAGATCGAGGCTGCCGAGCAGGGGCGACTGCCGCGCCTCCTCGCGCTCAGCGACATTCGCGGCGACCTGCAGAGCCATTCGCACTGGTCGGACGGGCTGGACTCGCTCGAAACGATGGCGCAGGCGGCAGACGCGCTGGGCTACGAGTACCTCGCGATTACCGACCACGCACACCAGTTCGCCACCCGCGAGGCGTTCGAACAGCGACGGCGCGAAATCGAGCAACTCAACCAGCGCACGGGCGGACGCCCGTACCTCATCAACGCGGTGGAGGTCAACATCCTGCCTGACGGGGGGCTGAACGCGCCTGTGTGGATGCTGCGCGCCGCCGAGTTTGTGCTGGCGGGGATTCACGAGGCGCACGGGCAGCCCCCCACAGAGATGACCGCGCGCCTGATTCGCGCGCTGGAACACCCCGCCGTCGACGCGCTGGCGCACCCCACAGGCAGACGCTACGGCAAACGCCCGCCCAACGACGCCGACTGGGAGCAGGTGTTCGAGCGCGCCTGTGCGCTGGGCAAGGCGGTCGAAATCAACGGCTACCCGACGCGCATGGACCCGCCGACGCCCATCGCCCGACTGCTGCTGCAAAGCGGCGCGTGGGTCTGTCTGGGCACCGACTCGCACGCTGCACGCGACCTGCAGGCGATGGAACTGGCGGTCGGGCTGGCGCAACGCGCATGGGCGACCCCTGAGCGCATTCTCAACACGCGCCCGCTGAATGCGCTGCTGCAGTGGCTCAACGACAGGAGGCAACGCGGATGATACGCGCCTTTGTAGACCGCATCGAGACCGACGAACGCGGCGAACCGATAGCCGTGCTGCTCATCGCACTCGGCGAGGGCGACTACCTGCACTGGCTCTGCCCGCTGGCGTGGCTCCCGCCCGACACGCGCGAGGGCAGTTGGCTGCAGGTAGCGTTCACCCCCGACGAGCAAGCCCAAGCCGAGATACGCCACGAGATCGAAAGCCTGCTGCAGGAATTGCAGGGGGAGTGAATTGGGTATACTCCATCACGGGAGATGTGCTGCCGAATGCACAAGCATAATTTACGGACAGATAACCCCCTCCTTAAGGTTCCCCCTGCAAGCAGGGGGAACCGAATAGGGCGTGGGCGCGGCTTGGTTCCCCTTCGCGAAGCGACGAAACCGATGACTCGGTTTGGTTCCCCTCGCGAAGCGGGGGGAACCTGAAGGAGGGGGGCACTCACCTACTTCGCAGTAGGTATAAGTAATTCTTTGCGAAGGAGCAAACCTGTATGGCAACTGTAAGGGCGTTTCGAGCAACTCGCTTCGCGCGGCTGATTCCCGAAGTGGTCGCGCCGCCGTATGATGTGATTGACGACAACCTGCGTCAGGAGTTGGCGGCGCGCAACCCGTACAATATCGTGCATCTGACCCTGCCTGCGGGCGACGACGACCGCTATGCCCGCGCCGCGCGCCTGCTCCAGCACTGGCTCTCCGAAGGCGTGCTGCGCCAAGACCCCGACCCCGCGATTTACCGCTATGTGCAGCGGTTCCACGACCCGCTGTCGGGTAGCATGCGCACGCGCACGGGCTACTTCGTGCTGCTGCACACCGAGCCTTACGAGAACGGCGTCGTGCTGCCCCACGAACAGACCTTCCCTGGCGTCAAGGAAGACCGCTACCGCTTGCTGCAGGCGACCCGCGCGCACTTGGAGACCATCTTCGGGCTGTTCGAGGACACCCCCGCGTTCCAAGAGGCGATCGCCGACGCGATGTGGGAGCCGCTGGCGCAGGTGGAAGGCGACGACCTGCCCGAAGGGAGTTTCCACAAACTGGAGCGCATCACGAATCCTGTGGAGGTTTCGCGGTTTGAGCGCGTCTTCGCGAACGCCCGCGTGTGGATCGCCGACGGGCATCACCGCTACGAGACCGCGCTGCGCTACGGGCAGACCTACGGCGCTGACGGCTCGCCTGAACGGTTCGTGCCGATTCTGCTTGTGCCGCTGGACGACCCTGGCTTGGTGATTCTGCCGACGCATCGCGTGCTTGCCGAGTTGCCGCCTGGCGCGCCTGCCGAGTGGCAGGCGCGCCTGCAAGGCGCGTTCGAGTGCATCCCCGTCGCGCACGAGGCAGTGCTGGAGCAGATGGCGCAGCATGACGGCGAGGCGATCGGCTTCGTGTGGCGCGAGGGTGCGTGGCTCATCCGCCCGAAGGCATACCCGCCCGTGCAAGGCTTGCCCGACGCGCTGATACGGCTCGACTCGTGGGTGCTGCACGAGCGCATCATGCCCGCACTGGGCTACACCGAGCCGCAGAAGCGCTACACCCGCTCAGCGGAGGACGCGCTGGAGTCGGTGCGCACAGGCGCGGCACAGGCGGCGTTCCTGCTCAACCCGCCCCCGCTGCGCGCCCTGCAGCAAATCGCCAGTGCGGGCGGCAAAATGCCCCACAAGTCCACCTACTTCCACCCGAAGGTGCTGTCGGGGCTTATCCTGTGGCAGGTGGGCGCATGAAGGTCATCGGCGTGATTCCCGCGCGTTTGGCGGCGACACGACTGCCCAACAAGCCCCTGCTGGATATCGTGGGCAAGCCGATGATTCAGTGGGTGTGGGAGCGGGCGTCGCAGGCGCGCACGCTGCATGAACTCTACATCGCCACGCCCGACCCCGAAATCGTCGAGGCGGCGCACGCCTTCGGCGCACAGGCGATGCTCACCAGCCACGCGCACCGCTCAGGCACCGACCGCATGGCGGAAGTCGCCCGCAACACCGACGGCGAGATTTATGTGAACATTCAGGGCGACGAACCACTGCTCAACCCCGAAGCGATTGACCGCGCCGTGCAGCCCCTGCTGGACGACCCCAGCGTGATGATGAGCAGCCTCTATTGCCACGCGCAGCCCGAAGATTACGAGGTGCCCAGCGTGGTGAAGGTGGTCGTCGACCAGAACGGCGACGCGCTCTACTTCTCCCGCTCGCGTATCCCGTATCCGCGCGAGGCGACCGATGTGCCCGTGCTGCGCCACATCGGGCTGTATGTGTTCCGCAAGTCGCTGCTGCTGCAATACGCCCAGTGGGAACCGACGCCGCTGGAGCGCACCGAGACGCTGGAGCAGTTGCGCGTGCTGGAACACGGCTACAAAATCCGCATGGTCTACTTCCCGCAGCCGTCGATTGCGGTGGACACGGAGACCGACCTGCAGCGCGTGCGGACGATACTCTCCAGCGCGGGTTCGATGTAGAGCGCGGTGCTGAGCGCGTCGCACAGCGTCGGGTCGTCGCCGATCACCGCCACAGGCGGGCGCGACGGGGCGGGATAGCCTGTGCGCGGGTCTATGATGTGCCCGTAGCGCACGCCATTCACCTCGAAGTATTGCTCGGTGTCGCCTGCGACGGCGAGCGCGGCGTCTTGTAGGCGCACTTCGCTCCCGTCGGGCAGGCGAACGAGCCAGCCTGATTGCGCATGTGAAGTATTGCCCCCCTCCTGCAGGTTCCCCCCGCTTCGCGAGGGGAACCGCTCAAACTCGGTTCCCCCTGCCTGCAGGGGGAACCTTAAGGAGGGGGTGCTTTCAAAATCTGCAGGCGTTCCCAGCGCGTAGAGCGTGCTGCCGCCCGCGTCCAGCAAGGCGTTCGCTACGCCCAGTTCCCGCAGGATCCGCAGGCACTGCGCAATTGCCCAGCCCTTGCCAATCGCGCCGAAACTGAGTTCCACCCCAGACAGCGCGTAGTAGACCCAGCACCCGCTTGGCTCCAGCAGCACCAACTCCATCCCGACGCGCTCCAACGCCTGCTCAATCGCGTCGGGGTCGGGCACGCGATACTGCTTGTCCACGAAGCCCCACAGGCGCAGCAGGGGCGTCACGGTCGGGTCGAACGCGCCCTGCGTCAGCGCGTATAGCGACTGGCAGGTCTGCAGCAGGTGGAACAGTTCAGGCTCCACGCGGACGGGCTGCAGGTGCGCGTGCGCGTTCAGGTAGCACAGGTCGCTGTCGGGCAGGTAGAGGCTGAGTTGGCGTTCGAGTCGGCGCGTCTCCTCCTGCAGTTCGCCTGCGACGCCCACTGCCCACTCCCGCTCGCTGTCAGGCAGATACAGCGTAAACTCTGTGCCCATCGCTCGCCAAGTGAACAGGTGCATCGGGTGGGAGTGTACCCCCTGCGCTTGCCATCGGGTATCCTGTCGGCGGAGGCGACGATGCGACGCTGGGTGCTGTTGGGGGCGTGCTGGCTGTTGGTGGCATGCCAGTCGAGTACGACGGACGCCGAGAACGGCGCGTGGGTTCCCGACTTGCGGGTGGTGGGTAGGACGCAGGACTACGAGACCGTGCGCTACGAACGGGACGGCGTGCCGCTTTACGCCGAGATTTACCGTCCGAAGGGCAAGTCGCGTGCGCCTGCGGTGGTGTTGTTGCCAGGCGGGTTTGTGGGCGTGAATGCGAATCATCGGGCGGCGGCGCGGCGACTGGCGCAGGCGGGCTATCTGGTCGCGCTGCCCCACATGCGCGGGCAGGGCAAAAGCGGCGGGTTTATCGACTTCGGGCTGGAAGACGCGGTGGATGCGCGCGGACTGGCACGCGCGCTCCCGCAGGTCGGCGGCGACGGCAGGTACGCCTATATGGGCGTCTCGCTCGGCGGGGCAATCGCCATCAACGCCGCCCGCAACGATCCGAATGTACGCGGCATCGTGTGCGTGATGACGCCGATAGACTTCCGCGAACAGCGCCAGATGCTGCTCAACTACGGACGCACGGAACGCGCCCAGCGCTGGGACGACTGGGTCGGCGGCTCGCCCGACGAGTGCCCCGAATGCTGGGACGCGCGCGACCCACTGAGGCATGTGAGCGAGGTGCGCGCGCCGATGGTGTTCATTCAGGCGGGTGAGGATGTGCTAATTCCCGTGTCGCAGGCGTGCCGCTGGCGCGAGGCGCGGCAAGCGATGGGACGCACCGTACACACCGTCGCGCTCACAGACGACGGCAAGCCGTGGCGCAGCGCGCTCAAGGAACGCCAACGGTGCGCCCTGCCGTTCACAGGCTGGGGCGACCTGCGCGAGGATCATCTGGTCTTTTTCCCCAGCCTGCCCCACCGCACGAACGACGCCGTATGGGAAGTCGCGCTAAAGGCGTTGGCGCGCTGGTTCGAGGAGGACGCGCGTGGTTAGCCAAACGCACACCAGCGCGGCGGTCGCCGCTCTGCCCGCCCAAGACGCCGACGAACGCTTCCGCTGGGTGGAGGTGTTTCGCGGGCTGGCGATTTTGGAGGTGGTGTTCCACCATGCGTCGGGGCGGTTTCTGGGGATGCTCGATCGCGACGGGCTGGCGTGGCTGATGCTGGCAGTGCTGAACCGCACGCTGCACTACGCCGTGCCCGCGTTTTTGATGATGACCGCGCTGGTGCTGATGACCGCGCTGCTGCGCCAGTTCCGCATACGGCGGTACACGACCAACCGCGCCCTGCGTGCGCTGTTGCCCTACCTGCTCTGGAGTGGGGTCTACTTGGCGTATCGCTACTTCGCGTTCGGCGCGTCGCCCGACTGGTCGCGCTGGGCGGACTATCTGTTCTGGGGCAAGGCGTACTTCCATCTCTACTTTCTGGCGGTGGCGATGCAACTTTATGTGCTGTTGCCGTTGCTGTTGCCCGTGGCGCGCCTGCGCCCGCCGTTCTGGGCGGTGCTGATCGCCATCGTCGCGCTCACGCTGGCAGTCTACTGGGGCAATCGGCTGGTGTACCGCGTGCCCTACACGGGCAGTTATGTGCTGTGGTACACGCCTGTGGTGCTGCTGGGGGTGTGGCTGGCGACGCAGACGGCGCGGCTGGACGAGGTGTTGCGGCGCGGGTGGCTGCTCGCGCTGGGGTGCGCGGGCGTGGGGCTGTGGCTCTACCTGCCGCTCGCGCTGGACGCCATTCGGGGGCAAGCGGTGAACACCTTCCAGTATCAGGTGGGCAACTGGCTGTTCACGGCGGGGATCAGTTTCCTGCTGTTGGCGGCAGCGTATTGGCTGAGTACGCGCGAGTGGCGGGTGGTTTCGGGCGTCGGCGTGCTGGGGCGCTACTCGCTGCAGATTTACCTGCTGCACCCGCTGATTCTGGCGGAGTTGGCGCGTTGGGGTCTGGCGGGCGCGTTGCCCGTGCGGTTCGGACTGCCGCTGTTTTTCCTGCTCGGCTTGCTGGCGCCGTTCGGGCTGGCGTGGCTGATTGCCCGCGCGCCGCGCGTGTCGCTGGCGATTTTCGGACGCGCTTAGCCCAGCATCAGCGCTAGCAACGCTTTTTGGGTATGCAGGCGGTTCTCGGCTTGATCCCAGACCGCCGACTGCGCGCCGTCCAGCACCGCGTCGGTGATCTCCTCGCCGCGACGGGCGGGCAAGCAGTGCAGCACGGTGGCGTCGGGCTTGGCAAGCGCCAGCAGCGACTCGTTGACCTGATACGGCAGGAACTTGCGCATGCGCGCCTCGCGCTCGGTCTCGAAGCCCATCGAGACCCACACATCGGTGTAGACCACATCGGCGTCGGCGACCGCTTCACGCGGGTCGTCCACCACGACGACTGCGCCGCCCGACTCGGCGGCGAACGCTTGCGCCTGCTGCAGGATTTCCGCGCGGGGCGCGTAGCCTTCGGGCGTTGCGATGCGCACCGTGTGCCCCAACATCGCCGCCAGCAGGGTGAAACTGTGGCACACATTATTGCCGTCGCCGACCCACGCCAGCGTGCGGGGCGCGGTTCCGAAACGCTCCTGAATGGTCATCAAGTCCGCCAACGCTTGGCACGGGTGTTCACGGTCGCTCAGCGCGTTAATCACGGGCACATCCGAGAAGCGGGCGAGTTCCTCCAGCGCGGTGTGCAGGAACACCCGCGCGATGACGCCCTGCACCCAGCGTCCCAAGTTGCGGGCGATGTCCATCACCGCCTCGCGTGCGCCCATCTGGATGTCGCTCTGCGTCAGGTAGACCCCGTGCGCGCCCATCTGGTACAGCCCGACCTCTAAGGTCACGCGCGTGCGCAGCGACGGCTTCTCGAAAATCAGCGCGACGGCGGTCGGACGCTCGAAGCGGAACAACTCCTGCCCCCCTTGCGTGGCGCGTTTCATCGCGTGCGCCAGCGCAAGCACCGTCTCCGCCGACGCGCGGGTCAGGTCAGTTATCGACAGGTAGTGGCGCGGCGGGTTCGACGCCTGCCAGCGCGCCCGCGCCTGCTCGTAAGACACCCACTCGCCTTTTTGCACCCGATTAGTTTACCCCGACGCGCCATCAGGTACACTACTCCTACGCATGAAGCGCTACTACATCACGACGCCGATTTACTATGTCAACAGCGTGCCGCACATCGGCACTGCGTTGACGACGATTGTCGCCGACGCCTGCGCACGGTTCCAGAAACGGCGCGGGCGCGCGGTCTACTTCCTCACAGGCACGGACGAGAACGCGCCCAAAGTGCATCGCGTCGCTGGGGAGCGTGGCGTCCCCACCCAGCAGTTCGTTGACGAGATGGCTGCCGAGTTCGAACGCACCTGGCAAGCCCTGCACATCGAGTACGATGTGTTCATCCGCACGACCGAAGAGCGCCACAAGCGCGTGGTGACGGAGGTCTTTCGTCGGCTGGTGCGGCAGGGCGACATCTACAAGGGCAGTTATCAGGGCTGGTACTGCGTCTCTTGCGAGACCTTTTTCGCCAGCAGCAAGGTGGACGAGTCGCGCACTTGCCCCGACTGCGGCAAGCCGCTGGAGTGGCGCGACGAGCCGTGCTACTACTTCCGCCTGTCCGCCTACGAATCGCGCCTGAAGGAGCATCTTGCGGCGCACCCGCGCTTCATCGAACCCGAAGTGCGGCGCAACGAGACGCTGGGCTTCATCGCCGAGGGGCTGCAAGACATCGCCGTCACGCGCACAGGCACGGACTGGGGCGTGCCCGTGCCCGACGACCCTGCCAGCGGGGTGGTCTATGTCTGGTTCGACGCGCTGCTGAACTACCTCACGGCGACGGGCTGGCTGGAGCGCGACGACTACACCGACACCTGGCCGCCCGATTTGCAACTGATGGGCAAGGACATCCTGCCGCGCTTCCACGCCACCATCTGGCCCGCGATGCTGATGGCACTCGATTTGCCCCTGCCCGAACGCCTCTACGGGCACGGCTGGTGGATTGTGAACAAGCAGAAGATGTCCAAGTCGCTGGGGAATGTGTACGCGCCGTTGGAGGTGGCGCAGTCGCTGGCGGCGGCGTCAGGCTGCGAGACGCCCTACGCGGTGGACGCCTTCCGCTACTATATGCTGCGCGAGATGCCCACCGACTCCGACGCCGAGTTCAGTCTGGAGGGGCTGGAAACGCGCTACAACGGCGACTTGGCGAACGACTTGGGCAACATGCTGCACCGCACGCTGTCGATGATGCACCGCTACTTCGGCGGGCGCGTGCCTGACGGCGCGCGGGTGGACGCGGGGCTGGCAGACCTGTTCGCGCAGCAAGCCGCCCGCGTCACGGAGGCTTACGAGGCGGTGGACTTCCCGCGCGGGCTGCGCGAGGCGTGGCAAATCATCGGCGCTGCGAACCGCTACTACGACGAGCAGTCGCCGTGGACGCTGATGAAGCAGGGCGACACGGCGCGTGCGGGGCAAGTGCTGTACGCGGGGTTAATCGCGGCGCGGCTGCTGAGCGCGCTGGTGGAGCCAGCGATGCCCCAAGTCGCCCGCGAGATTGCGCGGCAACTCGGCATTGGCGAACCGCCCGCATGGAGCGACGCCACCGCGATGGACGCCCTGCCTGCGGGACACATGCTGCGGGAGCCGAAACCCATCTTCCCGCGCCTGCAAGCGAAAGCGGAACCCAAGCAACCGCCCGCGCCTACGCCCCAACCCGAACCACCCCAGCAAGGAGCGACGACCATGCAAGACGCCATCACCATCGACGACTTCAAGCGACTGCAGATACGGATCGCGACCGTCACTGCTGCCGAACCCGTGCCCAAGTCCACCAAGTTGCTGAAACTGACGCTCGATGTCGGCGGTGAGACGCGCACCATCGTCGCAGGCATCGCCGAGGACTACACGCCCGACCAACTGGTGGGCAAGCAGATTCCCGTGCTGGTGAACCTGCAGCCCGCGCTGATTCGGGGCATCGTCTCGGAGGGCATGATGTTGGCGGCGGATGTGGACGGCAGGGCAGTGCTGCTGCATCCCGACCGCGAAGTGCCCAGCGGCAGCACCGTGCGCTGAGTCGGCAGGAACCCACCGCGCGCCGCCGAACCCTTCCGTTGGAGGTAGACGACGATGGGGTTCCCGTATCGTGATGCAGAGCAAGCGAAGGCGTTTGTGATGGAGTTTATCGAGCGGCTGCGCGGCGTGGATGTTATCCGCGAGGGCTGGCAGAAACTGGACATGCTGATTGCCATCCACATCAAGCAGCCCGACATCGATTTCTGGATCGACACGCGCGGCGGCAAGTTGGAGATGCTGCCCGAAAAGCCCGACGGCGAAGAGGAAGCCGCGCTGACCCTAACCGCGGACCTGTTCCACAAACTCTACACGGGTCAAGAGAACGCGATGATGGCGTTCACCCAGCGCAAGATTCAGCCCAAAGGGCGCGTCAGCGGCATTATGCAACTGACCAGCACCATGCCGCAGGCGGTGGCGGTCTATCGCGAGTACCTCAAGGAAAAAGGGCTTGGGGGATAGAGGCACACCGCGACGAGTGATACCAATCGCGCCGTCAAAGTTCACTATTTGCCCCCCTCCTTTAGGTTCCCCCCGCTTCGCGAGGGGAACCGCGCACGGATTCGGTTCCCCCTGCCCGCAGGGGGAACCTTAAGGCTTAAAGGGGTAGGTTTTTTGCGGGCGCGCCTGCTGCGGCGTTGCCGAGCAGGGCGTTCCTGCGTCATGCGAGCGAGACGCTCGCGCTCCCAGCACGCGCGACGCTGGGAACGCGGGCGTCCCGCCCGCCTTGCCAACCGCGCGAGAGAAAACCTACCCCTTTAAGGAACCTTAAGGAGGGGGGCATCAACTGCTGTTTTTTGTGAACTTTGGATTGGCGATTGCTAGAACACCCTACTTCGTTTACCCCAGCCCCTCCAGCACCTTGAGGGCGATTTGTGCGCTGCCTGCGGGGGGCATCAGGTACAGCCCCTGCGCATACGGGTCCGCCTGGCGCACGAACTCCTGCGCAATCTCCAGCCCCACTTGCAGCGCGGAGTCTTCGGGCGCGTCCTGCATCCGCTGCAGGATAGGTTCGGGAATCTCGATGCCTGGCACCTCGTTGTGCATAAACTCGGCGTGGCGTGCGCTGCGCAGCGGCAGCACGCCCACGAACCATGGCGTGCGCAGTCGCTGCAACAGTTCCGCCGTGCGCTCCACGACGGGCATCTCGAACAGCGGCTGCGTGTAGATGAGGTGCGCCCCTTCGTCGATTTTGCGGCGCAGGCGGTCGTTCTCGGCGTCCAAGTCGGGCGCGAGGGGGTTGTAGGCGGCGGCAATCGTGAAGTTCGCGTAGACGCCGATGCTGTTGCCCGCCAAGTCGCGCCCCTCGTTGAACCGACGCAGGATGCGCACCAGCCCAATCGCGTCCACATCGAACACGCTGGTTGCGGTGGGGTAGTCGCCAATCTGCGCGGGGTCGCCCGTAATCGCCAGCACATTCCGAATGCCCAGCGCGTGCGCCCCCAGCAGGTCGGACTGTATCGCCAGCAGGTTGCGGTCGCGGCAGGCGAAGTGCATCATGACCTCAATCCCCGCGTCGCGCTGGATGATGTGCGAGGTGGCGATTACATTCATCCGCAGGCGCGCCCGCGCCCCGTCGGAGATGTCGATCATATGCACGCCGTGCGCTTTCAGCAGGCGCGCGCTCTCGATGACCTTCTGGATTTTCAGCCCGCGCGGCAGGTCGAGTTCGACGGTAATCACGCGCTCTTTGCCCAGCAGATGCGACAGGCGCGACGGCTCGGCGGTGGGCAGTTCCTCTTTGGGGGCGCGCTCGCGCGTGCGCACGGCGACGACCGTGCGCGGTTTGGTCTTCGCGGCGCGGGCGTACTGGGCAATAGCGCGGGTGTGGGCGGGCGTCGTGCCGCAGCACCCGCCGACGATCGTCGCGCCCGCCTCCACCAAGCGTGCCGCGTACTTGCCGAAGTAGTCGGGGTGGATGTCGTACACTACCTGCCCGCGCACCAGTTGCGGCAAGCCTGGCGTCGGCATCGCGCTAATCGGCAGTTCGGTCGCCTGCGCCATCATCCGCACGATGTCCAGCATCCGCTGCGGACCCACGATGCAGTTGCCGCCGATTGCATCCACATCGAGGGGCTGAATCTGCTCAGCGAAGCGTTCGGGCAGCCCATCCATCAGCGTCTCGCCGTCCTCCACGAAGCCTTTGGAGGCGATAATCGGCGCATCGGGCGCGAGGCGACGCGCCACACGAATCGCCAGCGCGAGTTCCTGCGGGTCAATAAAAGTCTCCAGAATCAGCCCGTCCACGCCGCCTTCCAGCAGGGCGCGGATTTGCTCCTCGAACGCCTGCTCGGCTTCGGCGCGGCGCACCTCGCCCATCGGTTCCAGCGGCTTGCCCACAGGACCGACCGCGCCGAACACCAGCGCGTCGTCGCCGACCGCCTCGCGCGCCAGTTGCGCCGCCGCGCGATTGATGCGCCGCACCAACTCGTCGGGCGACCCGAACTGCTCCAGCAGGCTGAAGGCGGGGGGCAATTCGCTGCCGCGCTCAGGCAGATTCAGCAACCGCACGCGATTCGCGAAGTAGGTGTTGGTCTCAATCAGCCGTGCACCCGCCTCGTAATACTCGCGATGCAGCGCGCGCACCACTTCGGCGTGCGTCAAGTTCGCCAACTCATACGGCTGGGGCACACCGCGCAGGGCAAGCATCGTGCCCAGCGCGCCGTCAGCGACCAGTGGGCCCTGCGCCAGCCGCTCCCGAAACGCTTCGCGGATCATAGCAGGGGAATTGTACCAGTTTGCGCCCCGAATCTTCCGAGTTTTTCGCCCCCCGCACGCCGCGCCCGTACCCGATTGGGTGTATACTGCGTATGGCGACCCTTCGCGGGCAGGCATGTCCGCTTTTGGGCAGCGTCGGAGTCAATTAAGGTGCAGTGTCCCGAATGGAGGGCTAACGATGCGACACCTGATTGCGTGTTTCGGTTTGAGCGCGCTGTTGCTCACGAATGTTTACGCCGACGGCTACCTGTGGCTGTCGGGCGCGGGCGAGATGCCTGCGCGCGTGTTCCGCTACAACCTGCGCACAGGGCAAATTGACCGCGTGGTAGAGCCTGGCAGATGGGGCTTCGTGCAGTCGCGCGACTACAACCTGCTGGCGTATGACGGCAACGATTTGTATGTTGGACTGGAGAACGACCGCACGCTGCTGAAACTGAATCCCTACACGGGCGCGTTCCGCTCCGCGTTCGCCTACCAGATGTGCAACTGCTTCTACGGACACCACTGGATGAAGGACGGCACGATTCACAACGGCGAGATTTGGCGCGCCGCACCCGCACATAGCACCTCCAGCCCTGGAATCGTGCATGTGAGCGATGTGGCAGGCGAGCCAACAAACGCCTTCTACGGGATGAATCGTCCCGACCTGCAGCCGATTGGCTTGGAGTGGGTCGGCGACGCGCTGCTGATTACGACGGCGAATGGGCTGCACCGCGTGAACTTCCCCGACGAGCCGCTGGTGTTCGGCGCGGTGCAGTACGCGCTGAGCGGCGTACCCAGTGGACATACGCTGGGCGGGCTGGCGTATGACCCTGCAGGCGACGCGCTGTATCTGGCGTCCGCCGACAGCAACGGCGCGACGCTGTGGCGCGTGCAACTGAACCACGACGCGCAGACGGCGACCGCGACGCCTGTAGACAACCTGACGCTGAAGGGCTATCCAGCGGGGCTGCAGCCGACCGCGCTGGGCTGGGTTCCTGCGCGCGCGGGCGACGCTAACGACGACGGCTGCGTCGATGACGCCGACCTGCTGACCGTGCTGTTCGCCTTCGGCGCCAACAACGCCCAAGCCGACCTGAACCGCGACGGGGTCGTCGACGACGCCGACCTGCTGGAAGTGCTGTTCAACTTCGGCAGCGGGTGCTAATCCTCACCCCCAGCCCCTTTCCCACGCTGTGGGAGAGGGGTGAGCCGACGCTGACTTGTTTGGAGTGCTGAAGCGTCAGCTTCAGCGTAGGCGGAAGCGAAGCTTCCGCACTTCATAATCCCCCTGGTTATATTACTACCAGCACAAGCGCTTGGCGGGGTTCCCCGCCAAACGCAACGGGCGTCGGAGCGTCTGTCCTCCTGGGACAACAAGCCCGCGGCGAGCATACGCCCGACGCCCATACGAATCATAGCCCGAACCCTTGCACGGGCAATCAGCCCGAAACACCAGGAAGGTGCAGCACACGGGCACGGTTCGCCACACAACTATACCTAACAGGAGGAACCAAACGATGGCTTACACACAGCAACAGACCGCTCTGTATGTCGGCATCGATGTGAGCAAAGAGACGCTTGCCGTCGCGACCTATCCCACCCTCAAGGTGGAGGTCATTCCCAACAACGCCGCCCACTGCGAGGCGCTTGCTAACGCACTGGCGCAGCAGTCGGTGCAGCGCGTGCTGCTGGAAGGCTCAGGTGGGTTTGAAAAGTCCATCGTTCACGCCCTGCAGCAGGCAGGCGTGCCTATGACGATTGTGCCGCCTCAGCGCGCCCGCTATTTTGCCAAGAGCCTGCGGGGCAACCTCAAGACCGACCGTGTGGACGCCCGCGTGTTGGCGCGTTTTGCCAGTTGCTATCCCGCGCCAGAAGCGACCGAAGTGCCTGCGGTACAAGCGCCGCTCAAGGAGCTGTGGGCGCGTCGGGAGCAGCTGGTGCAGATGCTGGAGTCCGAGAAGAAACGCCTTCAGGTTGCCACGCATCCGTTGGTACGGGCGTCGCTGGAGCGGACGATTGCTGGGGTGCACGAGGCGTTGACGCAGATTGAGGCAGCGATTGCGGCGTTGGTGGCATCGGACGAGGCGTTGGCGCAGAAAGCGGCGCTGCTGCAGACGGTGGTCGGCGTCGGTTGGGTCGTGGCGTCTGGGCTGTTAGCGGAGCTGCCCGAGTTGGGTCAAGTGTCGCATAAGGTGATTGCGGCGTTGGCGGGCTTGGCGCCTGTGCGTCGGGAGAGCGGTCGCTGGCGTGGATATGCGCGGATTGGTGGGGGTCGTGGTCGGGTGCGTCGGTTGTTGTATCTGGCAGCAGTGGTTGCGGTGTCGCACGATGCGCGTTGGAAAGCGGTGTATGAGGGGTTGTTAGCGAAGGGGAAGCCGAAGAAGGTGGCGTTGTGTGCGGTGGCGCGTCGGCTGTTGGTGGCGCTGAACGCGATGGTGCGTGATGGGAGGGCGTATGAGCGGGTGTAGGAGTAGGCAGGACTTGACTTTTCAATACCCTTGCTCTCCCGCCTCGCGGGAGAGGGCAAAAAGGCGCGCCTGCGCGTTCATGCCCGCGCAGGGAAAATTGTTCCTACTCAGCGATTCCATGCCGAACCGCTGTACCCTTACCAGCCCCCGTGTCTGCCCATCCATGTGCCCAAATCATCCTTGCTCGCTCTGCACGGATGTCCTCAATGAGTTGCTTCACATCTATCGGTGTCTGAGTGCGAATGACCAGCACCCCATTTTTTTTCTACAAGAGTAGCGTCCCCGTCAGTTGAGTCAGGCAGTTGGATAGTAACCGAAACCTCTGCGCCTTCGGGCAGTTCGAGCGGCTCCAGCGGAACTAGCTGCTGATTGACTACTCGTGCGCGTGTGCGCATTTCCATCCCCAATCGCCTCCGACCAGAGTATACCTTGCGCTAATCCCTGCCGCGTTCGTCTCACTGTGGGTCGCCTGAACGGCGCGTTGCCATCTTCAGCCCGCGCAGGTAGTCGCCAATCGCTGCTTGCCAGTTGGGCGAGTCGGCAAACTCGTGCAGGTACTGCACCAACTGGCTGCCCACCACCGCGCCGTCGGCGATTTGGGCAATCTGGCGCACATGGTCGGGCTTGGAGACGCCGAAGCCGACGGCTATCGGCAGTGTGGTATGCTGGCGTATCCGCTGAATCAGCTCAGGCAAATCGGGCGGGAGTTGGTCGCGTGCGCCCGTGACGCCCGTGCGCGAGACGCAGTAGACGAACCCTTGCCCCTGCTCCGCGACCAGCCGTATGCGCTCGGTCGTGCTGGTGGGGGTCAGCAGGAAGATGGGCTGCAAGCCGTGTTGATTGGCATGAGATAGCCACTCGTCCGCCTCGTCGGGGGGTAGGTCGGTCATCAGACATGCGGTGAAACCCGCAGCGACCGCCTCCTGCGCGAATCGCCCCAGCCCGTACCGCTGCACGGGGTTGTAGTAGGTGAAGGCGATGAGGGGCATCTGCAGTGTCGGGCTGACCGCCGCGACGGTCTCCAGCACGCGGGGCAGCGTTGTGCCCGCCTGCAACGCGCGATGCATCGCTGCCTGAATCACGGGTCCGTCCGCCAGCGGGTCGCTGAAGGGGAAGCCGACCTCCACCATGTCGACGCCCGCGTCTTGCAGCAGGCGCAGGATGTCGGGCAGGCGTTCCAGCGACGGGTCGCCCGCCGTGATGTAGGCAATCAGCGCGGCTTCCCCTCGCGCCCGTAGCGTCTCGAAAACTGGCTCTAAGCGTTTCACGGGGTTTTGGCGCTCCTTTTGTGAACCCCCTCCTTAAGGTTCCCCCTGCAGGCAAGGGGAACCAAGTGGGCGCGCTTCTCGGTTCCCCTCGCGAAGCGGGGGGAACCTGAAGGAGGGAGGCAGTTCTGAACCTTGACTCCGCAATCGATCTTACGCAATCGGATACCCCTCCCGCTGCAGCACATGCTCGGCGAGGCGGTTGGCGACGGCAATCGCGTCGATGCGCGGGGTGGGCAGGTTCGGCGTTGCGTCCGACGCGCCCAGCGCGTGCAGCACCAGCTCCAGTCGCTCGCGGAGTTGGAACGCGCCCTCGCGTGCGAACAGCAGCGCCATTAGCTCGCCCGCTTCGGCGTGCGCGCCTTGCAGTTTCGGCAGCCGCGCGACGATGCTCTCCAGCCCGTACAGGTAGACCGCCATCTCGGCAATCGCGGCAGCGACTTCCTGACGCTGCTCGCGCAGGTGGTCGCCATACGCTTCCCATGCCCGCTGGAACGCCATCAGCGTCGCTGCGCGGAACTGGGCGACCAGCGCGTCCAGCATGCCGCGCGTGTCGGTCGGCAGTTCGGCGGTCAGCGCGGACGCCTGCGCACGCGCCTCCTCCAAGATGGGCAGTCCCGCCCGCTGCATCTGCCGAATCACATGCTGCGTGAAGTTCAGGCGGTTGATTTCGTTCGTGCCCTCGTAGATGCGCGGCACACGCGACTCGCGGAAGATCTTGGCGATGGGGAAGTCTTCTGTGTAGCCGTAGCCGCCGTGAATTTGCACGCCCTCGTCGGCGCACAGGTACTGCACCTCCGTGCCGTAGAACTTCAGCAGGGCGCACTCGCCCGCGTACTCCGAAGCCGCCTCGCGGTAGCGCAGGTGCAGCTCAGGATGGTCGGGCGACAGGTCGTGAATCGGGTCGAACCACGCCTGCATCAGATGCCCCGTGCGGTACAGCATGCTCTCCAGCGCGAACAGGTGGGTCGCCATCCGCGCGAGTTTGTGGCGCACCAGCCCGAAGTTGGCGATGGGCTGTCCGAACTGCTGGCGATCTTTGGCGTAGCGGGTGGAGACCTCCAGCGCGTATTTGCCCGTGCCGAGCGCGCTGGCTGCCATCTTGTAGCGTCCCAAGTTCAGCGTGTTGAGCGCGATGTAGTGCGCCTTGCCGACCTCGCCCAGCAGGTTCTCGGCGGGCACGAACACATTCTCGAACGCCACGCGCCGCGTGCTGGAGCCGTGCAGCCCGATTTTATGCTCCTCGCGCCCCAAGTTGACGCCAGGCGTCGTGCGCTCCACCAGAAACGCGGTGAACTGCTCGCCGTTGAGTTTGGCGAACACGGTGAACAGGTCGGCAAAACCCGCGTTGGTGACCCACATCTTCTCGCCTGTGAGCAGGTAGCCGCCGTTGGTGGGCACGGCGCGGGTACGCATCGCGAGCGCATCGGAGCCGCTGCCCGTCTCGCTTAGGCAGAATGAGCCGCACCACTCGCCCGACGCGAGTTTGGGCAGGTAGCGCTCCTTCTGGGCGGGCGCGCCTTCCAGCACCAGCGGCAGAATCGCCAGCCCCGCGTGCGCCTGCAGCGTCAGGCAGGTTGCGGGTTCGGGGCCCAGCTTCTCCACAATCAGCGCAACGGTCGTCTTGGGCAAGTCCAGCCCGCCATAGTGGGTGGGCACTTCGGCGGCGGTGAAGCCTAACTTGCCCATCTTGCGGTCTAATTCGCGCATCAAGCCCTCTTTCGCCTGCTCGATCTCAGGCAGCAGGGGCAGCACCTCGTTGCGCACGAAGTCGTCCGCCGCCTTACCCATCATGCGCGTCTCGGAGTCGAAATCTTCGGGGGTAAACACACTGCCTGCAGGCGCAGGCTCGATCAGAAACATACAGCTCCGTTGCTTCGTTAGCACAGTGGTTGCCATCGTCCACACTCCTTCGTAACGGCAGGATTATACCCGTGTTGGATAGTGGGATGTTGAGAGGGGATGCAAGTAGGAGCCCGAAGGGAAGAGGTGCCCTTACGTCTTGTGTGCTAGAGACTGTTGAGGAATTCAGACTACCTACCAATCTTTGCTCTCAGCTCACTCCAACGCACGGATGGCGCTTCGGCAAATTCGTTTGTTGCGATTTCTTCGTTTGCATCCGGGCGCGATATATCCCAACGATTCAGAACAAAATCATCATCTAAGATAGGCTGCACCGCCCCTCTAGTCCGCTCAGCTCGAAGGAGAGTGTATATCGATTTTGTGTGTCCGCTGAAACCAGTAGCCTCAAACTCAACCTCTGACGGAAACCAAATTCCTTCAACATTTTGGAACTTGAGCGTGCGCCATCGCTCTACATATCCGTTAGGATGTTCGATTTCCAGCATGGATGGAGCATCGTTGTGGCGACGGCTCAAGTAGACGCGCACTTGGAGTTGGCGATTAGCTTGCTGCAGCTCAAAAGCCCATTCATCTTCGGAAACGCTTCTAAGTCTCCACTCTTCTGGTGCAGCATCAAACAATCTAAAAGGTGAGACGCCGTTAAGAAAGACAAACGCTGTGGATCTTAAAGGGGTCAGCCAGCCTAAGCCCGGAGAGATGTAATCTTTCCCGCGTGGTAAATCAATGAAGTCGCCCCTTATGACCTGACCTTCAGAATTGTACCATAGACTAAGGAGTAATCTTGTTCCCGAGATTTGACGAAATACAGACACCCTTTGGTAATTAATCTCTCCAGGCTTCGGTTCTGTACCCGCAACCGACAACAACTGGAAAGTACACACGAACTCGCTCGCGCTGGAAGTATTTCGAAAGGTCCAGTAGCCAACGAGTTCCACTGGTTTTGCAACTGACACTGCAGGGTCTAACAGGGTCGGTACAATCCCGAAATTTTTGCTCATAAATAAGCGTCTCGTATTAACTTCCTGTACAAATTCTGCTGAGATGCGACGGTACGTTACACTCATCCATTCGAGGGTTAGTGACTGAGCAGCGCGCTCTCGTGAGTCATACGGCTTTTCCTGCTCAGTGCATTTTGCGCAGGCATGTGCCGCAAAGTAGCCTACTGCTAACGCTATGACACATATCTTGAACATGGTTAGCCTCCACCGCTACAAGTTATGTAAGGAACCTCCTCTTCGTAAGGTTCGTCCAATTCTACATAAGTTCCGCATATGCATGAGCTGTTCCTGAAAGGAATGCACTCCGCCCGATGCGTAATGTAGACCCTTACATAGCCCACACTTACCTGACAACTTGCTCCCCTGTAAGGCTCGCACTCATAGAAATCAGTCAGATTCAGCCCCTTGATACAGTTTCCTATGCAGTTGATTCCTTGGTTCTCATCTTCATTTCCAGCTGTATGTGCGAGCGTAGTTTCAGGTGTGGGCGCAGGCGTGGGCGCGGGCATAGATCCCATACAGTTGCCAACATTCACTATGCGACTTCTCGCCTCACGCTTTACGCACTTATGATCCCTCAAGACTTGTCCTGCTTGAATAGCGGCAAAGCCCTCCTGACAAAATAGTACATTTGTGTGTAGACACATCCAGATGCATCCGTTCGTTAGCAGCCCTATCAACGCTGCTCTCATGATCATCACCTCCAAAGTTAGTCTAAAGGTGGGAGATAGCGTAAACCGAAGAAAGGCGCGCTCTCTGTGTACCACAGTCGTCCGACTGCTAAAACGCAATTGGTTCACTGTGCCATCTCCAGCACCTAAATTTCATGTAGCTGGTTCTGCCAAAAATGGTCACTCTCTGCGCCTATTTTCCCATTCACCGCCCAAGCGACTTCGTAAGTAGCCCAAAATCTGCTCCAGACGCTTATGAACCCAGCTCTTGCTCTTTCCCAGCTTTTCCGCAATCTCCCGCTCACTGAACTCATCCAACAAATACCACAATCCTATTTGCTCGTTCAATCTATCCAACTCATGCAGTGCTTCGCGAACCATACATACCAACAATCCCTCCTCCATTTGCTCCAACGCTCTCTCATCGGGAAACTCTATCTCCTCGCCCGTCTCTTCATCGCATGGATAGTCGCACTCGTGCCTCGCTGCGTCCCACACGCGATTACAGAATACCTGCAACCGCTGCCCTATCACTAGCAAACCCCAGCTGTAAAGCGAACAGCCTTTGCTGGAGTCATAACGCCGCTGCGCCTCTAGTGCGGCGACTATCGCCTCGTGATATAGCTCTTCCAGCCAATCATTCGCGTAAAGGCGTGGGATGTTCTGGGGCTGACAGCGTGCAACCGCGCGGTGAACAGCCCATTGCAGCGGTTCAGGCAGGTCACAAAGGACTTGCTGAAGGTCGTGAAGCAGGCGGGGCGACCATTTGCGGTAGGGTGGTTTGTTGTTCATAGCACCCCCCCCCGTCGTACCAGATTTGCCACCCGAGCATTCGGATTACACTGCAGGTGACGCGCAAAGTCTGTCATCCGATTTTTTTTATGCCACAGGGCAGGCATCGGCACCTCCAAGGTCTGGAGACAGATTCGTATGGGGACAATTGATTCCTGCCTAATGGTAAGGATACCCAGCGGGCAATTTCTCCTGTCTTGCCGGGCAGTCTCTCAGCGCTGTCAGGGGTTGATTGGGTTATTGTTATCGTAGGCTATGCATCGTAGGCTATGTAAAGTGGAGGCGCGTAGGGTAGGGTGGGTGTGTGTGCAGTGGTTGGTGCGTCAGATAGCGAGCGACATATGCTTGGGAGTCTTTCAGATACTCACGTCTCAGGTACACTTTCAGCCGATGCGCGTGCTGGTGAGTGATTCGGTAGCAGAAGAGGGCTTGGCGGTCTTGCGTCAAGCGGCGGAGGTGGACTACCGTCCGAACCTACCGCGCGAAGCGTTGCTGGAGTGCATCGGCGAGTACGACGCGCTAATGGTGCGCTCGCAGACGCGGGTGGACGCAGAGGTCATCGCGCGGGGCGTGCGCTTGAAGGTCATCGGGCGCGCGGGCGTCGGCGTGGACAATATCGATGTGGACGCCGCCACGCAGCGCGGCATCGTGGTGGTCAACTCGCCTGAAGGCAACACGATAGCCGCCGCCGAGCTGACGATGGCGCACCTACTCGCGCTGGCGCGCTACATCCCGCAGGCAGACCGCTCGCTGCGCGCGGGCGAGTGGAAGCGTGTGCAGTTCACGGGCGTTGAACTCTCGCGCAAGACGCTGGGCGTACTGGGGATGGGCAAAATCGGGCGCGAGGTGGCGCGGCGCGCCCGCGCGTTTGGGATGCGCGTCGTCGCCTATGACCCGTTCGTGCCTGAAGCGCACATCCGTCAACTCGGCGCAGAGCCTGCCACGCTGGAGACGCTGCTGCGCGAGAGCGACTTCATCACGCTGCACGCGCCGCTGACCGCCGAGACGCGCGGCTTGCTCAACCGCGCGCGGCTCGCGCTCACCAAGCCAGGCGTGCGCATCATCAACTGCGCGCGGGGCGAGCTGATTGACGCCGACGCGCTGGCAGAGTTCATCGAGTCGGGGCATGTGGCGGGCGCGGCGCTCGATGTGTTCCCCACCGAGCCGCCGCCGCCTGACCTGAAGCTCCTGCACCAGCCGCAGAATGTGCTGACCCCGCACTTGGGCGCGTCTACCGCTGAGGCGCAGGTGAAGGTCGCCGTCGATGTGGCGGAGCAGATTGTGGCGGTGTTGCAGGGGGGCGCGCCGCGCAGCCCCGTGAACCTGCCGCCGATTCCTGCCGAGCTGATGGCGCGGGTGGAGCCGTATCTGGAGCTGGCGAAGCGCATGGGCGTCCTGCACAGCCAGCTCGCCGACGCGCCGATTGAACGCCTGCACGCCGTCTTTTCGGGCGAATGGGGCGACCTGCCGCTGGATGTGGTCGCGCGCGCCGCGCTCGCAGGCTTGCTCCAGCGCACGACGGATACGCCCGTGAACTTGGTGAACGCGCCGCTGATTGCCCAGCAGCGTGGGGTGCATCTGGAGTGGAGCGTGCGCTCCGAGACGGAACTCTATCCCGACACGCTCACGCTGACGGCGCACACTGCCAGCAGCGCACAGAAACTCACGGGCACGGTCTTCGGGCGCGCCGATTTGCGCATCACGCACCTGAACGACCTGTTCGTGGACATCCGTCCCGAAGGCATCCTGCTGCTAACGGAGCATCAGGATCGCCCAGGCATTATCGGGCGCGTGGGCACGCTGCTGGGCAACTACCAGGTGAACATCGCGGGGATGCATGTGGGGCGCGAGGCGCTGGGCGGGCGCGCCGTGATGATTCTGCAGGTAGACAACCCGATTCCGCCCGAAGCGTTCGCGCAGATTCGGGCGCTGGAGGGCGTCGACAGCGCGCGGGTGGTGCAGTTTTAGCGCGGCGGGGAACGCGCGGCGTTGGGCGCTCCCTGCGTTATCGGCTACGGACAGCCTGCGAATGGGATGTAGTTCTTGCCGTCCAGCGCCATGTTCTCGTACCACTGCGGGCGCGGGATGCCCATCGTCAGTTTGGCGTGCCCATCGGCGTAGGCTGCCATCTGTCCCTTCGTACCGCCTGCCCAGCGACAAGTGGGCGCGCCCTGAAAGCCCGTCTTGGACTTGTCGGTGTGGCGGCTGTAGTCCGAGTCGGCGTCCCAGAAGAGCCAGACGCCTGCAGGGTTATCGATGGCGGCTTGCGGCACGCCCGCAAGGTTGCCCCGACAGTTCGCAGGCGTGTTCGGCGGGCAGTCGGTGGTCAGGCGCGACTTGTAGGCGTAGGAAGTGCCCGCGCCGCGACAGCTGGGGTCGCCCGTGCTGAAGCCGTCCTGCTCCCACACGCTGGGACGCGGCTCCGACGGACAGAACCAGATTTTGTCGTTCTTCACATACGGCTGAACCAGCGTGCGCAACTGCGGCCACTGGGTATTGAACGCGCGGGAGATGTTCGTCGCGGCGGGGTAGGTCTCGTCGTAGTCTGAATGTACATCATGATGCCTGTGGCATCTGACGCACATTCGACAGACAGCTCGAAGTCCGTGCGCTCTCACGCGCACGCGCGAACACAGGGAACAGGATCGCCGCCAGAATGGCGATGATCGCAATCACGACCAGCAGCTCAATCAGCGTAAACCCTCGTTTCATAATGGCGGAATTGTACGCCGCGCTTTGTTAGCAATTGGTTAAGGGCGCATCACGCCCTTGATGCTCGCGTACTACTTGACAATACCCCGCTCAAGTCAGGTATAATGCAGCCACTTAGAAAACGGGAACTTTTCCCCCGCGCGTGAGGTATCGAAGGCTGTGGAAACTTTCCGCAGCGCACGAAAATAACGATAGGAGGCTGGTTATGGGTAAGGTTGTTGGGATTGACTTAGGGACGACGAACTCGGTGATTGCCGTGATGGAAGGCGGCGAGCCTGTGGTGATTCCGACGGCGGAGGGCGGTCGCCTGTGCCCGTCGGTGGTGGGCTTCACCAAGACAGGCGAGCGGCTGGTGGGCGCGCCCGCCAAGCGGCAAGCCGTCGTGAACCCCGAAAACACGATTTTCTCCATCAAACGCTTCATCGGGCGACGCTACGACGAAGTGCAAGAGGAGCGCACGCGCGTGCCCTACAAGGTGGTCGCCGACAGCAAGGGCGACGCGGCGGTACACATCCCCGCGCTCGATAAGACGCTGCGCCCCGAAGAGATTTCGGCGATGGTGCTGCAGAAACTCAAGGCGGACGCCGAGGCGTATCTGGGCGAGACCGTAGACGCGGCGGTGATTACTGTGCCTGCCTACTTCAACGACGCGCAGCGCACCGCCACCAAAAACGCGGGCGAAATCGCGGGGCTGAAGGTGTTGCGCATCATCAACGAGCCGACCGCCGCCGCGCTCGCCTACGGACTGGACAAGAAGACCAACGAGACCATCCTCGTGTTCGACCTCGGCGGCGGCACCTTCGATGTGTCGATCCTTGAGGTCGGCGACGGCGTGTTCGAAGTGAAGTCCACTTCGGGCGACACGCACCTGGGCGGCGACGACTTCGACCAGCGCATCGTCGACTACCTCGCCGACGAGTTCAAAAAAGAGCACGGCATCGACCTGCGCCAAGACCGACAGGCGCTGCAACGCCTCAAGGAAGCCGCCGAACGCGCCAAAATCGAACTCTCCACCGTGACGACCACCACGATTAACCTACCGTTCATCACGGCGGACGCGAGCGGTCCCAAGCACCTCGATATGACGCTCACCCGCGCGAAGTTCGAAGACCTGTGCGCCGACCTGTTCGAGCGGCTGAAGGGTCCCATCTTCCGCGCGTTGGAGGACGCGGGTCTCAAGCCGAGCACGATTGACGAGGTGGTGCTGGTGGGCGGCTCGACGCGCATCCCCAAAGTGCAGGAGATGGTGCGCCAAATCACGGGCAAGGAGCCGCACAAGGGCGTCAACCCCGACGAGGTGGTCGCGATTGGCGCGGCGATTCAGGCGGGCGTGCTGTCGGGCGAGGTCAAGGACATCGTGCTGCTGGATGTCACCCCGCTCTCGCTGGGCATCGAGACCAAAGGCGGCATCTTCACCGTGCTGATTCCGCGCAACACGACCATCCCGACACGCAAGGGCGAGATTTTCACCACCGCCGCCGACGGGCAAACCAGCGTCGAGGTGCGCGTCTATCAGGGCGAGCGTCCGATGGCGCGCGACAACAAACTGCTCGGCGTGTTCCACTTGGACGGCATTCCGCCCGCGCCTGCAGGCGTGCCGCAAATCGAAGTCGCCTTCGACATCGACGCGAACGGCATCCTACAGGTCTCGGCGAAGGACCTCGGCACGGGACGCCAGCAGAGCATCCGCATCACAGGCTCGACGAACCTCACCCGCGAGGAGGTGGAGCGCATGGTACGCGAGGCGGAGGCGAACGCCGAACGCGACCGCCAACTGCGCGAGCAAGCCGAGCAACTCAACCGCGCCGAACGGCTCGCTATCGACACCGAGCGGCTGCTCAAGGAGCAGGGCGAGGCGATTAGCGCGAGCGACCGCGAACGCGCCGAGACGCTCATCCGCGACATCCGCGAGGCAATCCAGCAGCAGAACGCCGAACGCGCCATCAGCCTGATGAGCGAACTGGAGAGCCTGACCTACCGCATCACGGAGCAACTCTACCAGCAGCGCACGGCAGGCTACGCCAGCGACACGGGCGCAACCGCAGGCGCGACCAGCGGGACAAGCGGCGACGATGTGATCGACGCCGAGTACCGCGAGGAGAAGTAAACGCACACGGCGCGGCGGCGACCCCGCCGCGCACCTGTGGGGGGTGAAACCGATGCGCGACTTCAAAGACTACTACCAGATTCTGGGCGTTTCGCGGGACGCCGACGAGAAGGAAATCAAAGCGGCGTACCGCAAACTCGCGCGCAAGTATCACCCCGATGTCAACCCTGGCGACAAAGCCGCCGAAGAGAAGTTTAAAGAGATCAACGAAGCCTACCAGGTGCTGTCCGACCCCGAAAAGCGCGCGGCGTATGACCGCTACGGCGAGCAGTGGCAAGCCTACCAACGCATGCGCGAGCAGTACGGCGAGAACTTCCAGCCAGGCGGGTTCGAATCGCCGTTTGGGGGCTTTGGCGACTTCGAGGCGTTCATCCAGAACCTGCTGGGCGGCGGTTTGGGCGGCGGACTGCGCGTGCAACGCGCCCCGCGCGACATCGAGCAGACGCTCGAAATCAGCCTGCAGGACGCCATTCGCGGCGCAACCCGCACGATTCAGGTCAGCGTGGAGGAGCCGTGCAGCGCGTGCAAAGGTACAGGCGTTGCGCCGAACCGACGGCAGACCTGTCGCGCGTGCGGCGGCGCAGGACGCCGACGGTTCGGCATGTTCGGGCTGGAGATGCACTGCGACGAGTGCGGCGGCACAGGGGTGGTCGGCGCGCCGTGCCCAACCTGTCGCGGCACAGGCGCGGTCATGCGCACGCGCACCCTCACGGTCAACATCCCTGCAGGCGTCGCCGAAGGGCAACGGCTGCGCCTGACGGGCGAGGGCGCGGCAGGTGCGAACGGACAGCGCGGCGACCTCTACCTGCGAATCAAACTCGCGCCCGACCCGCGCTTCGAACGCAAAGGCGACGACCTCTACGCCGAAGTGGACATCGACTATCTGACGGCGATTCTGGGCGGCGAGGTGGAGGTGCAAACGCCGCACGGCGCGGTCAAAATGCGCATCCCCGCAGGCACGCAGAGCGGCACGCGGTTCCGACTGGCGGGCAAAGGGCTGCCGCTGGGCAAGGGCAATATCGGCGACCTGTACGCCCGCGCGCGCGTCACCGTGCCCAAGCGCCTCTCCGCCCGCGAACGCGAACTGCTCGAAGAACTCCGTCGCCTACGCGCGGCACAGGAGGTGAAGGTATGAAGGACAAGAAGACGCCTTCGGACGAGCCTGTGTACCTCATTAGCGTCGCAGCGCGCATGTGCGGACTGCACCCGCAGACGCTGCGCCTATATGAGCGGCTGGGGCTGGTGCAGCCGCACCGCGTGGGCAACAGCAAGCGCCTCTACTCGGAAGCGGACATCGCCCGCCTGCGCCGCATCCAACGCCTGACCCAGCAGATGGGCGTCAACCTCGCGGGCGTGGAAATCATCCTGCGCCTGTTGGAACGCATCGAGCAGATGAACCGCGAGATGTCCGAAGTCGTCGCGCAGACCAACATGCGCATCCTGCAACTGATTCACGAGCACAACCTGCCGATTGACCCGCAGGTGCTGCTGATTCGCTTTGAGCGCTACGAGGATGACCTCGACTGAGTTTGTTTCGGACAGCCCTGCGTCGACGGAGGCGTTCGCGGCGCGGTGGGCAGGTACGCTTGCGCCCGACACGGCGATCCTGCTGCGGGGCGACTTGGGGGCGGGCAAGACGACCTTTGTGCGCGGGCTGGCGCGCGGGCTGGGCATTACGGAACCTGTGCGCAGCCCGACCTTCACCCTCACGCACGAATACACCATTCAGCAGCCGCCTGGCTTGCGCGGGCTGCCGCTGTTCCACATCGACCTGTACCGCATCGAGACCGCCGCGCAGTTGCACACGCTGGGACTGGACGAGGTGTTTGAGCGCGGGGGCGTCGCCGCGATTGAGTGGGCGGAGCGGCTGGAACTGTGGGGCGAGTCGCTGCCTGTCGCGCACCTGTGGGCGGTGCGTCTTATCCCGACGGGCGACGCCGAGCGACGCATCGTCATCGAGTGCCTGCAAAAACCGCCCGCCTGCGCCGATACTACCCCCTGATGGCGCAGGTACGCAACCGTTGGGAGCCAAGCGCGACGCTGGAAGACGCCTTCAGGGGCGCGGCGACCCCTGAACCTGAACGCGATGTGCTGACGCAGCACCTGTGGGAGGCAATCCCGCCCGAAACGCTGCGCAGCCTCACCCCCGACCAGTACCGCGCGATACGGCAGGCGTTCCACACCGCGCCCAAGCGACACTGGCTGGACATCCGCGGGGTCATCCCCCTCTACTTCACGCAGTTCTACTTCGTGTTCCTGCTGGGTCCCGACCAGAGGCGCGAGACGCGGGAGGTATTGTACGAGCGTCGGCAGGCGACACGCGAGGGCGCAGCCAAACTCGTCGGAGGCGTCGCGCTTGCGGTGTTTCTGACGCTGCTGTCGCTGAGCGCGTTCGCACTGTGGTATCTGCTGAAGTGCCTCGTCGGGGCGGACATCGTGCCTGGCTTCAGCCTCAGCCAGTATCTGCGACGAATGTTTTGATGAGCTGAATGACCAGTTTACCCCGTAGTTTTACTGGATTTTGCCAAAATTCGCCTTAACACCCCCTTAACCTCTTGACAAATCGGGCAGCGATGTGGTACATTATAAGTGCTGTCGGGGAGACCCGACGGCGTAGCCCGAGTGCAGAGGCGATGTCCCTGCCGCTGGGAACCTCGCGCAGCCTGTGTCCGCAACGCTGCGCAAGCAGCCTGCGTAAGGCGCGCGAGGAGTTATGCGGAAGCCTGCGCCCCAGCAAAGGCAACCGCAAGCAGCGGATAGGAACGCTCGGAACCAGACGCGCCCACTCGAGGAGTGATAGGACGCCTTCGGATCGGCGGCAACGTCGGTTAAGGCTCCGAAGCTTCGAAGCGACGCTCTGTGGGAAGGCGGCTCCGAAAAGGGCAGAGCCGACGCCTCGGGCTTTTTCTATTTAGCACGCCTCTTTGGGGGTATACTGTGGCTATGGCGAAAGTGCTGTCGCGCCCGAAGCCTACCGCGCGTGGACAATCTTCACGCCCCTTCACCCGCGCTGAACTGGAGCGGATGTACGACGCGGGCATCCTGCGCCCTGACGAGAAGATCGAACTCATCGGCGGCGCACTCATCCCCAAGGAGTTGCCCATGAAAAGCGCACACGCCACAGCGATTAGCCTGTGTGAAGAAGCATTACGGCAAGCATTTGGTCAAGGCTATGTGGTTCGTGGGCAGTTGCCGTTGGCGCTCAGCGAGCGCGACCAGCCGCTGCCCGATGTCGCTGTGGTGAAAGGCAGCATCCGCGACTTTGCCCGTGCGCATCCTACCCGCGCCGTGCTGGTGGTGGAAGTCAGCGAGGCGACGCTGCGTTTAGACCGCCATACGAAAGCCAGCCTCTATGCGTGGGCAGGCATCCCCGAATACTGGATTGTGAACCTTGTGGAGGGCGTGTTGGAGGTGTTTCGCGAGCCTGCGCCGATGGCAGGGCGCGCCTACGGCTACGGCTACCAGCATCAGGCGGTCTATCGGTCGGGCGAGGCGATTGCGCCTGTGGCGCAGCCTGAGACAGTGATTGCTGTGGACGACCTGCTGCCCCCGCGCGAGGCGGAGTAGGGCGCGCAGTACGCGAATTGCACTGTCCCCCTCGCCCACCTCGCGGGAGAGGGGAATTATGGAGTGCGGAAGCGGAGCTTCCGCCTGATGCTGAAGCTGACGCTTCAGCACTCCAAAGGGGGTTGATTGTGGAGTGCGGAAGCGGAGCTTCCGCCCAATCGCTGAAGCTGCGCTTCAGCACTCCAAACAGGTCAGCGTGCGCCCCCTACACCCCTCTCCCACACTATGGAAGAGAGTCTGGGGATGAGGGCGAAAATGTGGAATAACCCCCCTTGAAGATGGGGTACGGAGGCGCTACGGGGGTTGTGGGCATCGCCGAGCTGTTCCTGCAGTTGGGGCTGATTACCGAGCAGCAACTCCACGACGCGCTCCAAAAACAGCAGGAAGGCGTGCCGCTGCCGCTGGAACACCTACTGGTACAACTCGGGCACATCACCGAGAAAGACCGCGTGCGCGTGATGGGGCAGCACTGGGGCGTGCCGTTCGTCGACCTCGTGGAGACCCCGCCTGACCCGCATCTCGCCTCGATGCTCACCCCAGAGATGGCGAAGCGCTACCGCGCGGTAATCGTCGCCAAAGAGAACGGACGCCTGCTGGTCGCGATGGCAGACCCGCTGGACATCTTCGCCATCGACGAAATCCGCCAGCACACCAAGCACGAGATTGAAGCCGCCATCGCCACCGAAGAGGACATCCAGACCGCCCTCAAACGCCTCTACCGCACCGACTCCGCCGTCTCGGATACCGTCAAGGAACTGATGCGCGACCTTGGCGAGAGCGAGATGATGCTGCACGACAACGCCGACGAGGAGCTGTCGGCGGAGGAACTGCGCGAAATCGCCGACGACGCGCCCGTGGTGCGCCTAGCGAACATGATTATCACGCAGGCGATTACCGACGGCGCAAGCGACATCCACATCGAGCCGACGCGCGAGTGCGTCAAGGTGCGCTACCGCATCGACGGCGTGATGGTCGACTCGATGGTGCTGCCCAAGCGCGTGCAGGCGTCGCTCACCTCGCGCTTCAAAATCTTGGCGAACATGGACATCGCCGAGAAGCGCGTGCCCCAAGACAACCGCATCAGCGCGACCATCGACGGGCGCGAGTACGACTTCCGCGTCTCTACCCTGCCGTGCATCTACGGCGAGAAAATCGTCATGCGCGTGCTGAACAAATCCAGCGTGCGGGTGGGGCTGGACAAACTCGGCTTTTTGCCCGACACACTCGCCCAACTGGAAGAGGTCATCAGCCGCTCCTACGGCATCATCCTCGTCACGGGTCCCACAGGGTCGGGCAAGTCCACCACGCTCTACTCGATTCTGTCGAAGCTCAATACGGGGCTGGTGAACATCATCACGGCGGAAGACCCCGTCGAGTACGAGTTGCCTGGCATCAATCAGGTGCAGGTGAACCCGAAGGCGGGGCTGACCTTCGCGAGTGCGCTGCGGGCGATGCTGCGCCAAGACCCCGACATCATCATGGTCGGCGAGATGCGCGACCGCGAGACGGCGACGATTGCGATTGAAGCCGCGCTCACAGGGCACTTGGTGCTGTCCACCCTGCACACGAACGACTCGTCGAGTGCGCCGCCGCGCCTGACCGAGATGGGCGTCGAGCCGTTCATGATTGCCTCGTCGCTGATTGCGGTGCTGGCGCAGCGGCTGGTGCGCACGCTCTGCCCCCGCTGCAAACAGCCGTATCAACCGACCGAGTCGGAGTTCACCACCTACGGCTTCACCCCGCCGCCGAACCTGCACGAGATCACGATTTATCGCGCCAAAGGCTGCGAAAACTGCAAACACACGGGCTACAAGGGGCGCACAGGCATCCACGAACTGCTGGTGATGTCCGACCCTGTGCGCGATTTGATTCTCAAGCACGCGGCGGCGTATGCCATCCAGAAGGTCGCCGTCGAACACGGGCTGCGCCTGCTCAAGGAAGACGCCTTGCAGAAGGTGCTGCTGGGACGCACAAGCATCGAGGAAATCGTGCGCGTCATCTACAGCGGATAGGAGGCAATCATCATGATCACACAAGCGGAGTCGGTCGTGCAGAAGGTCAAAGACCTCGCGGCGCTGCCACAGGTCGTGCATCAAATCATTCACCTGACGAACAACCCGAACGCGAGCGTGAAGGACTTGGAACGGCTGATTAGCATCGATCAGGGCATGTCGATGCGCGTGCTGAACACGGTCAACTCGGCGTACTACGGCTTCTCGCGCAAGATTGCGTCCATCAAGGACGCGGTGGTGCTGCTGGGGTTCAAGGCGGTGCGCAATCTGGCGATGACAGTGAGTGTGTTTGACCTGTTTGTGGGCAAGACCGATCGGCAGAACCTGCGTCGGGGCAAGTGGTGGCGCCATTCGATTGACACGGCGTTGTGTGCGCGGCTGATCGCCTCGCAGGTGGCGGGCGTCTCGCCCGACGAGGCGTACACGGCGGGGCTGCTGCACGACATCGGCAAGCCGCTTCTGGATCGCTACGGCGGCGCGCCCTACGAGCAGGTGGAGGCGTTGACGGCGCAGGGCGCGCCCGAACTTGTGGCGGAGCGGCAGGTGTACGGCTGCGACCATGCGGAGGTCGGGCGCGCCGTGAGCCAGCACTGGGGCTTCCCCGAAAAACTCATGGAAGCCATCGGCTGCCACCACGCGGAGTCGACGGACGGGCTGCAGGACGCGCCGCTGACCGCGGTCGTCGTGCTGGCGAACCATGTGGCGCACCTGCTGCGTCAGCCCGACACGCCCGACACATGGTGGTTCGAGCTGCCTGCGTGGATCGCCGACACGCTGCAGCTCAGCCCGCAGCAGTTGCAATCGCTGTATTTGGGCTGCGAGGTGGAGATTCAGTCCTCGCCGATGGCGGCGCTGGGGCGGTAATAGGTATGTTTGCGGTGAGCTTTCGATATGCCCCCCTCTTGCTGGTTCCCCCCGCTTCGCGAGGGGAACCGCCCAGACTCGGTTCCCCCTGCGGGCAGGGGGAACCTGCAGGAGGGGGGCGTCAATCCGTCATGTTTGTCAAAAGTGCCCTGTCGGTTGCTGTAAGCGTATACAGCATGGAAATGCAGATTCCTGCTGAACTGCCTACGCCCGCTCCTTGCGGTGGATGAACCACACGGCGAGCGCAATCCCGATTAGGTTGGGCAAACTGCTAGCGAGCAGCGGGTCAATTGCGCCGCGCCCCAGAATCACCAAGTAGCGCGCCATCACCCAGTAGGCGAAGATGATGGCGACGCTGAGCGCGAAGCCGCTGGCAGGGCTGGAACGCTGCGGACGGATGCCCAACGGCGCGCCCAGCAAGGCAAACACCAAACTCGCGAGGGGTACATTAATTTTATTGTAGAGTTCCACCGTGAGCTGGCGTAGTTGCGCCTCGTCGGCGCCCTCGCGCCTGAAGAATTCAATCTGCTCGCGTAGTTGACGGAAGGAGCGCTCGTCCACATTCGTCAGCAGGGCTTCGATTTGCACGGGGGTGCGCCGAATGGCGAGGTTCAGGCGCGGCTCGGCGCGGAACACCACGAAAGAGCCGTACTGCCCGTCGGCGGTGCGCCACCAGCCGTTGTAGAGCGTCCATTGCGCTTCGCCGTCCCACTGGGCGCGTTGGGCGTATAGCACCACTTCGGGTTCGCGTGCGCCCTCGGCGGGGTACTTGAGCAGCGTCAGCTGGTACAGCTCCTGCGTTTGGGGGTCGCGCCCGCCTGCGACAATCACATACGAGTCGAGCCTGCCGTCGCGGAACTGGGGGAAGCCGAACGCCTCCTGCTCGGTCAGGCGTAGCTGCTCCAAGATGGACTTGCGGATTTCGGCGGCGCGTGCGGTTGCCCACGGCACGAGCGTCTCGTTGAAGCCAATCGCCGCGAAGCTCACCAGCAGGCTCAGCCAGAACACGGGCATCATCATCCGTCGCAGGCTCACCCCCGCCGCGCGCGCCGCTGTAATCTCCCAGTCCGACGAGAGCCGCCCGAACCCCAGCAGCGTCGCCAGCAGCATGCCCATCGGCAACGTGCGCACCGCAATCTGCGGCAGGTAAAGCAGCGCAAGTTCAATCACCAGCCTGAGCGGCGCGCCCTTCACCGCATACTCGGTGATCATAAACACATAGCCTCCCGCAAACACCAGCGCGGTGAACAAACTCACGCCAAACAGCAGCGGGGGCAACAACTCGCGCAGAATGAGCCGATCGAGTAGGCGAATCATCGGTTTAGCCCCCACCTGCCTGTTCGCGCCGCAGTGGTCTTTTGTAAACCCCCTCCTTTAGGTTCTCCCTGCTTGCAGGGGGAACCACGCCGAATTGGTTCCCCTCGCGAAGCGGGGGGAACCTCATGAAGGAGGGGGGCTAACTCAATTTCACACCCTGCGCGCCCGAAAACGCATCGCACAACGAACCCGTCCATAGGCAACATTCAAAGGATACCTATTCGCTGCCGCCCACCGTCGGGTACAATCCTACTCGAAGGAGGCGTCTTGTATGGACTTTCGACTATCGGATGAGCATTTAATGGTGCGCGAGACCGTGCGCCGCTTTGTGGAGAACGAAATCAAGCCCCACATCCGTGAGTGGGATCGGCATGGCGCAGACCCCAAAGTGTATCAGCGCATGGCGGACTTGGGGCTGCTGGGCATCTGCGTGCCGCGCAAGTGGGGTGGGTCAGGGCTGGACTACATCGCGCTGGGCATTGCCTGCGAAGAGTTGGAGTACGGCGACACCTTTTTGCGTGTGGTGATGTCGGTGCATGTCGGCTTGACGGCGATGACGCTGATGGCGTGGGGCACCGACGAGCAGAAGCGACGGTTCCTGGTACCCCAAGCGCGTGGCGAGCGTATCGGCGCGTTCTGCCTCACGGAGCCCAACGCGGGCAGCGATGTGGTCGGCATGCAGTCCACTGCGCGACGCGAGGGCGACCGCTACATCCTCAACGGCGAGAAAATTTGGATCTCGCTCGCCGAAGTCGCCGACCAGTACCTCGTGGTCGCCTGGACCGACCTCGACAAGAAAGCCAAGCGCGACCATTCGGGCATGAGTGCGTTCTTCGTGGAGCGCGAGCGCGCGGGCGTCAAGCCCTACACCCTCAAAGGCAAACTCGGCGTGCGCGCGGGCAACACAGGCGGCGTCGTGTTCGAGAATGTGGAAATCCCCGCCGAGAACCGCATCGGCGAGGAAGGCGAGGGCTTCAAAATCGCGATGTTCGCGCTCGACCAAGGACGCTACACGGTCGCCGCAGGCGCAGCGGGGCTGATTCGCGCATGCTTGGACGAATCGGTGCGCTACGCCAAAGAGCGCAAGACCTTCGGCGAGCCGCTGGCGCATCACCAACTCATCAAGCAGAAAATCGCGCAGATGGAAGCCGACTACCAGATTAGCGTGCTGCTGTACCAAAAAGTCGGCTGGATGAAGAATGTGGGCTTGCGCAACACGCGCGAGACCTCGCTGGCGAAGTGGTACAGCACCGACGCTGCACAGCGCGCCGCCAACGCCGCCGTGCAGGTGTTCGGCTCCTACGGCTTCTCCGACGAGTACCCCGTGGAGCGGTTCTATCGCAACAGTAAGGGCGCGACCATCTACGAGGGCACTTCGGAAATCCACACGCTGCTGCAGGCGGACTACGCGCTGGGCTACCGTGTGGACAAGCCGCTGCGCACGAACCTGCCGACCTACCCGTTCGCGGAAGACGCGGAGGGGTGATGAGCGCGTTCGACTTCACGGGCAAGGTGGTGCTGATTACGGGCGCGACGGGCGCGCTGGGGCGCGTGGTCGCCCGCCAGTTTCATGAGGCGGGGGCGACGCTTGCCCTGTGCGCCCGCGACGACGCCGAACTCAACCAACTGTTTGCTGACCTTGCGTTAGACCCCCAGCACCTGCTGGTCGGCGGGATTGACCTGCGCGAGCCTGACGACTGCGACCGCCTCGCCCGCGCTGTGCAGGAGCGGTTCGGCAGGCTGGACGCGCTGGTGAACACCGTCGGCGGGTTTACGGCGGGTCCGCCTGTCCACGAGACGCCGCTGGACGACTGGGACGCGATGCTGGCGATGAACCTGCGCACGGCGTTTCTGGTCTCGCGGGCGGTTGCGCCGCTGCTGATTCGGTCGGGCGGGGGCGCAATCGTGCATGTGTCGGGCAGGGCGGGGCTTGCAGGTTTTGCGGGCGGGGCGGGCTACTGCGCCGCCAAAGCGGGCGTCATCCGCCTCACCGAAACCCTCTCCGCCGAACTGAAGGAGCATGGGGTGAATGTCAACTGCGTGCTGCCTGGCACGATTGACACGCCGTCGAACCGCGCCGCGCGCCCCGACGCCGACTTCTCGCGCTGGGTCGCGCCCGACGCGCTCGGCGAGGTCATCATGTTCCTCTGCTCGCCTGCCGCGCGCGCCATCCACGGCGCGGCAATCCCCGTGTACGGGCTGTCGTAGCCACAGAAGGCTTCGAGATGCAAGGGCGCATCAACTACTGGGCACTCAGCGCGTTCTGGCTGGGCGTGAGCGTCCACTGGGCGGCGTTTCTGACGATCGCGATGCAGGCGCGGGTGAACGACCTTGCGCCGTTGGAGCAGCGCGGAGCCTACCTCGCATGGTTGGCGGCGGCGGGCGCGCTGATTTCCACCATCGTTGAACTCATCGCGGGACCCATCAGCGACCGCTGCACTTCGCGCATGGGCAGGCGACGCCCGTTTATCCTGTGGGGCACGCTGCTGAGCCTGCCGTTCGTCGTGCTGTTTATGACCACGCAGAGTTTCGCGCTGCTGATCCTGCACTTTGTGGCGATTCAACTCTTTCTGAACTGGGCGAACGGTCCGTATCAGGCGGTGATTCCCGACTATGTGCCTGCGCATCGGCACGGGCTGGCGTCGGCTTATATGGGGATGATGACGCTGGTGGGCACGCTGCTGGGGCTGGCGTTGGCGGGCGCGCTGTTGGGCGAGCCGCCGCTGATTGCGGGGCATCTGGAGCGGGGCGTGCGCCTGCAGATTGTGGGCTACACGCTGGTCGGCTTCCTGCTTGCCACGATGCTGTGGACAGTGCTGGGCATGCGCGAGCCCCAGTGGCGCCCACGCACCCCCGACGAGAAACGGCTGCGCTGGACGCTGTTCGTGAACATCCTACTAAACGAGCAGCCCAACTTCCGCTGGGTGGTCGTCTCGCGATTCGTGTTCAACTTGGGCTTTTTCACCGCGCTGTTCTTTCTGGAGTTCTACTTGCGCGACACGATTGGGCTTGGGGGCGCAGCGCCGCAGCATGCGTTCGGCTTTATGGCGACGGCGACGCTGACGGGCGTGCTGGGCAACTGGCTGGCGGGCGTGTGGGCAGACCGCATCAGCAAAAAGCGTATCATCTACGCCTGCATCGCGCTGATGTGCGCCTGCGCCGCGCTGTTTCTGACCGCACAGGGGCTGCCGATGGTCTACGCGACAGGCGCGCTGTTCGGCGTGGCGTGGGGCGCATACGCCGCCGTGGATTGGGCGCTGGCGAGCAACCTCGTGCCCAGTCAGGAGTCGGGGCGCTACATGGCGATTTGGCACATCGCGATGACCATGCCGCAGGTGATTGCGCCGCTGATTGCGGGACCGTTGGGCGATTACTGGAACGCGCAGTACGGGCTGGGCGCGGGCTGGCGGTGGATCTTCGCGCTGGCGCCCCTCTACTTCCTAGCGTCGGCGTTCTTGCTTAGACCCGTGCGCGAAACCCCGACGCCAATTGCAGGAAAGTCGGCGGGTGTGTCATAATTAGGGCGGGAACCATAACGACCGCTGCGCAGTCTAAGGCAGCGAGGAGAAGGGGCACGACCATGAGACGCGGATTTACGCTGGTGGAGTTGCTGACGGTGATCGCGATCATCGCCATTCTGGCGGCGATCATCTTTCCTGTGGCGGGCACGGTGCGTGAGAACGCCCGCAAGAGTCGGTGTTCGTCGAATTTGCAGCAGATTTTCGTGGCGTTGCAGGCGTACAAGGACGACTATCGCGCCTACCCGCCTGTGCTGGGCGCGTATGCGGTGGACGCGAACGGGAACCTGACCTGCAACCCCGCGCAGGCAGTGCCGTTCAACCTCGCCCCGAAGCCGCTGGGGAGCTACTTGCAGAACAATGCCGAGATTTTCTACTGCCCGAACAACCCGATTGACGACAAGCGTATCATTACGCAGGCGGTCTACCCGCAAGGGCACGCACTGGCAGGTCAGCCCGTGCGCCTGCGCCCTGGCGACAACAGCAGCCCCGTCGTCTGCTTCTATCGCTACGACAGCTACTCCACAGGGCGCATCGGACAGAGCAATAACCACGAACTGCACTACACGCTTTTCTGGTCGAATCAGGCGCTGAATCAGGTCGAGAACCAACTGAACGGAGGCACAACCAACTATGGCTTAGGCTACTTCGACGGAACGATAGGACCGAAGCCGACCGACAACCCACGCCAACTGGGCTATCGCAATCCTGACACGACAGCTGTAGTCACTTGGTGCAGCTATCATCGTTCTTATAATGGGAATGTACCGACGCGCACGCGCAGCGACATCGTGCTGTTCCTGACAGGGAATGTGAAGGTGGTCGACTCGTTCAAGATGTTCGAGTCGCCCTACACGATGCGCCCGTAAGCGCGTCTTGCGGCTACAGCGGTAGTGGAACCCGACGCAACGACACTGTGTCGAAGCGTTGACACTTCGGGCGTCGCGAGCGTCCCTCGCTGCGCTCGACACACAGGAGCGAGAGCATGGTAGGCATGGGTAGGCGACAACAGCAGGGCGCCTCGCTGGTCGAGGTGCTGGTGGTCATTGGGATACTGGCGATTGCGATACTGGCATTCATCCGCCTGTATCCGAGCGGCTTTTTGGCGCTGAAGCGGTCGGGTCAGAGCGACTCGGCGACGCGCTACGCGCAGCAGGAGCTGGAACGGCTCAAGGCGCGGGCGGACAATCTGCCGCGCGCCATCGCGCCTGTCAGCTACGACTTCTCCACAGGCGAGCCGGTGCTGCTGGTTGACCCCACGATTGACCCGAACGATTTGGGCGTGCAGCCGAACCTGCCCGACGGGTTCCCCAGCCTCTATGCCAGCGGGGTGAACCGCTTCCGACGGATTGTGGGCGAGCGCGTGCCACTGGGCTTGCCTGGTCCCACACTGGGGCGACGCGACCAACTGACGGAAGGCATCGTCTACACCACGCTGTTCGCCCCGATAGCGCAGCGCCCCACAGGCGAGGGGGCAGGCGGCGGCGACTACCGCGACTACTTGGTCGTCACGGGCGCCCCGATGCGACGCTTGATTCTCAACTCCGATTTTCAGCAGCCCAACATCCGCCTGTTCGAGTATGGCATCGATTACGACGCGGCGAAGGTGCTGCTGCGCCCGCTGCGCTACGCGCGGATTGCCTACCAAGTGGAATACAGCTTCGCCTATGTCGCGCCGAGCGGTCGCGTCGAGACGCGCTTTGTGTCGGTCATCATCGAGTTCGAACCGACTGACCCGCGCGCGCCCACCCCTGTGTGGGTCGATCTGCCACTTCCCGACGGCTCTCCGGTGAACAGCTTTCCGGGCTTTCTGGGTATCGCGCCCTTCTCGGATACCGCCGCGCGTGCGTTCAGCGAACTACCGCTGGGCGCGCAGTGGTCGTCCGAAGACCCGTACCAGTACCAAGTGCTGAACCCGCTCACAGGCACGATTCTGATTAACCCGCTTGCGTCGGGCTACTACGAGCGGTTCTGGCGCGGTACACGCCCGCTGGAGGCGTATGTCAGCTACTATGTGCATGACTGGTCGATTATGCGCGAGGAGTTCACCGTGCCCAATAGCGGGCGTCTTCGACTCGCGTTTTCTGACCTCAAGCAGTTCGGCGACCTGCTGGACGACCAGACGCAGTACGAGGGGCTGGGGCTGGGCGTCGATGTGAACAACGAGCCTGTGCGGGCAGACCTGATTATCGTGGATATGCTCACAGGGCGCGCGGCGTACTTCCGACAGGGGCAGCAACTGCCCGACAGCGAACTCGCGCCGCCGCTGCGTGCGCAGACGCTGCCGCTGCTCAACGCGACCATTGACTACGGCACAGGGAACCTACAAATCGGCAACCCGCAGATGCAGGGGCGCAAGATTCGCGTCTTCTACAAGGTGCATGAGAACTGGACAATCTCGGTGCAGAAGGCGGCGAACCGATACTTCTTGGCGCAAAACCCTGTCGGTATGGGCTACGACTCGTGCTGGTACGACTTCGAGGCAGCGTACACGGGTCAGACGACTGACCAAGCCCGACGGCTCTACTTCACGCGCAGCGAAGCGGGCAAGACCATCCTGCTGCGCGAGTACTGGTATGTGGACGCCGACAGCAACACCCAGCGCGGCACGAACGGCGTGTTCCGAATCAGCGAAGTGCCCGATGCGACGGGGCTGGTCTACATCGACCTACGCGAGGTGCATCCGAACGCTGTGCGTTGGGATCCCAGCGTCACGGGGCAAGCCATGCGCGGCGTGCAAGGGCTGTCGGTCAAGGTGCGCGTGACGCACGAACCGCCCGGCAGACGCACCCGCACCGACTTCGATATGTTGTTGCCCGTCAGGGATTGACGCGGGAACTTGAACGCTACAGGTTGAGTCCAAACAGGGAGGCAAATACGATGGGGCTTCGGCAGGCATATCGGAAGCGGCAAGCGGGCTTTACGCTGGTGGAGCTGTTGGTGGTGATTGCGATTACCGCCATCCTGCTCGGCTTGCTGCTCATCCCGCTGGTGCAGGGCTTCCGCCTGACCCGCCAGGGGCAGATTCAGGCGCAGGCGCAGGACACTGTGCGCCTTGCCCTCAATCAGTTCACCAACGACCTCAAGCGCGCCGCCTATGTGTTCGACAGCGCCGATCGGGTCATCAACATGCCCGTGCGCAACGGACAGGGACAGGTCGTTAATGTGCCGCTGCGCTACGCGGTCATCGATATGGTCATGCCCGCCTACGGCGACCCAGCGCAGGAGTCGAACGACCCGACTTCGGACATCCCCATCAACCCCGACGGTTCCTACGACGCCGAGATTGCTGTGCCGATTTCGCCCGGGCGCACGGTGGTGCGCTACTTCATCGGGCTAATGGACAACAACAGCCCGTATTTCAATCCTGACGAAGTGCCCCTTGCCGCCGCGGCGCAGCCCGAAAACTACGCCGTGCTGTACCGCGCCGAGTTCCGACTCTATGTGCGGCAGGGCAACCAGTGGGTGCTGAACCCCGAGCTGTTTGGGAGCATCGACGAGTTTTTTGACCCGAACTTCTTCTACGGGGCGCGCCGCGCAGGCTGGCGCAAGGTCGCCAAGCCCGTCGTGCCGCTGGGTCAAGTGGACATGGTGAGCGTCGCCTACGACGACAACGGCAACCCGCGCGTGGAGCCGCTGATGCAACTAACGCCTGCGCTGGTGGTGAACCAGATGGGCGCGCCGATTGAGACCGACACGCTGGGCGACGAGGGCGCAGGCGCGTCGCCTGTGCAAATCCGCTTCCCGCTGGGACTGTGGGATGTCAGCCCCGAAAGCTTCCGACTGGTGGCGTTCCGCAGCCGTCCCGACGCGCTGCAACGCAACGAACCCCTGCGCTACTTTTACATTGCGCCCAACGGCAACGGCGAGTGGTACATCCGCTACTATCGAGCAACGCCCGACGGTCAAGAGCGCGACGACTGGGTGGCGAACCTGACCCTTATCCAGCGCATGATCGAAACAGGGCAGCCCCAACCGAACTGGCTCAACAACGCGCTCAACTACTACACCGACGCCGAGCCGATGGCGTTCTATGTGAACATCGAGGCGGGGCTTGTGGATCTCGCGCTGCCGTGGTGGTTCCAATACCCTGCGCAAGGCGTGCCCTTCAACACGGGCGCGTTCACCACGCCATTCAATGACAGCAATCCTGACCCATCGACCATCAACGGGCGCTACAACGCGGCGTATCGCAACGACCCGAACAACGCGCCCAACATCCGACGCTATGTGTCGCTGATGGATTTGGACAACGACGGCGCGATGGACGGCGCCCGCAACCACCTCACTTTCCCAACAGCGTCCATCGTGCCTGGCTCGGAAGTGGTGATTGGACCCGACCAGCGCCCTGGACCCAACTACGGACGCCCAATTCGCTATCAGCGCGTGTCGGCGGCGAACGCGACGCCCGGTCCAAACCAGTACCGTATTCTGTATCAGGACACCAAGCCGTACCAAGAGGTGATGAGCGCGTATGGCTTCACGCCGCAACTGCTGCGCGGCTACATCGAGTTCTACAGCGACCCGCGCACGCCGCTGCCGCCGAACGCTGAGATTTTCGTGACCTTCTTCTATCGGTTCAACTTGGAGGGCGACAGCTATGTGGCGGACTATCAGACGCGACGGCTGATGAACCTCAAGATGGGGCTGAAGTTCTACGGGGCGCAGCAGCCCGTGAACTACTCGCTGACAACGCAACTGGAAGCGCCGAATATCGTGCAGGTGCGCGGAGGGATTAGGGCAAGATGATAAGACCATATCGCTTCACGGAACGCGGTCAGACGCTGGTGATTGCCCTGCTGGTCAGCTTCGTGCTGCTGGTGCTGGGCGGGGTGTTCATCACGGTGATTGCCCGCAACATCCTGAATGTGCAGCAGGCGCGCGAGCGGCTCCGTGCGGACTACTTCGCCGAGTCGGGACTGCAGTTCGCGATTGACCAGCTGGTGCGCAGCGAGTTCGGCGCGGACTGGCGCCCGATTCCCGACAACATCACTGCGCCAAATGATCCCGACTTCTTCTGGCTCAAGCCGTACAACCCCGCCGACGGCACGGGCGGCTTCACGCGCGTCAACCTGCAGAACGGGCGCGCGCTGATCCGCGTCTCGTACCAGCCGTCGGGTCCCGTGCATCTCCAGCCCGTGATTAAAATCGAGTCCGTCGGGCGCGTGGGGATTGTTGACCCGAACGATCCGACGACCTTCACGCTGGCGGATCGCAGTAGCCGCGCCGAGCGCGTCGCGTATATGCAAATCGGCACGATCGACTACCTGCGCTTCGTGATGAACAAGGAGCAGCGCGGCACGCTCATGGACATCGGCGCAGAGGATATTGGCATTGGCGTCCCATACCGCACGATTTTGGGCGTACCTGGTCAGGGCGGCGGCTCAGTATTTGTGAACGGCAACCTGCGCTTCAGCGGGAAGGTGGAGATTGCCGTCAACCCTGCTTTGGGCGAGCGCGTCTATGTGGCGGGCGAGGTGGTGCATAACACGGGCGCGCAGGTTGAGCTGCGCGTGGGCGCGAGCCGATTCACGCTGCTGCCCAGCAACGCGGCGAACTTCACGACGGCGAACGGGCTGTACCGCGACGGGCGACCGACCACCGCCGCCGACGGCTACCCGCGCACGATTGCCTACCTCGAACCGCCGCGCATGGACACCGTGGATCCCGCGACCGACCGCCCGCGCTACGCCGCCGCTACCCAAGAATCGGGCGTCTGGCGCCAGCGACCCAACGGCGTGTGGTTCAACACGGGGCAGTACGGCTACGGACGCGGCATCTACATCAACAACGCGCTCGACATCCAGCAGGAGAGCCGCGGCTTCTTCGGCGGCTACACCCTGCGCGGCGATTGGGTGAACCCCGGCAAATCGCGCTTCTGGAACGGTCCGTTCTACGAGCCGCCGGGCGTGTTCATCGAGCTGGTGGAGACGCTGAACCCTGACGGTTCGGTGCGTGCGCAGGGCTTCCGCATCACGCGCAACCAAGCCGAGCCGCGCGATGTGTGGTACAATCCCATCACGGGGCTGCCTACCAACCTGAAGACGATGAACTTCTTCTTCCGCAACCCCAACGACCCGACCAACCCAACGCTCACCAGCGAGATTACGCAGGGCGACACCAGCTTCGATGTGCCCTTCAACGGCGTGATTTACGCCGAAGGCAATGTGCGCGTCAAGGGGCGCATCCCGTCGGGCAGGCAGATCACCATCGTCACGAACGGCACGGCGTATATCGAGGGCAATATCGTGAAGGGCGACGCACGCTCCGCGCTGGCGATTCTCGCGAAGGACTATGTGTGCGTGAACACGACGCAGTTCCTACAGCGCACTTTCGATAGCCCCGCCAGCGCGCAGGGCGACCCGACGAATGTCGAAGCGCCCTACTTCTTCGAGGTGCTGCCCGACCAGCCGATGCGTTTGCTCTTTAGCTTTGGGGAAGACCCGCAGGGGTATTCGGGCAACTTCGGCGGGTTGCGGCTTTACTTGCGCCACGCATCCAGCGGCGCAGGCTCGTTCATCAACCTGCTGGTCAACCCGTCGGAGTTCGCCGACCCGTTCTATCGGTTCAACATCGCGGGCTTCCCGAATGTGATGTACCCGCTGGGGCGCACGGCGTTTCAGGTCTACCCGAACTACGAGAAGGTCGCGTTCCCGCTTACGCCGCCGCCTGTCGGCTCCAGCTACAGCTTCGCGCCTGAACCGGGCATCCCGAACCTGTTGCAACTGCAGCTGCAGCCGATCGCGAATCTGGACGGCTTCCAGCTGCCGACGGACAACACGCCCTACCGCTTCAGCGCGGCGGCGATTCAACCGCTGGACATCAAGATTCAAGCCGCGCTGTTTGCGCAGGAAGGGTGTTTCTTCGTCATCCCAGGCTACTGGTTCAACACCGACCCGCAGGACACGCGGGCGAACTTTGCGGCGCGGGGCGCGCGCCCTGCAGGCGTGGCGTCGCCTGAGTTCCCCTTCTACGGCGAACCGCTGGACATCCGCATCACGATTGAGGGCGCGATTGCCGAGAACTTCACCGCGCCGCTGGGCGACCAGACCGAATGGCTGCGCAAGTGGGGCTGGATCCCCAGACGCTACGGCAGCTCCAACTTCGAGATTCCCCTGGAGCATCAGGCAGAGTCTCATGACGCGGCGGGACAGTACGCGGTGAACCTATTGATGCGCTATGACCCGATTTTCCGCAACCTGCAGCCGCTGCGGGTGGCGTACACGCCCGCGCAAGACCCGTCGGGGCAGCACCCCGGCAGGCTGCTGCCGCCAATACCGCGGCTGCCTGTGTGCCCGAAACCGATTTACGCAGGCGACATCCGACCCTAAGGCAGGGGAAATGGCTATGAGAGGAATGCGTTGGATTCTGGTAGGCGTAGTGAGCGCGAGCATGCTGAGCGCGTGGGCCGACGGACGCGGCTACGAGCCGCGCACCGTGCCCGTGAACGCAGGTGTGGTGATGTTCAATGCGAACGACACCCTTGTGCGCGATGTCTACACCTTCTACGCGATGGATCGGCGCACCGACCTCAAACCGCTGGGGCTGTCGTTCCGCAACCCGTTCGCACCTGCGGGCACGACGCGCAACCAAGCGGCGTACTGGCTGGTGGATGTGAGCCGCCTGAACGACAACCAGCTCGCACGCTACAAAATCCTGCTGATTAGCCGCACCAGTTGGGGTGGGATGACCGCCGAGATTCGCGAGAAGTTGCGCCGCTTTGTGGACGGCGGCGGCGTGCTGTGGGTTGATCTGCCGCAGGGGAGCGCGTCGGGCACGCTCTTTTTCCCCGAAGTCGCGCCTGTGGCGAACACGGCGGCGATTAACATCGTGAACCTGAACCATCCGCTGCTGCGTGGCTACTACACGCTGACTCCCGCCGAGATTGCGAGTATGGGGCTGCGCGGGCGCGGCTTCGGCGGCGGCGCGCTCAACATCGGCGCGAACCGACCTGTGCTGCAGATTGTGACCGCCGTGAACGCCAACACGCCTGTGATTGCCGCCGCGACCTACGGCTCGGGGCGCATCATCGTCAGCGCAGCGGGCGTCGCCGCAGCGATTAACGCCCCGCTGGTGCGCACTGACGGCTCCGTGCCCAATCAAGCCGCCGAGTTTCGGATAGAAGCCGTACCCGACCTCGAACTCAAGTTTGCGTATAACCTCGTGCGCTGGGCTGGGGCGGGCAGCAGCGACGCCTTTAATGCCCGCCGCGCGAACGCAGTCGCCGACCAGTACGGCGCGCCGCTGGGCGTGCGCTGGCGCGACCGCAATACGCAATACAGTCTGGCGAACGGCGCGCCCGTCGTCTACGGCGGGCTGGTGTTCGTCGTGAGCGGCACTCGGCTCATCTGCTACGACGCCGTGCCGAGCCGCGACCTCGACGGCGACGGACGCGCCGACGACGGCGCGCTGGACTACGAACAGGGCGAAACCTTCGACAAGGTGTGGCAAGTGGACCTCGGCGGGCAGTCGTCGCCGCCTGTGGTGGTAGAGACCCCACGCGGCTTGCAAGTCGTTGTGGTGGTCGGCACACAGGTACGGGGCTACTGGGCGCTGCCGCGCAACGCGCAGGGACGCATTCCCGAAGTCGGTCAGCAGGTCTGGTCGGTGAACTCGCCCGCGCCCGCCGCCTCCCCGCCCACCACCGCCGACGGGCAAATCCCCGCGCCGATTGTCATCGACAACACGCTGCTGCTCGTGCCCTCGCTGCACCAAGCGGGCGCACAACAGTCGGCGGGCTTTTTCGCCGTGCTGCTGAGCGACAACCCCGATGTGGTGCGCAGCAGCAATGTGATTCCCAACGAGTGGTTCCAGCCGCGCACGGGCAACGCGGGCAACTGGCTACTGCCCGCCGCGGCAGGCTATGTGCCCAACTACGCGCAAGGCGGCGGCAACGATATTGTGGTCTACTTCGGCGCGACGCGCGATGTGGGCGGCACAGGCACGAACCAACTGGAAGGCGTCCAAGCGTTCTGGATCGGCGCGAAAGGCGAGGTGCTGACCCCAGCGATTAACAGCGCGGGCATCTACCAGAACTACCTGCGCTCGCGCATCACGGGGCGCGCCCGCTACTATGTGCCCCCAGACGGCGTCAGCAACCCCCTGCACCCGCGCGTGTTCCGAATCAACAACACCACGGGGGCAATCGAAGATATCACCACACAGTGCGTGTTCAACCCGCCCGCCGAGCAGGGGCGCATCAACTACAGCGGCGACATCACAGGGTACACCTTCATCGTCGACTACTACATCGACTGGGCGTATGCGACGAACTTCAACATCATGTTCCGCACCTTCGCGAGCCTGCCGCCGTTCTCGGACAGCAGCACCGTGCCGCCGCAGAAACTGCGCGGGTTCACCCTCGCGCCGAACGGGGTGCTTTACATCACCACAGGCACGGACGGAACCGACGCCAACACCGCCAGCGGCAGCGTGATTGCGCTGCAGGAGCAGTCCCCGCCGACGCAGCAGCAGACGCGCGGCGGCTCGAAAGTGCTGTGGCGCTGGCAGTCGCACGGGGGCTACTCGCAAATCGTGCCCGGCTCGACCGACCCGATTATCGTGCCTCCCAGCGCGATTTACCGCGAGCCGAACGAGTATTTCATGCGCTTTGTGGGGCGGTTCCTGCGCTTTAGCCACGACTTCGCGCCGAACGCGAACGCCGAGCCGCAACGCCAGTGGATGAACTTCGCCTTCATCGGCGCGCCCATCTACTACGACGGCGCGGTCTACGCCTTCGCGATTGGGCAGGCGCGTGTCGGACCGTTCGGCTTCCCCTACACGGTCATCCTCGCGCTGGACGCTGAGCCAGAGCAGTTCGTGATTGACCTCGGCGCGCCCATCGCCGCCACAGGCGATGTCCGAATCAGCCAGCGCGACTACGGACGCTCGGGACCGAACCCCATCACCAACATCGTCTCGTCGTTGACCTACTCGCCCAACAGCCCGAACCCCGACATCAAGGTGGACTTCACCACAGGGCAGATTCGCATCACGGGCTTCGCGCAAGCGGACGGCGGCGGACAGATTCGACTGCTGGAGAATGTGCTGAGCCTGACGCAGCCTGTGCAGATTAATGTCGGAACCTTCAACACACTGGTAGACCCCGACTCCATCGCTGGCAACTGGAACAACCTGCGCTGGTACGCCGTGCTGCTGGGGCAACAGCTGCAGGCTAACCCTGTGGTGGTGGGCGACACGATGTACCTGCCGTGCCAGATTACCGTACCCACAGACAGCGGCTTGGAGACCTTCGGCGGCATCTTGGGCATCGCGACCGACCCGTACCGCCTGCAGCCTGATCTGGCGCAGCGCAAAGACCAAGCGGGCACCATACCGCGCGTGAACCCTGCTGAACCCCTCAAATACCAGTCCATCATCCGCTGGCCGTTCATCGATGACCTGATTACCGATTTGGAAGAGGACCCCGACCCCGGCGCGTTCCTGCGTGAGCTGTTCCGCCGCTTCGCGGAGGGCTTCCAGACGGGCACAGGGCTGTCGCCGATTGCAGTCGGTGAAGGGCTGATGGTAATCAGCTCCGGTCAGGGGCTACAGGCGTACAGCCGCCAAAGCACAATCATCGCTGACGAGAGCCGCCTGCTGGAGGTGGACACCGCAGGGCGCGTCGTGTGGTCTACCGAGAACACGCAACTCGACTTCTACACAGGCTCCATCGTCGCCAGCAAGGCGCGCTACCCGATTACGCCCAACGCGCGCGTCTACCGCTACGGCGAGAACGAACTGCTGATCGTGGAGCCTGAGCGCAACCGCGTGGCAATTTTGGATCGTGCTGGCGCGGAAATCCGCACCATCACGCGCTTCATCCCCGACCGCGTGCCCCTGCGCGACGGCGACGGGAACATGACGCAGATTATCGACCTGCGCGACGAAGCGTGGGCGCAGGCGAACAACCTGCCCGGATCGAACTATATCGCGGGCGCGCCCGAAACCCTGCGCAACCCGACCGATGTCACCGTGTGGACGGAGTTCGTACCTGCCAACCGCAACCCGTACACGAACCGTCAACAGCTGGAATACTGGATCCACTACACGATTACCGACGCGGGCAACGCGCGGGTGGTGGACATCGTGGATCGCTATCAGGCAGACCCGAATACCTTCACCGTAGGCAGACCTGTGGAGCATCCGCAGCTGGGTCCGATGCTGGGCGTGCTGTATTGGATGACGCCCAGCCAACGCTTGGAGCGCAACTACCGCTATGTGTCGGCGCAGCGGTTCGAATACTGGGACGGCAACACGACGCGCATCGGCTTCGCGACGATGGTGCAAAACACCGCCGCCAGCGCGTTCGAGGCGGTGGGCATGGGCGACCCGCTTGACCCGCGCACGCCCGAAGCGGGCATGATCACGCTGCAACTCATCGTGAACGGGCGCGACCAAACGATTTACATCCGCCGTATGGAGTTGCCCAACGGACAGGTTGTGCCGATTCTCGCGCCCGTCGCCATCGATACCAACAAGCGCAGCGCGAGCGGGCAGGGCAACGCGGGACTCTACCTGCTGGTGACCACCAGCACGGGCGTCTACGAACTGCAAGTACCCACCACAGGAACCGTCGGCGACACGCTGCGCGTCACATGGATGCTGACCAACGAGGCGTACACGAATGCCGTGCGCCGACGCCTCGGCGGCAACGACCTCGCTGACGATGGCAACGGCAACTTGCTGCGCCCGATTCTGTTCAAGCCGCGTCAGGCGCGCTACTTGGGCAACGGCAATGTGCTGATTGTGAACGCCTACAACGGCACGACGCTGGTGCAATCGGGCAGCAACACCGAACCGCGCGAGTTCCCCGGCGAGGTGTTCGAGCTGGATGCGAATGACTACAACGCACAGGGCGACAGCTTGGGCTTCAGCAACGCCTCCATCGTGTGGAGTACGCTGGATCGTCCCGAGCTCAGCGGCTCGTCGCAACTGCGCAAGCCGAGTTCGGCAGATAGGGGAGGTTTCTGAGCATGACGCACCGACGGAGATACGGTATGAAGCGACTGATTGCGGGGTTGATGATAGGCGTGGCGACGCTGGCGCTGGGCGTCGCGCAGGATAGTTGGCATACCCATCGCGGGAGCAACCAGCGCACAGGAACCACCACCAACGCGCAAAACAGCGTGGTGAACTTCCTGCTGGCGTGGACGCTGCCCGATATGGACTCCGTGCGCCTACCTGTGGTGGTCGATAATGATTCAGCGCTGACCACCGCGCTTCCAGTGGGCGCGTGGAAGACGCCCTCCGCCGCCGAACGCGCGGTTGACCCCTACCTGGACGACCCCGACTCCACAGTGCCCTACCAATACATCGAGTGCGTGCGCCAGCCGACCGACCCAAACGAGCCGCTGCCGCCGATTGCCCGCTTCATCTGGCGCAGCGGGCAACTGCCGCCGGGCTACTACCGCATCTGGGTCTATGTGCCCAGCGGCGACACGCGGATCGGGGGCTTTCCTGCACCTTACGCGCGTCAGGCGGAGTACGAGGTTTCCGACGCGACGGGCACAGCCGCCACGCTGTACCTGAACCAGACGCTGGGCGGCTGGCAACCGCTGGGCGACCGACCCTTCTACCACAACGGCGACACCGAAATCGTCGTCACGCTCAACAACCTCATCCGCCTTGCCAGCCCCGACCATCCGCTCTCGACCACGCCGATTGTCGCGGCGGACGCCATCCGATTCGTGCCCGATTACGGCACGGTGCAAGCCTCCCCAGTGGCGATTCGCAGCCCGCTGAACCCTGGCAACCACCTCGTCTACATCGCCAACGGCAACGGCACGATTACCTGCATGGAGAATCCCGTCGGTACGCGCGGCGCGCGCGTGCGCTGGACTTTCCGCGTGCCCGACCTGCCAGGTCAGGGCGAGGGACAGGTGTATGACGACGAGGACGCCAACTTCACCGCAGGGCTGTTCACGCCGAACAACGCGCTCGGCGACCGCTACGAACGGCTCTACCACGAAATCGCGCCCACGAATGACGCAGGCAACATCCAGCGCGCCTTCTGGAAAATCCAAGTGCCCACCACGGGGCGGTACTATGTGTACGCATGGTTCCCGTCGGATGACCTGAACGCGCGTCGGGCGGAATATGTGATTGAGAACGAGGGCGACACGCTGCGCCTGCGAATTGACCAGCGGTTCGGCGGGCGGTGGGTGCTGCTGAACAACCTGCCTGTGGAGATGCGCAGCGGGCGCAACTACGAGATCTCGGTGACCAACTTCTCGCCCGAAGATGTGGCGTCGGGCGCGCAGCGCGTGATTGCCGACGCCATTCGGATTGTGAGCGCGGACGGGCTGACCAACGCGGTCTTCTCCACGCCTGCAGTCGGCAGGGTGCGCGTGCGCGACGGCAACAGCACTGTCACGCGCTGGGTGGTGGTGTTCGGCGCACAGAACGGCGCCGTGTACGCCATCGACGCGCTCGGCGACGGCGAGAACGACACCCGACGCGGCGAAACGAAACTCTACTGGATTGTCAAGCCCGCGAACTCCACCAGCTTCAGCTACGCCTCGCCGCTGATTCTGGAGAGTGAGGACTTGGTCGCGATTGGCAACCCTGCGGGGTCGGTCTACCTCATCAACACCGACCTAAACCCCAGCAACCTGAACACCTACTACCGCTGGCAGTACGACCGCTTCGGCGCGGCGTTCGTCTCGACGCCCGCCTATGACCCTGCCACGGGCTTGATTTACATCGGCAGCTCGGAGGGCGGCAACCAGTTCGGACGCCTCCTCGCTTTAGATCCATCACGGCAAGACGACCCCAACACGACGGAGGACGAGCGCGTCGCGTGGGTCTATCCGCCCGAAGACCAGAACCCCATCGAGCCGATTACCAGCACGCCTGCCGTGGCGTTGGGGCGCGTCTACTTCACGACGGGCGGGCTTGAGGGCGGACGGCTCTATGCGGTCAAAGCGGACAACGGCTCGCTGGTGTGGGCGCGCCCTGCGCTGAATGCGCCGCTGGTCGGGCTGTTCAACTTCTTCTACAGCTCGCCTGTGGTCGTGCAAGGGCTACCCTATCGCGGCGTACCGGAGAACCTCGTCTATGTGGGCAGCACGGGCGGGCGCATCATTGCTTTCAACGCCGACACGGGCGACCTGCGCTACATCAGCGAGAACCTCGGCGGCGCGATTTTCAGCTCGCCCATCTTCACCTATGTGCGCGACACCGATGAGAACGGCAACATCCTCGACGACCGCCCCGCCGTCGTGGTCGCGACCAACTCTGGGCTGCTGCTCGCCCTGCACGCCGACGAGCAGACCAACAGTCGCAACGGCAAAGCGTTTGAGGGCTGGGACTTGTACGCCAACACTGTGTTTGCCTCAGCGGGCGTGCTGGACAACTGGCTCTACGCCGCGGATGACGAGGGCATCGTCTACGCCTACAATGTGCTGGGAGTGGCGACCACCGCGCCTGAGACGGGCTTGGGAGGAATTCAACGCGACCCCACTCAGACCACGACCTCTGACGGTTCCGACTACTCCAAACTGCGTGTGTCGGTGACCACGCGCAAGGAGGAGGCGGACATGGTGCTGAACGGCGAGATGCCGCCCGACCAACTCGAGCCGCGCTTCCCCGACGCGCTCGAATGGGGCGACACGATTTATGTGATTGTGTGGAACTTCAAGCAAGGCACGAACCCGCAACCGCTGCGCATCCAACTGATTGGTCCAGGCGTTACGCGCGTGGAGTACACGCTCACGCCGCGTGAGACGAGTCGCGCGCCGCGCGATAACCCAAGCCTAAACTGGGTCGCGATGCAGTCCATCACGATTCAGTCGTCGGGCAACAACTTCTACACGCCAGGCGAGAAGTACGAGCTGCAGGTGCGCTTCGGGAACGCAGGCTGGACCTCTGACCTTGCGATTGAGACGCCCGACATCGATCGCCCTGCACCGGGCAACGGCTTGCCGGGCGGCGGCTTCCAAGTGCCGCCGTATGGGGGCGATGACCCCGACTCGCTGCTCACAGGCGCAGGCTGGCGCTTCGGGATTGCGAACCCGTTGGGGCTGGAAGGCGTCGGCGTGGTCGGCGCAGGCGGCACCGACCAGAACCTGTTCAACGGCAACAACGGGACGCTGGTCAATACGCGCTTCCGCACGCCGCAAGGCGCGATTGTGCCTGTCGGCGCGGGCGAGCATGGCAAGACGCTGTTTGGCGACTTCTTCGCACGCGATAGACGCACGCCGCAGACCTCGAATGTCGTGCCAATCGCCATCAACGCGCGCGCCTATGTGGACGACATGCGCTGGCAGGGCGGGGCAGGGGCGGTCATCCGCGCGCTGCCGTGGGAAGTGATGCCCACGCTGCCGAACCGCAGCCCTGACTACCCCGACATCTCCGGACGACGCCTGCAGATGCTGTTTGAAGGCGGCACGGACTTGCAACGCGCCACTGCGCGCCTACTCTCCACAGGCAACCGCGTCGATGTGCAAATCGAAGTGCCGCGCTTCCAGCCCGCCAACGCGCAGGGCTACATCTCGCGCACCTATGTGTTCGCCGACTCGAACAACAACGGGCGCTTCGACGGGCTGGAAAGCGTGCTGCAGCCCGGCGTCACGCAGAACCTGCGCATCGAGGCGTATCGCGAACTGACGACCACTGCGACCGTGCAGCCTGACGAACGCCTCGTGGTGGAAGAGCAGACCATCGACTTCGGCTCGCTGCCCGCAGGGTTCGGCTTCAACTGGGGCAGTCTGTTTGCGAACAACCCGCTCTCGGCGTTCCGACCCGACAACCCCATCTTCGAGTCCTTCTGGAAGCCGTTCACCGTGCGCAACGAGGGGAATGTGAACCTCTATCCCGTCTACTTGGGCAAGGCGCGCGGCAGCCCATCGGGCACAGTGTTCCTCTTCTCGGATATGGTGAGCTTCTTCGCGGGGATGCCCGCGTGGACAACGGTCGCCAGCACACTGGATACGCGCTTCTGGCCGCAACCGAACCCGTTCTATCCGGGCAACAACCAGCCGTACCCAATCCTGCAGAAGCCGCAGGTGGGCGACTACACCTCCACAGTGCTGACACAGCCTGCGATTCCGCCGCGCCGCGATCCGAATATCACGGTCGAGCCGCGTAAGCCGCAGGTGTCGGTTGCCATACCGCCGTTCCAGCCGATGGGCGTCTACTCGCAGCTGATTGCGCCGTACCAGCACAACGATGGCGGCACGCCCGGCGCGGTGAACGGTGCCTTCGCCACACCGCCGATGCGCGTCGTGGTGCGCGTGCGCGAGACGCAACTGACGGGCAGCACCAATCAGGGCGTCGCGCCGATGATTGACCCTGTGCCGAATGCGAACGCACCGCGCATCAGCGACATCACGCCTGCCGCCTTCCGCGACCCAGCGACAGGCAAACTGCACCTGTACTGGGCAAGCAACCGCCCCGACCCCGCGGGACGCCCGAACAGCTTCTACCTCTACAAGTCGACGCTGGATTGGAACGGCACGACGACCCTCCAAGACGGCGTCCGCGCGACCAACGGCTGGCTACCCGCCGCCCAGAACCGCTGGTGGGAACCCGCGTTCGGACCCTACCCGAACGACCCGAACGGCAGCCTGTTCAGCACCGCGCTGGGACTGGGACGCCCGCTCACCAACGAGGAAATCGCGACCATCAAGCACCATCGCCCGTTCGTGCGCCTCACGCCTGCTGGCGCGTTCCTCTTCTGGACAGGCGAGGTCATCCTGCGCAATCAGAAGTACGAACTGCTGTTCTATGTGCAGGTAGACACCCAGACGGGCAACCCCGTGGGCAACCCGCGAGCGGTTCCGTTAGACCCCGTCGCGCCGCGTTCCAGCCTCTCGATTGCGGGTGTGGACGGCGTGGGCAACTGGCTGTTCTATGTCGCCGCGCCATCGGGACGCAGTCAAATCTTCTTCATCGCGTCGGAGGGCGACCTGTTTGGCACTTGGCGTCGCGAGCAGCGTGTGCCCCTCTCGCCGATTGTGCGCTCGGTGGAGAGCGTCAGCGCGAATATCTACCGCGTCAGCGCGAACCCCACTGCGAATAACACGAACTTTATCTACCTGGCGGATGTCTACTTCATCGGCACAGTCGGCGACCGCAGCGAGTCGGAAGTGCTGATGCAGCGGTTCTATGTGAACCCGCGCAACGGTAACCTGCTTACGCTCAGCGACACCCGCGCCGACCGCTCGCTGGGAGTCACGCAGGAGCGGTTCCTGCCCGTTGTCGCCGATGAGGTCGCCCAGAAAGACCCTGACCAGAATGTGTGGCGCGCGCGGCACCTCGACTGGGCGTTCATCGAGCGCGGCTGGAACAGCGACCCAAGCGCGCCCGACCTCGACATCAAGATCAACGGGCAGTCCGTTCTCTTGGAGCGCAATCCCGACAACCCGACGCAGTTCATCCTGCAACGCCCGATTGTGGACGAGCAGACGGGGCTGCTGCAGTTCGAGTTCAACCAGCCTGTGTTGGGCGGCGGCGGACAGGTGGTCAACCTGCTCCCGCGCGGGCGCATCGTGATAGACCCGAACAACGGCACGATACGCTTCGTGAACTTCGCGCCGCGCCTAAACGACCTCGTGACGGTCACCTACCGCCCGCGCGTGTACCGCATCAGCGCGACTGCGCCCGGCTCGGCAGGGAGCTACTCGCAGCTGCGCGCCATCTTCCAGCGCACGATGAACCCGCGCCACACGGAGAACAACCCTGGCGACTCGCCCGTGCGCAAGGGCGCGAACAACGGCGCGTGCGAGCTGAACGAGCGTCCGCCGGTGGATCGCGTGTGGCTGCTGTTCCGTCGCACGAGCGCGCCGCCGAACAGCTCGGGCAACTTCTTCTTCAAGACGCTGCGCCCTGGCGTGCGGCTGCAGTCGCCCATCCTGACGCAGCGCGGGCGCGTGCCCATTCAGACGGGCGCGTTCACCCTTGCGCAGGGCACGAACCACGCCGTCGTGCAGCTCACGCCCAACAATGTGGCGGGCGCGGGGCTGGGCTTCTACGAGTACGATGCCCTGCGCGGCAACATCTACTTCTCGACGGAGGACATCGGCAAACAGGTGCAGGTGCGCTACCTCGCGCGCGACCGCGCAGGCAACATCGTGGAACTGGAGGAGACGCTCGTTGTGCGCTGGATCGACGAGGGCAACCTCGCCCGCTCGTTCGCCACTGATGTAGAGTACACCTCGCCCGTGCCGATTGACCTGCCCACCAACGAGCTGTACCTGTGGGCGATGCCGAATGTGGAGTTCCGCGCACCAGGCAGCGCATTGGGCGACATCTACGGCGGGCTCGACGAGTCGCTGCTGCTGTTCTGGAGCAGCACGCGCAACGGTGTGGGCAACATCTACGGCGGCGCGATGCAACCGCGCTTCTACATCAGCCCGTTCGACGCCGATCAAGACTAATCAAGACTCCCTCCTGCAGGTTCCCCCCGCTTCGCGAGGGGAACCGCGCACAGGTTCGGTTCCCCCTGCGAGCAGGGGGAACCTTAAGGAGGGGGTCATCAACTGCTGTTTTTTTGTGAACTCTGGCTCAGCGATTGATATTAATCCTCGCCTTGCGCTTTGGTGTAGCCTGCCGCGCCGTCGAACTCCTGCAACTTCTCGAGATGCATCCAGCGGAAGCGGCTGCCCACGCGCTGAATCAGCTCCAGAATCTGTGCGTCGGTCGCGTCGCCGCTCGCATCGCGCAGCAGGAAACGACAGCGGTAGTGGTCTACCACATCGGTAATCGCGCCTGTGGGCGGGTAGACCTTCGTGCCGCGATTGGAAATCATCTTCAGGCGGAACGGCGACTCGGCGACCAGCGTCTCCAACGCCTGCCCCAGCGGTTCGGGAAACAGCTCCGTCTCCACGAAGATGTCCACGCCCACCACGCGCCGCGTGCTGGGACGCACCAACACGGGGTCGGCGGGAACCTGCGGCAGCCGAATCGGGCGGTACTCGCGCACCTGCGTCGTGGACGGCTTTTTGCCCAAGTTGGCGATAATCGCGTCGGTGTATTCAGTGGTCTTCGCGCCCCTGTCGTAGCCGACCACATCGCCCGTGCGCACCTTACCCTCCTCCAGCGTATACAGCAGCGCGTTCTCGATCGTCGCCGCCGCCTCGAACTCATCCAAGTAGCGCAGCATCATCACCATCGACAGAATCACAGCGGTCGGGTTGATAACATTCTTGCCCGCGTATTTGGGCGCGGAGCCGTGAACCGCCTCGAAGATGGCGACCTCGTTGCCGATGTTCGCCGACGGTGCGAAGCCCAGCCCGCCCACCAACGCGGAGGTCAGGTCGCTGAGAATGTCGCCGTTCATATTCGTGGTCACGATGACCTCGAACTGTTCGGGACGCTTCACCAGCTGGTGCGCACAGTTGTCGACGATGATGTGGTTCGCCTCGATGTCGGGGTATTCGGGCGCAACCTCCTCGAAGGTGCGCTTGAGCATCCCCTCGGCGAACTTCATGATGTTCGCTTTGGTGGCGCAGTGGACTTTTTTGCGTCCTTCGGCGCGTGCCAGCTCGAAGGCGAAGCGCACGATTTTCTCGCACCCCTTGCGCGAGATGAGCTTCAGCGTCTGCGCCACGCCAGGCGTCTGCATATACTCGATGCCCGCGTACAGGTCTTCCACATTCTCGCGCACGACCACCAAGTCGACGCCGCGCCCGCTGTAGGGGGTGGGCACATTCGGGAACTCGCGCACGGGGCGCACATTGGCGTAGGTTTCGAAGAGTTTGCGCAGCGTTACATTCGCGCTTTTTTCGCCGTAGCCGACGGGCGTCTCCAGCGGACCCTTCAGCACGACGCGCGTCTTGCGAATCGACTCGATGGTCTCCTGCGGTACGCCCGATTCGATGCCCTTTTTGAAGACGCTTGCGCCCGCCTCGCGCACTTCCCATTCAATCGGCGCGTTGACGGCTTGCAGCAGTTTCAAAGCGGATTCCACGCACTCAGGTCCAATCCCGTCGCCTGGGATGACCGTAATCAGCTTCTTGCCAGCCTCGGTGATATACGCCATCGTCTCTCCTCCAATCGGCGAGAGTATACCCGCAACGAGACCGCCCAGCAGGTATAATTCGCCTGCTATGGCGACGCAACTCGCAACCGCCCAACCCAAACGCAAACCACGCGCCAAACGGCAGGACACACCCCAACCCTGCCCAGAACCCATCGCCGCGTCCCTTGAGCAACTCCAACAACTCAAACTCCCCTCTGGAGACGGAGACAAAATGGAATCCGATTGGCATGTCGTGAGCATCACACTCCTCGACGAACTCGTCCGCAACCACCTCGGCGAACCCACCCACTACTTCTGCGGCGGCAATATGTTCATCTACTACAGCGTCGAACAAGCCAAAGAGATTGAACAGTATGTGGAAGCCGAACCCCCCAAACGCAAGCCGCGCTTCAAGGGTTCCGACTTTTTCCTTGTGCGTGATGTAGACGGAACCAAGCCGCGCGAGAGTTGGGTGGTATGGAACGAGGACGGGCGGTATCCCGACTTAGTGGTGGAGTTTGTTTCGCCGTCCACGCGCGGGAAGGATGTGGACGCGAATGCGCAGTTTTACGCGCAGGTGTTTCGTGTGCCTGAGTATTTTTGGTTTGACCGTCGCAGTGGGGAGTTGGTGGGGTATCGGCTGGTGGGTCGGGATTATGTGCGGATAGAGCCTGACGCGCATGGGTGGTTGTGGAGTGCGGTGTTAGGCGCGTATTTGGGGGTGTGGCGTGGGTCGTATCGTGGTCGTGTGTGGTCGTGGTTGCGGTTGTGGGACAGTGAGGGGCAGTTGGTGTTGACGCGGGAGGAGCGCGAGGCGCGGGAGCGTGCGCGTGCCGAGCAGGAGCGTGTGGCGCGGGAGCAGGCGGAGGCGCAGGCGCAGCAGGAGCGCGAACGCGCCGAGAGAGAACGCGAACGCGCCGAGCAGGAGCGTGTGGCGCGGGAGCAGGCGGAGGCGCAGGCGCAGCAGGAGCGCGAACGCGCCGCGCAACTACAAGCCGAGTTAGAACGCCTGCGCGAAATGCTGCGTCAGCAGGGGATTGAGAGCGACTAACCGAGGATGATACGACTCCTGTCCAAGCTGATTGCCCTGCTGAAAATCTACATCGCCGATAGCCTCGCCTATCGTGCGAGCGCGTTCATCTGGATGCTGACCGATGTGGTGCATTGCCTGGTGATGCCGCTGGTGTGGCTGTCGGCGTATGGCGGGCGCGAAACTATTGCAGGCTACAACCCCGGCGAGATGGTGACCTACTATGTGATGATCGCCTTCACGACGAACTTCATCGTCAGCCACCTGATGTGGGATCTCTCGATGGAGATTAAGGAGGGCGTGCTGTCGCAGTGGCTGCTGCGTCCCGTGCCTGTGGTGTGGATGCTGTTTGCGCGGAATATCTCGTGGCGGGCGATGCGGATGGTGCTGTTCGTGCCTGTGGCGTTGCTCGCGCTGTGGTACTACAGCCGCTTCACGACGCTTAGCCCGCTGACGCTGGGGTGGGCGTTCTGGCTGAGCGTGCTGCTGGGGCATCTGGTCTCGTTTTGGGTGGCGTATGCGCTGGCGTGCTTGGCGTTCTGGTTACAGGAGACTCAGAGCGTGTTCTCGCTGTATTACGCGCCGATGTTGCTGCTAAGCGGCTGGGTCGCGCCGATTGCGCTGATGCCAGGCTGGCTGCAGGCGTTGGCGGTGGTGTTCCCGTTTCGCTACACGACCGCCGTGCCTGTGGAGATTGCGATTGGCAAGCTGCAGGGCGAGGCGATGTGGCTGGAGATAGGGTTGCAGGCGGTGTGGGTGCTGGTGGGAGCGGGGCTGGCGCAGATCCTGTGGCGCAAGGGGCTACGCCAATACACGGGGGTAGGGATGTGAGGCGGCTGGGGTTTTATTGGCGGCTCTACAAGGCGTTCATACGCGCCAGCTTCGTGCGCGAGATGGAGTTCCGCGCCAACTTCTGGGCGAAGATGCTCTACAACGCGCTCTGGCTCGGCTTTTTCCTCGCCACGCTGAAAATCATCTTCCGACACACCGACTCGATTGCAGGTTGGAGTGAGGCGGAAGCGTTGATGCTCGCCGCAACACTCTACTTTATCGACGCACTCATCTCGACGCTGTTCTACTTCGGGCTGTCGGAGCTGCCGACGCTCGTGCGGCAGGGCACGCTGGATTTTGTGCTGTTCAAGCCCGTCGATTCGCAGTTTTGGCTCTCGCTGCGGCGCATCAACTTGGATCAGCTCGGCTCGCTGGCGGTGGCGGTGCTGCTGGGCGTCTACGCGCTTTTTCAGTTGGACTACACGCCGTCGCTCATGAATGTCGCGCTCTATTTCGGCATGGTGCTGACAGGTGTGCTGATTTTCTATTCGTTCCACTTTATGATGATGACGCTGAGCATCTGGCTGGTGCGGGTGGAGAACCTGTGGGTGCTGTCGGAGGTATTCGCGCAGATTGGTCGCTTCCCGACGGATGTGTTTGACCGCGTGCTGCGCCGTGTGTTCACCTATGTATTGCCTGTGGCGTTTCTGGCGACGATTCCGACGCAGGCGTTGTTGGGCAAGGCGTCGGCGGGCTTTCTGTGGTTCGCGGTTGCGTGGGCGGTGGGCTTTTTCGTCATGGGGCGCGTGTTCTGGAAGTTCGCGTTGCGCAGCTACACCAGCGCGAGTTCGTGAAGCTACGAACGCTGTTCGCGACTGTAGGGCTTCACGATTTTCAAATGGGGAATCATTCTGTAGTGCTTCTCGTTGAAACTGCAAAGAGTCGCTTCGTGCGTTGTCACAGTTGCTGCTATCAGGGCATCCAGAATGCCAATCCCGTGGCTCAGGTGGAAGGTTCGGAAGTACTCTACGGCGCGCATGCAAGCAGCCTCACTGATGTATAGAATGGGCATTCGTGTCAGCAGCAATTCTACAGACTGCTGCTCGCGCGAATTCCGACAGCCGCGTAGCAGCTCCAACACTGTAATCACAGTAATTGCAGGCGACTCGGGCATTTGCGCGAGCCACTCCAGTGCAGGTTGGAACCCGCGCTGTACATCTACCATGATGTCAGTGTCCAGAACCAGCATCGTTCTCCCGATTTTCTGCTTGAGCGCGTATCAGCCGCACATACTCGGGGCTATCAGGTATGTCTGTACGGTCTGCCCACTGCCCCACGAAACCGATTTCAATAAGGAAACTCAGCAACTCTGCTCCTGTATCGGCTCGCTGTGTTTCGTCCTCTGGTAGCACGATTAGGCGTACTCGCCGTCCACAGAGTTCGGGATGACGCGCTACAATCTCTTCCCAAGTGCCTTCTATCACTTGCGGGGTCATCATGGCGATTATTGTACCTGCTCGAAAATTCTTGCCACATTCGCCTCCGTGAGTGCCGAGAGCGTCTCCAGCGGGACTTCCCAGAGTGCGGCAACCTGCTGGGCAATCAGGGGCAGGTAGGCAGGTTCGTTGCGCTTGCCACGATAGGGGTGCGGGGCGAGGTAGGGCGCGTCGGTCTCCAGTAGTAGGCGGTCGCGCGGCATCGCCCGCACAATCGCGCGTAGCGGCTCCGCGCTCTTGAAGGTAATCACGCCGCCAATCCCCAAGTAGTAGCCCAGTTCCAGACCGCGCTGGGCGTGCGCCTCCGTGCCCGAAAAGCAGTGCAGCACCCCGCGCACAGTGGGGTACTCCGCCAGCACGTGGAGCAGTTCGTCGTAGGCGTCGCGGCAGTGCAGGATGACGGGCAGCCCCAGCGATTGCGCCAACTGCATCTGCGCGTGGAAGGCTTCGTGTTGTGCCGCACGGGGTGAGAGGTCGCGATAGAAGTCCAGCCCAATCTCGCCGACGGCGACCACCCGCGGCTGCTGCGCTAGCTCGCGCAAGGTCGCCAGCGCGTCGGCGTCGCACTGCGCGGCGTCGTGCGGGTGAATACCGACGGCGGCGTAGAGCGCGTCCGACTGCGCGGCTAACTCGACGGCGCGGCGACTGCTTGCCACATCGTAGCCAATCAGGATCAGCCGCTCCACGCCCGACTGCTGCGCACGAAACAGCGCAGCTTGCCACTCGGCGTACAAATCGGGGTGGTTCAGGTGGCAATGGGTATCTGTCCAGCGCATAGCGGTTTCCTGGCGGAGAGGGTGGGATTCGAACCCACGATCCCCCTTTTGGGAGGATTCCCGTTTTCGAGACGGGCCCGTTCAACCACTCCGGCACCTCTCCGAAAGTTTGGCGCCCTCGGAGGGATTCGAACCCCCGACGCCCTCCTTAGGACGGAGGCGCTCTATCCACTGAGCTACGAGGGCGGGTATGGCGCGTCCGGAGGGACTCGAACCCCCGACCTCAAGGTCCGCAACCTTGCGCTCTATCCTCTGAGCTACGGACGCGCGAGCACTGTGATTATACCCTATCGAGGCGCGAATTGCAAGGGGGTGAGAAGCAGGAGTCGCATTACAGGCGTCTAACTAACAAAGCGCTGTAGGGGGGTTGCGATGCGGCGTGTAATTGCCTGCTTGGGATTGTTAGCGATAGTGCTGGGCTGGGGCGTGGACGACCCGCTGCAGCAGCGCGTCTCCTACGATAAGCCCGCTCAGACGCTCAAAGCGCTCCTGCGCGACCTGTCGGCGCAGACGAACCTGAACCTCTACGCCGCGCCGCCGCTGGATGCGGAAATCGTGCTGGTCGCCGTGCAGGAGATGCCCCTCAAGGAGCTGATGGCGCATCTCGCCTATGTGGTGGACGGCGAGTGGATTGCCGAGGGTGAGGGTCAGCATCGCTTGGCGCGCACGCCAAAGGTGATTGCCAAGCGCAGGCAGGAAGACCGCGAGCAGACGCTTGCCGCGTTGCGTGAGATGCTGGCAAGTGAAGAGTTTCGCCGCTACTTGGAACCGCTCACGCGCGAGGAGGTCGTTGAGCGTGTAGAGCGCATCCGCAAGCAGTTGCGCGAGATTGCAACAGAAGAGCGCGAGTACGAGAGCCTCTGGATATTCCACCACAACCTGCGCGCCAAGGAGTGGGAACCGCTTGACTCGCAGCGTCGGCTGCTGTGTCGGATTCTGCAGCAGATGGACTTGAACGCGCTGGCGGAGATCCCGCTGTGGGAACGGCGCGTGTTCAGCAACATGTCGGGGCGATACCTACTGCCGCTTCGGGTGAACCTTGCGCCCCTACTGCAGCGGTGGCAGACAGAGCGCGAAGCGTTCGATAGCGTGCTGACCAGCCTACGCCACCAGTTCACCGAGAGTGATAAGCAGGCGATGGACTATTTCTGGTGGGATGTCGAGATACCCGACGCGCAGTCCCCGCCTGAACGGCGCATGCCGACGAAGGTGTACTTGGAGGCGCAGCGGGTCGACAGTGAGGCGGGATTTTTGTTTACCCTGTATTTGGTAGATGAAGCGGGGCGTGTCCTTGCCAGCACCCAGTACCCGCTTAGGGTTGTGTGGGAAGGTGAGGAGCGGTGGCTTGAGCAGCAGATTCGAGAAGACCCGACGCTGGCGAAACTCGTGGAGTGGCGCGAAGAGACGCGCCAGTGGCTACAGGCATGGACAGTCTTAGACTCCAGAGGCGAGGTGAAGCCGTTCCCAGAGTTGCTGGACCCTGCGAAGCACGAGCCGTTGCGGTTCGTCGCTACCGATGCGCTCCGCAGCTACGCGCGCCATCGGAGCCTCTCGCTGGTTGCCCTCCTGGACGACAGACTGCTGCTGTGGCGGGCAGACCCGTCGGGTAAGCCCCAGCCCCTTGCGAGAGTGATGACAAGCCGCAACTGGTTGCACATGAGTGTTGTAGAGGGGGTGCTGCGTGTCAAGCCGCGCGCGAGTAGCTTGTATTGGGGCAGGCGCGAGAGCCGTGAGGCGATGAGCCGCTGGATCCAGCGCATCGTTGAACGCGGCTACATAACCCTCGAAGATGCGTTCGATGTCGCCAACCATCGCCTGTTGGCAGAGCGCTACATGCTCGCGCTCGTGCCAGGTCATATCAGTTTCATGCCCGACGCCTTCCGCCCAGTTCTGCCTCTCTTGAAACGCTGGGCGCGCGAGGCGGAAGCCCATCCTGAAGGCGAGTTCCAACTGCCGTTAGGCGAGCTTGCACCAACCCAACTGCCGCAACTGGAGCGCATCGTCTACAACCACCCGCACGCGGGAGTGGTTCCCAAGGGGCAAGCGTTCGTCAGAGCAAGTCGGCTCACGGGGTTGCCCGTGCCCTTGCCGCACGCGCATCTGCCCGACGGTCTCCCGCGCGACGCGCTCCTGCACTGCACCATCGAGAAAACCCCTGGCGTGCTGACGGAGCGGTCTGGGGTGGGCGTATGGGGCAGGTTCTCCCGGACGCGATGGCTGCAACGAGTCTTCCAAAACGAAGGCGAAAGCGAGCCGATTCTTGTAGAGGAGCGCGAGCGCATCCAGAACTCCCTGCTACTGCCTGCGCAACGCGAGCAGATCGGGCTATCGGTGCGCTTCTCGCCAACACACGAGTTGATGCTGCTCTCGCGGGTCGGGTTCGAGGCATGGGGCTACCGCCCGACTCAGGGTCTCAAGCCCATCCGCTGGGAGCAGTTGCCGCCCGAATGGCTCAAGCCTCCTGACCCGCAGAAGGCGAGCGAAGACCCGTAAGCAGGGCGTCAGTGTGCGCTGCGTTCGCGCTCGTCCAGCTCGGCGCGGCGCACATTCAAATATAGCCCCACGCCGCGATTGGCAATCATCCCGCCCGCAATTACCATAATCAGCAGCAGGAGGATGGCGCGGACGCTTGCCCACACGCCTGTGGCGATGCTGGGCAGGTCGGGCTGGTTGGTGTGCGGGTTGGTCATCAGTTCGCGCGGGGGCGTGGTAAACTGCTGGTACGCCAAGGCGAAGCACGCGAGCATCAGCCCGACGCCGAGCAGGGTAATCAGCAGGGCGACGGTGCGCCCCAGCCAGTCGCGGTGCGCTTTCATGGCGACAGTCGTTGCAAGCCGCGCTGGGCGATTTGGCGCAGGGCGGGGTCGTCGGCGCGGGCGGCTTGCTCCAGCAGCGGGATGGCAGCCGCGCTACCGCGCTCGATAAGGGCGATGAGCGCGTAGCGGCGCAGGGTGGGGTCGGTCGCTGCCTGCAGCAGGGCAGGCTCGGCGGCGTCGATCTGGCTCAGCGCGGACGCCGCAAGGTACGCGACGGTCGTGTCGGGGCTGCGCATCGCCTGTAGCAGCGGCTGGATAGCGGGCTTGCCGATGCGGGCGAGGCTGCGCGCGGCGTTCTGGGCGACCCCGCCGTCGGGATGGTTCAGCGCGCGGGTAAGCACGGGTACAGCTTCGGGGCGGTTTACCTGTCCCAGCGCGTCGGCGGCGGCGCGCGCGACTTCGGGCGCAGGGTCGTTCAGCAGCCCAGCCAACAGCGCGACGCTCTGCGGGTCAGGAATCCCGCTGAGGGCGACCGTCGCGCGCCTGCGCACGGCAGGGTTCTCGGAGCGCGCCGCCTGCGCAAGGTAGGGCAACGCCTTTGCGCCCGCGCGTTGCAGTCCCAGCGCGGCGGAGTCGGCGACCGTCAGGTTCAGCTCGCCGAGCGCGTCTTGCAGGGCGCGCAGCGCGCTGGGCGTGCCAATCGCACCCAGCCCCAGCGCGACCTGCGCCCGCGCGTCGGGGTCGTCCTGTTCGGAGCGCAGCGCCTGAATCAGCACGCTTTCCGTGCGCGGGTCAGCGATACTGCCCAGCGCGGAGAGCGCGACGCGCCGTTTTTCGGGGGGCAGGCGCAAAAACGGCAGGATGGCGTCCGTCGCGCGGCGGTCGCCGATGCGCCCCAGCGCGGCGACAACATCCAAGCGCAGCCCCTCGTCCTCTTTGGTGCGCAGCAGTTCCAGCAGTCCAGGCACGCTCTTTGCGCCGAAGTACGCCAGCACCTCGGTCGCCGCGCCGCGCCCGCCTGAGTCCTCGAAGGCTTTCAGCGCGTGCGGGATGGACGCCTCGCCGAGCGCGATCATCACTTGCACCGTGCCGTTGCGCACCTTCGCGTCGCCGTTTTTGAGACCGTCGGCAACCGAGGCGAGGTTCGCCGCACCCAGCTTCTTGAGCGACTCCAAAAATCGGTCGCGCACGCGCGGGTCGGGGTCGCGCAGCATCGCGAGCGCAATCTTCACGCCGTCGGCATTGTTCATCGCCTCCACGCCGTCTGCCACACGCAGGCGTGCAGGCGTCTTGCGCGACTGGAGCAGGTCGAAAAAGTCGTCCCGTTGCGCCAGTGCGCCCAGCGCGGCGACCTGTTGTGCGCGACTCTCGCCTGTCGCCTGCTCGATGAGGCGGTTTGTGGCGATGTTGTTCCAAATCGCGCTGCCGATTATGCCGCCAACCGCCAACACAAACAGCAATCGGATAACCCAGCGACTCATCAGAGCGGTTAATTCGGGCTTGGAGCGTCATCTCCTGCAGGGCGGTATTGGGTACAGTTAACCCGCTGCGCAAGTGGCGCGGCAATTCATCCAACAAGGGAGGAACGATTCGATGAGGAACACAGACGCAGGCGTGCGCGTCGGGTGGGCAGTCATACCCGCACGCGCGGCGAGCATCGCGCTATTATGGCTGCTGACGGGGCTATTTGCCTTTGCGGCGGAGGCGGTGGAGTTGCCCCCATTCGGGTCGCAGGAGTACCTGATTCTGGGCATCGTGCTGCTGCTGGCGTTCGCGGCGTTGGGGTTCGGGTTCTACCTCCTGCGCTGGACACTGGCGCAAGACCCTGGCACGCCCAAGATGCAAGAGGTCGCCCGCGCCATTCAAGACGGCGCAAACGCCTACCTCAAACGCCAGATTAGCACGATGATTTGGTTCGTGTTGGCGATTACGGCAATTCTGTTTCTGCTGTATCGCCCTGTGTACGAGCGGGTCTACCCAGGCGAGGGGCTGCTGCTGGGCGCAGGTATTGCGGTTGCCTTCTTTCTGGGCGTGTTCGCCTCGTATGGCGCAGGCTATGTCGGGATGTATATGGCGGTGCGGGGCAACCTGCGCACGGCGGCAGCCGCGCTGACCAGTTTCAAACGCGCGCTGGAGATTGCCTTCCGCGCGGGCGCAGTCAGCGGGATGTTCACGGTCGGACTGGGACTGCTGGGCGCGACGGTGATTTTCCTGCTGTTCCGCGAGAAGGCGATGTTCGTGCTGGTGGGCTTCGGGTTCGGCGGGTCGCTGGCGGCGCTGTTTATGCGCGTCGGCGGCGGAATCTACACCAAAGGCGCGGATGTCGGCGCGGACTTGGTCGGCAAGGTGGAGGCTGGCATCCCCGAAGACGACCCGCGCAACCCCGCCACGATTGCCGATAATGTCGGCGACAATGTGGGCGACTGCGCGGGCATGGCGGCGGATGTGTTCGAGTCCTACGAAGTCACGCTGGTCGCAGCGATTATTCTGGGCGTGGCGGCGAGCCTCGTGCTGACGCCTGAGAGCGCGATGAAACTCGTGATGTTCGCGCTGCTGGTGCGCGGTGTGGGCGTGATTGCCTCCATCATCGGCGTGCTGGCGGTCAAAGGCGAAGACCGCGCCGATCTGAACCCGATGAAGCCCATCAATCGCGGCTTCTGGGTCTCGGCGATTCTGGCGGCGTTGGGCAATCTGGGCGTCGCCTATTTCTTTATGCAGGACATCCAACTCAAGTCAGGTGCGACGGTGGACTGGTGGCGCTTCTGGCTGGCGACGGCGTTCGGTGTGGTGGTCGCTGTGATGATTGAACGTATCTCCGAGTATTTCGCCACCACCGAGAAGAAGCCCGTCAAGGAGATTTCGGCGGCGGCGTCCACAGGACCCGCGACGCTGATCATTCAGGGCTTCGCCTACGGGCTGGAATCGAGCGTGTGGTCGGTGTTTGCGATTGCGTCCGCGCTGCTGGCGCCGCTGTTCATCTTCCCGCCGGGGCTGTACGACGGACCCATGCTGTCGTTCTACGGGATTGCGCTGACGGGGCTGGGGCTGCTGGCGACCACAGGCTACATCTTGGCGATGGACACCTTCGGTCCCATATCGGACAACGCGAACGGCATCTTTGAGATGTCGGGCGCACTGAAAGAGCGCGACAACCAGCCCGCGGCAGGCGGCTTGACTGGCGACAAGATTGTGCATCGGCTGGATGCGGTGGGCAACACGACCAAGGCGCTGACCAAAGGCTTCGCGATTGCGACGGCGGTCGTGGCGGCGGTCGCGCTGTTCCACTCGTTTGTGGAGGACTCGCGCCTCGTGGAGTTGATTAACATCGCCAGTCAGAACGGCGTCGCGCTGAAGGACGCTTTCGGCGGGCTGCCTGTGGATGTGCCTGTGGTGTTTATCGGGCTGCTGATTGGCGGCGCGGCTCCGTTTCTGTTCAGCGCGTTCTCGATTATGGCGGTCGGGCGTTCCGCGTTCGAGATGATTCACGAGGTGCGTCGCCAGTTCCGCGAGAAGCCGGGCATCATGCAGGGCACGGAGACGCCCGACTACGGGCGCTGCGTGGAAATTGTCACGGCGGCGGCGCAGAAGGAGCTGCTGGGACCGGGCATCCTCGCGATTGCGCTGCCTGTGGGCGTCGGGTTCGGGCTGAGCATCGGCGCAGCGCCCGTGACGATTGGCAGTAGTCAGTATGTGTTCACGGGCGCGCAGGCGCTGGGCGGCTACCTCGCGGGCGCGATTCTGTCGGGGCAGTTGCTGGCGGTGCTGCTGGCGAACTCCGGCGGCGCGTGGGACAACGCCAAAAAGCGCATCGAGGACGGCTTCCTCGGCGGCAAGGGCACCGACGCGCACAAGGCAGGCGTAATCGGCGATACCGTCGGCGACCCGTTCAAGGACACCGCAGGACCCGCGCTGAACCCGCTGATCAAGGTGATGAATCTCGTCGCCATCCTGATTGCGCCGATAGTGATACAGCCGTTGCCCGACGCCGTGCGGATTGGCGTCACGGCAGTGGCGGTCGGCGCGCTGCTGTTCTCGGTCTACTGGAGCAAGCGCGGCTCGGTCGCAGAGACCATCGAGCACGAGTTGGGCTACCACACGACCGAAGCCGTAGACGAGTACGCGCCTGTCGGCGGCAAAGGTGGGCAATAAGGGCATGGCGCGGCGGTTGCTGACCCGTCGCGCCTCTCCCTCGAACATCGGCGACGATTTTTCCGATGGGCTTATCGAGTTCCGTCGCATCGTGATGAGCGAATGACAGCGTTTTTTCGCCTGCTACTTGACAAGTGCGTATAAAAATGGGTATACTCTGCGCCGTTATGGAGGTACGCACAATGGATCGACGCAGCGTGTATATCGAGGGTATCCTTAAGGCGTTTAAGGCAGGTGAGATTGATATGGCAGAAGCAGTCAAGGCAATTCGGAGACGCAAGCCGAACTCGGCTAAGATCGAGGGCGCTCAGGAGTTTGCGAAGCTGATACAAGAGGGCAAGTACGAAGAGGCGTTTGCGAAGTATCGCTTCGGTCTCAAGAATGTACGCCAACCTCGCAGCACGCGCAACGGCAAGTCCGACTGAGCGACCGAAGTAAGACCCCTCCCGCGCGGAGGGGTCTTCCGATTTTGGGGTATCCTTCTGCTATGCATCGGTTCGCCTTTGTGATCCATCCTGTGGATGTCAAGCGCGACGCCGCGCGCAAGTACCCCATCGCGAAGTACCTTCCTGAACGCTGGGTGGAGCGGCTCCTGTTGCGCAAGGAGCCGATGGTGGTCTCGCGCATTACGGGCGTGCGCTCGCTGACGGGCGCGGAGACGGAGGGGTGGTTCATCGGCTGTCCACTCTCGCCGCGCATGATGCTGAGCCTGCCGCTGGAGGTGGTGTACGACAAAATCGTGCGCTGCGGGCAAATCGCGCAGGAGCTGGGCGCGGAGATTATCGGGCTGGGCGCGTTCACCTCGGTGGTCGGCGACGGCGGAATCACAATCGCCAGCCGCCTGAATATCGCTGTCACGACGGGCAACAGCTACACGGTCGCCACGGCGATAGAGGCAGCGGCGCTGGGCGCAGAGAAGATGGGCATCTCAATGGACGATGCGACAGTCGCGGTGGTCGGCGCGACAGGCTCCATCGGGCGCACCTGCGCCGAGGCGCTCGCCCCGCAGGCGAAGGCGATGCTGCTGCTGGGACGCAACACGGCGCGGCTGGAGACGGTCGCCGAATCGCTGCGCCCGCTCGCGCGCGGCGCAGTGCGCGTCTCGGACGACCTCCCACGCGACTTGCCCCTCGCGGATGTCATTATCACCGTCACCAGCGCGGTGGACGCCATCATCTACCCCAAAGACCTCAAGTCGGGCGCAGTGGTGGTCGATGTGGCGCGCCCGCGTGATGTGTCGGTGCGCGTCGCCCGCGAACGCGACGATGTGCTGGTCATCGAAGGCGGGCTGGTGGAAGTGCCTGGTGCAGTGGACTTCGGCTTCGACTTCGGCTTCCCGCCGCGCATGGCGTATGCCTGCATGTCGGAGACGATGATGCTCGCGCTGGAGGGGCGCATCGAGAACTTCACGCTGGGCAAGGAGGTCAGCCTGCAGCAGGTGCAAATCACCCAAGCGTTAGCGCGCAAGCACGGCTTCCGATTGGCGGGCTTCCGCAGTTTCGAGCGTGCGCTGACCGACGAGGAAATCGCGGCGATTCGGGCGCGGGCGCGTCGTCCCGCGCCTGCGGACACTGCGCCTCCTATCCCTGCCAGTTAACCGTCGGGTTCCACCAGCCGCGAATCTGCTGTATGAACGCCTGCGCCGATTCGTCGTTGAGCGTGGCAGGGTCTACTGCCGCCGCTTGCGGGGGCAACTCGCCCGAAAAAATCAGCGCGTCGCCGCCTGCGGGGTTCGGCGCAATCACCCCGACGCTAATCGCCGCGCTGTTCGGGTAGAGTTCGTAGAACGCCCGTGCGAGCGCAATTGCCTCTTGCAGCACCCGCACGCGGTTCAGCACGCCCGACTGGATGCGCACGCGCGCCTGCCAGCGGTTGGCGGCGGGGTCAAACGCGCACCACACGGGCGCGCCGTTCAGACGCTGGCTGAGTTTGGCTGCCAAGTCCGTCTCCGCGCCGCTCATGCCCGCAAAGCCCGCGGATGGGGCAGGGGCTGGCGCAGGCGCGGGCGCAGACGGCTCGGCGATGGACGCAGGCGGCGGAATGCGCGGCGCGTCGCTCGGCGCAGGCGGCGCGATGGCGTCCTGCGCGGGCTTGACAGGCTCTGCAGCTGCCTGACGCATCGCGTGCATCCGCGCCCCCGCCACAAACGATGCGCCAACCAGAATCAACACCAGTGCCCCGAACAGCGCATACGCCAAAACCTTCGGCTTGGCGGGCTTTGCCTCAGGCTCAGGCACAGGCGGCGGAGGCGCGACCTGCGCCGCGCGCATCGCCCGCAAATTGTGCAACTTCGCATTGTAATGCACATTCGTCGGCGCTAACTCCACCAGCAACTCGTACCACTGGATTGCGTCCTCCAGTTTGCCCTGATCGGCGTAGATGTCGCCCAGCAGGGCATGAACGGTCTCGTTGCTGGGGAAGCGCCCCATAATGCGGCGGCAGATCTCTATCGCTTCCTCGTACTGCCCTTGCATCCGCAAGAGGTTCGCCCGCGCCAGTTCGGGGTACACCTCGCGGTCGGAGCCTTCCGCGTACAGCGGGTCGGTGGTGTCTTCGCGGATGCGCGAGCCGCACTCCATACAAAACGCGCTGGTATCCGGTATCTCTGCAAAGCACTTCGGGCAAACCATCGTCCCTAACTTCGCCTCCCTAAGCATGCTGCAATTGTCGGCACGAGGGCGAGAAATTGTTCCCCACAGGGCAATAGGATACCCGTTTTCAGGTATAATCAAAGGCATGGCGCGACTTCTGTGGAGTGTTCTCTGGGGGCTTGTATGCATCGCGGCGTGGGCGCAGCAGACGGCGCGACCTGTGTATTACATCCAGTTCAAGGAGATTGTGCATCGCGCGTCGGCGGACTATCTGATGCGAGCGCACGCGGACGCCGTGAAAGCGAATGCGGGCGCGTTCGTGGTGCTGCTGGACACGCCAGGCGGCGAGTTGCAGGCGACGCGCGACATCACGACGACCCTGCTGAACAGCCCCATCCCCGTGATTGTGTTTGTGTATCCGTCAGGGTCGCGGGCGGGGTCGGCGGGCGTGTTCATCACGGTCGCCGCGAATGTCGCAGCGATGGCGCCTGGCACCAACATCGGCGCAGCGACCCCCGTCTCAGGCGATGGGGGCGACATCCCCCAAGACATGCGACGCAAGGTGATGAACGACACCATCGCCTACGCCAAGACCATCGCCGAGCAGCGCGGACGCAACAAAGACTGGGTGGTCAAAGCCGTCACGGAAGCCGCCTCCATCACCGAGCAGGAAGCCCTGCGCAACAAGGTCATCGATATCGTCGCCAGTAGCCCCCAAGAGTTGCTGGTCGCCATCAACGGGCGCACGGTCAAAGTCGCAGGCGGTAAGACCCTCACCCTGCGCACCAAAGACGCGCCGTTCCAAGAGATACCGAAAAACTGGCGCGAGTCGCTGCTAATGTTCCTCGCGCACCCGAATGTCTTCTACATCCTGATGCTGCTGGCGATTTACGGCATTCTGGGCGAGTTGCAGAACCCTGGCGCGACCTTCCCTGGCGTGATCGGCGCGATTGCGCTGCTGCTGGCGCTGTATGCGGCGTCGGTGCTGCCTGTGAACGCGCTGGGCGTCGCGCTGATTCTGCTGGCGTTCGTGCTGTTCGTGGCGGAGCTGTTCACGACCTCGCACGGGGTGCTGACCGCAGGCGCGCTGGTCTCGTTCACGATTGGCTCGATCATCCTGTTCCAGTCCGACTCGCCCGTGTTTCGGGTCAGTTTCTGGCTGATTGGCTCGATGACCGTCTTGACGGGCGCGGCGTTCCTGTTCGTGGCGTATTCGGGCATTCGGGCGCAGTTCCGTCGCAAGGTGAGCGGTCAGGAGCGGCTAATCGGGATGATTGGGCGCGCCCGCACGAAGCTGGAGCCTGAAGGGATGGTGTTCGTGGACGGCACGCTGTGGCGGGCAATTGCGCTTGACCCGCCGATTGAAGCGGGCGAGTATGTGCAGGTAGACCGCGTGGACGGGCTGACGCTGTATGTGCGCTGGCAGCCCAAGCCCGCGCCAACCGCCGAAGAACGGGAGTCCGCCCGCGCCTGATGCTCCGCACGCGCGTCCTGACCGCCCTTGTGGGGATACCGCTTGCGCTGGCGGTGGTGTTCGCGCCAGGCGGGGGGCTGATGGCGTTCGCGCTGACCCTGCTGGCACTGCTGGGCGCGTTGGAGTACCGCCGCGCCTACCTACACGCCGATTGGATTCCCCAGCCGCGCCCGAACCTGATTTTGCTGCTGGCGGGGGCGTGTTTGCCGCTGGTGGTGTGGCGGTTCCCGCAGGCGTCGCTGGCGAGCGTGCTGCTGCCTGCGCTGGCGGCGGCGTCGCTCTACGAGTTGGCGCGGGCGTGGGGGGGCAGACGCCTCAGCCTCGCGGCGAACCTTGGGCACGGCGTGTTCGGGATGCTGTATATCGGCTGGCTGTTCAGCTTCGGCGCGCAGTTGCGGGGGCACTACGCGCCTGCCGTGCTGTGGGGCTGGCAGGTGGAGCGGGGCGCGCTGTGGGTGCTGTGGCTGCTCGCGATGCTCTGGCTGGGCGATTCGGGCGCGTACTTTGTGGGCAGGGCGATTGGCAGGCGCAAGCTCGCGCCGACGCTCAGCCCCGCCAAGACATTGGAGGGCGCGCTCGCGAACCTTGCGCTGTGCCTACTGGTGGGCTGGCAGGGCGGCGTGGCGTTGGGGCTGCCGCTCGGCTGGGCGATTGCGGGCGGGCTGGGGGTGGGCGTGCTGGGGCAGCTGGGCGATTTGTTCGAATCCGCGCTCAAGCGCGCCGTCGGCGTCAAAGACTTCGGCGGCATCCTGCCCGGACACGGCGGCGTGCTGGATCGGTTCGACAGTTTCCTGTTCAGCGCGCCGTGGGTCTGGTGGATTGTGCAGAACGCGTCTTAGCACAAGCAGGAAAGCGTAGCGCCGTGCCGAATTAGTATGGTTGATGAGACGCCCTTCCCCTGCGACCTTCCGCGCGGTTGCAGTCGCCCTCGGCCCCGCGCTGGGCGTTGCGCCCTTGCTGATCCCTCACCCAGAGTCGCTGACCCCCGAAGCGTGGCGGCTGGTGGGGCTGACGCTGTGGATGGCGCTGTGGTGGTTCTCGGAGTGCATCCCTATCCCTGCGACCGCGCTGTTGCCGTTGGTGTGGATGCCGCTGACGGGCATTGCCGACGAGAAGCAGGTCGCTGCCCGCTACGCCGACCCGATTGTGTTCCTGTTTCTGGGCGGGTTTATCATCGCGCAGGGGATGCAACAGTCGGGGCTGCACGAGCGGCTCGCGCTGGGCATCGTGAAGGGGCTGGGGCGCACGCCCGGCGGCATGGTCGCGGGCTTTATGGCGGCGACGGCGTTCACCTCGATGTGGATCAACAACACCTCCACGACGATGATGATGTTCGCCGTCGCGCTGTCGGTGGTGGAGTGGGTGCGGCGCGCCTGCGGGCGGGAGGCGACGCACGGCTTCGCCGTCGCGCTGATGCTGGGCGTGGCGTACTCGGCGTCAATCGGCGGCGTGGGCACGCTGATTGGCACTGCGCCCAACGCGCTGCTGGCGGGCTTTCTGCGCGACAACTACAACTACGCGCTGAACATGCTGAACTGGCTGAGCGTCGGGCTGCCCTTCGTGGGGCTGATGCTGCCGTTCACTTGGTTCTGGCTGACCCAAGTGCAGTTCCGCGTCCGAGACTTGGACTTCCGCGCCCTGCGCCAGTCGCTGCTGCGCCAACTCGACTCGCGCAATGGCTGGAGCCTTGCCGAGCGATGCGTCGCGGGGGTGTTCGCCTACGCGGTGGCGGGCTGGCTGGCGCGGGAGTGGCTAAGCCGCCAGTTCGGGGTCGTGATTTCCGATGCGTTTGTGGCGATGAGCGCGGCGCTGACGCTGTTTCTGCTGCCTGCTTGCGTGAAGCCGTACAAGCCGATTCTGGACTGGCGCACGGCGGAGAGCATCCCGTGGGGCGTGCTGATTCTGTTCGGCGGCGGGCTGGCGTTGGCGGGCGCGTTCGAAAGCACGGGGCTGGCAAAGGCGATTGGTGCGAGCGTGAAGGGGCTTTCGGGGCTGCCCGTGTGGGTGATTGTGCTGGCGGTGGCGACGCTGATTATCTTCCTGACCGAGTTGACCTCCAACACGGCGACGACGGCGACCTTTCTGCCTGTGGTGGGCGCGGCGGCGGTCGGGCTGGAGATTGACCCGCGCCTGCTGACGATTCCTGTGGCGGTGAGCGCGTCGGCGGCGTTCATGCTGCCCGTCGCCACGCCCCCCAACGCGATTGTGTTCGCGTCGGGCGAGATCCGCATCGCCGAGATGGCGCGCGCGGGGCTTGCGCTGAACCTGTTCTGCATCGCGGCGGTGACGCTGATTGCGCTGACCACTGCGCGCTGGGGGCTGGGCATCCCGTAGGGGTATACTTCGCGGGCGATGGAGGCGTATGACCCCTCGCGCATCTGGCTGTACCACGAGCGGCTGAGCGCGATCCCCGAAGAGATGGGCGCGGTGCTGGAGTACGCGGCGTGTTCGCCCAACATCAAGGAGCGGCGCGACTACTCGTGCGCGCTGTTCGACGCGCAGGGCAGGCTGGTAGCGCAGGCGGCGCACATCCCTGTGCATCTGGGCGCGATGCCCGCGCTGATGGCGTACCTGCTGCCGCGCATGGCGTGGCAGGCGGGCGATATGGCGCTGACCAACGACCCCTACCACGCGGGCACGCACCTGCCTGACTGGACGCTGATTGCGCCCGTGTTTGTGGGTGGGCGGCTGGTGGGCTTTGTGGCGAGCCGCGCACACCATGCCGACACCGGCGGCGCAACGCCCGGCTCGATGCCGCTGGCGACCGAAATCTACGAGGAGGGGCTGCGCATGCCGCCTGTCAAGATCCTGCAAGCGGGCGCACTGAACGAGCCGCTGCTGGCGATGATTCTGCACAATGTGCGCACGCCCGACGAGCGGCGCGGCGACCTGATGGCGCAGATTGGCGCGAACCAAGTGGGCGTCCGACGCCTGCAGGAGTTGTTGCACGCCGAAGGCGTCGCCGTCTGGCGCGAGCGGTTCGAGATGTTGATGCGCTACAGCGAGCAACTCATGCGCGCCGCACTGCGCCAAATCCCGCCTGGCGAGTATGCATTCGTGGACTACTTGGACGATGACGGGCGGGGCAGCCGCGACTTGCCGATTCGGGTGCGCGTGGTCGCCCCTGCCGATGGGGAGGGCGCCGTGTGCTTCGACTTCACGGGCAGCGCGCCGCAGTCGGCGGGCGGGTTGAACGCGCCCGAAGCCGTCACCCGCGCGGCGTGCTACTATGTCGCCCGTTGCCTGCTGCCCGAAGACGCGCCGACCAACGACGGCTGCTGGCGACCGATTGCGGTCGTCGCGCCCGCAGGTACGATTGTGAATGCGCAGCCGCCAGCCGCCGTCGCGGGCGGGAATGTGGAGACCTCGCAGCGGATTGTGGACGTGGTGCTGGGCGCGCTGGCGCAGGCATTGCCCGACCGTATCCCCGCCGCCTCGCAGGGTACGATGAACAACATCCTGTTCGGCGGGTACGACCCCCAACGCGGGCGGGCGTTTGTGTATTATGAGACGCTGGCGGGCGGCGCAGGCGCGCACCCCGACGCCGACGGCGCAAGCGCAATCCACACCCACATGACCAACACGCGCAACACGCCGATCGAAGCGCTGGAGAGCGCGTACCCCGTGCGCGTGCTGGAGTACCGCATCGCCGAGCGCACGGGCGGAGCAGGCACGCGGCGCGGCGGCGACGGTATCGTGCGCACCTACCAGTTCCTCACCGAGACGACGCTGACGCTGCTGACCGAGCGACGGCGACGCGCCCCTTACGGACTGCACGGCGGCAAGCCCGGCAAGCGCGGGCAGAACCGCCTGCACATCGACGGCGAGGTGGACGCCGAAGTGGGCAAGGGCGTCATTCGCGTGCCCGCAGGCGCAATTCTGACCGTTCGCACGCCTGGCGGTGGGGGGTGGGGGTAAGGGTATAGCTCTTGGGTTCACTGCGTGCGGAACAGAAGCGTGTTTTTCGCCCTCACCCCCAGCCCCTCTCCCACGCTGTGGGAGAGGGGGAGCCGTGCGCGGGTGTTTTTGGAGTGCTGAAGCTTGCGCTTCAGCATCGGGCGGAAGCTTCGCTTCCGCACTCCACATAAGCTCTCACGGGGTGGGAAATGGAAGCCTCGTGGGGGTGTTTTTGGAGTGCTGAAGCTTGCGCTTCAGCGTCGGGCGGAAGCTTCGCTTCCGCACTCCATAGTCGCCCTCGCCCGCGAGGCGGGCGAGGACAACACGGCGCGCCTGTCCTAAAGATTTCGCGTCCGATGACTGTATCGTTTACTATCGCTCCTCGCTGGGGAAGAGCGTCATTTGATTTTGCTTGCCTTTCCGTCGTTTGCGGGCGCGCGTTGGGGCGTTTGGCTTCGAGGTGGGCGCAGGATCGGTCGCTGCGGGAGGCGGCGCAGGCACAAGCGCGTCGAGTTCGCCCAGCGCGACGCCGCGCGCCCAGCGGTCAACCTGCGCCATTTCGGGCAGGCTATTGCGCGGCACAGCATGCGGGCGAATCTGCAGCCCCTGCGCCAACTGACGCGCCTGCTGCATCAACCCGCGCAGCCCCGTGTCCTTGATTTTGTAGACCCCTTGCCACTGCCTGACCAGCAGCTCGCTGTCGGAAAACCACTCCACCTCGCGTGCGCTCAGCTGACGCGCCATCTCCAGCCCGCGTAGGAACGCGCGGTACTCCGCCTGATTGTTCGTCGCTGTGCCCAGCGGCTCGCGTCCCGCTGCCAGGGTGTTGCCCGACTCGTCGGTGATGATGTAGGCAAGCCCCGCGGCGCCAGGATTGCCAATCGACGAGCCGTCCGTATACAGGCGTATCCGCTGCGTAGCCACTTGTGAGAGTGTACCCTACAGGATTAGCATTGCGTCGCCGAAGCTCAGGAATCGGTACTGTTCGCGAACCGCCTCTTGGTAGGCGCGCATGACAAATTCGCGCCCCGCGAACGCGCTCACCAGCACGAGCATCGTGGTGCGCGGCATGTGGAAGTTGGTGATCATCGCCTCCACTACCTTGAACTCGTAGCCGGGGGTGATATACAGGCGCGTTTCGGCGGAGCCGTGCTGCACCTGACGGGGTGCGACGGCGGCGCTTTCGAGCGTGCGTATGCAGGTCGTGCCCACCGCCACGATGCGCCCGCGCGTAGCGTTGATGGCGGCGGCGGCTTCGGGGCTAATCGTGTACCATTCGCCGTGCATCGTGTGCGCTTCCACCTGCTCGGTCTGCAGCGGGCGGAAGGTGTCCAAGCTCACATGTAGGGTGATATACACAATCTGCACCCCTTGCGCCTTGAGGCGTTGAAGCAGCGCGGGCGTGAAGTGCAGCCCAGCGGTTGGCGCGGCGGCGGAACCGGGCGCGTGCGCGTACACCGTCTGGTAGCGCTCAGGGTCGGTCAGCTGCTTGTGGATGTAGGGTGGGAGGGGCACTTGCCCGACGCGCGGCAGCACCTGTTCGGGCGGCTCGTCGCTGTGCAGGCGCACCAGGCGCAGCCCGCCCTCCAGCCTGCCCTCGATCACCACCTCCAGTTGCTCGCCGACCCGCACGCGGCTGCCGTCGGGCAGGCGTCTGCCGGGGCGCACCAGCGCGTGCCAGCGCCCGTCCGCCAGCGGGTGCAGTAGGAACACCTCCGCCTGACCGCCCGTCGGCTTGCGCCCCAGCAGCCGCCACGCCGAGACGCGCGTGTCGTTCAGCACCAGCGTATCGCCTGCCTGCAGGTAGGCGGGCAGCTCGTAGAAGCGGCGATGCTCGATGGTTTGCGTCGCGCGGTGGAGCACCATCAGGCGGGAGTGGTCGCGCGGCTCGATAGGCTCCTGCGCAATCAGCGATTCGGGCAACTCGTAGTCAAACAGGCTCGCGTCCATCGTTATCGCCCGCGCGCCGACAGCCACGCCCAGAAAGTCAGCAGCAGGGTCAGCACGATGCTAATCAGGATACTCGTGCCCAGTGGGAAGTAGAACGCGAAGCCGTCGCGCTGGATGGCGATGTCGCCAGGCAGTCGCCAACTGCGTATGCCCAGCCGCTCCAGCCCGATCAGCAGCAGCCCCACTGCCACAAGCACTGCGCCCAGCCCCAGCAACACTTTGCCAATCGCGCCCATCCCTTTGGGAACCTCGTCGGAGCAAATGAGGGTTTTTGGTGACCCCAGGGGGATTCGAACCCCCGTCCTCCTGGCTGAGAACCAGGCGTCCTCGACCGCTAGACCATGGGGCCACCTGACGCTTATAGAATACCCGATAGCGTGCGCCTGTGTCAAGGGGCGCGCCCGTCAGTTCGCGCTTGCCGACAGCACATTCGCCATGAGCGACACGCGCAGCTGCGCCTGCTGCGGGTCGTCGGTCTCAATCAGCAGGTTTTTGCGCACTGTGCCTGTCTGCCAGCCGCCCTTGTAGCGCAGGACGAAGCGGTGCTGCTTGCCGTCCGCCGTCGATTCGTGGCGCACCTCGATGTTCGGGTCGTCCACTTCGAACCGCTTGACTTGGAAGCCCTTGTCGCTGCGGCTAAGGGTGACCACGCGCTCCACAGGCAGCGGCGTCGCCGAGTTAATCGCGCCGAAGAAGACGGTCGTCGGCGTGACGATAATGCCCTTCTCGTAGTTCAGCGCGATGTTCACTTGCGGCATCGCGCTGGAGTTGGTGCGCGCCGTCACCAGAATCGCGTTGCGTCCTGGGGGCGCGTCGGGGCTGACCGTGATGATGACCTTCGTGCGCTTGTCGTCGATTTTCTGGGTCTCGGCGCGGGCGAAGGGCACATTCACGCGCACCTCTTGCACTTCCAGCGGCTCGTCGGTGTTGGAGACAATCTCCGCCTCCTGCACGGTCGGCGCGTCGCTCTTGAGGGCGATTGGAATCTGCTCGCTGGGCTTGACCTCGATCGCGACGCGGATGGTGGTCGTCAGGCGCAGCGTCAGGTTCGGGTTGTCGGGGTCGTTGCTGGTGACCTGGATGGTCTTGATTTGCGCTCCGCGAAAGCCTGCCGTGCGCAGTTCTGCCTCGATCTTGCCCTCTTTGCCTGGCTCGATGACCTTGTCGAAGTAGGGGGTCACACAGCCGCAGCTGGGGCGCGCGGTGATCTCCAGCGGCGCGTCGCCCAGGTTTTTGACGACGAAGGTGTGCTTGACGACCGCGCCCTGCGTGGTGTCGCCGAAGTCGTACTCCATCGGCTCGATCGCGATCTTCGGCTTGGGCATATAGACGGCGACGCGGCGCGTGGCATAGTCGGTAAGCGTCGTGCGCACTTGGTTCAGCGCACGCACGCGCGCGACCTCCTCGCTGGTGGGCGCGGTCGGCAGGTCTTCCGAGTTCCACACGGGTCCCATGATGTCGGTGTCCTTCTGGCTCTCGCCCAGCCCCAAGTACGCGCCGACCGCTTGACCGACCAGGTGCGCGACGGCTTTTGCGGGTTGGGGCATCTCGGTGTAGGGGATGTAGGTCGCAATCCGTGCGCGCACGCGCCGACGGTCGCCCTGATTGGGGGGCAAGAAGAGCCGCGCGCGCCCGTGCATCAGGCGGAACTGACCCGCCGTGATTTCGGCGACATCCTCCTCGAACACAATCTGCACATCGGCGGCGCGCTCATCGTCCGTCCACTCAATGCGCGGGTTGCCCCCCAGCGCGGTGTTCCAGTTCTGAACCGCCTCCTGCGCCGCTTGGCGGAACCCCTCGCGCAGCTCAATCGGGATGGTCGCCCAACTGCCGTACACGCGAACCGTAGCGGGGATCACCAACGGCTTCACTAACTTCTCCGCTTCCGTAAACTCGCTCTTAGACAGTAAGTTAATCGCTTGCGTGAGTTGGTCATGCTCCTGCTTAGCGACATTTTCGGGCAGCGCAGGCGCTTGCGGGGCGTTCTGCGCCCATGCCGCTATGCTGGACATCATCAGCAACAACGCCGTCATCCATTTCTGCATATGAATACCCTCCAGCGTATATTATAGCCCAAATCGCCCACTCGGTATAATTCCCCCCGTCGCTGGGCGACAGTTGGTCAGTAAACTAAGGAGGCATAGATGAACGAGACCACACGCACTTTGATTTTCGTTAAGCCCGACGGCGTGCGCCGCGGGTTAGTCGGAGAGATTATTCAGCGGTTCGAACGGCGCGGGATTCGCATCGTCGGGCTGAAGATGGTGCACCCGACGCGCGAACTCGCCGAGAAGCACTACGCCGTGCATCGCGACAAGCCGTTTTTCGAGAGCGTCGTGAACTTCATCACTTCGGGACCCGTGGTCGCGATGGTGCTGGAGTGCCCGAACGCGATTGAGGTCACCCGTCAGATGATGGGCGCGACGAACCCCGCCAACGCTGCGCCGGGCACGATACGGGGCGATTTCGGGCTGGACATCGAGCAGAACATCATTCACGGTTCGTCTGACCCGGAAGCGGCGGCGTATGAGTTGAGCCTCTGGTTCACGCCCGACGAGCTGGTGGGCTGACGGGGCAGGCAGGAGACGGCGCGCGCCCGCCGAATCGTCGCCGTATGCAGCTCGCGTGGGCGACTTTCACGGTCAACAAACGCTTCGCGCTCGCGATTAGCCGCGGGGTGACCGCGCAGACGGTGAATGTGTGGGCGCGTGTGGAGGCGGACGGCATCGAGGGCTGGGGCGAGGCGTCGCCGTTTGGCGTCGGCGACTTGCGGCAAAGCACCGAGCAGATCATCGAACACCTTGCCCAGGCGCGCCCCCTGCTGGAGCCGTTGCACCCGCTGGAGCGCGAGCGCGTCGAGCAGTCGCTGCGCGCGGCGGGGATTGGCTCGGCGGCGCGCGCGGCGATTGACCTCGCGCTTTGGGACTGGCTCGGCAAGCGCACAGGGCTGGCGGTGTGGCAACTGTTGGGGCTTTCGCGTGAGGCGATTGCGCCCACCTCCGTGACGATTGGCATCAACCCGCCCGAAGTTGCGCAAGAGCAGACGCGCGACTGGATCGAGCGCACGCACGCCCGCGCACTCAAAGTCAAGCTGGGCAACCCCGCTGGGATTGAGGCTGACCAAGCCATGTTCGAGGCGATACGGCAGGTCGCGCCTGAAGGGATTGCTCTGCGCGTGGACGCCAACGGCGGCTGGAGCTTGCCCGACGCCATCACGATGTGCCGCTGGCTGGCGGAGCGCGGCGTGGAGTATGTGGAGCAGCCCCTGCCGCGCGGCGCGGAGGACGACCTGCCCGCGCTGCATCGCGAATCGCCCCTGCCGATTTTCGCCGACGAGAGCTGCTTCGACTCGCGCGATGTCGCCCGCCTCGCCGACCGCATTCATGGGGTGAACATCAAGCTCATGAAGTGCGGTGGGCTAAGCGAGGCGATACGGATGGTGCATACTGCCCGCGCGCTGGGGCTGCAGGTGATGTACGGCTGTTATTCCGACAGCAGCCTCGCGATTAGCGCCGCCAGCCAAATCGCCCCGCTGGCAGACCACTTGGACTTGGACAGCCACCTGAACCTGTTGGACGACCCGTTCGTCGGGGCGGAGTTGCAAGAGGGGAGGGTTGTGCCGGCTGCTGCGCCCGGGCTGGGCGTGCGCTTGCGGGAGATGTTTGTATAACGCGCCCCACCCCCGTTTTCGAGGGCAGGGCGCGGAGGATGGTGATAAGGTTCGCGTTAGCGGGAACGGGTCTCCTCGAAGACCACGATGTCGCCGCGGCGCACGACGCCCTGATAGGTGTAGGTCGGCTCCTCGCTGTCGGGGTTCGTGAAGAAGGCGACGGCAATCGTGTCGGGGTCACCGTTGGCATCGCGCGGAGTGCGCAGGTCGCCCACGCGCACGATTGCCACGCCGCGCGCGCGCTCAACGCCTGTGCGCGTGCGCACTACGGCAACTGCGGGTCCGCTGAATACGGCGCGCTTGTTCTCGATGTCCACCGCCAGCCGCTGCGCATTCGCCATCTGGATGGACACGAGACGGTTCGCCTCGCGCACTTCAATCGCGAAGCCGCCGCCCAGACGGGTCTGCCCGTTATACTCCGCCTGCTTGACCGAGAAGTTGAACTGCGCGTTCGGGCGCTCCGCATCGGGCGCGCCTGCCAGTCCCTGCCCAACTGCGCCGCGGATGGTTACCGACTGCGCATACGCCAACGCCATCACCGCGCCGATCGCGGTCAACCACATCAGTTTACGCTTCATCGTTACTCCTCCTTCAAAAGTAGTCAGAGAGTGGTTCTCTGCCGCCGAATTGGACGGAAGGCGCGCGGGATTGTTCACTGCGGGTATCCTAAACGCGATGGAAGAGTTGCTCTGGATACCGAGTCGTGGCAAGCGGATGGCGGCGGTGTTGCACCTGCCCGAAGGGCGCGGGCGCGCGCCTGCGGTGCTGATGTGTCATGGCTTCACGGGGCACAAGGCGGAGGCGCATCGGCTGTTTGTGCATACGGCGCGGCGACTCGTGCAGGAGGGGCTGATTGTGCTGCGCTTCGATTTTCTGGGTTCAGGCGACAGCGAGGGGCTGTTCGAGGAGATGACCATTCGCGGCGAGGTGGAGGACGCGCTGAACGCGCTGGCGTTTTTGCGCGGGCATGGGCGCGTGGACGCCGCTCGCGTGGCGATGCTCGGCTTCTCGCTGGGCGGGTGCGTCGTCGCGCTGAGCCTGCCCCGCGCGGGCGCGGTCAAAACGCTCGTGCTGTGGGCGCCCGTGTCGAACCCGATGCGCTGGATGCCCCCCACAGGCGTCCCCGACAAGCCCCAAAATCGCGGGGGCAATTTGGTCGGCGTGAACTTCTTCCGCGAGTTGCCTGACCTCAAGCCCTTAGAGAGCGTGCGCGACTACAGGGGAACCGTACTCGTGCTGCACGGCAGCGCGGATGAGGCGGTTCGCCCCGACGAGGGACGCGCCTACGAACGCGCGTTCACCAGCGCGCAGCGGTTCGAGTTCCACTTCATCGACGGCGCGGATCACACCTTCACGCAGCCCGACGCGGAGCGACGGCTGATTGAGCGCACTACGGAATGGCTGCGGGCGCAGGTGTAGCGGGCGCGGGCTGGTGCATCTGCGCCCACTGCAGCACCGTCTGCAGCACGCCCTCGCCGCACAGGTAAAAGTTGCGCAGCAGCAGCCGCTCTTGGGGCGAATGGATTCGGTCGGCGCCTGTGGGGAACACGAGGCACTGGATGCCCTTGAGGGCGAAGGCGTTCGCGTCGGAGCCGCCGCCCGTGCGCTCCAGTTTCGCCTCGACGCCGACAGTTTTCAGCCCCGCGACGGCGGCGCGTACAATCGGCGCGTCTTCGGGGAGGCGCACCGCCTCGAAGGTCTGGCTGAACCGCACCTCGACGCTGCCTTCGCTCTCGCGGGCGACCTGCTCGCAAATCGCTTGCCAGCGTTCGCGCAGCGCCTGCACGCGCGCGGGATCGAAACTGCGGAACTCGCCAACCAGTTTCACGCGCTCGGGCACGACATTCATCGCCTGCCCGCCCTCGATTGTGCCGACATTCGCGGTGGTCTCGGCGTCCAAGCGTCCCCACGCCATCTGGGCAATCGCTTTGGCAGCCATGGCGATGGCGTTCCTGCCCTTTTCAGGCTCCGCGCCTGCGTGCGCCGCCTTGCCGAGAAACACCACCTCCCACCGCCAATGCGTGGGCGACTGCGCGAACAGCGCGCGGGGGTCTTCGCGCCCGTCCACGACCAGCCCCGTGCGGGCGCGCAGTAGGCGCGTGTCGAACGCCTTCGCGCCCAGCAGTCCCTTCTCCTCGCGGATGGTGAAGACCACCTCCAACGGCGGGTGCGGCAGGTTGCGCTCTTTGAGCGTGCGAATCACCTCCAGAATAATCGCCACGCCCGCCTTGTTGTCCGCGCCCAGAATCGTCTTGCCGTCCGTGCGTATCTCGGTCTCGTCGCGGATGAGTTGGATGCCCTCCGTCGAGTAGACCGTGTCCACATGCGCGTTCAGCAGCAGCGGAGGCGCGTTCACCGTGCCTTTGAAGCGCGCCAGCACATTCCCGCCCGTGCCGCCAATCTGTTTGCTCGCCTCGTCGATAATGACCGTCTCCGCGCCCAGCGCGCGCAACTGCTTCGCGACGAACTCGCATATCGCCGCCTCGTTCTCCAAGCCGCTCTCAATCCGCGCCATCTCGATAAACAGTTGCGTCATCCGCTCGTGATTGAGCAGCGGCTGATACGAATCGGCGTAAGCAAGCCACCAGAGCAGCCCAATCAGAGGTGCTAACCGAAACATAACGGGATTATACCGCTTCGGGCGTCGTTGTGCGGGGCATTTGTGGGAAAAGTGGGGTATAATATCAATCGCGCGTTCAGAGTTCATGAATCGCCCCCCTCCTTTAGGTTCCCCCCGCTTCGCGAGGGGAACCGAGCTGCGCGTCCACTCGGTTCCCCCTGCCTGTAGGGGGAACCTAAAGGAGGGGGTTCTGGTTTATCCGTGCTTTTATGAACTTTGGCTTGGCGATTGGTATAATGAGTGTGAAAGGAGGTTATCCTATGCGAGTCACTCGTACCTTGAGCGCGCTACTGTGCGCAGGCTATCTGCTGTCGGGCGCGAATGCGACCGTGCTCAGTTTTGACAATTCACCTGGTACAATCCCTTTTGACTACGGCAGCCGTGTGGACGCTTCGGGCGTCGATTCTGGGGGACGCACGAACTTCAACCTCACACATGGCGCGACGCCGAATGTCGCCGTGCAGATGTTCACCGCGAACTACAGCGACTGGAGCCAGTCAACCAACCTTTTGTATGGGGCAGCAGCTACGCTGACCTGACCGATGTGGCGTACCACAGCTTTGATCAGGGCGCGCGGTTCATCTTTACCGCCGATTCCAGTACTATGTGCGCCTGCACTCGTTCCAGATGGGCGGCTGGCCGAACACCAATCGCACGCTGCCGTTCCTGCAGGTGCTGGTGGACAGCAGCCCTGTGTTCACTCAGACAAACATCACGATTAGCGGCTCGACGGCGAACACCTTCTCGTTTGACCCGAATGTGGTCAAGGGCGGCGTTATCGAGATTCGCTTCGGCAACGACTGGAACATTGCGATTGACAACATCGGCTTCTCGCAGGAGTTGATTCCTGAGCCTGCCAGCCTAACGCTGCTGGGCGCGGGCTTGGCGGGTCTGGCGTTGCGACGGCGCAACAGGAAGTAATACCAATCGCGTGGGCAAAGCTTACAAAAACAAGCGCGACTGAAGACCCCCTCCTTAAGGTTCCCCCTGCTCGCAGGGGGAACCGAACGGGCGCGCATCTCGGTTCCCCTCGCGAAACGGGGGGAACCTGCAGGAGGGGGGCAATTGTAAACTCTGTCTGTTCGGTTGGTATAATACCAATCGCGCCGCCATAGTTCGCAAAAACAAGTTAGCCCGAAGACCCCCTCCTTAAGGTTCCCCCTGCGTGCAGGGGGAACCGCGCCTAATCGGTTCCCCTCGCGAAGCGGGGGGAACCTGAAGGAGGGGGCAAATAATAAACTTTGCCCGCGCGATTGGTATCACAACTTGTGGGAGAGGGGCGTAAGCCTTTGGAGTGCTGGAGCGCAGCTTCAGCGGTGGGCGGAAGCGGAGCTTCCGCACTCCATAAACCCCCTCTTCCACTGGTGGGCGATGACCACAAACAGGCTCACGCCGCCTGAGCGGGTAGCTCAAGGCGCGGCATGCCCCACTGCACAAGTTTCTCCCACAGCAGGTCGGGGTTGACAGGCTTGGTGAGGTAGTCGTCCATGCCGCATTCGAGGCACTTCTCGCGGTCGCCTTCCAGCGCGTTGGCGGTCAGCGCGATGATGGGCATATGCAGCCCGCGCGGCTGCTCGTAGGCGCGGATACGGCGCGTCGCCTCGTAGCCGTCCATTTCGGGCATCTGGCAGTCCATCAGCACCAGGTGGAACGGCTCGCGCGAGAGCCACTCCAGCGCCTCGCGCCCGTGGTTGGCAATCTGCACCTGCACGCCCCACTTCTCCAGCGTGCGGCGAATGACCTTCTGGTTGACGAAGTTGTCTTCGGCGACCAGCACGCGCAGCCCTGTGAGCGGCGTCTGCTCGGCGGCGCGCAGTTGCTGCTCCAGGCGCACATGCGCAGGCGCGTCGCACGCGGGCAGGCTGACCTCGAACCAGAAGGTGGAGCCTTCGCCCACTTGACTTACAACGCCCATCTGTCCGCCCATCAGCTCCACGAGCTTCTTGCAGATTGCCAGCCCCAGCCCCGTGCCGCCGTACTTGCGCGTGGTGGAGCCGTCCGCCTGTCGGAACGGCTCGAAAATCTGCTGCTGCTTTTCGGGCGGGATGCCGACGCCCGTGTCTTGCACTTCGAAGCGCAGGGCGTGTTCGGTCTCGGCGGACGCCTCGCGTCTAATAAGTCGTGCGACGACTTCGCCGCGCTCGGTGAACTTGACGGCGTTGCTGAGCAGGTTCAGCAGGATCTGGCGCAGGCGCGTCGGGTCGGCAAGCGCGTACAGTTCGTCGGCGGGCAACTCCTCGCGCAGCAGGACGCCCTTGAGTCGCGCTTGCGGGCGCACCATCTCGCAGGTCTCGCGCACCAAGCGTTTCAGGTCGGTCGGCGTGCGCTCCAGTTTCATCTGCCCCGCCTCGATTTTGGCGAGGTTCAAGATGTCGTTCAGAATCTCCAGCAGGTGCTGCGCGCTGGTCTCGGCAGTCTGGAGCAGGTCGCGCTGCTCGTTGGTGAGCGGCGTGTCTTTGAGCAGGTTCAGCATACCCAGCACGCCGTTCATCGGGGTGCGGATTTCGTGGCTCATGTTGGCGAGGAACTCCGTGCGCGCCTGCGCGAGGCGTTCTGCCTCGGCTTTGGCGTGCAGCAGCGCTTGGCGCGAGCGTTCGCGCATGAGTGCCATCGCGACCAGTTCGCCAAGACCCGACAGAAACTCGCGCAGCACGGGGTCTAAGCCCACGCGATCGAGCCGACAGCGGTCGCACACGAGCATCATCAGCCCCAGCGACTGGTTCATCCAGCGCACGGGCACGGCGACAGCGTTGAGCGTGCGCCCCTGCAGCGAGAGTTGCATCGCGCGCGGCGCGTCGTAATCCCACTCGCAGGCGGTGAGTACCTGCCAACCCTGCTGGAAGTAGCTGCGTAGCGCGCCCGTGGCAGTGTGCAGGCGGAACATCTCATCCTCGCGCTCCCAGAAGGCAAGCGTACTGCCGTCGCTAATCGCGCCGTGTTGGGCGAGCGCGTTCAGGAGTTGGGGCAGGCGCTCGCCCAGCGGCGCGTCCAGCTGCATCGTCAGCGCGAGTTGCGTCAGCAGCGTGTTTAGCTCCTGGCGACGCGCCTCCGCCTGCTCGCGCAGCGCCTGCTCCGTAATGTCGGTCTGGATGCTGAGATAGCCTAACAGCGCGCCCTTTTCGTCGTGGATGGGGGCAATCACCGTCTCTGCCCAGTAGTGCGTTCGGGGGCTGAATTCTACGCCGTTTTCGGGGGTCTTCTGCGCCACGCCCTTTTTGCGGTTCAGCACCCTGCCGCGGAACTGCTCGCCGCGCTGCATCGTGGCAAACAGCTCTGTGTAAAACGCTTCGGGCATCAGCCCGCTTTTGAGGATGCTGGGGCGTTGCCCGATGGCTTCGTCGGGCGTGTAGCCTGTGAGTTCCGTGAAGGTGGGGTTCACATACACGATGCGCTGGTCGGGGTCGGTGATGAACACGGCGGCGGGGGCGGACTCGATGGCTTGCTGCAGGCGGAGCAGGTGTGTGTGTTGCAGTTTCGTGGCGTCGTAGGCGCGGGAGTTGACCCGATAGAGCAGCCAACCAATCACGCCCACAACGCTTAGGGCAATCGCCAACGCTTGCAAATAGAGCGTCGGCGTGAGCGGGATGCCCATGCCCCAGCGCAGTGCAATCAGTTGCAGCACGAACACCGCCACGAACGGGCGCGTCAGACTGCACAGCGTCCCCACGAACGGCTTGCAGGCTTGCATACTTCCCTCGCGTGGGTGTTATTCCACACACAGGCGCGATTTTGCTATTCGTGGGCGTCGGGGTCTACCACTGAGCCGCACAGCTGCTCGCGCAGGCGCGCCAACGCGCGGGTGTGAATCTGATACACGCGCGACTCGGAGATGCTCATCACCTGCCCAATCTCCTTGAAGGTCAGCCCCTCGTAGTAGTAAAGCTGAATCACCTGCTTTTCGCGCTCGCCGAGGCTCTCGATGGCGTTGGTAAGCGCTTGGGTCTGTTCGCGCTCCAGTAGCTCTTCGTAGGGGTCTTCGGCGTCGGCGAGCGTCTCCAGCAGGCTGTTGTTCTCCTCGTCATCGCCGTTGATGAGGCACGCCTCCAGCGAGACAGTGTTCGTGCGGGCGTAGTCGATGAGCAGTTGCCGATAATCGTGGACGGAGACGCCCAGCGCTTCGGCGGCTTCCTCATCGGTCGGGGGGCGTCCGAGGCTCGCCTCCAGTCGCACCCACACGCGCTCCAGCTGACGCAGTTTATCGCGTGCGGAGCGGGGCACCCAGTCTTCCGAGCGCAACGCCTCCAGCACCGCGCCGCGAATGAGCGCAATCGCGTAGGTCTCGAACTTCACATTGCGCGTGGGGTCAAACATATCCACGGCGCGGATGAGTCCCATCACGCCGTAGCTGTAGAGGTCTTCCCACTCCATGCCGTTTGGCGGGTAGGGCACGACGCGGGCGACGGTGAGCTTGACCAAGTGCGCGTACTGACGAATCAGTTGCTCACGCGCCTGCGGGTCGCCGTATACCTTGAACTGTTTCCATGCCTCTTGGATCTGGAATGCGTCCATCATGATAGCGAGTACCTCCCTCCGCTGGTGTTAGACAGTATCCCTCTCCGTACTGTCCTCACCCCCAGCCCCTCTCCCGCCCTGTGGGAGAGGGAGACACAGGGGTTGAGGGCACACAAACCGTTCACGCTGCCTTTGCCTCCTCTTCGGACGAGTCGTCGCTGGGCGTTTCGGCAGGCGGCGCATCGGATTGGACGGTCGTTGTGGATTCGGCGGGCGTATCGGAGGGCATCAGTTGGCTCATCACTGCAGCCCAGAGCGCGCCTGCAATCCAGCCGACCATGCCGCCAATCAGCCCACGCAGGGTGCAGAGCAGCGGCTCCACACCCGTCGCGATGCCCAAAATCAGCACGATCATACAGCCCAGCCCGCCCGTGATGCGGGGCACGACCGTCCAGTTCATGTGTTCTCATGCGTTCCTCCAGGAGCCGCGGGCGCGCCTGGACGGCGACATCAGCGCGAATAAGCGGTCGCCCGCCCCGCGCGCGACTCTAACGCTTCCGCATACAGCGCGGCATACGCGCCCGCCGAGCGACTCCACGACCAGTCCTGCTGCATCACACGCGAGACCAACGCCTGCCAAGCGTCGGCGTCTTGAAACGCCTCGCAAGCGTGGCGCACGGCGTCATAGAGCGCGTTCGGCTTGTATTCGCGAAACACAAACCCGTTTCCTGCCCCGCGCACGGCGTCATACGGCGCGATGCTGTCCGCTAATCCGCCTGTCTGTCGCACTATGGGGATTGTTCCATACCGCAGGCTAATCATCTGCCCCAATCCGCACGGTTCAAAGCGCGACGGCATCAAAAACATGTCCGCGCCCGCGTAAATTCGGTGCGCCCAAGCGTTGTCAAAGCCGATGGTTGCATGCACAATCGCGCGGTGGCGCTTGTGCCACGAGCGGAAGTAGCGCTCGTAGGCGGGGTCGCCTGTGCCCAGCAGCACGAACTGGATAGGCAACTGCAGCAGTTTCGCGCCGAGCGACTTAATCAGGTCCAGCCCCTTCTGGTCGGTCAGGCGCGAGACCAGCCCGATGACCGCCTTACTGGAGTCGGGCTGCCAGCCGCAGGCGCGTTGCAACTCGGCTTTGCAGGTCGCCTTGCCCTGCAGGCTCGTCGCCGTGTAGTGTGCAGGGATGTGCGGGTCGGTTTCGGGGTTCCACTCGTCGTAGTCGATGCCGTTGAGGATGCCCGATAGGCGGCGTTCATCGGCAAGGCGGCGCAGCAGCCCCTCCAGCCGCTCGCCGTATTCGGGCGTCTGAATCTCGGCGGCGTAGGTCGGGCTGACCGTGTTGACGCGGTCGCTGTAGAGCAGCGCGCCCTTCATCAGGTTCACCTTGCCGTAGAACTCCAGCCCCTCGATGTCGAACAGGTAGTCGGGCAGCCCCAGCTCGCTGAAAAACGCCTTCTCGAAGACGCCCTGATACGCCAAGTTGTGGATGGTGAACACGGTCGCCATCGTGTCGGTGCGCTCCGTGCGGTGTGTGCGCAGGTAGACGGGAACCAGCGCGGTGTGCCAGTCGTTGCAGTGAACCACCTGCGGCGTCCAGTCGGTATGGCGCGTTAGCCACTCCACTGCCGCGCGGCAGAACGCCACATACGCGCGCGGGTCTACCGCGTACAGTTTGGTCGATTCGGTCGCGTTTGCGAACCAGTCGCCCACCCGGAGCAGATAGACGCGCACACCCGACGGCAGCACAAGTTGCGAAACCGTCGCCGTCTCCGTCCAGTCGGGGCGAATGGCGACTTCGAACTGGGTAAGGGGTTCGGTTTGCCAGCGGGTGTCCGCTTCTATCATCGGGTAGGCGGGCATGAGGATTCGCGCGTCGTGTCCTATGGTGTGCAACGCTTTGGGCAGTGCGCCCGCAACATCTGCCAAGCCGCCAACCTTCGCTAACGGCGCAACCTCCGCCGAAATCATCAAGATACGATGTAAATGCTCTTGCATAAGTACCTCCTACAACTCTGATGCCAAAACAGTTGGCTGGGACGCCGTCGCCCACCGAATCAGCCGTGCGTAGCCGTCGGCGGGCAGGCTGCCCCGTAGATTTGCCTGTGTCTCCGTGAGGCACTCCAGAGGATACCTGGAATGCACCCACTGTTGGAGTCGCTGCGCGGCGCCATGCCCGATGCCTGTGAGAATTATTGGCATCTGGGGTCGGTTTCTGGAGAGCCAGTCGAGCAGAATCTTCAGGCGCGGGGTCAGTGCCACGCCGCTTGTGAGCCAGAGGCAGGCGACATCGGCGAGGTGCAGCAGTTCCAGCCGTCGTCCGACCAGCCGCCACTGCGGGAACAGCGCGCGCCAGCGTTGGTACTCGGCGCGGTCGAACTGCGCGGGGCTGCCGACCACATGCAGGCGCGATTGCAGGTCCCACCCGACGGCGGGCACTGTGCGCGGACGCCAGTGCCACACCAGCGTCGCAGGCGGAAGTCTCACCTGCGCGCCGCGAAACAGCACGAAGTCGGCGTACAGCACGGGCGCCGGCGGCGGCTGCCGACCTGCCACCCGCGCCCGCAACCCACTGGCTTGGTCAATCCCGATAGCGCTCATCACTATTTGGAGTGCTGAAGCGGGACTTCAGCGTTCGGCGGAAGCTGTGCTTCCGCACTCCAAATTTCGGCGCACCGCCAAGAATTTTACAGGGCGCAGGCAGGAAGATGCCCCGCGCGCGGCGAACTACTTGGAAGGAGGAATACCGATGCGAAGGATAGCGTGCTGCTTGATAAGCCTATTGGCGTTGCCCGTGTGGGCGGACTTGTCGTTTGGCGGGTCGCCGTCGGCAGGAATGGGCGGCGCGGGGCTGGCGGTCATCCGTCGCCCGACGGCGCAGTCGTTCCAGAACCCCGCCGTGATCGCCTATGTGCAGGGCTTTCGGTTCGGCGCAGGCAACATCGACACGACCTCGCGCGGCGCGTCGTTCAGCCGCCTGCTAGACGACCTCGAGGTGCGACAGGGCAGCGCGGCGGACATCGCCACCGCCGCAGGGCTGCTGCGCAAGTACGCCCGCGAGGATACGCGCCTGCTGATTACGGGCGACTTGGGCATAATTGCCAGCGGCGTCGGGATTTCGGTCGGCGGGATTGTGGACGCGCGACTGCTGCCGAACGCGCCACTACAAAACTGGGCGCGCACGGACGGCAACATTGCGAACATCCCCGCGAACGCCCGCGCGGATGTGATTGCCGTCGGCGTGGTGAGCCTGCCCGACATCACGACGGGCGTGCGCCTGCCTTCCCCGCAGGGCGACCTCGCCGTCGGCGTGCGCTTGCGCAACTTGAAACTCTACTACACGCACTACTTCGCTGACCAGGCGCAACTGCAGGCGGGTCAGAATGCCACCCGCGCCCCCGAACTGCAGGGACGCGACTTCCGCGAATTCAGCGCGACGGGCGTAGATCTCGGCTTCCTGTGGCGACCGACAGGCGACCAGACCTACACGCTCGCGCTGGTGGTGGAGAACTTCGTCGAGCCGAACATCCACTTCCAAGCGACTGATCGTGTCGGGCAGGTGTTCAACTTCAAGCCGCTCAAGCGCACCTACAACGCGGGCGTCGCCGTCGAACTGGAGACAGGCTCGCTGATTGCGGTGGACTTTATCGACATCGGCAATAACGCGGGCAAGGGCGAGATTCGGCTGGGCTACGAGCAGCGGCTGGGCAGAATCGCGCTACGCACGGGCTACGCTTCCAAAACGGGCTGGACGGCGGGACTGGGCATCGGCGGGTTCAACCTCGCCTACTCCGATACGCTGCCTGTGGTTGTGTCGCGCACGCTGAACTTCTAAACGATGCCGTTTATTTCACGCAACCCGTACACGGAGGAGGTTCTACAGGAGTACCCATCGCACGATTGGGATACTGTCGAGGCGCGCTTGGCGGCTGCGCGGTTGGCGTTTCTGCGCTGGCGCGAGACGACCTACGCCGAGCGCGCCCGTGTCCTGCACGAAATCGCCACCGCGCTGCGCGAAGACCTCGAAACCTACGCCACGACCATCACCCAGGAGATGGGCAAGCCCATCAAGCAGGCGCGCGCCGAAATCGAGAAATGCGCTCGCGGGCTGGACTACTTCGCCGACAACTTGGAGCGCATGCTGCAGCCCATCGAGGTAGAGACTGAGGCGCACAAGAGCTATATCGCTTTCCAACCGCTGGGCGTCATCCTGGCGATTATGCCGTGGAACTTCCCGTTCTGGCAGGCAGTGCGCTTCGCCGCGCCCGCGATTGCGGCGGGCAATGTGGTCGTGCTGAAGCCCGCGCCGAACACACCCAACTGTGCGGTGATGCTCAGAGACGCCTTCGATCAGGGCGGCAGCGAGGAGAGCCTGCTCTACAACCTCTTCGTGGAGGTGGAGATGGTCCCCGACATCATTCGCCATCCGCTGATCTCGGCGGTGACCTTCACGGGCAGCACGCGCGCGGGACGCGAAGTGGCGCGCATTGCAGGCGAATCGCTCAAAAAGTGCGTGCTGGAGCTGGGCGGCAGCGACGCTGCCATCATCCTGCCCGACGCCGACCTCGACCGCGCCGTCGCCCAGTGCCTCTTCGGACGCTACCAGAACACAGGGCAGAGTTGCATCGCCATGAAACGCTTCATCGTCGACTCGCTGGTGTACGACGAGTTTGTGGAGCGGTTTGTCGAGCAGAGCCGCGCGCTGCGCATGGGCGACCCAATGGACGAGGAGACCGACATCGGACCGCTGGCGCGCGCCGACTTACGCGAGAACCTGCACCGCCAAGTGCACGAGAGCATCGAGATGGGCGCGGAAGTGCATCTTGGCGGCGCAATCCCCGAAGGCAGGGGCTACTTCTACCCGCCGACCGTGCTGACGAATATCTCGCCTGCGATGCCCGTGTGGGCGGAGGAGACCTTTGGTCCCGTTGCGCCGATTATGCCTGTCAACAGCCGCTACGAGGCGGTGCAGGTCGCCAACGCCACGCGCTACGGGCTGGGCGCGTCGGTGTTCACCGAGAACCTGCGGTTGGGCGAAGACATCGCCCGCAACCGCTTGGAGGTTGGCAACGCGTTCGTAAACCACTATGTGTTTTCCGACCCGCGCTTGCCGTTCGGCGGCGTGCGCGAGAGCGGCTTCGGACGCGAATTGAGTGTGTTCGGGCTAAGGGAGTTTGTGAATATTAAGACGGTGTATATCTCGGAATAAGCTGACAGAGGAGGCGTTGGATGTCCAAGCATGGTGAGGTCTTAGAGATTGCGATTCTGCCTGCTGGGGGGCGAGCAAAGCAAGTTGTGCAGCGCGCGCTTGGGAAGCGCCGCGCACACATCCGCGTTCATAACTTGTGCGACATCGCGGACGCATCCGCGCCCATGCTCGCGCTAATTGACGGCTCCGCGCTTCAGGGTGGCGAGTCGGCTCTCGCGGAGGTGATTACACTACTTCAACAGAGCGCGTGGCGCGACGCGCCCATCGTGATTCTTGACGATTCGGGAGCAGACCTGAGACGCGGTTTCGCAGCGGGTTATGCCGCGCGTATCCGTCTGGATTCAAGCCCTGAAGCAATCGCGCAACTCATCGATAGGATGATGCACACCGCCGTGTGAACAGCCACAGCCACTACCGCAACCCCACATAAAACACCCTGTCGCTGCGTCGATCAGGCGGGTGCAGTGTGTAGGCGTCAAAGAGATGCACCTCCGCGAAGCCTGCGGCGTAGAGCATCGCGCGCACCTCGCTCTCGGTGTAGGCGCGCTGGAGATGCGTCTCGGTGAAGTACCGCTCCTGCTCCCCCTCGCGCACCCAGAACTCCATCTGCACGGTACACAGGCGCGACTCCTTGTCGTACTGGCTGCGCCAGCGGTAGCGCAACGGCGCGCTCGGCTCCAGCAACCGCTGGTCGAACATCTTCTGCACAAAGGCGTACTCAGTGTTCAGGTCGAAGATGAAGATGCCGTCGGGATTGAGATGCCTGTAGGCGCGGCGCAACGCCTCGGCGAATCGCTCTGGCTCGATGATATTGTTCAGGCTGTCGAACACGCTGATGATGGAGTCGAAGGTCTCGCCCAAGTCTAACTCAGCGGCGTCCTGCACAGAGTAGCGCACGCCCGACTGGTGCTGTTCTGCCTTGCGGCGCGCCTGCTCGATCATCGCGGCGGAGCGGTCGACGCCGACCACCTCGTAGCCGCTGAGCGCGAGCAGCTCGCTCAAGTTGCCCGTGCCGCAGCATAAGTCCAGCACCTTCTGCGCGGGGCGGTCGAAGTAGTCCAGCAGCGTCTCCACATAGTGCATCCACCACAGGTAGGGGATGCTCTGCATCAGCTGGTCGTAGTAGGGGGCGACCGCTTCAAAGGGTTCAGACGCTGAAGAGTTGGTCATCCAAGCCTTGATTCACACGAATGTTGCTGTTGACCGTGCGCCCGCCGAAGCGCTGGTCAACATTGTAGACTTCCACCTTGCTGGGAATCCAGATTCCAGGCGCGGCTTGCACGGGGTCTTTGTACTCGAATCGGGCGCGGTAGCGTCCTGTGCGGCTGTACCACACGCGCCGCGCCGAGTAGCGCTTGTCAGGGTCAATCCACACAATATGCCGCGCGTCGTCGTCGCCGTAGTTCCACTGCAGCTCGTACACCAGATACAGCACGCCGTTTTCGCGCTCCTCACGCAGGAACTTCACATCGAACAGGCGGGCAACCGACGGCGTGAAAAACCCGAAGTCCATCGGCGTCTGCTGTTTGCCTGGCGAGTTGCGCACATCTTCGCGCACGCGCTGGCGCGGGGCAATCACCAGCTTCTGACCCGCGTTCAGAATGTAGATAATCCGCTGCGACTGCACCTCCGACTCCAAGCGCAGCTTCAGCGGCTCCTTGTAGTAGACGGTCATGCGTCGGAATCGGTAGGCGTTGGCGAAGTCCTTGTTGATTTTGCGCAGTTCGCCGAGCCGCACGCCCTCCGCGCGCGACTCCATCTGCAAATCGCGCAACTTGTCCTGCGCCAACGCCAAAAACTCTCGGTTCATCGGCTGGCTCACCTCCGCGCAAGAGTATACCCGTCCGCTCCCCCACCAAGAATAGAGGCTCCCCAATCTCCCGTCGCCCCGTCGCAGTCGTCCATCGCAAGGTCGCGATCGTCAATTGCAACCTCGCGATTGACGATCACAATGTCGCGATCGACGATCGCGACATTGTGATTGGCGATCGCGACCTTGTGATCGACGATTGCAATCTCGCGATTGTCGATCGCGACCTTTGGATTGTGGCTCGCGTCTATTTGGCAGAGACGATAGCATAGCGACTGCACGGTATAATTCCCCCGCTATGCGACAGGCGTTTATTCCATCGGAAGCGGTTGCGACGCATGTGGAGCGCACCGAAGAGGGCACGATGATTATCAACATGGGTCCCCAGCACCCCAGCACGCACGGCGTGTTGCGCGTCGTGTGCGAGCTGGAGGGGGAACGCATCGTCAAAGCGGAGTGCGTGATTGGCTACCTGCACACGGGCATGGAGAAGGAAGCCGAGTACCTCACCTACCACAAGGCGCTCCCGATGACCGACCGCATGGACTACCTGTCGGCGAATAACAACAACCTCGCGTTTTCGCTCTCTATCGAGAAGATACTGGGCGTAGAAATCCCCCCGCGTGGGCAGTACCTGCGCGTGATTTTGGCGGAGCTGTCGCGCCTGGCGAGCCATCTGGTGTGGATTGGCACGCACGCGATGGACTTGGGCGCGATGACCATCTTCTTCTATGCGTTCCGCGAGCGCGAGAAGATTCTGGATTTGTTCGAGATGATGTCGGGCGTGCGGATGATGCCCAGCTGGATTTGTCCAGGTGGGCTGCGCGGCGATATGCCCGACGGCTTTGAAGACCGCCTGCGCCAGTTGCTCAAGGAGCTGCCCCGCGCGATTGACGACATCGAGGGGATGCTCACCCAGAACCCGATTTGGCGCGAGCGCACGATGGGCATCGGCGTGCTGACCACCGAAGAGTGCTTCGCGCTGGGCGTCAGCGGTCCCAACATCCGCGCCACAGGCTTCGCGTGGGATCTCCGCAAGTCGAACCCCTACAGCGGCTACGAGCAGTTCGAGTTCAACATCCCCGTCGGCGCGCACGGCGATGTGTACGACCGCTACCTCGTGCGCATGGCGGAGATGCGCGAGAGCCTCAAAATCCTGCAGCAAGCCATCGACGGGCTGCCGGGCGGTCCTATCAACACCAGCGACCTGAAGGTCGTACCGCCCCCGCGCGAGGCGATTGATACCTCGATGGAGTCGCTGATTCACTGGTTCAAGATTCACACGGAGGGCTTCCGCCCGCCCGTGGGCGAGGCGTATGTGCCTGTCGAGTCGCCCAAGGGCGAGCTGGGCTTCTACTTCGTGAGCGACGGCACGAACCGCCCGTATCGAATGCACACGCGTGCGCCGAGCTTTATGAACCTGCAGGCGCTGGAGAAGATGGCAGTCGGACGCCTGATTGCCGATATGGTCGCGCTGATTGGCAGCATCGACATCGTGCTGGGCGAGATTGATCGCTAACGCAGGAAGGCTCACGCCAGCCCAGTCGCTTGAGAGCTTTCCATAGCAGCGCGCCGAGAATAGGTACACTACACGAGAACATTTCACCCCGCGGGGGCGTATCTATACGCGGGAGGAGGAATAGCGATGGAACTACTCACAGGCTTAATCTGCGTCGGCGCGGGCGCACTGGGGCTGGCAATCCTCTACGCCATCCTCTACAACTCGCTGATTGGCAAGAAGAACCAAGTCGAATACGCCTTCAGCGGCATCGATGTGCAACTCAAAAAGCGCCACGACCTGATACCGAACCTCGTCGCGACGGTCAAGCAATACATGGAACACGAGCGCGGGCTATTGGAGCGCATCACAGAACTGCGCAGCCGCGCGCTGAGTCCGAACCTGCCCGAAGGCGAGCGCTTGCAGGTGGAAGCCGCGCTGTCGGGCGTGCTGCGCAACCTGATGATCGCCGTCGAGAACTACCCACAACTGCGCGCCAACGAGAACTTCATGCACCTACAGGCGTCGCTGAACGAGATTGAGGAGCAAATCGCCGCCGCGCGACGCACCTACAACGCCGCCGTGACCGACTACAACAACGCCATCGAGATGTTCCCCACGAACCTCATCGCGTCCACGATGGGTCTCAAGCGGCGCGCGGTGTTCGAGGCGGAGGAGGCGGAACGCGCCACGCCCAGCGTCTCGCAACTGTTCCAACAGTAAGCCATGCAGGTTAGCCCCGTTCAAGCCCTGCGCGAACTGGAGCCGATTCTGCGCGCAATTGAGGTAGAGCGCAGTCAGCGGGTTCACCAGTTCGCGCAGATTACCCTCTGGAGCGTGGTCATCGGCGGGCTGCTGAGCCTCGCGCTGGCGATGTTTCAGGTGGGTTTGTGGTCGCTTGCGCCGCTGGGGATCGCGCTGATTGTCGTTGGCGTCGCCTACGCCTCCAAAGCCAGCGAGTGGCGCAACACCTTCAAGGCGCGCGTGATGACTCAACTTGTACGACTGTTCCACCCCAGCCTAAACTACTACCCGATGCGGGCAATCCCAGAGGCAGAGTACCGTCTGAGCATGCTGTTTCACAACTCGCCCGACCCCGACCGCTACCGCGGCGAGGACTACATCGAGGGCGTTATCGACAAGACCGACATCCGCCTCTCGGAACTGCACACGGAGTACCGACAGGTAACTTACGATAGCAAAGGGCGTCGCCAAGAACACTGGGTGACCATCTTTCGCGGGCTGTTCATTAGCGCGGACTTCCACAAGCACTTTCACGGAGTCACGCTGGTGCTGCCCGACACGGAGCAGTCGTGGCTGGGCGGGCTGGGGCAGTGGCTGCAGAGCATCAGCGCGAAACTGGGCAACCAGCCTGGCGAACTGGTCAAGATGGAAGACCCCGAATTCGAACGCCTGTTCAAGGTCTTCTCCACCGACCAGGTAGAGGCGCGCTACATCCTCACGCCCAACATGATACGGCGCATCGTGGAGTTTCGGAACCGAACGAATTCGCAGGTGCGCTTGTCGTTTATCGCCTCGCGCGTGTTCGTGGCGATTCCGACCTACCACAACTACTTCGAGCCGCCCTCGCTGTTCGCGCCCGCCGACAAGCTGCTGGACCCAAGCACGCTGGCGGAATACTTTGAGGAACTCAAGTTCGCGCTGGCGGTGGTGGACGAGTTGAACCTGAACACGCGCATCTGGACGAAGCGATAGGCGTCGGCGGGTATACTTGGGCAGGGAAACTCGCGCGTCTAACGAACATGGAGGTTGGTATGCGGAAAACGATTTGGGCGTTGCTACATTATGGAGTGCTGAAGCGTAGCCTCAGCAAGGTTGGTATGCTGAAAACAGTCTGGGCGTTATGGTTGGGCTTGATGGGCGTGGCGGCATGGGCGCAGACGCCAGCGGCGATGTGGCGGTTTTTCGGCAGCCCTGCGGCGAACAACCCCGCGCTGCCGGGCGTGGGCAAGACGACGATTTACTACCCGTGCCTGACCCGTCTGTACGCGGTGGATTTGGAGAGCGGCGCGCTGAAGTGGCAGTACCCTGCAGACGCGCCGCTGAATGCCACCATTATTGGACAGCCCGTAGAGGGCGACGGGCTGGTTTATATCGGCGCGAGCAACGGGAATGTGCTGGCGCTGGACATCAACACGGGCAGCCTGCGCTGGGTGTTCACCGCCGACAGCGCGCCGACCGCCCGACCCATACTGGACGAGGGCGTGCTGTATGTCGGCACGGGGCGCGGCGAGTTGTACGCCCTTAACGCCCGCAGCGGGGAACCCCTCTGGCGCGAGCCGTACCGCGCCGACGACTACATTTCAGGCAGGTTGGTCAAGGACGGCGACACGCTGTTCTTCGGCACGAACGGCGGGTTCGTGCATGCGGTCAGCGCAGCGGGCGGACGCCGACGCTGGCTGTTCAGGCTGCCCGCGCCCAACTATGACCCGCAGCCCGTGTTCGCCAACGGCAGCCTATATGTGACGACCAACGATGTGGTGATTGCGCTGAACCCCAACAGCGGCGCCGTGCGCTGGTCGCGACGGTTCAACACCGAGTTCCGCCTCGCGCCCGCCGCCGATGAGAACCATATCGCCGTCATCACGCGCGAGAACCGCCTGTTCGTGTTCGACACTCAGGGCAAGATTGTCGCGGGCGACCGCGAGCCGATTGAACTGCTGTACGAGCCGCTGACCGCGCCCGAAATCCACAACGGCAAGTTGTGGGTGGCGACGCGGCGCGGCACGCTGCTGTGCTACGCGCTGCCCGACGGCAAACTGGAGTGGGTCTACACGCTGCGCCCGCCCGAAGGCACGGTTGACCAGAACAATCGGCGCGTGGCGTACTTTGCGCTGACGGGCAAGCCCGTGTTCACGCCGAGCGGTTTCGTGGTCGCCACTGCGGAGGGCAACCTGACGGCGTTCGGGATGGGCTGGGTAGACCGCACTGCGCCGCAGGTGGTGCGCACCACACCCGCGATTGGCGAGATGCTGTCGGGGCAACTGCCGCTGGACTTCACGGCGCGCCTGCGCGACGAGGGGAGCGGAATCAACCCCGCCAGCGTGCAGTGGCTGCTGAACGACGAGCCGCTGCCCGCCGAGTACGAGCCGTCGCTGGGCGAGGTAACGGTGCGCCTGCGCGCGGGAACCGCTGCCAAGCCGCTGCCCGACGGACGCCACACGATGACCCTCGTCGCAACCGACTGGGCGGGCAACACGGTGCGCTACACTTGGGCGATTTACATCGACAATAGCCTGCGCCGCGCGCCCGCACGCCCGCAGCAACAGCAACAAGGCGGTCCCAGCGCGCCTGGCGGCGGGCGCGGAGGACGCGGTGGCGGCGGCGACTTCTAAGCAGCTGTTCGAAGCGACGGGGGCAACCGACGCCCCTGTCGCCATTCGCGCCGAGAACCTCACCAAAGAGTTCAAACTCGCTCACCACGCCTACGCCTCGCTCAAGGGGCTGCTGCTGTCGTTCCTGCCGCGCCGCATCGAGCGCATGGTCGCCCTGCAGCAGGTCAGTTTCACCATCCGCAGGGGCGAGACGGTCGGCGTGATTGGGCAGAACGGGTCGGGCAAAAGCACGCTGCTGGGGCTAATCGCCCGCGTCTACCGCCCTACGGCAGGCGTGCTGGAGGTCAACGGGCGCGTCGCCCCCTTGCTCGAACTCGGCGCGGGCTTCCATCCCGACCTCACTGGGCTGGAGAACATCTACTTCAACGGCGTGATTCTGGGGCTAACGCGCAAACAAATCGCCGAGCGCCTCGATGCGATTGTGCAGTTCGCCGAACTGGAGGGCTACATCGACGCGCCGATACGCACCTACTCATCGGGGATGCTGATGCGGCTGGGCTTCGCTGTCGCCGCGCATGTGGACGCCGACATCCTGCTGGTGGACGAGGTGCTGGCGGTCGGCGACGCGCGGTTCCAGCAGAAATGCTACGACAAAATCCGCCAGTTCCAGCGTGAGGGGCGCACGATTCTGTTCGTGTCGCACGATATGGAGGCGATTACGCAGGTCGCCGCGCGTGCCCTGTGGCTGGACAAGGGCGTTCTGCGCGCCGACGGCGACGCACAGGCAGTGGTGCAGGAGTACCTACATTCCGTGCAGGCGGTGTAGGTATACTTTCCCCACCGATGGAGGGCTGGTATGGTTAACGGCAACTTGCGCAAAGGACACGCCGTCGTGTTGGGCGCGGGCACGATGGGCAGCGGCATCGCCGCGCTGTTGGCAAGCATCGGCTGGCGCGTTCACCTGCTGGATCAAGGCGAGATTGCCTCTCGCGCACTGGAACGGCTGCAGCAATCGGGCGCGTTTTATCAACCCAGCGACGCCGCGCGAATCACCCCAGGCGATGTGAACGCCGACTTGGACTGCGTGCGCGACGCCGACTGGGTCGTGGAAGCGATTATCGAGCAGATTGAACCCAAGCGCGCGCTGTGGCGGCAGGTCGCCGAGCGGGTGAACCCCGACGCCGTGCTGAGTTCCAACACTTCGGGGCTGGGCATCGCCGAGATCGCGCAGGCGCTGCCCGAACCGCTGCGCAAGCGGTTTCTGGGCACGCACTTTTTCAACCCGCCGCGCGTTATGCGCCTGCTGGAACTGATTCCCACCGAAGACACCGACCCTGACCTGACGGTGCGCTTCACGACCTTCGCCGAGCGGCTGCTGGGCAAGCGCGTCGTGCTGGCGAAAGACCGTCCTGGGTTTATCACGACACGCATCGGCGTCTACGCGATGGTGCAGGCGTTGGTGAGCGCGATTCGGTACGGTGTCACGCCCGAAGAGGCAGACCTGCTGCTGGGTACGCTGGTTGGTCGCCCGCGCAGCGGGGTGTTCCGCCTGACCGACCTTGTGGGGCTGGATGTCGCCAACAACATCATCCGCAACCAGAAAGAGCGTCTGCCCGACGATGCCTACATCCAGTCGTTGGAGCCGCCTGCCCTCTGGCACGCGCTGATTGAGCAGGGGCGTCTCGGCGAGAAGGCGGGCGCGGGCTTCTATCGGCGCGAGGGCAAGCAAATCCTCACGCTGGACTACGCGACGCTGGACTACCGCCCCTACGCCGAGCCGAGCCTGCCCATCGAGCCGAGCCTCAGCCGCGCCCCTTACGAGGAGCGGCTGCCCGCCTTGCTGAACCTACCCGACCCGTATGGCGCGTTCATGCGCGAGGCGTTCCTCAAGCCGTTGGCGTATGGCGCGGCGGTGATGCCCGAAGTCGCCTACGACATCCCGTCGCTGGACATGGCGATGCGCCTCGGCTACAACTGGGACCTCGGCGTGTTCGAGACTTGGGACGCGCTGGGCGAGGCGGGACGCGACGCGCTAACGCGGCTTGACCTGCCCGAAGAGCCTGCCCCGCTGCGCGCCCTGCGCAACGCGGGACTGAAGACCTTCTACACGACCAAAGGCGCGAGCCGACTCTACTTCGAGCCGCGCGACGAGCAGGGCGACTACGCGCCGCTGCTGACCCCGCAGTTTTTCGTGCGCTTGGACGACCTCGCCCGCGCGGGCAGGGTGCTAGACGAGACGCCCGAATGCCGCGTGATCGACCTCGGCGACGATGTGGCGTGCATCGAGTTCCGCACCAAAGCGAATGTGCTGACCCCCAGCCTGATGGAGTTCGTGCTGGCGTACCTGGAGCGCGCCGAGCGGATGCATGTCGGCGTGGTGATAGGCAATCAGGGGCGGATGTTCTCGGCGGGGTTCAACCTGAACCTGTTTCTGGACTATATCGCCCGTGAAGACTGGCAGGGGATGGAGCGCGGGCTGACGCTGCTGCAGGAACTCAGCCAACGCATTCGGTACTGTGGCGTGCCTGTGGCGGCGGCGGTGCATGGCTACGCGCTGGGCGGCGGGCTGGAGGTCGTGCTGCCCTGCGTGCATGTGCATGCGCATGTGGATGCGGGGCTGGGGCTGCCCGAGGCGTCGGTCGGGCTAATCCCCGCAGGCGGCGGCACGACGCTAATGACCCGCCGCGCCCTGCAAAACCTACCGCCCGAGGCAGACCCGCTGCCGCACCTACGCGCGCCGTTCCTCACCCTCGCCTACGGCAAGCGGTCGGGCAACGCTTTTGAGGCGTACACGCTGGGCTTTCTGCGCGAGCGCGACACGGTGTGCTGGAACCTTGACCGCCTGCTGTACGAAGCCAAGCAGCATGTGCTGGCGCTGTCGCGCGCGGGCTACCGACCCCCAGAGCCGACGCCGATTCTGGCAACAGGCACAAACGGCTACAGCCGCCTGATGATGGAAGTTCACTGGATGCACCAAGCGGGGCAAATCACCGACCACGACCGCCTGATCGCCGAGAAAATCGCCTTCGTGATGACAGGCGGCGACCTGCGCGACGCGACGCCCCTGCCCGAAACGCACTTCCACGCCTTAGAGCGGCAGGTGTTCCTCGAACTGTGCCAGACCGAGAAGACCCTCGCCCGCATCCGCCACATGCTGGAGACGGGCAAACCGCTGCGCAATTAGCGGGGCGGCTGGGAACTTTTTCGGGCTGTTGGCAGTATCATGGTGTATCCCATACCTGAGGTGAGGAGGACAACCACTATGACGACTGTCAAGGAGAAGGTGCGCTTTAACGACACGGAGTTCGAGATCGAGCTGAAGCCCGTGCTGCCGAACACGGTGAACGACCCGATGGTGCTGGATCAGCCGCTGCCGACGCCCGACGAAGTGCTGCAGCGCGTGCCTGCGGTCGAGCAACTGCCGAACTGGAAAGACGGGGGCTACTAATGGACGCGCGTCTGAAGCGTATCCACTACGAGGTCGCGCTGGCGGCGGTGCGCTACTCGCGCACCCACAGCGCGGACTTCGACGACGAATCGGGGAGCTGGGTCATCATCAAGGACTTCCCGCTGCCTGAAGGCTACAACTACGAGACGACCGACATTCTGGTGTTGCTGCCGCCGAACTACCCGCAGACGCCGCCCGACTGGTTCTATGTGGACGACAACCTGCGCCTTGCCGATGGACGCAAACCCAGCCATGTGTTTTACGGGCAGACGACGCACGACCCGAACGCGCGCCGTGTCAATCGCGAGGTGGACGCGCCGCCGCAGATGAAGGGCTGGACAGGATGCTGCCTGCATATCCGCTCGTGGCAGCCCGCGCCGAACCCTGTGGAGGGGCACTCGCTGCTGAGCGTGTGCGAACTGATTCGGGGCGCGCTGGAACGCTGGCGCAAGCCTTCCGTGACTGTAATCGTAGACGATGAGCTGCTCATCTAAACAGCGCTACCGTCCTGTCGCTGGGGCGTCTGTATCGGGCGCGCCGAGCGACTGGGCGATGCGCTCGATCTCGGCTTTGGGCAGGCTGCCCACGATACCGAACCAGTAGTCGCCGCTCTGCCAGAACTGGGCATGGGGTCGCCCGTGACGGCGCTTGCCCCCGAACTCGGCGGGGCGGCTCTTGTGCGCTTGAAAGATCGAGAATCGCGCGCTTGGCGTGCGATAGTGCAGCACGACGACCTGCCCCGACGCGCGCGGCTGCACCATCACACGCTCCAGCGTCGCGCCTGTCGGCAGATAGCTCGGCGTGCGGATGGGGAATCCCGCGGCGCGCTGCGCCTCTTCAACGGTCTCGTACACGCCCCCCAACGGGCGCACGACCACATCGGGCGGCAGCGTGAACAGTTCGGGCGACAGGCGCGGGTTCAGCTCCATGCGCGTAAGTTCCATGCGCATCACGGGCGCGCCTTCCCGCAGGGCGATTTCGCGCCTCAGCGCGTAGCCCGTCTCCTTGTCGATCCAGAGGGTGACGGCGGCGGGGAACATCGGGCGCGGCGTCTCGTCGCGTTGCAGGGCAGGGCGCGCCAGCGTCAGGCGCACCACGACGCAGCTGCGCCCCAGCACCGTCGCGTTGGGCAGCGTCTCCGCCAGCACCGCCCCGCGCTGGACGAGTTCGACGGCGGTCTTGAGCAGTAGCGCGCCTTGAATCGGCATGCGGGGCATCTCGAACGCCTCTTTCGCGTTCGGGCGCATGGCGAGCCAGCGTCCGCCGCGATAGAGCAGCACCTCGCCGCGCCGTTCAGGGGGGGCGAGAACCTCGATGCGCTCAGCGCGTGCGCCCTGCCGCCAGAACCGCTCCTCGATGCGCTGCACGGTGCGCCCCGCCGTAATCTCCACGACCCGCGCGCCCGCGACGGCGAGCGTCTCTTCCGCCTGCTGCGCGCGCTGCAGCCACTGCACAGGGCGCTCCTGCGCCCAGCCCAGCGTCCAGACCAGCGCGGTCAGCAGAAAGGCGGTTCTCATCGGGTGTACCCTGTGCTGATAAAATAGCTCGGCGTCGGCGAGGGCGACCAGTCGGCGACCTCCAACTGTTCGTGCAGCTCGACCAGCGACTCGGTCGGGTCTTCGGCGGCGGTGTTGATGGGTGCGTTGGGCTGCTGCGCCTGCCAGCCCCACCACGCAGCGACGGTGAGTAGCCCCAGTGCAGGCGCAAGCGCGACGCGCCGCCACACGCGCGCCCAATCGACGCGCGGGCGGGCGGACGACTGAGCCATCCGATGGCGCACCTGTGCGGCGAGATTCTCAGGCGCGCGGTGGCGCGGGAGCGCGTGCAAGGCGCGGTAGGTCGCCCGCGCCGCCGCCAACTGACGCTGGCAGCGCGCACACGCCTGCAGGTGCGCCTCGAACGCCTGCGCCTGCGCCGAGGGTAGCTGCCCCTCAAGGTACGCCCACATCTGCTGCTCGAAACGCTTGCAATTCATGTCAATCACCTCACTTCACGGACGGCGCCTGCGTCGGTACGGGCGTGTCGTTGAGGTACGCCGCGACATGCCGCTGTATCTGGGTGCGGGCATGGTTCAGGCGCGACTTCACCGTGCCGATGGGAATGCCCAGCATGCGCGCGATCTCCTCATACGAGAGTTCCTCGACATCGTACAGCAACAGCACCGTTTTCAACTTCGGCGAGAGTTTGCCAATCGCCTCTTCGACGACCGCTTCCAGTTCGCGGTTCAGCGCAGCCTCCAGCGGGTTCGGCGTCTGCTGGTCAGGGAAATCCCACTCGGTCGCCTCGCCGTCCTCGTCGTCAAGCGCCGAGTAGGAGACCGTCGGCACGCGCCGCGCGCGCCTGCGCTGATGGTCGATACACAGGTTCGTCGCAATCCGATACAGCCAAGTGCCCAGACTGGCGCGCCCGTCGAAGTTGGGCAGCCCCTGATAGGCGCGCAGGAAGGTCTCCTGCACGAGGTCTTCCGCATCGGTCGCGTTGCCTACCATGCGCAGGATGTAGTTATACAGGCGGTCGGCGTACAGGCTCATAATCTGCTCGAACGCCGCTTCGTCCTGCGCTTTGGCGCGCTCTACAAGTCGTGCCTCGACAGATAGGGTGTCCACTGCGACATAACTCCCGCTTAAGGATACCGTTTCGCGGAACATCGCATGGAGTTAGACGCTTCGCAGGCGTTCGGGTTCAGTCCAGCCAGTGGCGCGACAGAACGCGCGCACTCACGGCTCATCGCGCGAGGGCGCGCTTGGGGCGACGAACCATTCCTGAAGCGCGTCTGGGTCGCCCTGCTCAAGTGCGTCTGCCAGCGTCTGCAGCCGTTGGGTGAGTTGCCGAAGCCACTCGCGCGTCGGCTCGCGGTTGAGCGCCATCAGTTGCGCCCACAGCGCAGGGTCGCTTTGGGCAACGCGCGTCGCCGATCGCCAGCTGCCGCCTGGGGGCACAGTCGTCGGATTCTTGCGATGCAGCGCGGCGAGGCTGAAGGCAACGGCGTGCGGCAGGAAACTCAGCAGGGCGAACTCGCTGTCGTGCTGCGCGGGGTCTATTGTCAGCGGCGCGGCGCGCAGGGTACGCACGAACGCATCCACGCGCTGCAGGGCGTCGGGGTCGGTCTGCTCGGTCGGGGTCAGTGCCCACGGCGCGCCGTGAAACAAATCGGCGCGCGCGGCGCGAACGCCGTAATGCTCCGTGCCCGCAATCGGGTGCCCCCCGACGAAGCGGCTGGGGTAGGGCAAGTGCGCCTCCGCCCAGCGCAGCACGGGCGACTTGACGCTTGCCACATCGGTCAGCACGGTTTCGGGGCGCAGGCGGGGCGCGAGTGCTTGGAACACATCGGGCATCGCCAGCGGCGGCGTCGCTATCACGATGAGGTCGGCGTCGGCGCACGCGGCGACGCTCTCGGCGGGGTGGTCAATCGCGCCGATTTGCAGCGCGCCCTCCAGCGCGTCGGGGGCAACATCATAGCCGACTACGCCCCAGCCCAACGCCTCGTGCTGCACCGCCAGTCCGACCGACGCGCCAATCCCGCCCAGCCCGATAATCGCGATACGCACGCCCCAAAGATACCCTACGCGCGTGGCAGTTAGCCCACCGTTTCGAACACGCCCATCGCGCGGAACCGCTGGTAGCGGTGGTCGCGCAGCGCGTCGGACGTCATCGCGCCGAGTTCGTCCAGCTGCTGCAGCACAGCGGTGCGCACGCTCAGCGCGGTGGTTTGCGGGTCGCGATGCGCCGCGCCCAACGGCTCTGGGATGATCATATCGATAAGCCCCAGCGCCAGCGCGCTCTCGGCGGTCAGTTTCAGCGCATCCGCCGCTTGGGGCGCCTTGTTCGGGTCGCGATACAGAATCGCTGCGCACCCTTCGGGCGGGATGACCGAGTAGATGGCATGTTCCAGCATCAGCACGCGGTTGGTCGCCGCCAGTGCAATCGCGCCGCCACTGCCCCCCTCGCCCAGAATCACCGCCACCGTCGGCACGGTCAACTCAAACAGCGTTAGCATTGACTGGGCAATCGCCTCGCTGATGCCGCGCGACTCCGATTCGACGCCAGGGTCGGCGGCGGGCGTATCGACCAGCGTCAGCACGGGCAGGCGGAACTTCTCGGCGAGACGGAACATTCGCATCGCTTTGCGGTAGCCTTCGGGCTTCGCCATCGCAAAGTTGCGCCGTTGTCGCTCCTTGAGGTCGCGCCCCTTCTGCTGCCCAACAATCACGAGATTGCGCCCACCCATCTTCGCCAGCCCCGCGACGACGGCGGGGTCGTCAAAACCCAAGCGGTCGCCGTGCAGCTCGATGAAGCTTTCACACATCAGGCGGATGTAGTCCAGCGCGTAGGGGCGTTTCGGATGGCGCGCCAGCAGCACCTTGTCCCACGGGCGCAGGTGCGCGAAAATCTGCCGCAGCAGCCGCTCGCGCTGCGCCTCCAGCTCGGCAATCTCGCGCGACCGATCCAGTCCCTTCTCCGTCGCCAGCTGGCGCAGCTCGGCGATTGCGCTCTCCAGCTCGTTGATGGGCTTCTCGAAGTCGAAAATCGTCATCATGGCGTTATGCTCCCCGCGTAGGACGCTTGGAACATCTCCAGCAGGTAGCTCAGGGTGGGGCGCATGTTGCGTCGGGGCACGATGAGGTCGAGCATGCCGTGTTCGTGCTGGAACTCGGCGGTCTGGAAGTTGGCGGGCGGTTTGCCGACGCTGGCTTGCGCGGCGACACGCTGCCCTGCAAACCCGACCAGCGCGCCTGGCTCGGCGAGGATCACATCCGCCAGCGATGCGAAGCTCGCCAACACGCCTGCCATCGTCGGGTCAGTGAACACAGCGATGTAGGGCAGCCCCGCGCGATGGAACCTGCCGACCGCCGCCGTCGTTTTCGCCATTTGCATCAGCGAAATCAGCCCCTCCTGCATGCGCGCCCCGCCTGACGTGCAAAACAGAACCACAGGGCGGCGCAGCTCCACCCCGCGCTCGAACGCCCGCGCGACCTTCTCGCCCACGACCGACCCCATGCTCCCGCCCATAAAGCCGAAGTCCATCGCGCCAATAACGATGGGGGCGCCGTTCAGTTGGGCAAGCCCCGTGAGGATGGCTTCGTTCTCGCCTGCGGCGGCTGCCCCCTTGCGCAGCTTGTCGGCGTATTCGGGAAAGCCCAGCGGGTCGGTCGGGCGCAGGTCGGCGTCGGTCTCCTCAAAGGTGTCGGGGTCTACCGTCAGCAGGATGCGCTCGCGGGCGCGTAGCCGATGATGATGCCCACAGTGCGGACACACCCGTAGCGCGCGCTCGAAATCGGGGCGGAACAGTATCTTCTTGCAGCGGGCGCACTGCACCCACTGCTCCGCATTCGCCTGCACAATCGCTCGCTTTTGCATCCCGCCCTCTCCGTAAGCAAGCATGGTGCCGGAGGTGGGACTCGAACCCACACCTGAGTCGCCCCAGACCGATTTTTGAGACCGGCGCGTCTGCCTGTTCCGCCACTCCGGCTTGGAGCGTGTATTATACCCAATCGCACAACCTGGAAAGGTCGCAGGGTGAATTCGGGTACAATCTCAGCGATGAAGGTATACAGGCAGGCACAGTCAACAATAATTCCCCGTATCCTTAAGGTTCCGATTGCAACGCAGGGGGAACTGATCAGGGCGCAAGCGCGGTTGACCTTGCTTGAAGGGGGAATCTTACGGAGAGGGCTGCTACAGGTACTTCTTATCCTATCATTAGCACTCACCCTCCTCGCCTGCGCGCCCAGTCAGCGGCTGACGGAGCAGCAGCGCGTCGAGGTGTTCCAGTTCGTGTGGGAGGAGGTGCGCCGCTCGCACTACGATCCCAAACTGGGCGGGGTAGATTGGGACGCGGTGCGCGAGGCGTACCTGCCGAGAGCACGCACCGCCGAGAGCGACGCCGCCTTCTACGCCGTGCTGAATGAGATGCTCGGCGAGCTGAAGCAGTCGCACTTCGGGGTGATCCCGCCTGGCGCGTTCGTGGCGCAGGAGGAGGCGCGCCAGCGTGTCAGCGGCGGCGAGGTCGGCGTCACGGTGCAGTTGGTGGAGGGCAAGCCTGTGGTAGTGCGCGTCCGCGACGGCTCGCCTGCTGCACGGATGGGCGTCCCGCCGGGCGCGGAGCTGCTCGCCATCGACGACACGCCCGCCGACGCGATTGTGCAGCGCGTCCGCGCCCGCAACCTGCCCGAAGTGGAGGAACGCTTCGAGGCGTACCTGGCGTTCCGCGCGTACCTGAGTGGGCGCGTCGGCAGCACGGTCGCCTTGCGCTACCGCGACTGGGACGGCGTTGAGCGCACGATGACACTCACGCGCGAGGCGGCGTCGGGCGAGCGTGTGCAGTTCGGGGTGTTGCCCGAGTTGCGCGTGCGTATCGAGAGCCGCATCCTGCCTGGCAACATCGGCTACCTCGCCTTCAACGCTTTCATGCCGCCCGTGATGCGCGAACTGCCCGACCGCCTGCGCGAACTGCGGGACACGCGCGGGCTGATTATCGACCTGCGCGAGAACCTCGGCGGGATTGGGCTGATGGCGGGCGGCGTGGCGGGCTATCTGTTGCCCCGCGAGACGCCGTTGGGCATCATGCGCCTGCGCGACGGCACTTTCGGCATCGTCGCCTATCCCCAGCAGCCCCAGTATGCCAAGCCTGTGGTCGTGCTGGTGGACGAGTTCTCGGTCAGCACCGCCGAGATTCTCGCGGCGGGCTTGCAGGAGACCAAACGCGCGGTCATCGTCGGTCGCCCAACGCCAGGCAAGGCGTTGCCGTCCAAAATCGTCGCGCTGCCGCACGGGGGCTACCTGCAGTGCGTGCTGGCGGACTACGAGACGGCGGGTAAGCGACGCATCGAGGGAATCGGTGTGCAGCCCGACATCTCGGTAGACCTCACCCGCGAGGCGTTCCGAACTGCACGCGACCCCGCCCTCCAGCGGGCAGTGGAGTACCTGCTGCGGCAATCCGCGAGGTAGTGTGGTTTAGGTATATTTTAACCGATGCCCAGCGAACTGAGATTGAGTTGTCGCCATCACACTGGCAGCGGCTGAGCCAATTAGCGAAGCGACGCAAGAAAAGTGTCTCGCAGCTGATTGCGGATGCCGTCGACCAGTACCTGCAGCGTGAGCAGCAGTCGAATTGGGAAGAGCAAAAGCGATGCGCGCTTGCCGCCGTTGGGCGTTTTCCTGCAGACCCTGACCTTGCGGAGAGGCATGATGAGTATTGGACACGAGGCTAAACTACTCCCCATCCCGTCCCTGCCGTATCTCGCGAATCGCTTGTAGGTGTTCCGCGTAGGTGCGCGAGAAGCGGTGGTAGCCGTTCGCCTGCGCCACATAAAACAGATACTCCGTCTGCTCAGGCTCCAACGCCGCGCGGATGCTTGCTAAGCCAGGGCTGGCAATCGGTCCTGGGGGCAGCCCGCGCCGCAAGTAGGTGTTGTAGGGTGACTCGTGGCGCAGGTCTTTATACAGCACGCGCTCTTTCCACAAGCCCATCCCGTATAGCACCGTCGCGTCGATTTGCAGGGGCATGTTGATGCGCAGGCGGTTGTAGATGACCGACGCCACGCGCGGACGCTCGTCGTCGTGCAGCACCTCCTTCTCGATCATCGAGGCAATCGTCAGCAGCTGGTGCAGGGTCAGTCCGCGTTTCTCCATTGCCTCTTTGTAGGGCAGGTACACATACCGTCGGGTTGCCTCCAGCATCGTGCGAATCGCCTGCTCCGCGCCTGTGCCTGGCGGCAAGCGGTAAGTGCTGGGGAACAGGTAGCCCTCCAGATGGAGGTTTTCGGGCAGGGGCATGTCGATGTCCTTGAAGCGTTGCGGCTGGCGGCACAGCGCGAGGAACTCGTCTTTGTCGGCAATCCCGCGCTCGTGCAGTCGTTCGGCAATTCGCGCAAGTGTCCAGCCTTCGGGGATGGTGACCCAGTTGCGCGTGAAGCGTTCGTGGACGAGGATGTCGGCGATTTCGAGCAGGCTCTGGTTCGGGCTGAACTCGTAGTCGCCTGCAGCGACGGTTGGCTTGCCCCGCCAGCGCAGCAGCCATGCCAGCAGGCGCGGGTTGCGGATGAGTTTGCGCTGATACAGCCGCTGCGCCAGCGCGTCGGCATCCATCGGCTGTTTGAGGCGCACCAGTTGGGGCTGAAAGGCGCGGCTTATGGGGCGCACTTGCAGGTAGAACCAGCCGCCCGCGCCGCCCCCCACCAGCAGCAGCGCTGCCAACAGCCCCAGCCACACCCATCGCTTGCGCATGGCGCTACGCTTGCGAGGCGGGCGTCCGCGCCCGTCGCGCCCAGTATGCCACAACGCGCGGCAAACCTGTGAACAGTGCAACGCCCGCCAGCGAAATCACCCAGAACACGGGGCTAATCGTCCCCAACAGCCCGCGCCCAATCAGCCAGTTGCGCAGCATAATCCCCAGCGTCACGCCCAACGCCCACGCGACGGGCAGCGACCACTTGGGGGGCTGCGCCCGATAGACGCCCGCCACAATCGCCGCCGCGAACCACCCCACCAGAAACGCGGGCAGGTTGCGCTGCAGCCCGAACTCGTCCAGCGTGCCGTGACTGCGCAAACCCGTCAGCACGAACAACCCAATCGCCAGCGCGTCGATTGCCATCCAGCCCCAACGCATAGCACAAGGATACCCTACCGTGTGGGCTTGGGTGACTTGGGCGGCTCAAGGCGCGGGAAGTAGATGCTGAAGCAGGTTCCCTTGCCCATTTCCGTGCGCACTTCGATGTATCCGCCCAACTGCTGCACGGCGCCTTGCACTGCCGCCAGCCCCATCCCCGTGCCCTGACCGAACGGCTTGGTGGTGTAGAACGGCTCGAAGATGTGAGGCAGCACTTCGAGCGGGATGCCTGTGCCTGTGTCTTCCACTTCCAGAAGCACATAGCGCCCGTTGGGGACATTCGGCGTGTGGGCGCGGCGCAGGGTCTTGTTGCGCAGGCGAATTGTAAGCGCGCCGCCGTTGGGCATCGCGTCGCGGGCGTTCACGACCAAGTTCAGCACAATCTGCAGCAGCAGGTTCGAATCGGCGTTGACTTGCCAGAGGTTCGGCTCGATCTCGGTGCGTAGGCGGACGCTTTCGGGCAGCACGCGCCGCAGGATGTCGAGCGCGCCCTGTAGCCACTCGCCCAAGTCCATCGGCGCGGGCTGGATGACCTGTCTGCGGGCATACGCCAGCAGTTGCTTGTTGAGGTCGGCGGCGCGCTCGGCTGCCTTCAGAATGCCGTCCAGGTAGTGCAGGATGGTCTCGTCCTGCACGCGCCCGCGCGCCAGCTCCGCGTAGCCAATCACGGCGGTCAGCACATTGTTGAAGTCGTGTGCAATCCCGCCCGCCAGCCTGCCGATACTCTCCAATCGGTAGGCGCGGTCTAACTCCTG
>Ga0101945_1000239_pt1 | contig 114679 bp, 90 predicted proteins | sample DewCreD2012metaG_2_FD_75246 | JGI IMG/M metagenome (GOLD analysis project Ga0101945, IMG submission 75246) | Hot spring sediment bacterial and archeal communities from British Columbia, Canada, to study Microbial Dark Matter (Phase II) - Dewar... ... | reverse complement strand
CTTACGTTGTTGATGGCAATGTCTATTTCAGTATTCAAACCGACCCCGACTTTGGTCGCATGGCCCGTATGGGCTATAGCGAATTGCTCGCCATCGCCAACCAGAGAGGGAATAACCCGCACGACCCCAATAAACGCGATCCCCTTGACTTTGTGCTCTGGCAGCGTGGTAATCCCGACGAACCGAAATGGGAGAGTCCGTGGGGGCTGGGGCGACCAGGCTGGCATATCGAGTGTAGCGCGATGTCACAACGCTACCTGGGGGAGCAGATCGATATTCACGGCGGTGGAGCCGATCTGATCTTTCCCCACCATTCCTGCGAAATTGCCCAGAGTGAATCGGCAACCGGCAAACGGCCTTTTGCCCGCTTCTGGATGCACGTCGGTCTGGTCTGGCTCGACGGCGAAAAGATGAGTAAGTCGCTGGGGAATCTGGTGTTTGCCCGCGATGCCTTACGCGAGCACCATCCCGATGCGATCCGCTGGTATTTGCTGAGTGAACACTACCGCGAAGATTTTGATTACCGTCGCGATGCCCTCGTGCGCTACGAGCAATACGCTGCCGATCTGCGACAGGCGCTGAGTGTCACCGGCGGCTCGCATAGCCCGCTCGACGTCAGCCGAGGCCGTAACGATGTCATTGCCGCGATGAACGATGATCTCGATACCCCAACCGTCCTGGCCGTTCTGCACACGATGGCCGGTATGATCATTGATGGAGCGAAAGAAGGCCGTGATGTGAGTGCAGCTCAGGCAGTAGTACGCGACCTGGCCTTGATGCTGGGGTTTACACTCCGTTGAGCAGCACAGGTGGCAAATCGACTTGATACAGCACATCTACCGCACCGGGTGGGTGAAGGCATGCCTTCACCCACCCTCGCTTCGCATGCTTCCCATACGCCTAACGCTGGCGATTGCGATCACGTCCGCGCAGGAAGGGCGGAATATCGAGATCATCGTTCGTGATCGCCGGTCGTACCGGCTGCACCGGCGGTGTCGTCGGGGTCTGGGTCGGCTGGCGTGGTCGCTGCTGGGTTGCCTGACTGCCACCAATCTGACCGGTCGCCTGGCCGGTGCTGGTCGCTACCGTTGGGTACGAGCGGGTGCGCTGTACATTCGAGTTGCGATTGACATCAAAGCCGGTCGCGATAAGGGTAATCTTGATCTCACCGGGCGGGAAGTTTGGATCGATCACCGCGCCGATAATGATATTGGCGTCGGGATCAACCTGCTTGGCCACAATATCAGCCGCTTCATAGACTTCCATAATCCCCAAATCCTCACCACCGGTGATGTTGAAGAGCACGCCTTTGGCACCATCAATACTTACTTCAAGCAATGGGCTGGCAATCGCCTGATTCACAGCATCGAGTGCTCGTGTATCGCCTTTGCCGAAGCCAACCGCCATCAGCGCCGAACCCTGCTGGGCCATGATGGTCTTAACGTCGGCAAAGTCCACATTGATCAACCCACGCTGGGTGATCAAATCCGAGATACCCTGAATGCCCTGGCGCAAAACATCATCAGCCATCTGAAACGCCTGCTGGAAGGTCGTATTCTTGCTGGCCGTCTGCAACAGACGGTCGTTGGGAATCACAATCAGCGTATCAACAACCGGACGCAACTGCTCGATCCCGGCCTCAGCGACCTTTCGGCGATGATTGCCCTCGAAGGTGAAGGGGCGCGTCACCACACCAACGGTCAACGCGCCGAGATCGTGGGCAATCCCGGCAATGATCGGTGATGCACCGGTACCGGTACCGCCACCCATCCCGGCAGCGACGAAGACCATATCGGCCCCCTTCAACTGCTCGTAGATGTCTTCCTGGTTCTCCTCGGCAGCCTTCTGACCGATAACCGGATTACCACCACTGCCGAGGCCACGGGTCAGCTTATCGCCGATCCGAATCCGCACCGGCGCCAGCGAGTGCATCAGAGCCTGAACGTCGGTATTCACCGTAATAAACTCAACTCCCTGTACGCCGGCAGCAATCATGCGATCAACTGCGTTGCTGCCGCCGCCGCCAACGCCAATGACTTTGATCTGAGCGAAGTCTTCCAACGAGAAGCCATTGCTACTGCGATCAACCATGTGTAACCCTCCTTGAACTGGTAGTTATGGCAATAATTCGCGCAACCAGCGGCGGAAGCGCTCGTAAAGTGAACTCGTATCATCAGACGAGGACTGCTCAGGTGGCCGCCCACCGTAGCGCATTCCCCATCGCAAAAGCCCAACAGCCGTGGCATATGCCGGTGAGTCGAGTGAGTCGGTGAGACCCCCCAACCCCCCTGGGATACCGATTCGTACCGGTAATCCCAGGTCGTCACGCAGCAGATCGTCGAAGCGACTGAGCTGCGCCCCACCTCCGGTCAAGACAATGCCAGCCGGAAGCATGCCTTCGTAGCCGCTCCGGCGGGCTTCAGCGACGATCAGCTCAATAAGTTCTTCGGCACGTGCCTGTAGAACCTGTTTCAAGAGATGAGCACTGATCTGTTGCTTTTCACCTACCGTCAATGTTTCCGCATCGATGAGATCACTCTCATCACCCGGTGCGGGCGGATTACCGGCAATTGCGCTGCCGTAGCGCAGTTTTAAATACTCGGCGGTATTTGGCGGCGTATGCAAGACATAGACAATATCGTTGGTGAAGTGCTGCCCACCAACCGGGATTACTCCGGTATGCCATACCCCGCCCTGGGCAAAAATGGCGAGATCGGTGGTGGCGCCGCCGATATCGATGAGCATCACGCCACGCTCTTTGTCATCATCGCTGAGCACTGCTTCGGCGGCAGCCAGCGGCTGTAAGACCAGATCATCAATCTGTACACCCGCCCGTTCGACGCTCCGGATCAGGTTCTGAATTGCCATCGCCTCGCCGGTGATGATGTGTGTCTCCACCTCAAGGCGCAACCCGCTCATCCCAATCGGATCGCGAATCCCATCATTGCCATCGATCACATAGGTACGGGGAATGACGTGAATGATCTCTCGCTGCGTGGGTAACGCTACCAGTTGCGCTGCTTCCACTGCCCGCGCCACGTCTTGCCGGGTGATCCCGTCGGGATTCTGAACGGCTGCCACTCCCCGACTGTTAAGTGACGAAATGTGACGACCGGCAACCCCGACAAAGGCGTGACTGATCCGCAAACCGCTGGCGCGTTCAGCCTTTTCCAGGCTGGCTTCGATTGCAGTGGCGGCATCGTCAATATTGACGACCACTCCTTTGTCGATCCCACGGCTGGGCACCATCCCAACACCGAGAATATTCAGCCGTCGTCCATCACCGATCTGGCCGACGATGGTACAGATTTTACTTGTCCCTACATCTATGCCAACAATGGTGCGTGCCATGGTGCGTGCCATAGTGTCCTCACTGCCTGCCCCAACGGGTGTCGTTTATGAGCTGCTGTCGGGGCGATATTGATAAAATGGATTGACTGGTCGTAGATCAAGATAGGTAAACGGTGTGCCATCGGCGAGCAAATACGCAAGAATTGTCAATTTGCGTTCCAGCCTTTCACTACGGCCAAAAACAATCATTTGATCCTGCGCTGTGCGCACAAATACCCCTAAACCAAAATCCCATCCAATCTCTGTCGGATGTAATCCAAGCTGGTCAGGTAGCACAAAAGCCAGTTCTCGGGCCAGCGTCAGCGCATCGGTATCCAGTCGCATCCCTGGCTCGACCGGCAGATTTGAGCTATCGACAATCACTAACTCATCTTCGACGGGCGGTGTTGCCGCAGTTTCGATCACATACCCCTGCCGATCAACCAGATAATCAACCCCGCCGGTTCGCCAATAAATCGCCGGTTGGCGCTCGACAATCACAATCCGCGCTCGATCAGGTAAACTGAGCGTCAGCCGGGCTTCCTCTACAAACGGACTGGTTAACAATGGCGCAACAGCCTGCTCTTCATCAATCAGCCAGATCGGTAGCCCCCGCAGCGGAACAGCGGCAACAATACGCTCCGGGCTTAAAAACTCAGCTCCAACAACTTCTACCGTCTGCACCCGAAACCGACTGCTGAACAGGACGTAGAAGAGCGCAAAACAACTGATGACAAACACGATACCGCTAACAATCCGCCCGCTCCGTAAGCCTTCACGCAATCGCCAGCGCCAACCGGGCACGACCGGCTCGGTGCTGTTTCGCCGCAAGCGCTGACGGCGGGCGGCGATTCGTTCACGAGTATTTGGCGGATTGTATTCCATGCCCTCTCTCCTCACCGCCTGGCACGTTCCAATGCCAGATCAACCAGTCGATCCAGCAACTGAGCGTAAGACAGGCCGCTTGCTGCCCACATTTTGGGGTACATGCTGATCGGGGTAAAGCCTGGCATCGTATTCACTTCATTCACCCAGAGCGTGCCCTGCTCGCGGTCAAGCAGAAAATCTACTCGCGCCAGGCCGGCCCCATCAATGGCCTGAAAAGCCCGAATTGCCAGTTCCTGCACCTGCGTGATCTGATCTGGACTGAGATCGGCAGGTACGATCGTCTGCGAACCGCCGTCAATATACTTGGCGTGGTAGTCATACCATTCGCCGGCAGGAATGATCTCGCCGGGAATGCTGGCAACGACCTCATCATTCCCCAACACCGAGATTTCAATTTCGCGTGCCGGGATACCCTGCTCGACGATAAGCCGCCGATCATAGCGAGCCGCTTCGTGGAGACCGGCCAGCAATTCGGCCCGATCACGAACTTTACTCACTCCCACACTACTGCCGAGATTGGCCGGTTTCACAAACATCGGATAGCGCAGGGCAGCCTCAAGCCGTGCACACAGGCCAGACTCATCAGCCAGTTCGCTACGACGCACTAACACCCACGGCAACACCGGCAAGCCGGCAGCGGCGAACGCGGCTTTCATCAGACCTTTGTCCATCCCAACTGCACTGGCTGCCACGCCACACCCGACATACGGACGACCGGCCAGTTCAAGCAACCCCTGAATGGTGCCATCTTCGCCATACGGGCCGTGTAAAACCGGGAAGATAACATCAGCCGCAGGTAGCTCCCATCCCGGCGCGCCAACGCGCCCAAGCGCATGCACCGGCCCCGCTGCAACCTGCGCTGCACTGGCCGGCAACCGGGCAGGATCGGCTTCGGCCATCAGTTTTGCCAGTGCCCCAGGCCCATGCCACCACTGACCGTCTTTACCAATACCGATCGCTTCAATCTGGTAGCGCGCCGGATCAAGATTGCTCATCACGGCGTGGGCTGATACTAATGACACTTCGTGCTCGCCACTTTGCCCGCCAAACACGACGGCAACGGTGATCGCATTGGTCATTCACTGCCTCCTCTACCACACGTATCGATCGGTGAGACGATCGTTATCTACAACAACGAGCATGGCAATCCAATTTTGCTTATTGTTTCGTTTATACTGATCACTTTTCGGTATTTCATTCACTATTTTGATCATCTCAGCCTCTAAATAATCCGCACTTCGAGCTGAAGCGTAATCCCAAATTGATCAGCAACTTTCGTGCGAGCCAGATCAATTAACGCCAGAATATCGGCGGCCCGGGCCTGCCCACGATTGATAATGTAATTGGCGTGCAATGTACTAATCTCTGCATCACCGATCCGTACACCTTTGAGACCGGCAGCCTCGATCAGACGACCGGCAAAATCCCCTGCCGGATTTTTGAAGACACTGCCGCACGAACTACCTGCCGGTGTCTTCTGTTTGCGTTCGGCAGCAATCGCTTTCATCCGCGCCGTCAATGCCGCCGGATCGCCGCGCTGCAAGCGGAAGCGACCGGCCAGCACCAGCGGTGGGATCGCGGCATGCAGTAGTTGCTTGAGTACACTCTCGCGATATGTGTATGCCAGATCGTGTACCGACCATTCAACGCACTCGCTACCATTGATCAACAGATCAGCGGCAATGAGCACTTCGGCTACACTCCCGCCATAACAACCGGCATTGCCAACAATCGCGCCACCAACTGCACCGGGCAGACCCTCGGCCCACTCCAGACCGGCCCATCCCATTGCCGCCAGCCGCCGGGCCGTTCCGGCCATTGGCGCACCGGCTTCAATCCATACTTCAGCAGTCTCGCCGTGTTCGATCAGTTCCCAGCGTTGCCCGCGATACGACGCAATCACGCCGTCAAATCCTTCGTCGCGTACAAGTAAATTCGTTCCGCGACCGATCCAGATCAACGGCAACTGCTGCTCTCTGGCCCAGGCCGCCAGCGCAATGGCTTCATCGGGTGTGGCCGGCTCGGCATAATAACGCGCCGTTCCTCCGGCTCGCCACGACGAATGGCGCGCCATTGGCTCATCGGGGTATAACGTTACCGGTAATGTAACTGGCATCTCATCTCTCCTCTGACATTGCGCTGCGCTGTTCGAGAAACGCTGCTGCCACCTGATCACTATCACCGGCCCCCAGGGTCAACACGACATCACCGGATTGTGCTACCGCAAGCAGTGCGGATGGCGCGAGCGCCGATGGGCCGGCGTAGCGCGCCGGAATACCGTGCGCAATCAGATGGTCAACCAGCGACTGGGCCAGCGCAACCGGATCGCCTTGCTCACGGGCCGGATAAATATCACCGACCAGCACAACGGCTGCCTCACGAAACGCTGCCGGCCACTGATCCCAGAGGCTGCGCGTGCGACTGAAGGTGTGCGGTTGCAAATAGACGATGAGTCGTCGATCCGGATAGCGCTGACGGGCAGCCAGAAGCGTGGCCTGCACCTCGGTCGGGTGATGGGCATAATCGTCGATCACTGTGATCCCACCAACATCACCCCGCCACTCAAACCGGCGGCTACTGCCACGATACTCTGCCAGTGCAGTGACGGCTGTACGCAGATCGGCGCCCCATAGCGCAGCCGCTGCCAGTGCTGCGGTTGCATTTCGTACATTATGTTCACCAGGAATAGCCAGCGTGACTGTCGCGGCCAGCCGTCGTCCGAACGAACGCCGGTCGTAGTACCAGAGATCAAACTGTTGACCGGTAGCAGTTCCTGTCACCCCACTTGCCGTCCAGTCGAGTGGGGCCAGTCGACAAGAGACCGGATCGGTGGCAATGTGCTCATCGATCCCGTACAGGCGGGCTTCACTCTGCCCGGCAAGAGCGAGGGCACCGGGATCATCGGCGCAGACCAGTAACCGGCGTGGATCACGCACCTGGCGGGAAAAGGCGGCAAAGGCTGCCGTGTACTCAGATGGCGTGGGGTAGACATCGGGATGATCCCATTCGACATTGGTAATAATCGCCAGCGCCGGTGTCAGCGCCAGAAAGACCCGGTCGTATTCATCGGCTTCGATCACCAGTGGTGCTTCTGGATCGCCCCATTGTGCGCTCCCACCCAGCGCCGGCACATCAGCACCGATCAGAAAACCACACCTGATCCCGGCACCACGCAACGCCAGCGCTGTCAATGCGGTGGTTGTGGTCTTGCCATGGGTCCCGGCGATAGCAATCACCGGGCGCTGTTCTGACCACAGACGCCACAAGTCGGCCCGACTCAGGCGAGGGATCCCTGCCGCCGCAGCCGCCTCTAATTCAGGGTGGGTGCCACGAATTGCTGCTGTCGCCAGAACAACATCGGCACCCTGCACATACGCCGGATCATGACCACGCCAGACCTGTACACCCCGGGCCTGGAGTGCAGCCGTAGCGTGGTTTGCGGTCAAGTCCGAACCGCTCACTGTATGACCCTGGTCGAGCAGCAGATGGGCAATCGCGCTCATCCCTGCTCCGGCAATCCCGATGATATGATAGTGACTCACGGTTTCCAAACCTTCGGAAAGTTGAACAAAATAATCAAGCCTAAAATCATAAAGAAGATCGCAATCAGCGATGGTAGCAAAATACTCACGTCGGGCAATACATTCAACAATGTGGCAATCGGCCCCTCGAGAATGCCACCATTGTTCACAAACTCGCGCCAAAAGACCACTGCGGCGTTCGTCCACAGCAGAGCGATCAGTGCACCGACAAATAAGCCTAATGGCCGGGCCAATCGCTCTTTGGGTGGACCTTTCCAGGCTGCTTTACTATCGAAAAACATGCCTAACAGGATCAGCGCAATAAACGCCATCAGCCGAAAGAAGAGCGGAACCTGAAATCCTGGGGTAATCAACGGATCCAGCGGCGGAACCAGCGAGGGATCATTGCCGATCAGAAAGGCCGCAAATCGTGGTGCATTGACCCATATGCGATTGATCACACCGACGATAAAATCGCCACCCTGAACGCAGGTGATATAGGCAATAATCGTCCAGAGTGCCAGGGTCAACAGGTTCCGCATACCCTGCTGATAGCCGGCATATCCGCCTATCGCCATCAGAATGAGCAAAATGGCCACACCATTCAAATTGAGTGTAATGACCGGCTGCGCAAGCGGGATTATCATCCATTGCTCAATCATGCTGAACTCCTCGATGCGAGGTCAAGTAGTGCTTCGGCCAACCTTTGCGCCGCATCAGGACGAGCCAAAGCGCGGCTGCGTGCTGCCATCTGCTTCCGCTTCTCCTGGTCGTTCACCAATTGTCGGATTGCCCGCGCCAGTGGCCCCTCTGCTGGCGCGCCGTCACCAAGCATTGCATGATCGGCCACCTTCAGTGCGGCACCCCGTTGAACCAGATAATCGGCATTCTCGTCCTGATGAACATACGGGTATGGTACCAACACCGCCGGCAGACCAACTGCCGGTAACTCGGCAAGGGTTGACGCTCCACTCCGGCAGACAGTGACATCCGCAGCCACAAGCGCGGCTGTCATACTTTGCGCGTGTCCGCTCTCCAGGTAGGGGAAGAGCAGGTAGCGTTCACGCAGGGCCGGATCAAGACGAGCCGCTGCTTCCTCCAGCCAGACCTGATCGCCTTCACGCCCACAGACGTGAATAATGGTGCAGAGTGGCAGCAACGTCGGTAGGAGGGCAGCGATTGCCCGATTAATACTACGTGCGCCCCGACTACCACCATATACCAGTAACACTGTTTGATCCGGTGGAATACCAAACGCGGCCCGTGCCGTTGCCCGATCAGTGGTAAACAATTCATCCCGCACCGGATAGCCGGTCACCAGCGCCCGCCGATCCCCCTCACGCAAGCCCAAGCGTGGTAATGAGTCGCTGACATTGACTGCTGTGAGATCGGCAATGCGGCTGAGCATGCGCACCGCCAGCCCTGGCACAACATCCGGCAGATAGATCATCGTCGGCACCCGGCGCAGCCTTGCTGCCACAAAGAGTGGCACACAGACATAGCCACCGGTACCCAGAATAGCCGCCGGTTGCTCGCGAGCCAGTAAGTGCCCGGCTGCGATCACACCACGCAGCAGTGTAATCAGGGCACGAGTTGCCTGTACCGGCCCCCGACCACGCACCGCGGCTGCCGGTAATGCCCGGAAAGGCAGGCGGCTTTCTCGCGCTACGATGCGCTCTTCCATCCCCCCAACACTCCCTACGTACACGACGTGTGCCTGATCAGCGAGAGCGTGGGCGACTGCCAGCGCCGGATAGACGTGACCGCCAGTGCCGCCACCCGACAGGATGAGGCGTAATGTCTTTGTCGGCAGCGGATGCGACTGTGGTTGTGGTATGTGCGTTTGACTGATCGACATGGCGAGAAATATTCAACAGGATACCGGTAGCCATGAGACAACTAATTAACGATGAACTGCCGTATGACAGGAACGGTAGCGTGAGACCGGTAAATGGTATCAGCGCTACCGTGACTGCAATATTCACGAACGCCTGAAACACGATCCACGACGTAACACCCACCGCAACCAGGGCGGCAAAGGGTGATGGCGCACGCGCAGCAATCCGATACCCACGTACCGCAATAATCACAAAGGCGACGAGGACGGCCAGCGTGCCCAGCAATCCCCACTCTTCACCGATAATTGCGTAGATTGTATCAGTATGTGGTTGTGGAAGCCAGAGATGCTTTTGCCGGCTCATCCCCACACCCTGCCCGAACAGACCACCACTGCCAAAGGCGTATAGTGAATGAATGATCTGATACCCTTCCGTACTGGCCCGCGACCAGGGATCGAGGAAAGCCTGCCAGCGTCCACTGCGAAAGGTGACGATCATGGCAAAGAAGGCAGTCGATGCCAGCAATGCGGCTCCGGTCACATGCAACAGATTTGCACCAGCGGCAAAGAAAATGGTGCCACCGATCATCAGAATGATAATCGTGGTGCCTAAATCCGGCTGTAACATGATCAGGCCACAGATAAACCCCAACATCACCGCAAAGGGTGCCAGACCATAAGCTACATCCCCCAAGCGATGACCACGCCGCGAGAGCCAGTGGGCAAAGTAGATGATTACGGCCAGCTTGACAAATTCGGCAGGTTGAATGCTCAATACCCCCAGCCATCCTTCACCAAAACGTATCCACGACCGCGAACCATTCACCTCGGTCATACTGGCCGGTAAGATCAGCACCAGTACCAGCAGCACTAACGCCACTGCCATCAACTGAATTGAATAGTGTTGCCAGACCCGATAGTCGATCCGTTGCATGACCCACAGCGCTATCAGACCAATCACTGCCCCAGTTGCCTGCCGAAACAGGTAGTAGAATGGATTACTGTACAACACCGCAGCCTCAACAAAGCTGGCGCTGTAGACCATGATCAGGCCAAACGCAGTTAACCCGATTACAGTAGCCAGTAATATCCGGTCTGGCGAGCGATGTGTGCGGTCAAAGAGCAAATGTGTTGGGCGCGATCCATCACTCTTGACCATACTCCTCTTCTTTCCTTCACAAAATGCCGACTTCCCAATCAAGCACGCTACGCCGGCGTTACCAGGCGTACCAGGACAATCATCACCAGCGCAATGGCAAATACCCACAACCAGCCCTGCATTGGGAAGCGGCGAATGAACAACGGTGGAAAAAAGCGTAGATCAACGGTCAGTCGGGGGGCAAGGGCAACACCAATCACAATGCCACTGATCAATCCACCGAGATGCCCCCAGTTATCGATGACACCCTGAGCTGCAAAACCAATCAACAGATTAATCAAGGCAATTGCCACAATGCCTCGCACCTGATTCTGACCAAACTCACCTAATACCCGGCGGTTGAGATAGTAGAACACACCCAGACCACCAATCAGACCGAAGATTGCTCCACTCGCTCCCACTGCCGGCGCCGGTGAGAGGGCGTATGACGCGATACTGCCACCGAGTCCACTGAGCAGATAGAGGGCAAGAAAGCGTCCATGACCATAAAAACGTTCGGTCTCTGGCCCCAGCACCGAGAGCGCATACCCGTTGAAGAAGATATGGATCAGGTTCGCGTGCAGGAACACAGCGGTCAACAGCCGCCACAGTTCACCATCGGCAATCCGCTCGTTGATCTTCGCCCCCAGGACTGCCAGTACGGGAAATGCGGGTTGAAAGAACGATCCACTGAGCACACAACTCAGAACGTAGACAATCCCTATCGCCCAGAGCAAACTCTGTGTCACGAACGGACGAGGTGGAGCGGGGCGGGGTGGAGGTGGAGGAGGTTCTTCCGGCAGATCGGGACGAAGGCCAAACTCGCGCTCGGCTCGACGTAGAAATGCTTCAATATCGTCGGATTCATCAGGTGGACGGGTCATACGTCTGCTCCCCGGCGCGACCGCCAGCCAACTCGCGCACGATCTGGCGAAACGCCTCACCGCGGTGAAACTCATTCCGAAACATGCCAAAACTGGCACATCCGGGCGAAAGTAAGATTGCACCACCGGGTTGAGCAAGCGAGCGGGCTGTTGCTACCGCGGTGGACAGATCGGCAAAAGGCCCGGCGAGCGGCAATTGTGGTGCGCACTGGCTCAAGAGTGTCTGCAATCGTGGTGTTGCACTTCCCTGTAACAACACGACTGCCGCAGCACCCTGCGCTATGGTGTCCGCCAGGTATGCCAGATCAAGGTCTTTATCGGCACCGCCGGCGATCAATACAATCGGCCCCGCAACAGTCGCCAATGCAGCCGCTGTTGCCGATGGATTCGTCGCCGTCGTATCATTGATATACCGCACGCCATCAATCGTTGCGACCAGCTCCAGCCGGTGTTCAACCGCCGTCATACTCTGGAGGGCAGCTACGATCTCGTGCGGTTCGATCCCAAAATGGTAGGCCAGCGTAGCCGCCGCCAGGGCATTGGACAGATTGTGAGTACCGGGTAAGCGCAGATCAGAACGATGCGCGAGTATTACCTCACGATAGCGCAGATACCCATCGGCATCAATTTTTGCATCAGCCGTTGGATCAGAGAGGCTGAAACTGATGATACCGCGCCGGCCACGCCCCCAGGTTTTGGCCTGCTCTGGTGGTAAAACCGCAATCCCATCTTCATCCTGATGCGCCATGATCTGGCGCTTGGCGTTCGCGTAGGCTGCAAACGAGCCGTGCCAGTTGAGATGGTCAATGCCCAGATTGGTCAGCAGGGCATAATCCGGGCTTAACCCGGCTTCACCGAGCCGTTCGAGTTGAAAGCTGCTCAGCTCCAGCACAACCGGTGTCTGCGGCCCGATCTGTGCGAGAGCCTCTAAAGCCGAAATGCGCAAGTTTCCGGCGACAACCGCATCAGGGTAGCGTTGCCGGACCATCGCTGCCAGCATCAGGGTCGTGGTCGTCTTCCCTTTCGTGCCGGTCACTCCCAGGATAGGGCCGGGGCAGGCGCGAAAGAAGAGGGTCATCTCGGTTTCGATGCTGACCCCATGCGACCGGGCGAGCGCCAGCCAGGGTGAGTCGGGGCGCACCGCCGGATTAACTACCAGTAGATCGGCGGCCTGAATATCTTCGGCCCGATGTTCGCCCAATGTGTAGCGCACCTGCTTCCCAATCTCGGCGGCAAATGCATCAAGTTGGGCTTTCGGTTCGGCCAGCATCTCAGCCGAAGCGAGATCGGTTACAGTCACTTCGGCACCATGGCGTAAGAGCCAGCGTGCCACTCCCAGGCCGCCGCCGTGAACCCCAAGCCCCATGACGAGCACCCGTTTTCCTGCCACCGCTATCATTACCGGCTCCCATCACCTTCAATCACAATGATCCCCGGTTGATCGACCTGTAACCCTGTCGCAGGGGGGCCAAAAATCAGCGCCAGCGAGATACCAACCATTGCGGCCACGGTGCCGATCAAGACAAAGCGCTGCGTCACTTGCGGTTGACTCCAGCCGAGCAATTCAAAATGGTGATGGAGTGGCGCCATCTTGAAGATACGCCGACCTTCGCCGTACCGCCATTTTGTCCATTTGAAATAGCCGGTCTGAATCATGGTGGATAACGCTTCCACCACAAACACGATCCCTATCACCGGTAAGAGTAACCACTGCTGCGATTGTAATGCCACCACAGCCAGGGTCGCACCGAGCGCCAGGGCACCCAGATCACCCATAAACACCTGCGCCGGATAGGCGTTATACCAGAGAAAGGCAGCGCAGGCACCCACTACGGTGAAACAGAAGGCCATCAGATTGGTCAGGCGCGGCTCGGCGAGAAACGTTATCACGCCATACGCCCCAAAGGCGAGCGTCAGATTCCAACCAGCCAGGCTATCGAGACCGTCGGTGATATTGACTGCATTCGAGATAAAGACGATAATCAGCACTGCAATCGGAATAAACCACAACCCGATATTCACTTCACCGACGAACGGAATCTGAACGAGACCTTCGTGCTCCAGACCATACGGCTGCGGCAGGTAGAGCGCCAGACTGGCCACGAAAGCAACTGCCATCATAATCCAGAACTTAAAGCGCACCGTAAAGCCGTGCGTCTTTGAACGGGAACCGGTCAGCGACAGCCAGTCGTCAATCGCACCCAGGACGGCAAAACTCACCATCACGCCCAGAGGCAGCAGCATTGACCAGCGATCAACCAGGTTAAACAGGATCGTCAGGATCAACACGGTGCTTACGATCATGATGCCACCCATGGTTGGCGTGCCCACTTTGACCAGATGACTCTGGGGGCCATCCGGTCGGATACGCTTCCCCAATTTATGCCGGCGCGCAAAGCGTACCCACCACCCACCGATGATCAGGGTCAACACAAACGCTGCCGCAGCAAGCAAGAGGGCACGCGCCATATCCTGAACCAGCACTGCACGAAGGACGCTCACGCAATTTCTCCTGTGTCGTTACGAGTAGTAGCCTGCAAGGCGGCAACAATCGTCTCCATCTGTACGCCGCGCGACCCTTTGATAAGCAGGTGGTCACCGGGCTGGATGTACCGGTTCAGCAAGTTGATCGCCGCCTCATTATTGTCGCATACCAGAATCTGCTCTGCCGGCATTCCGGCTGAACGTGCTGCCTCGGCCATGGTATGCGCCTGTCGCCCAACGGCAACCAGCACATCGGCCATCGTTGCCGCCGCAGCCCCTACCTGCTGATGACCTTCAACGCTGGCTGCACCCAGTTCGAGCATTTCGCCTAACACGGCAATCCGTCGCCCTTTGGTTTCAGCCAGTACCTGAAGCGCAGCAATAGTCGAAAGTGGTGCCGCGTTGTAGGTGTCATCGATAATAGTTGTTCCATGCTGACCGGGCACGATACGCAATCGCAATTGTTCACCCGGTTCACGCAACCCTTCGGCAATTGCATCCCAGTCCAGCCCCAGCACCAGCCCGGCAGCAATGGCTGCCAGCGCTGTATAGGCGTGGTGGCGACCGATCAGTGGTGTGGTCAGGCGATGACTCTGGCCTTCATAGCCAACCGTCAACTCGATCCCGTACAATCCATGACTCACCACATCAAGTAAACGCACATCGGCGTTTGGCGCGTAGCCGTAGGTCAGCACCCGAGCAGCAGTGCGACTCGCCATTGCCGCCACCCGGTGGTCATCGGCATTAAGGATACACCAGCCATCGGCGGGCAACGACTCAGGCAGTTCGGCCTTTGCATTCGCAATGGCCTCGATACTTCCCAACCGTTCCAGATGCGAAGGGCCAACATTGGTCACAATACCGATCTGGGGGCGGGCAAGCGTCGCCAGAAAGCGAATCTCACCCGCCGCCCACATCCCCATCTCGAGCACTGCCACTTGATGGTCGGCAGTCAGCCCGAGTAAGGTTGCCGGTAACGTCACCTCACTATTAAAACTACGTTGACTTTTTAAGGTACGCAGGCGTCGGCTACAGACCGCCGCCACAACCTCTTTTGTCGAGGTCTTGCCCACACTGCCGGTGATCCCAATCACCGTCGGCGTGAACATCTGTCGATGGTAGACGGCCACGCGCTGCAAGGCGAAGAGCGGGTCGTCTACAGCGATGAGGAGACATGCGTCAGGCGGAACGGTTGCCAGAGTCTGAGCCTGCGCCGGTTCGATCAACCGCCAGGGGCGAGCGACTGTATCGAGATTGGATGCCAGCGCAGTCAGTTTTTCTGGTGAAACCAGCGCCGCCGCAGCACCGCGTGTCACCACATCGGCCAGAAAACGGTGTCCATCGGTGCGTTCGCCGGTTAATGCCACAAAGAGCGATCCCGGCGTTACCTCGCGCGAGTCGGTTACCACCGGGCCAATCTGAGCATTGGCCCAGGACGGCGGCAGCGTTACCGCCTGTCGTATCACACGAGGTTGTACTCCGTACAATAAATTGTCGAGCCTGATCAATGTGCCCTCCCCAAGCCGTTGCCGAAACCAACCGTCTTGCGGAGGCCATTATAGCATCTCCCTTTCGCCGACCTCTATCGGTAGAGGTCGGCACAAGCTGATAACAAGCTGAAACCCGCCAGATGAACATCTTCCTGCCCCATCACGGTTGCCCTGGACTAACCAGGCTACGATCAGGCGGTATATGCGCGTAGCGTAACAACTGCTCGACCACGTTGTAATAGACCGGAATAGCAGTAAGTACGCCGAGCGTATCCTTCTTTGGTCGATCAATCTTCACCAGTACGACAAACCGCGGTTCATCGACCGGGGCAATGCCCAACACCGAGCCAATCGTGTAGACGGGATCGTACCCCCCGCCGGGCAACGGGATCGAGGCCGTTCCCGTTTTGGCTCCCACCCGATAACCGGGTACAAGCCACTGGTCACTCCAGTTACCGGTGCGCGGCCCCCAAATCACCGGTGCGTAGTGATTCGCCGACTCGACCATCATCTCGCGCACTGCACGAGCCACGTCTGGGGTCACCGGTCGGGCAACGACTTGTGGCTCCGTGCGGACACATTCATTGTTGCGGCAAATCTGCTGCACCACATAAGGCCGCATCATCACCCCATCATTCGCGATGGCACCGGCGGCCTGTACCAACTGCAACGGGGTTACTGAAATCCCCTGACCGTAGGCGTTGGTCAAAAAGGTGAGCGGACTGTAGCCGGCACTACCATAAAAATTAACAATCCCGCTCTCTTCACCGGCCAGATCGACGCCGGTCGGCTGGCCAAAACCGAAGCGCGTCAAGACCCGGTAAAAGGTCTCTGGCCCAACCAACTCATTAAATTGCAATGCCGCCACATTGCTCGAATAGTAAATCATCCCGGCCAGCGTCAGCGGGCCGTGGGGTGCCGCATCAAAATTGCGTAACGTCTGACCGTAGCGTATCACCCAACCCGGATCATCAACCGTCGTCGTTGTCGTCACCACCCCTGAACTGAGGGCCGCCGCTGCCGTCACCATCTTAAAGGTACTGCCCGGTTCGTAAATCGTACCGATTGCCGGGTTACGTCCATACACCTCTGGTGGATACTCTTGCCAGCGATTCGGATCGAAGAATGGCCAGTTGGCCATTGCCAGAATAGCGCCACTACGCGGATCAAGCACGATAATCGTACCGCCATCGGCATTCTGCTCATCGATGGCCTGCTGTAGCTCTCGTTCCGCCACCTGCTGAATAAATGGATCGATGGTCAACTGCAAATCGGCACCATCTTGCGGTGGCAGCGTGCGGGCCAGGCTGGTTGCAATCGGGTTGCGATTCGGATCAAACTCACCTTCAATCCGCCCTTCGGTACCACGTAGTAATTGATCGTAGTAGGCTTCGATCCCGCTGACGCCTTCGCCATTCAGGTTTAATGCACCGACAATCTGAGCCGCAGAGATACCCTGCGGATAGAAACGCATCGGCTCGTAGACCAGCCAGAGACCGGGCAACTCCAGTTCGGCGACCTGTGCCGCCACTTCTGGTTCAAGCCAGCGCGCCAGACGCACCCACTGCCGATCCGAACGTAACGCCGATAAAATCTGATCTGCCGGCTGATCAGTCAGGCCGGCAATCAACACTGCAATCTCCGCCTTGCGGGCAGCAGGCACCTGGGGCGGCACAGCAAACAGACTCTGGCGTTCGACATCCATTGCCAGCACTGTCCCACTGGCATCGCTAATCTGCCCACGGCGCGGTGCCAGCAAGGTCGGCGTCTCAATTTCCAGCCGCGCCTTACGAGCGAGGTCGTTGCTACGCACCACCTGGAGATCAACGAGGCGAACAGCGATGATAATTGTTATCAGAAAACAACTTGCCAGGAGCACCTGCAAGCGCCAGCGCGGTAGTGGCTTGCCTGCGGGAACCGGCGTCGTTGCTGCCGTCGTTGGCGTTGGCACAGATGAGCGGCGGGTCGTAGTAGCCATAGCAGGTTACTCATCAAGTGGCGGTAAATCTGGAATACGAACATACCGCACCTGATCGGGTGTCGGTGTGCGAAAGCCCAATTCGGTGGCCCGTTTCATGCGCGCTTCAACCGACTGGACACGGGCCATCTGCTCTTGCAGCCGCGAAAACTCACGATTAAGCTGCACCTGCTGCTGTCGCAAGCCAACCAGCTCATAATTCATGCGGGTCACCAGACCACTCTGCACCAGTGTCAACAGGCAGAGCAAGCAGAAGATGAGGCTCAACAACAGCATATAGCGTGCTCCATCGAGTCGCAGGTAGCGCGAAAGGTCAACCCGTCGCAACCGCACTCGGCCCACAATGGCTGGAATGTGTTCAGTTCGTACTGCCATACCTCTATCCTCTCAATGACCCGCTATCCGATCCGGGTAGCAACCCGTAGCTTTGCACTGCGCGCACGTGGATTGTTTGCCACTTCCGCAGCCGTCGGCACTATCGGCTTCTTCGTTACAATTGTTAGCCGTGGTGTCTCTCCAGATGCTTCGGCCCGCAGAAACTGCTTCACGATACGATCTTCCAGCGAATGAAAACTGATCACCGCCAATCGACCACCCGGTGCCAATAGATCGACCGCCTGGGGTAGAGTAGCCCGCAACCGATCAAGCTCCTGGTTTACCGCAATCCGCAGGGCTTGAAACGTGCGGGTTGCCGGATGAATACGACCATGACGCCCACCGACTGCACGCGCAACGACCTCGGCCAGTTCTGCCGTGCGTTGAAAGGGTTGAGTTCGCCGATGCTCAACGATTGCCCGTGCAATGCGGCGGGCAGCATGCTCTTCACCATACAAGAAGATAATGTCGGCCAGTTCACGTTCGCTCAATCTGTTCACCATATCGGCAGCGGTCAAGCCCTGCGTTGGATCAAGCCTCATATCGAGAGGGCCATCTGCCGTGAACGAAAAGCCGCGTTCAGGCGTATCAAGCTGGTATGACGACACCCCCAGATCGAACAGAATGCCATCAAAAGCGCCAAAACCGGCAGTAGCGGCAAGCGTTGCTAGATCGGCAAAAGAGCCATGGCAGAGCACGGCCTGTTCGATCAGACCGGCTGCCTGCAAGCGAGCAGCAGTTGCCGCAAGTGCAGCGGGATCGGCGTCGATCCCCAGCAACCTGCCACCGGGCTGCGCTGCCTGCAACACCGCCAGCGCGTGCCCCCCACCACCGACAGTTGCATCGAGATACTGCCCGGCGGGGCGCGGTGCCAGCATCGTCAGCACCTCGGTTAATAGAACCGGTGTATGCTGGAACGTTACCGCCATCAAATCCCCAACTTCCGCATCTGTTCATCGAAGTGTGGCCCCTGACTTTCCAGACGTTGTTGCACCTCACGCCAGCGCTCAGGTGCCCAAACTTCAATAAACGCATCAAGCCCAACCAGCAACACCTGATCTGTCAACCCACCGGCTTCACGCAGATTCTGCGGCAACAAAATCCGTCCCTGGCGATCCATCTCCTGTTCCGAAGCACTGGCGAAGAGCAAGCGGCGTAGCATACGCGCATCTTCATCTACCAGCGACAACGCACTTACCCGCCGGGTCAGATCGTTCCAGTAGGGTAGGGGAAAGATGAGCAGACAACGGTCAAAACCACGGGTCACCACCATCCCACCGGCCAGATCGGCACGAAAACGTGCCGGGATGGCCAGGCGTCCCTTCTCGTCGATGGTATGCTCGTATGACCCAAGAAACACCGGTTACGACCCTTTTCCGTAAGGAGTGTGGGATTTTCTCCCACTTTTCCCCACTTTTCCCCACCTGTCGCCACATTATAGCCGACTCCTTGCCGCGTTTCAAGCCAGTAAAGCATCTATTTGCATAACAATTTGATTGAAATTCAGATATATACAGAAGATCGCGTAGAATATTTGAGCGGATCACAGGTAACAATTACAAAAAGGGGAACACATGAGCGAAGCGCACAACGAATTGACCCATCTCGACGCTGCCGGCCATGCTCGCATGGTAGATGTTGGTGATAAGGCCGTCACTGCTCGTGAAGCGGTGGCCCGTGGCCGGGTGGTGATGCAACCGGAAACACTTGCCCTGATCATGGATGGCAAACTTCCCAAGGGCGATGTGCTGGCCGTAGCGCGCGTAGCCGGCATTATGGCTGCGAAACGTACTGCCGAATTGATACCACTGTGCCACCTGCTCAATCTGAGTCACGCCAGCGTGCAATTTACCCCTGATCCGGCAAGCAATGCCCTGGAAATTGAAGCAACCGTGCGCTGCCAGGGCCAGACCGGGGTCGAAATGGAAGCACTGACCGCTGTCAGTATCGCCGCTTTGACGATTTACGATATGTGCAAAGCGGTCGATAAGACTATGCAGATCGACCAGATTCGCCTCATCGCCAAGCGCGGGGGACGGAGTGGCGACTGGCAGCGTCCACGGTAAGATGATCCGCGAGAATCTGCGCCATCCGCGTATATCCGTGTTGATCATCGATGGAACGCGGATGGACGCGGATCGGGCGGATGGACGCGGATTGGTGGTAAGGTCATTCGCGGGTATCTGCGGGGGGGCATCGGCGGAACGCGGATGGACGCAGATAGGCGGTAAGGTCATTCGCGGGTATCTGCGGGGGGCATCGGCGGAACGCGGATGGACGCGGATTGGGCGGATGGACGCAGATAGGCGGTAAGGTCATTCGCGGGTATCTGCGGGGGGCATCGGCGGAACGCGGATGGACGCGGATTGGTGGTAAGGTCATTCGCGGGTATCTGCGGGGGGGCATCGTCGGAACGCGGATGGACGCGGATAGGCGGGAAGGTCATTCGCGGGTATCTGCGGGGGGGTATCGTCGGAACGCGGATGGACGCGGATTGGGCGGATGGACGCGGATAGGCGGTAAGGTAATTCGCGGGTATCTGCGGGGGGGCATTGTCAGAACGCGGATGGACGCGGATTAGGCGGATGAACGCGGATAGGCGGTAAGGTAATTCGCGGGTATCTGCGGGGGTGGGCATCGGGGGAACGCGGATGGACGCGGATATGCTGTCAGCACTCATGATCCGTCAATGACCGCACTGATCGTGCGAGTCACCGTTGGATGTCTGTGCAGCGGAGAGGGCGTATCATGCACTGTATCTTGCCAGATTTGATACAGCGTCTGCCTGATCTCCCCTATCCCGTTGCACGGTAGAGGGCCGGGGGTGAGAGCGTTCAGCGTATCCCCAGGCCCTATCTTCCGCACACACTTGCATGTTCCGTCCACCCCTGAACCCATCGCTCCCTGTGGTCTTCTGGATTTCTGGCTTGACATTGAACAAATGTTCTGATACAATACGGTTCAGCAAAGAGATTACAAGCCGGAGATCAGGTATGCTAAGCTGGAGAATGTTGCGGGAATGGCCCCGCCACCCATCATCCGTTGTCTGGCGACATCCACCACGAAGTGACCGGATTACGCTACTCGCGATGCGGTTTGGTTTCCTCCCGGCTACGTTTCAGTACCAAAACAGTATTCACCGGGTTGTCAATGTCCTGCACATTCGCGATACCTGTGATCGTCATGGTGAACGGCGTTACTACCGGGTTGCCTGCGCCGATGGTGTTGAACGAACCCTCATTCACGATTTGCGTTCCGGGAACTGGTACCTCCAGCGCGAGTGGTTTCGTCAGATATGAGAAGGTTGATCCCGCCACGATTAATCACACCGTTCATTTATAGATGCGCACAGCAGTATTTTTATGCGTAGCCAGGGTCAATGAAGCGTGCTGCCTGATAATCAGTCATCGCACTGCTTGTTGCAAAGCCAGATGATCGCGAATTCGAGCACATCGTACTCGTGATCAGCAGGTTAACCGGCGCGACACGCACCGGGCAGCGCGCACGGTCGGTGCAGCAGCATTGCTTCCGCCCGCCAGACAGCGCAACGCCCACATGACCGGGCGTGAACGGTTTTCGATCCAGCACGTAATTGCGTCGCGGATGAGCAAAACGACTTCCGGTTGTTGCACTACCGTATCAGGAACCATCTTGCCCATCCCAATCTCGAAGGAGACAGCACCGTATGGCACACGCATCACGTTCTCACACGCCAACACCCGTAACCGAACCTGCACCTGTCCTGTCCACGCCTGAAACCGCCTTTCGCCGCCAACCACCATTTCTGATGTGGTACGACGATAACCCAAAAACCCCGGTAGCGCGCAAGATTACCGAAGCGATTGAAGCCTACAAAGCCCGCTTTCCCGGTGTGCAACCGACTCTGGTGCTGGTCAACGAAGCTGAAGTAACGACTATCGAAGGAATTACTGTGCGGGCAATGCCAACCGTAAGCCGCAATACGTACTGGGTGGGGCAGATAGTCTAGAACTTATTTCATAAAACGCTGTACTGTCGCACTCTAACAACCATCTGCGGTGCTATCACGCGCTGGATTGGTTGCCTTGCTCGCTCATCATTCGCGTGTCGCGACGTTTGGCGTGCGGCAGCCATGCTGCCGCGCCAGCCGTGCTCACGATCTGGCACGTGTCAGGTCGTTGACCCGGCTGGTCACGCGAATGCCGGGTGTGCTCGTTATGATTATGGAACCGGTCGGCAACGAATGAGATATCCTCATAGGAGATGTTTTTTGAAACAGGTTCTAGTTCAGCGGGGTGGAGAGCACTCATTACCCAGGTTGCTCCCTTTGTCACCACAGAGACACGGAGAACACAGAGGGTGTGGATAATCTGGGTTCCTACTGTGAGGCATGACGTAGCGCGTCCATGGGAACTGGTGCGCCCCACATTGTTCATACGGTTACGCCACACGGTGTTGCGGGCACCGTCGTGCTGTTCACAGCCTGGCCGTCAGCCTCCGTGGCCTGCCCACAGCATAGGTGGCAACTTGAGGCTCATATCACATCTGATACAGTCCAATGCATGACAGGCGATTCTAGACGCACCCTTTCGCCACCTTCTCGTGCGGCAATATGAACAGGCACTGACAATGTCCGTAGGGGCGGGTAGGGGCGGATTCAGAACCCGCCCCTACCTGGCCTGCCCTGCCATACCTGACGGTGTTGCCGTCTACGGAACCCGCCCGAATTGCACAGGCGACACCTGCGGATCATTGCGAATATGACGGACAGCCATGGATCACCGCATATTCGGTGCCAGACAGTGATGCGCAGTGTTACTCAAGATGTGAATACCGACTGATGATGGGAGATTGCACAGAAAAGGAGGACAGACCCAGGAGCACTGTTGCGCTGTCAGGGTGATGATGAGCAATCGTCTTGGGCTTGTTCTGCTGCCGGCGGTGATATGCGATACGCTCCTGCCAACGCTGGGGTTTAGGAACGGACGGAGCATCCTATCACGCAAGAGATAGCGCCTGCCGATGCCCTGAACGCCCTCACCCAAGGCCGCGCTCTCACAGCGCGGGGATTGGAAGACGTATGAATGGTGCCTGGGGTATGGTACGTCCGTGCGGCAATGCAAGGGCGGATAGAACATGGGAGCGCGGGCAAGCGATAGCCTATGGCGATGCCCTCAACTTCCTCTTCCCCGGCGCACTACGGAGGAGGAGAAACCGGAAGTTTAATCTATACCTTTCTGATGCGATAGAAGGTATGTCTCCTCTTTTTCTCTCCGCCTCTGAATCGTTAGCTACGCATTACCCACACGTCACGCTGCGTTAGGCCGGACTGCAAGCGTCCCCCGTGGCGCAGGCTTCCAGCCTGCGTGCAGGCATCCTCTCCACCGCCGTCAGGTGTTGGCCGTAACTGCTGGTGCGCAGGCACGAACCTGGGGCAACAACACATCTACGCGCAGGGATCGCATGCATGCCTGACCGATGCGATGATCGGCACGATCCCATCCAGCACCCCCGTGATCAGGATGGGGAACGGTATGCCACGCGCCGGATTGTGAGCACGGCTTTTGCGGCAGCATGGCTGCCGCACTCCAAACCGCGCGACACGCGTATGACAAGCGGGTACGGCAATTCATTCAGCACGTGCCGGCACGACTGGAGCGGCGCACTGCCACTGGACAGTCACCCAAAACAGCACCTGTGGCGCTCATACCCGCTAATACGCACGTGGTTGACACCAGTTGTGGGTAATGCATAGCCAGCGGGGGGAGGCCGGGAGGGGGGCCGTTGCAAACGGTGAGTGAGCCTCTGGCTCGTGCTCGCAGAGGACACTGGCTGTCAGGCGACGTATGGGTAATGGAAAAGTGACCGATGCGGAATCTGTTGTACCCCGCTCTTAATCGTGAGCACGGCTTTTGCGGCAGCATGGCTGCCGCACTCCAAATCTTGCGCCACGCACATGATGGGCGAGTAAGACAACCCATCCAGCACGTGATAACACTGCTGGAGCAGCGCACTGCCACCGGGCAGTCGCCCAAAACAGCACCCATGGCAATCATAACCGCTGATAAGCGCGTGGTTGACACCAGTTACAGGTAATGCATAGCCAGCGGGGGAAGGCCGGGAGGGGGGCCGTTGCAAACGGTGAGTGAGCCTCCGGCTCGTGCTCTCAGGGGATACTGGCTGTCAGGCGACGTATGGGTAATGAAAAAGTGACCGATGCGGAATCCGCTGTACCCCGCACTTAATCATGAGCACGGCTGGCGCGGCAGCATGGCTGCCGCACTCCAAATCTTGCGCCACGCACATGATGGGCGAGTAAGACAACCCATCCAGCACGTGATAACACTGCTGGAGCAGCGCACTGCCACCGGGCAGTCGCCCAAAACAGCACCCATGGCAATCATAACCGCTGATAAGCGCGTGGTTGACACCAGTTACAGGTAATGCATAGCCAGCGGGGGGAGGCCGGGAGGGGGGCCGTTGCAAACGGTGAGTGAGCCTCCGGCTCGTGCTCTCAGGGGATACTGGCTGTCAGGCGACGTATGGGTAATGAAAAAGTGACCGATGCGGAATCCGCTGTACCCCGCACTTAATCATGAGCACGGCTGGCGCGGCAGCATGGCTGCCGCACTCCACACCGTGCGCCACGCGCATAACGAGCGGGTACGGCAATCCATCCAGCACGTGCTGGCACGGCTGGAGCGGTGCCCTGCCACCGGGCCAGTCGCCCACAACAGCACCTATGGCGCTCAGACCCGCTGATACGCATGTGGTTGACACCAGTTGTGGGTAATGCATAGGAATCGTTAGGGAGACAGATACTGCCAAATCTTAATAGCTGGTGATCGTTAGTTCACGTGTCATCAACGCTATTCCACCAGACTCAGGCACCACAAAGCCACCACGTTATGAGATAGATCCCATCAACACCTACGACCTTTGCGCATCGAGGTAGGCCAGCCCTTCCTGAGCGTAGGGATTATCGGGATCGAGCGCCAGCACATTTTCGAGGGCTACGCGCTGGTCTGCGGGATCATCAACTGCACCACTCAGCCAGAGCCAGGCTTCCGGGATGTTTTCATTCAGTTCAACCAGCTCTAGCAGTAATGCCCGTGCCCGCTCTTTATCACCCCGTACCAGCGCCTGTGCGCCCTCGTATAGCAGTTCAGCCTGATGACGATCAAGCGGGGTCATTGGTTGATCCTCCTCTCTGGCCGGTCGCGGCTGAGCCACGGCGCGCCACCTGTACTACTTCGGCCAGAATGCTGAGCGCAATTTCTTCCGGGGTCTTTGCGCCAATCGGCAGCCCAATCGGGCCGTGAATGCGCGCCAGATCGGCGGGAGTAAACCCTTCCGCGGCCAGGCGTTCGAGCCGGCGGGCATGCGTTTTCGGACTACCCAGAGCGCCGATGTAGCGCGCTGGCGAGCGTAAGGCCACTCGTAATGCCGGATCATCGAGCTTGGGATCGTGGGTCAGCACTGCCACGCTGCTGCGGGCATCGAGCCTGCCCTCCAGTGCTTCGTCAGGCCAGGCCAGAATCAGCTCATCAACATGGGCAAACCGCTCGCCGGTAGCAAATGCTTCCCGCGCATCAATCACAACCGTGCGGAAGCCAACCACTTTCGCCAGCGCGGCCAGGGCAATACTGATATGTACTCCACCGACCATATACAACGTCGGTGGCGGCACAAAGCTCTCGACAAAGATGGTTACCTCTGGTGAGAGCGTAACCGTCTGCGTTTCCCCCACCACCAGCAAAGGCAAAGCCGCCTGCACAGCCTGCGCCGTCAGGCTGGCCTCACCCAAATCACCAATCGTCTGCCCATCGGGCTTGAGGGCCATCTTCGCCCCCACCGGACCACCCGCCAGGACGGTTATCGTTGCCAGCGGCGTTCCGTTGCGCACCGCCTCACGTACCAGCTCGTAGATTGTGCTCATAGCCATTCCTGTTCCGCGTATGGTCCTCAACGCAATGGTTCGACCAGCACATCAATCGTACCACCGCAGGCCAATCCCACATCCCACGCCGTTTCATCGGCAACACCGAAATGGAGCAGGCGGGACTGGCCGGTTGCAATTGCTTCCTGGCAGGCATCAAAGACGGCACCTTCAATACAGCCACCACTGACCGAACCGACAATCCCGCCGCCGGATGATACCGCCATCTTGGCACCGACCTGGCGTGGCGAGGAACCCATTGTGCGCACAACGGTTGCTATTGCCACCTTTTCGCCACGTGCCAGCCAGCGATCTATTGCATCGATAATCTCGTGCATGACTCGCGCTCCTTTTGAACGTCCGGCGCTCTACTAGCTGCCAGAGGTTTCACCACGGGTCAGACCAAAAGGTAAATTGACCCACATCCATGGTAACAAGTGTCACACGGCGACATCAACTGAAGATACTTGCACTCGGCTCAGAACCGTCCCTTGCCGATCACGAGAGCAATCTCTCAAGATTGAGCCGGAGTAGCACAGGCCGAAGCCTGTGCTCTCCGTGGAGACCCTCGTACAGTTACCACAATGATCAGGTGTAGAGAGGTCTCACCCGCCCCACAAGCCTGCCTGTATCATCGTGGCAACCGTGAGCCGATCTTCTAATCGGCCATACTCGACCGCACCTCTGCCTGGCGCTGTCGGCGCACATCGTACCACTGCCAGAACCAGACACCGCCAACGATCAGCACGCCTATCGCATCCGTCAGCAGGCTGGGCCAGAAACAGAGGAACGTGCCAAACGCGGCGATCACCCACTCCCACCACGTCGTCTTGCGCACCAGATAGAACATCGAAACCGCCGAGAAGGCAATCGTGCCGAGGGTCGCCGAGAACCACGACATCGCGACCTTACTCCATTCTACATCGACCAGCGGCTGACCGCTTTCGCCAATCATCAGAATCTCTGGCGTAAAGGCGAAGAGGAGCGGCATCACGTATAGCAATTTCGCAAATTTAAATGATGTCCACCCCGTCTTCCAGGGATCGGCCCCGGCAATCGCGGCACCCGCATAAGCAGCCACACAGACCGGCGGCGTGATATTGCTATCCTGGCTAAACCAGTAGACGATCATGTGCGCCGCCAGGATCGCAACCCCCAAATCATTCAACGCTGGGACGGCAATCACAGCGGTGATCAGGTAAGCTGCGGTTACCGGTACCCCCATGCCCAGAATGAGTGACGCGATGCCGATCAGCAGCACCGCAATCAGCAGATTACCACCGCTCAGGCTGACAATGATGTTGGCAAACCGTTGCCCTACTCCGGTCGCGTAAATGGTACCGACGATCATCCCGATCACGCCAACGGTGGCGCCGATCACCAGCGTATCACGTACACCCTTCTGGATCGCCTCGTTTATCGTCTTGATCACGCGAACCGTACTGCGCAGAAAGGCGTTCACCACCGTCCCACCCTGTGCCGCCGGATTTTTGAAATCGGCCAGGTTTTCCGGCAACAGGTACATCAGGGGGATACACGAGAGAATCGACCAGAACGCGGCGTAGCCGGGCGAAAACCCTTGTGCAAGCATAAAGATGACGACCAGCAGCGGCAGCGAGAGGTACCATTCGTTCCGAATGATCTGCCAGGCCGTCTGTTCGGTTTTGATCCCACTTAACCCGAACTTCTTGGCCTCAAAATGTACCATCGTCAATACCGACAGAAAGTAGAGAATGGCCGGCACAATTGAGATCGCCACAATCACCGAGTAGGGCGTGTTCGTCAGCTCTGACATCAAGAACGCGCCCGCCCCCATCACCGGCGGCATAAATGCACCGCCAATCGACGCCGACGGCTCAATCGCCCCAGCCACATGAGGTCGAAAACCGGCCCGTTTCATCAAGGGAATGGTGAACGTGCCGGTACTGACGGTGTTGGCAATTGCGCTCCCGGAAATCGAGCCAAACAGTGCCGACGACAAGACTGCCACTTTTGCCGGACCGCCGGTGCTTCGTCCGGCCAGGGCCAGCGGCAGATCGATGAAGAAACGGCTGGCGCCGGCTTTACTGAGAAATGCGCCGAAAAAGATGAACAGAATAACGTAACTGACCAGCACATTGGCCATGACGCCGAATACGCCTTCCTGATCGAGGAAGAGCACCGTTGCCACCCGTTGCCAGGGCTGGCCACGATGGGCAAAGGTGTCAAGAATCGGAATGTCGTACAGCACAAAGCCGAAGCGCAGGTAGAGAATGAAAAAGAGGCCGATCAGCGTCATCGACCAGCCCAATACCCGGCGCGCAATCTCCAGTGAGATGATCAGACCGATGACGCTCACTGTAAAATCGGTCGGATTATACGCGCCGGCCCGCCGTTGCAATGCCGGATAGTTAATGATGAAGTAACCAACAACGATGACCGTGATGACGATCAGCGCCAGATCGAGAATTGTCGGCCCGCCGCGTGGCACAATCACTGCGCGCAGCGGCCCCGGCAATCGCTCAGCCAGACCGGACAGCCACGGTTGCAAGGGACTCTTCTTGCCAACAGCGGGGTACAGCAGCAACACCAGAATATAGGTCAACATCACATAGATTCCGCGTTGCCACTGCACCGGTGCCGGCAGCGTACCGGCGGTGTAGATATAAAAACCGGCCATGCCGACCGCAATCAGGGTCACAACGATACCCCAAAAGCGACCCAACGACCGGGTTGGTTTCTCTTCCTGTTCGAGATACTCGCGAACCTTTTCCTGATCGATCTCGTCACTGGTTGGCGTTGCACCGACACTATCAGGTTGTTTCAGATCAGACATAAGCGCCTCTTTACGTGGTAGTACCAGAGGGAGCAAACTGCTCCCTCCGGTTCCAGCTCAGCCGCCCCGTTGCTGTTCAATGAAAGAGCCTACTTCAATTCGTCGGGAATCTGTACACCCTGCTCAGTCCAGAACTTTACCGCACCGGGGTGCAACTTATTCGCAATCCCGGTGATACCAACTTCCAGGCCCATCTCATTGGCAGATGGGTGCGCCTCGCGGAGTCGCTCCAGCCCACCATCGAGGTAGACAGCCTTCAGGGCCTGATACACAATGTCTTCCGGTACATCGGCATTGGCGACCCAAAGCGCTGTATCCTGGAAGCTCATAACATCGTTTGGCATACCATCGTATGCACCACCGGTCAACGCCCGCTGCGAGTAGAACGGATACTGCTCGAAGAAGCCACCTTCAACGCCGGGGGTGTAGATATCGATCAGCTTGATCTTGGTGGCGGCTGCGGCTTCACGTACCGATGCGTTCGGGAAACCGGCCAACACCCAGAAGCCATCGAGCTGCCCGTCGGCCATCGCTGCCGCCGCCTGCGAGTAACCAAGGTACTCGATCTGAATCTTATCGAACAGACCTAGCGCCTTGAAGTAGCGTTCGGCGCTGAGCGCAGCACCCGAACCGGCATTCCCCAGCGCAATGCGCTTACCAACCAGATCGGCCACCGAGTTAATGCCACTGGCTTCGGTCACAACCAAGTGGGCAACACCACCGTAGAGCGGGGCCACCGGCATCACTTTGTCGTAGACGGTGGGATCGTCAGGCAACTGTCCCAGCGCCCCCAGAGCCACATCACCCGAATAGACAATCCCAAACTGCCGATCACCGGCATTGACCGAGCGCAGGTTCTCGGCGGAACCACCGGTACCTTCAGCCGTAATATCTACGCCGGGAACCTTCTCTTTGATGATCAGCGAGATAACATCGGCATACACCTGGAATACACCACCAACCGGCCCACCACCAAAAGCGTAGCGCAGAGTCTGTGCGGGAGCAGGCGCAGGTGCTGATTCACCGGCAGGTGCAGCCGTCGGCGCCGTTGTCGTCGGCGCACTTCCACAGGCACTGACCAGTAATGCGACCAGTACCAGCGCGATCACACGCATGCGAGAAACCACGTCGTTTCCTCCTTTGTTAGTAAGCAACGGTTGAGCTGACTTCGGATAGAATTGATTATACCTGATCTATCACCACCATGTGAAATGTTTTTTCAACAAAGTGAGGTGGGTCCTTGACAATTCTTAACCAATGCACACCATTTCGCTGCGACGTGAACGGGGTAACAATTGCCGGCGCTATCGGTGGAAGTGGGCCGCCGCTGCTGTTGCTGCACGGCTATCCGCAAATGCACGCGATGTGGCATGCAATTGTCCCCTCACTCACCCAACAGTTCACAGTGATCGCTGCCGATCTGCGTGGCTACGGCGACAGTGCCAAACCTGTTGATGATCCTTCGCACATCACCTACAGTAAGCGGGCAATGGCTGCCGATATGGTGCAGGTGATGGAGCACTTCGGCTTCACCCGCTTTGCGGTGGTCGGTCACGACCGCGGTGCGCGGGTAACCCATCGAATGTGCCTCGACTACCCGGATCGCATTGAGCGGGCCGCTGTGCTCGATATCGCCCCCACCCACTACATGTACCTGACCGCCGACCGTGAATTTGCGACGGCCTACTACCACTGGTTCTTCTTGATTCAGCCGGCACCGCTGCCCGAAACTCTGATCGGCGCCGATCCGGAGTTCTGGTTGCGCAGTAAACTGAAGCATTGGGGCCGAACCCCCACTGCCTTTCGCGATGAGGTCGTGGCTGAGTACCTGCGCTGTTTTCGCGATCCGGCCACAATTGCTGCCAGTTGTGCCGATTATCGGGCCGCAGCGACTATTGATCTCGAACACGATGAGGCCGACCGTCGTGCCGGGCGGAAGGTGCAGTGTCCGCTACTGGTGCTCTGGGGAGCCGAGGGTTTTGTCGGCAGAAAGTATGATGTGATCAACGTTTGGCGAGAGTATGCGCTGGACGTGCAGGGCCACAGCGTGCCCGGCGGTCACTTTCTCCCCGAAGAGGCACCCGCCGAGACCCTGGCCGCATTGCTGGCGTTTTTGACCTGACACTACGGCGTTTGCGCTTCAGCCAGAATATCCAGGATGCGATTCACCAGAGCCGTATCAATCTCATCGAGACCATGCGTGAGGCGCTGGCGTCGTCGCTCACCCTGCCAGATCTGATGCACTGCCTTGCGAATCCGCCAGCCCTTGCGTTCGAGGTCGTTTAATGCCTGCTCGACATCTGGCCGTTCCCGTTCATCACCACGGGCCACCGCGGCAATTGCCTGCAACAAAGGCTCAAACTGCTGCACGGCCTGCCCTGCCGTATCATCGTCATCGGCCAGACTGATCAGCCCGATGGCCGCGAGGCGATCAATCACCATCTGCTGCTCATCGGGTGGCAAGGCATTTATCGCGAACTGGAGCGCCGCACCGTCTTGCTGCTCAATTGCCCGCCGCACCATCGGCGGCAGACTGGCAAGAAACTCTGGCGTCAGATCAGCAGCAATATCATCGGCTGCTGCCTGGTGACGTTCGGCAAAATCGGTCAGCCCCAGATCGGCGAAGATCTCAGCCGCACGAGCCAGGTATGGCCGGGCCAGATCGGGTCGCCCCATGCGACGGAGCGCCCAACCATAATTACCGGTCTGCGCTGCGGCGCTGTAATACTCGCCCGCAGCCCAGTAGAGCTTAACCGCCTGATTGAGCAGATCGGTAGCCTGCGGTAAATCGGTGGCGATAAGGGCTTTGCCGCGTGCAATCAAGGCATCGGCTTCTGCCTTCAACTGTACAGGATTACTCATAATCAGCCTCGCGTGATCGTCATGCGCTGGCGGCGAGCCGGACGTTGCGGGCCGAGGGCAGCCAGTTTCGCACCGAGCTGCTCTAAGCTGACCAGATTGTGTACCGGCAGAAAATCATCGACAAACGGCAAGGCAGCCTGCATCCCCACCGTTAACGGCTCGTAGCCAGGGGTGCCGAGCAGCGGATTCAACCAGATCAGGCGGTGACACGAACGTTGCAGCCGATCCATTTCGCGGGCCAGCAATTCCGGATCACCGCGATCCCAGCCATCGCTGATCAACAACACCACCGGACTCCGTCCCAATACGCGCCGCCCCCAGCGAAAATTAAACTCTTTGATCGCCTCACCAATGCGAGTACCGCCGCTCCAATCCACCACATGCTTGCTCACCGCATCAATCGCATCATCAATATCTTTGTGGCGCAACTGCCGGGTAATCCGGGTCAGGCGCGTACCGAAGACAAAGGTCTCTACATCACCCAACCCCGCCGAGATAGCATGGGCAAACTGGAGCAGAATGCGCGAATAGCGCTCCATACTACCCGAAATATCGCAGATGAGCACCAGCGGACGCGGCTCGGTACGGATATGACGCCACGACAACTCAACCGGTTCACCGCCGAAACGCCAGCTCCGCCGCAGGGTACGCCGCATATCCAACAGCCGACCGGCCCGATCAGGACGCCTGCGTCGGGTACGCCGCGGTTGAATCCGCCATTCCATCCGCCGGATCAGCTCCTTGCACGCCTGGACCTCTTCCCAGGTACACTGGGCAAAATCCTTGGTGCGCAATGCCTCGTCACGGCTAAAGGTAAGTTGAATGTCAATCTCTTCCCGTTCCTGACCTTCAGCGGCATCGGCATCATCGGCAGTAGGCTGGCGGCGCGGTAGACGCAACTGACGGCGCGGAATTTTAACCTGCGGGAGCAGCATCTGCATCATCTCGCGTTCCAGGTCAATACCGAGCGCCTTCTTCCAGAAAAACTCAAAGGCCACATCAAACAACGGCAGGTCTTCGCGGCGCAACACCAGCATACAGCGCATCGTCGCCCGCAAGTCCTCGCGGCGCAGCAGACCAACGTGCTCAATCGCCTCGATCAGTTCGACAATTTGACCGGGGCTGACGGCGATTCCCATCTCTCGCAAGAGATAGCCAAAACTGACAATGTGGGTCAGAATATTTCCGCTCATGGAAGGTTTCAGGTTGGCACAGGTAGTGTTATCATCAGTCTACATTCTACCATCACCGCAGGTATGTGTACAGGTTGACAGCCATTCGCCGCCTGTTGCCTGCACCATCATTGCTGTCTGGCGGATTATTCCTGCCGACGCTGCTCGCCCCACAGATTGGTGGCAATACCGGACAGGATCAGGATCGATCCCAACGCCAGCGACCAGGTGACCGTTTCACCGTAGAACAGCGCACCGATCAGGGCAATGAGCGGTAGCCGCAGAAAATCGAGCGGTACAACCACAGTCGCATCGGCCAGCCGCAGCGCTCGCGCCATACAGTAGTGCGCCGTCAACGCCGACACGCCAACCACAATCACCCACGGCCAGCGGGCAGGTGACGGAAGCGTCCAATCGGTCAGTGCCGGGATTAACCCAAGGGGCAACTGGATGAGCGTCATATAGAACAAAATAGCCAGCGGCGTCTCGGTACTGACCAGCTTCCTGGTCAGCGTATGGGCAGTGGCATAGCCAAATGCCGCCAGCAGCACGGCCAACGCAGCCGGATGAATCATACCGCTACCGGGGCGCAAGATAATAAACGTACCCGCGATACCAAGGATAACGGCCAGCAGGCGAATGGGCGTCAACCGCTCACCCAACACGACCACTGCCAGCAGCGCCGTCCACAACGGAACCGTAAACTCAATCGCGAAGACCTCGGCCAGCGAGATGAAGGCCAGACCGTAAAACCAGCCGTACTGCCCACCAAAATGGGCCAGGTTACGCAGCAGGTGCAGTGGCAACCGCCGGGTGCGCAATTGTTGTGGGCCACCGTAGCGCATCACCACCAGCCCGACCAGCGGCAACCCGATCAGGCTACGAAAGAAGAGAATCTGAAACGTCGATAACTCAGCCGCGAGTTCGCGACCACCAACCGCCATTGCACTAAACGAGAGCAGTGCGCCGGCCATCCACAACGCTGCCCGCCAGGCGGGGTGAACATGCTGAATTGAGGTAATGTTCATAGCAATGTCTGCGTTTCTACCTGACGAGCAGTGCAAACAGACGCAACGGTCGCCGGTGATAACCAAACGAGCACTCTCATATCGAATCTGGTTTTGGAGAAATCACAGCCCATGATCTACCATCCCCACCCCTGGGAGCGCACGCCTCCGGCGCACATCCTGCGGCCTCACCATAACTGAGCATCCTCCCGCCCCCAGCGGGGGCGGGCTGGGGTGGGGCGTATCGCATACCCATGTCATTAGCTGGAACAGAGTACCACACCTGTCAGTCCGCCATTGTGGTACGAACGCACTGGCCTCCCCTGGGAGCGCGCGCCTCCGGCGCACATCCTGCGGCTTCACCCTAACTGAGCATCCTCCCGCCCCCAGCGGGGGCGGGCTGGGGTGGGAGCATCCCCCCGCCCCCAGCCTATGCATTACCCACATGTCACGCTGCGTCATGCCGGACTGCAAGCGCTCCCCGTGGCGTGGGTGGCGTGGCGCAGGCTTCCAGCCTGCGTGGAGGCATCCTCTCCACTGCCGTCAGGTGCTGGCCGTGGCCGCTGGTGTGCAGGCACGAACCTGGTACAACGAAACGTCTACGCGCAGGTATCGCATACCTGCCTGACTGACTCGATGATCGGCACGATCCCATCCAGCACCGCCGTGACCAGGATGGGGAACGGTGTGCCACGCGCCGGATCGTGAGCGCGGCTGGTGCGGCAGCATGGCTGCCGCACTCCAAACTGCGCGACACGCGCATGACGAGCGGGTACGGCAATCCATCAAGCACGTGATAGCACGGCTGGAGCGGCGCCCTGTCACCGGCCCAGTCGCTCACAACAGCACCTATGGCGATCATACCCGCTGATGCGCACTTGGTTGACACCAGTTGTGGGCAATGCATAGCCCCCGTTAGGGGCGGGCCGGGATGGGGCGTGTCACCCCACCCTATCGCTGCACTTGAAACACCCTGAACCAACCAGCACACCTTCAGCCCACCAGCAGCGCTCCGGCACGAGTCTGCCAACCTGCACGAGGCACCGTGGCGGCCAACATAAGATAACCCAATTTGCCACCTGCGTTATGAGCAGACCACGAAAGACTACCTGCTATGATGAACAGCACGACGCTGCGCACAACATCGTGCAGCGTACCTGACCGGTATGCATCGTGTGGGTCGCAGCCTGTTCCGTAGACGCACTACGTCACGCACATCGGTTATGCCCATCCTCCGTGTCTCTGTGGTGATACAAGGTAGCACCTTGGGTGACGATCTATCCGCGTTCATCCGCCTCACCCGCGTCCATCCGTGTTCCACCCCTCCCCCCGTCGCGCTCAACGACCCGCACCGCTGTGGTGACGTAAGGTAGCAACTTGGGTTAAGATACTACCCGCCATTGCTACCGCGATCCTCAACCGACTCGGACAGTTCCCGGTACAGTTTCACCACCGGATCATCGCGCTTGCGACGCGGATTGATCCCGGTCGCTGACAGGTAGCGCTGGTAGGCACGCTGTATTTCTGCCGGTAACCCAAGTCGGTGACCGGCCCGCAACAACAGGCTCAGGACACCTACCGCACGCGGCTCGTGGGCCAACACACGCTGGCAGTACTGCAAACACTGCTCCACCTGACCATTGTGCAAAGCCGTAGAGGCCAGGCGTTCGCCTGCCAGCACCACGTGGCTCAACAACCGTGCCCCACGTTCGGCTGCCCACTCCTGCGCCCCCACAACCCCTTCCATATACGGCCCATCGTACAGATCAAGCACGTATTGATAGAAGGAAAGGGCTGCCTCTACACCCTGGGTATTGGCCGTCCTGGTGGCCAGATCGAACGTGCGCTCAAGCAAATCGGCATCACTTTGATACAGATCAGGGTTGAGCGCACAACGCTGCCGGTCAGTGTAGAGCAAACTGGCAGCCAGCTCCTCGCCACCGCACTGCTGAAGCACCTGCCGTAATGCCGTAAGCGTCCTGGCAAAACTGCTGGCCGAGGCCGTACCACCCCAGACCGCCTCGGCAATCTCGCTCCGCGTCGCCCCTTCAACCCCACAATGCACAAGGTAGGCAAACATACCCTGCACTTTACGACCGCCGGCCTTGCCCCCTTCACTCTGCCCCCATTCGTCTGGTTTGATCATCCGGCTATCAATGAAGACCTGAAAATCACCCAGACAACGCACATACACGCCGCGAAATGGGCGCAGCTCAACCCGCAGACCGCTGATCTCGCCGATATTTTTCAACGCCAGCCGGGCCTGGTCAGCGAGTTCAGGATCGTCCAGCAAACGGCGCAAGTAGGTCAGTGCCCGATTACCGTAATGGGTCAGCAGAATAGTCGTCGCCTGTCGCTGTACTGCAACATCACTGTGGACGAGCAATGGCAGATAGAGAATAACCGGATTAGACATCGCACTACTCACTCCCTTCGTCCTCTACCGGCGGCAAGCGCCGCACAATGTTGACCGAGGGATCAATCCGCAATTCGCCGTGCTCATCAAACTCAACCAACAGCAGCTCCCGCCCTTCACTCACAATACTGGCGCGCACCCGTCCGGCCCCGTAGGGCATACAGATAATTCGATCACCCGGCTGAAAACGCGGCTCCAGCGGCTGCTGACCTTCAGGACGCCTCTCGCGGCTCGTCGGCGCCGGGCCATTACGCTCACGCCGCTGGCGGAGCCGGGCCAGAATCGCCTCGGCGTCGGGAACACTCGCCGCCGGCGAATCGTCAGTCGGTGGCTCCGGCACCGCCGGTGCTTCGGGTGGCTCAGGCTGATCAGGAACCCGTCGTCCACTATGCCGCCCACCGGGACGATTGTAGCGGCCACGCTGCGCATCGGCACTGCGCTCAGACCGCACCGGCGGCTCTCGCGCCGGCGGTTCAGACCGTACCGATGGCTCACGCGCTGGCGGCTCTCGCACTGGCGGTTCCGCCGACCGCGCCGGTGGCTCACGCGCTGGCGGCTCACGCACTGATGGCTCAGACCGCACCGGCGGCTCACGCACTGGCGGCTCACGCACCGGCGGCTCTCGCGCCGGCGGTTCAGACCGTATCGATGGCTCACGCGCTGGCGGTTCCGACCGCGCTGGCGGTTCACGCACTGGTGGCTCTCGCACCGGTGGTTCAGACCGTACCGATGGCTCACGCGCTGGCGGCTCTCGCACTGGCGGTTCCGCCGACCGCGCCGGTGGCTCACGCGCTGGCGGCTCACGCACTGGTGGCTCAGACCGCACCGGCGGCTCACGCACTGGCGGCTCACGCACCGGCGGTTCACGCGCCGGTGGTTCAGACCGCGCCGGCGGCTCTCGCGCTGGTGGTTCCGGCTCTCGCACCGGCGGTTCAGGTGTGCGCGCCGGCCTGTTCTCCCCCGGCGTGCGGCCCGGTGACAACGCCGGCATCGCGATTGCCACCTCGGTTTCGCCGCTCAACACGGCCAGCAGCCAGTCCATATCGGTGCGCGCCAACGGCTCAAAGAGCGGATCGGTGCGCTGTTCGAGGGCAATGTCGTAGGCCAGCGGCAGGATCGTCTCGATCTGATCGTACAACCACTCAGCCAGCCCATTACCGCTATTCTGCGCATCGATCAGAAACAGATGATTAGTCGCCGGATCGTAAGCCGGCACACAATCCTCTACACGGGCCAGTGTGATCAACGCCGCCGCCGCGACGACCGACCACCCCACCTGTTGACCGGTCGGATGGATTGGATGACCGAGACGTACCCACACTGCCGGACTCTGCCAGCGATAGGTCAGCGGTGTAACTAGCTTTCGCTCCTGAGCCGGTTCGCGACCGATCTGCTCGCGGTAGGCGTAGACCTGCTCTTCAACCACGACCCGTCCCCAGCTCAGGAGCGGCCCGCGCCCCCCACGCGAACGACGCAACTCGCGCTGTGCCCACTCTTCACGAATTTGCACCTGACACTGCCGCAGCGGTAGAGTACGTCGGCCATCCCGTCGCGCCAGGGTGATTGTGCCCTGATCCTCGTCGCGAGCAATGACCTGTTGCCCGCCGCGTAACGGTGGTAATCCAGCCGCCGGATGCATCCAGCGGTGGAACAGCGACGAGTCGGTAGTCGCAAATTGCTGCCCCTGCTCATCAAACAGGTAGATCGGTTCTGTACCGGCAGCGTGCAGGTCGAGCGGAATGTAGGGATCGCTCTGGTCACCGGGTAACCAGACGGGTGGTGTATCAGGGAGCCGGCTCAGATAGCCTTTTGCTGTCAGTTGTTCGACCATGCTCTCAACCTGCCACTGCCGAATCTCTTCTGCGCGTAGCGGCTGCTCACTGGCGGCACAAACCAGATGCAACGTAGACACAAACGAATTGTTCAACACCGGCGGCCACACCGGCGGGCGCAAGAGCGGCCATGTTGTCGGGTCGGTCACGGCCAGCCGCTGCAAGGCCGGTTCGGTCATCCCCCGACCGAGGAGCAGCACGACCAGCACCGCCCCACTCGCCAGCGCAGCCTGCACTGTGGCCGCACCGACGTCGGCACCGGTGATGATCTGCACATGGGCCGGCATCGGCTGTGTACCGACACTAAACGCCTCGTGGTCAACCAGCGTCTGCAAATCGGCCAACTCCCACGGCGTCGCCACCAGCCGTACCGCAGCACCAGCATTCAGAAAAGCCTCAGCCAGCCGGGCAATCTCACGCCGCCGTTCGCCATCACTCTGCCAGAGCGCCAGCGTTGTGGCCGGACGCGGCAGATCGTCAACCGCCGTGATCCGCCATTCACGACCGGTCAACATCGTCAGCGCAGTCTCGGCGCCACTGACCGTTGCCAGCGTCCCACCCAGCAGCAGCGGTTGACTCGTCAACCGCGCCGCACGCAAAAGCGTCATTGCCAGATGAGCAGCGGCAACCCCGTGAAACACGTGCAGATCGGCGATCACAATCAACCGCAGACGCTGCCAGAAAAAACGCCATGCCCGGTCGTGAAACCTGAGCAGATGGTTATGCAGTTCGGGTAACGTCGTAATCACCAGCCGCGCCGTCGGCGCTACCCGCCGCTGCGTGCCACCGGTCGCGGCAATCGGCAACGCCGGACGACAATAACGGGCCAGCAACATCGCCTCGCGCTCGTGGAGCAGGGCCAGATCGGAATCAGGCGCGATCAACAATGCAGTGGCCAATGGTTCATTCCGCAGCAGATCGAGGGTAACAAGGTGCAGACTGGCCCGGCTGACCATACTGCTGCCGGTAATGGCAAAAGGCGTTCCCCGGCGCAGAGCCGCCAGCGCAATCGATTGCGCCTGAAAGAACGGCGTACCAACCACCTGAACCCAGGCTTCCTGCAACCCCTGATCGACCGCCAGATGGCTGATGCGGGTGCCGGTTCCTGGCGGAAACGAACGCAACGTAATCAACGGCGACGAGGAACGTCCGCTCCGGGCTGCCAGCGTCTGCAAGATGTCGATCAGGTCGCTCATAATCGTCCGCACGAGGAACAGGCATCTGCGCGCCCGTCCTCAATGTATGCATATACTCAGAGTATACATGTACATTCAATGCCCGGCAATGAGCAGAAACACCCTTTTTGCGCTTCATCAATGTCAACCACTCGCCTACCCGTGGTATACTCACTATGGCCTGTGTCTACGAGGAAAAGCGATGCGTTCACGCTGGTTACGGATCAACGGCTATCAACTCCACTGGATCGAAGCCGGACAGGGGCCGGCTGTAATCCTCTTACACGGTTTCGCCGGATCGTGTGCCGACTGGGAACCGACGGTAGACTGGCTGGCTCGACAGGGGTATCGCGCCTTAGCCGTCGACGCCCTCGGCTTTGGACGCTCGGAGAAGCCGGTCAACGCCCCCTACGGACTTGCCTTGCAGAGCGATCTCTACGCCGGCCTGCTGACCGCGCTCGGTATCGAGCATGCCGTCTTCGTGGCCCATTCGATGGGAGGCAAATACGCGCTGGCGACTGCCCTCCGCCATCCCCAACGGGTCGCCCGCCTGGTACTGATCGCCACCGACGGCTTCATCAAGCCATCGCCACTCACCATCATCGGCGGCTGGCCTGTCCTGGGCGAGACCATCCTCTGGCTCTCGGCCCACCCCGCAGTCGTGCGCGCCTTTCTCGCCGCCGCCTTTCACAACCCCGAACCCTACCTCACCGCCGACCTGATCGAGCGCGGTCGGGCCGCCATCAGTGGTACCGCCAATCGCCGTGCCCTCACCGCCCTCAGCCGGCGCTACGCCGCCACCGATCTGACCCTCACCGGCCTGCGGGCACGCCTCGGCGAGATTCGCGTGCCCACACTGCTCGTCTGGGGCGAACACGACCGCGTCTTCTCGCTCGACTACGCCCGGATTGCCAACCGCGAAATCCCCGGCTCACAGCTCGTCGTCATCCCACACTGCGGCCACTTCCCGCACATCGAAGCCGTGCGCCCGTTTCGTGGCTTACTGAATGGCTTCCTGGCCCCGGTACACCGGTAAACGCCCCACCATCACCGACTGCGCGTCACCCCAATCCGCGGACAAACCTCACGGATCGGGCAGATACTACACCGCGGCGACGTAGGGTGACAGATATTCTGCCCCAGCGTCACCAGCAACCGATTAATCGGTATCCAATAGCGTTGCGGCAACCTCGCCCGCAACGCCATCTCAGTCTCTTCCGGCGTGCGCGTCTGCACATAACCCCAGCGGTTGCAAATACGATGGACGTGAATATCAACACAAATCCCCGGCAACCCGAAACCCGCCGTCACCACCAGATTAGCCGTCTTACGCCCGACACCGGGCAACTTCAGCAACTCGTCCAGATCAGCGGGCACCTCACCGTTATAACGTTCGAGCAATATCTGACAGATATGCACAATCTGCCGCGCCTTCACCCGATAAAACCCCACCGGATAGATCAACTCAGCAATCCGTTCCGCCCCCAACGCCACCATCGCCGCCGGCGTATCGGCCACCGCAAACAGCCGCGGCGCAACCACCGCCGTCAACGTATCTTTCGTCCGCAAACTGAGGATCGTCGCAATCAGAATCCGAAACGGCGTCTGACTCACCTCTCCCATCTGGTCAATCAGCGGCGGCGTATACACCGCCAGCTCACGCTCCAGCGTATCGAGCACCTGTTCAATCGGAAACGACGACGTACTCAAGCAACCTCCTCTGCCAGAGACCGGCCAGCCCTGTTCAAGCAGCCCTGCATACGGTATGATGATACGCGAAGTCGGCAATTATGACCACTACTGCCGGGCCACCTCGACCGATGCACACCCGGCCACACCAGGATGTTCTCGCCTACCAACAGGAGCCGTCTTGTGAAAAACGTCTGGTATTTTGGGTGGTTAATCATATTCCTCCTCACGTCCTGCATCTCTGCCCCATCCCAGCCCACACCACCCCCCACGGCCACGCCATCGGGAGAGGTTGCAACCGCTACCCCAATTGTGCAACCGATCACCACACCAACCGCATCACCGACGGCGCCACCCACTGTTATCGCCGCCGCCACCATCCCGGCCCCGGTCTACCTGATCGAAAACGATCAGGTGATGCGCCTGGAGCCGGATGGTCAGCGTTTGACCCAAATCACCTACGAGCCACAACCGGTACGCGACATGAGCGTTGCCGCCAACGGCACCCTGGTCTACCTGACCGGCAACGACCTGGTCGCCCTCGACGGCAACGGACGACGGGTGATCTTCAGCGAACAGGCAATCACCAACCCCCGCATCTCCCCCGACGGTCAGCGGATTGTGTACCATCTCGCCAACCCTGCGCCTGGGCTAATCAACGGACGCGCCGACTCACCGGCTGGCGTCTACCTCAGCCAGATCACCGGCGGACGACCGGAGCTGGTCATCGCCGACGACCCCGTCCCAGAAACGCCGGACATGGAAAATCCGGCCTGGCGCTACATCCCGGTCGCGTGGTCGCCAACCGGTGACCGGCTGCTACTCTACGCAGTGATGCAACCGGAAATCGGCATTCCCGGCGGCGAAGCGGTCATTATCGGGCCGGACGGCCAGATCGTGCGTGCCTTCAGTTGCTGCGAAGAGGAGCTGTGGAGCGTTGACGGTCGTGACCTGGCGGTGGCGGGTGGCGGCCCCGGCCCCGACATCCGCTTCGGCCTCTACCTGATCAACGCCGACGACGGCAGCGAAACCGCCCTCCTCTCCGCCGACGAAACCACCATTCCGCTGGTGCGTGCCCCGCAACGCCTGGCCGACGGCTTCGTCTACGCCTTCGTCGAAATGGTACCGACCACTGTCTACTCGTGGGAATACCCTTTCCGCCCGTTCATGTCGCGCATAAGCGATAACGGCCAGATCACACCACTACGCCCGGAACCGCTCACCGAACCGATAGCCGTCCTCTGGGATGCGCAGGCCCGTGGTGCCTTAATCCGCTTCGCCACCACCGATCCGCTCATCTGGCTACCCACCGATCCGACCCTACCACCGCAACCTACCATTGCCACCGGCTTTGCCTTCACCTGGGTACCGGATGCCGACCCGGTAGCCCGCGACTGCGCATCATTCAGCCCGTTAAGCCCCCAAACCGACGCAGCACGTCGCTACGATCCGGCGGTGGCCGACATCCAGGCCCGACTGGCAATACTCGGCTTCGATCCCGGCCCGGCAGATGGTCTCTTCGGCCCAACCACAGCCCGCGCCGTCCACACCTTTCGCGCCGCAGCCGGACTACCCGAAGGCGAGACCATTGACTGCGCAGCGTGGCAAGAACTCTTCAGACGGAGCACGACGCCATGATCCCACCCGACATTGCCGAACAGATCAGCGCCATTCACGCCGCACCAACCCGCCTGGTCCTCGTCTTTGCCGGAGCCGGCAGCCTGGGGTTAGCCTGGCTCCACGCCATTGCCGGCTCATCGCGTACCGTCCTGGAAGCCATCGACGCCTACTCACCGCGCTCACTGGCGACCATCACCGGCAACCTCAACGCACCGGCGGTCAGCGCCGCAACTGCACAAGCCATGGCCACCTGGGCCTACCACCGCGCCCAAACCCTCAGCGACGGCGACTGGCCATTGATTGGGGTTGGCCTCACCGCCGCCATCCTGACCGACCGCCAGCGACGTGGTGCCGATCACGCCTTCCTCGCCATCCACAGCGCAACCGACACCCTCCTCGAACACCTCAACCTACCCCGCACCGACCAGCACCGTCTCGATCAGGAGATCATAGTCAGTCGCTGGTTAATCGCACACATTGCGCGGGTGGTGCTGGGGTAGAATCACATCAGGCGTCATAAAAATCATGCCCTGCCATTCAACAGCGCCTGAACTGGTATCCATATCACCACAGAGACACAGAGAGCGCAGAGGGGTACTGTATCGGGCATAGCACGCGCTCCGCTCCGCACACTCCCGCCGCCTCTACATCCAACCGTACTGTCAGGGGAGTTCACCAACGCCTACGACCGATCCGCGCCCATCCGCCCAACCCGCGTTCATCCGCGTCCTGTTCATAATGACCACGGATACTCGCGGATGTGGCGGATGTTCGCGGATTACCTTATCTGATACCCAGTATCGCCCAAAAACATCGTCGGGTTTGCTGCCATTGCGATGACAGGTATGGAGCTGTATCTACCAGGGAGTCTGATACAGTAGTTCAGCTATGCACAGTCAGGGGTGTATCACCAACCCTCACGCCCGATCCGCGCCCATCCGCCCAACCCGCGTTCATCCGCGTCCTGTTCATAATGACCACGGATACTCGCGGATGTGGCGGATGTTCGCGGATTACCTTATCTGATACCCAGTATCGCCCAAAAACATCGTCGGGTTTGCTGCCATTGCGATGACAGGTATGGAGCTGTATCTACCAGGGAGTCTGATACAGTAGTTCAGCTATGCACAGTCAGGGGTGTATCACCAACCCTCACGCCCGATCCGCGCCCATCCGCCCAACCCGCATTTATCCGCGTCCTACCCACAACCATCCTGTCAGGGGAGTTCACCAACGCCTACGCCCGATCCGCGCCCATCCGCCCAATCCGCGTCCATCCGTGTCCCGCACATAATGACCACGGATACTCGCGGATGCGGCGCACGATCCGCACCGGCGAGGTAGTCACGAAGAGCGTCGGCTGCTGATTGCGTCACCGCGATAGTCATCTGCCTGTTAGCCCCACAACACGATCAGAAACAACCCGGCAAAAGCCACACTCCCCGTCCCGAATGCCGCCAGCGCCACCCGCAACCCGATCAGCTTGCGCTGCATCAAGCGGCGAAACGCCTGTTCGCGTTGCGTCTGACTGGCCGCCGCGTAGCGGTAGGCACCGGGGACAACCACCAGCAGGGCGGCCAGCAATGCAACCATATACGAGAGCACCACAACCGCGCCCAATACCCGTACCGGCAACCAGGTCAAATACGCCGGCAACGGTGTATCTGCCAGAGCCAGAATCCCGAAAATGACACTGTAGAGGGCACTGACCAGCCCAATGATCTGCCTGGCCCCCTCTTCCAGCGGCCTGGGTGGGTCTTTCGCCTGCTCTTCAAACCAGCGGTGCAACGCCTCTTCTTCAGCCGTCGGTGCCCGCTGGCGCACAGCGCGAATCTCATCAGGCATCGCGCCCCTCCTCAAAGGTCACTTCCAGCATCTCAACGTTGCCGCAGAACGGGCACACCAGGCGGAAGACCTCCAGCCGCAGCCGCTCGTGACCGCGATAGAGAACCTGCTCCGGCTTGCCCAACCGTGCCAGATCAACCGTCCAGTACTGCTGACACCGCCTGCATCGTATGGGCTTGGCGAGGGATGGCTTCATACCGGTGATCCTCCTTCTTCAGGTGCCGATACCAGATGGCGGAAACGTTCAGGTACTGGCGGTAACGGCTCGCCGCGTAACCAGGCACAACAGTAGCGCAGGAGATCAGCCAGTTGCATATACAACGAGTCGGGCGCTTCGCCGTCGGCGTAATGGTCGGCAGCCGCCTGCACCTGATCGGCCAGCGTCATCCGCACCTGTGGATCACCTGTGTTCAGCGCCTGCCGGGTGGCAGTCACCGTCTGTTCGGCCACCAGCGCCACCTGCTGCTCAGGTGGCAGACTCTGCACATGGGCGGCAAGCTGCGCGTTCAACACGTGCAGCACCTGCTCGCGTACCTCTGGTGGGAGCTGGGGCAAGACCGCTGCCAGCGCTGTCGGATCGCCGGACGCCACCGCTACCCGATAGGCTGCCCAGGCCGCGATCAGCGCCGCATCGGTCGCGTTCAGACCATCGGTCACCACCGTACCATCGCGCACCAGCGTCGCACATGCCCGCAGGAAGGCAGCCAGTTCCAGCCAGGGCGATCCGGGCAGCTCATCTGCCGCCGCCTGCGCCGCTACCTGTTCGAGCTGCTGCACGAACTGCGCACGACGGTGCTCGTCGGTGTCGGCCAGCGCCAGGGGCATGGCAGCCATCACCTGCTGGCGCAGCCCGGCAATCTGCTGATCCCGTGCCGCAGTGCGCAGCTCCGCCTCGTCTGCCCTACACAACCGCTCTACCTCAGCCAACGCTGCAGCCAGCCCCTCATCAAGCCCGGCACGCAGGCGGGTCAGTTGCTGCTCCTCACCCCGGAGCAGGGCCTGCAAACAACCGAAGAACGTGTTGAACGGTGGTAACGCCTGCGCTGCCGGCCACCGGAGCAGCGACAGCCGCAGCGGAATCAGCGTCTCTGCCACCTGCTCAGCCGCCTGCCGATCAGCCTGCCGCACCGTCTGCACCACCTCGTTGACAATCCGATTGAGCAACGCGACCAGATGTTGCAGGCGGGTCTGATCATCGCCGGGATCATTGATCCAGGCCGCAATCGCCTCGGCAAGTGACGGCGTGGTCTGGTCAAGTGCGGCGATGAGTGCCCGTACCTGCTGGATTTCACGGGGCATACGCAGCCGTTCAAAGATTGCCAGCCCCTGCTGATAACGCGCCAGGGCCGTCGCCTGATCACCCCGTCCCTGTGCCACCTGGCCCAGCTTCACCGTGCAGAACGCGATCTGCTGCTGATCAGACAGGCGTTCGGCCAGCAGCAGCGCTTCACGTAGACAGGCTTCCGCCTGCAACCATTGCCGGCGCAGTAGATAGATATCGGCAATACCGGTAAGCGTGGCGCTCTTGCCGCGCACATCCTTCAGCGCCTCGTCAATAGCCAGGCTCTCCTCGTACAGCGCCTTGGCCCGCTCCAGCTCCCCCTGCACCCGATAAATATACGCCAACGCGTGCAGCGTGGCGCTCTTGCCGCGCACATCCTTCAGCGCCTCTGTGATCGCCAGGCTCTCCTCGTACAGCGCCTTGGCCCGCTCCAGCTCCCCCTGCACCCGATAAATATACGCCAACGCGTGCAGCGTGGCGCTCTTGCCTTGCACATCCTTCAGCGCCTCTGTGATCGCCAGGCTCTCCTCGTACAGCGCCTTGGCCCGCTCCAGCTCCCCCTGCACCACAGAGATATCGGCTAATCCATGCAGCAATCTGCTGCGAACAGCCGTACCGTCACCGACATCTGCCAGGGCCTGTTCCAGTTCGGTACGCGCCGTCGTGAGATCGCCGAAGTGCCGGCGAACGGTGGCGACCCGCCAGATGTGCCAGGCGCGGGTATCACCGCTCAGGGCAGTGGTCGCTGCGCTCAGCAGCGGCAGGCTCTGCCAGACGACCTCAACCAGCGCCGGTGAACGGTTCAGTTGACCATACGCCAGCTTCGCCAGCCAGACACCGTAGGCAACGAGACCACCAGGTGGTGATGGATGTTCACTCCTGCGTTGTATCTCCTGCCGGATCACGGGCTGGAAACGGTACGTGGCCGGTTGATCGGTCGGTATACCTGTGTCATCTGTCACATACTCTGCTACCCGTAGCAGGCTTCGCCGCACCAACATGCCCAGGGTCTGCCGGGCGTCGGCAAGGGCAGCGTCGGTTGGTTGTCCATCGTCATCGGTTGGTAAGCCCCACAGAAACACCGCAGCAGCGGCAAAAAAGGGCATCTCCAGACTGCTCAGTTGCTCCAGGTGCCGGCGCTCGGTTGCGGCCAGCGGTGCCAGACTCACCTCCAGCGCACTTGCCAGCCGGGCGTGGCGTGGATCGAGTCCCTGACGGTGCGCCTGGGCCAGATATTCTGACCAGCGCTCAAGGAAGTGGTGCGGTTCACCCTCGTACTCGTCATAGGCCGCAGCCAGAAGCTGTATCGCCAGCGGGTAGCCCTCGGTGTACGTTGCCACCTGGCGGGCAATCTGCCTGTGAGTCTCGACCGGTTGCCCATTGCAGGCCCGGCTCGACATGCGCATAAACAGCTCAACCGCGGCCTCTTGGTTCAGACCAACGATACCGTCCCGCTCAGGCACCAGCCGCTCATCGGGCAGACCGGTTGGGTGCGCCCGACTGGTGAAGAGCAGATAACATCCCCTACTCAGCAACAGATGGGTCAGGCGTTGCACTGCCGCTGCCGCAGCCTCAGCCCCCGCATCTGGTTGCAAAATGCTCTCGTAGTTGTCAAACAGCAGCAGGTCGTCCGGCTCAATCAGATCGCACAGCTCCTGGCGCAAACGCTCCGTCAGATCGGTGCTCTGGTCACCGGCGGATATGATCGTCTGCAATGCCTGCGGGCCGACCAGCCGCTCGATCAGCTCGCGACAGACCCGCCCTTCGTCAATCGGCGCATTGGCGAAGCTCACACCGGCAACCCGTCCGAAGCGCCACCCAAAACGGCGGATGAAGGTAGCCGCCAGCGCAGTTTTGCCCATACCGCCGGCACCGACAATCGTCGCCACTCGCCCTTGCTGCAACGCCGTAGCCAGCGCGACCAGCTCGGCGTTCCGGCCTAACAGACCGGTTGTCGGCACGGTCACCTGATCTGGCAGCCTGACGGGCGTCGACCAATCGAGGTGAATTGTGGGCTGACCTGGGGGCAGGTTCAGCGCAGCCCAGCCATTGTCACAGGTGTAGCCTACCAGCATCCCGGCAGCCGCCGGATGTTCGTCAGCCAGCCTGATCCGGGCCTGGCGCAGCGCCTCCGACGGCTGACGACCGGCACTGAGATAACGGTAGAAGGCAGCCACCAGATCGTCACTCAACGGATCGGGAAAATTGTGTTGCATACCCAGGGCCAGCGGCACCCCCTGGCGCACAAAGGCCCGTGCCAGTGGTGCGCTCTGACAGGCGCTGAGCACGACCAGGCGCAGACCACCACGCGGTGCGTAACGTATCAGGTCGCGCCCCAACAAGACCTGGCGATTGCCACAGTCGTCCTCAAACGCAAGTACCACGTCAACGCCATCGGCAACCGTTGTCAACGCACCGTGGCAGGAGATGTGAACAATAGCCGGGCCATCGGCCAGCGCCTCGCGCAACGCATACCGGGTCGGCGGAACGCGTTGGGCTACCAGCGCCCGTTGACTCTTCGCCAGCGCCTGCTTCAGCGCCCGTATCTCGCGATCAAAATCGAGATGGTAGGCAGGGATGCTGCCATCGGGGTACAGCAGCGGATCGGCGCAGACAACCAGCAGCCGTGGCGGATCGGACGCAAACGGTGGGGCCGGGAGTGGTTCGAGGCGCAGGATACTACACTGAAAGAACAGAAACCGTCGGTCGGGAGTCACCGCGTATTCCCAGGGTATCCGGTCTGCCCGCTCATCACACGCCAGCAGCAGCAGATCATCGGCGGCGCTCTCCAGCATACGCAGGAGGCGGGTACCACCCAACGCCGCAAACAACCGCTCACCGGCTGCGTATGGATCACCGACGCGACGATTGGGTTTGCCTGGTGGATCACCGACAATCGCCGTCATATCGGGGATGTCTTGCAACGGGGTCTCGGCCAGCACCTGCCCGGAATCGGCAACCGCCACCTGACAGGTCTGTTGATCGCAGGTTAAGCGCGCAGGATAAGTGGCATAGGTGTTTCAACGACACTGCATCTGCTGTGAAATCTGATATAGTGACATCATAGCACAGTTCAGTGGCGCGTGGGAATATGAGACTGTCACCACAGAGACACAGAGGGGTAGGGCACACTTCTACCGCGCCTGCCGCCAACCGTCCCGTCAGGGGCAGTTCACCAACGCCTACCTATCCGCGCCCATCCGCCCAACCCGCGTCCATCCGCGTCCTGTCCATATATCACCACAGAGACACAGAGAGCACAGAGGGATACTTTATCAAATCGGGCGTCTCATCACCTGCGCTTGACAATGCCCCACCTCCGACACACCTAACCAGCACCCCATCCCGCACACCGGCAAGGATACCACTTCCAGCCCGGATTGCCCTCGTTTGGAGTGCGGCAGCCATGCTGCCGCGCCAACCGTGCTTACGATCCGGCACGTGGTGGAGCGGAACCTCTAATAATGATACGGTAGTTCAGCAGCACATCAGAATAATTACTACAGTGGCACAGAGGGATATTGAAAGGTTATCTAGTCACAGATGCACCGGTCATTCTTGACAACTTGCCTACCCTGTGGTACTGTTCAAGACACTCTGCACCTCAGTGAAAGTGGCGATCAAGGGCGATGGAGTTGCGCAACACACAGTTGTGCCTGGCAGCGCAAAGCGGTTACGATCACCGTCTGATCAACCGCTCTTTTGCTATACCCGCGTTCGGGGTTGGCGACGCGCCGTGAGGGCGTGCATAACGGTGGATGAGACGTTGGCCCAGTCCGACAGTCGATCAACAGATGTTCAGCGGCAGTGCCGGATCAACGGCAGTGCCTGTGGAATGTGACGGCTGCGGCCAGCGTTGTTCATCAAATACAGGTGTTCGTTTTAGAGTGAGGAGGTTCCTGTGTCGCACAAACGACTTTGGGTATGGATGACCCTCGTAGCAGTGGCGGCAATGGTCCTGGCAGCGTGTGGTACGCAACAACCGCAGGCACAACCGACCACAGCACCGGCAGCGCAGGCAACTGCTACCCCGCAGCCGACTGCTGCCCCACAGCCAACTGCTGCACCGGCAGCTACAACTGCACCGGCCCCAACCGAGGCCCCAACCGCCGCGCCGCAGCAGGGTGGTAAGCTGACGATCCTGTACTGGCAGGCAGTTACGACGCTTAATCCGCACCTGGCAACCGGTACCAAGGACTTCGACGGTGCAACGGTGATTCTCGAACCGCTGGCCCGCTACAACGAGAAAGACGAGTTGGTGCCGTTCCTGGCCGCTGAAATCCCAACGCTGGAGAATGGCGGGGTTGCCGCTGATGGTAGCAGCGTGACCTGGAAGATCAAGCCGGGTCTGAAGTGGTCGGACGGGAGTGACTTCACGATTGACGATATTATCTTCACCTGGCAGTACTGCGCCGATGAAGCCACGGCCTGTACGACCAAGGCGGCCTTCGATCCAATTGCGAACATCGAGAAGATTGACGACACGACCTTCCGGATCATCTGGAAAGAGCCGAACGCCAACCCCTACATCTCGTTCGTTGGCCCGCTCGGTATGATCTTGCAGAAGAAGCAGTTCGAGAACTGTATCGGTGCTGCGGCCAGCACCAGTGCTGAATGCCAGGCGGCTAATCTGGCACCGATTGGCACCAATGCCTGGAAGCTGAAGGAATTCCGCCCCGGTGACACGGTAATCTACGAGCGGAACCCCTTCTACCGTGATGCTGCCAATGTCTTCTTCGATGAGGTCGAGATTAAGGGTGGTGGTGATGCCACGTCGGCAGCACGGGCAGTCTGTGAAACGGCTGAGGTCGACTTTGCCTGGAACTTGCAGATTCCGAAGGCCGTGCTCGAACCAATTCTGGCTGCCGGTAATTGTGATGCTATCGCCGGTGGTTCGTTCGGTGTCGAGCGGATTGTGGTCAACTTCGCTAACCCTGACCCGGCCCTGGGTGACAAGCGCAGCGAACCCGATCAGCCGCACCCCTTCCTGACCGACCTCGCCGTGCGCCGTGCCATCGCGCTGGCGATTGACCGCAAGGCTATTGCCGAGCAGCTTTACGGACCGACCGGTGAACCGACCTGCAATATCCTGGTCGTGCCGGCCAGCGTCAACTCGCCCAACACGAGCTGCGAACGGAATGTCGAAGAGGCGAAGCGGATTCTGGAAGAGGCGGGTTGGGTGCTGAATGGCTCAGTACGCGAGAAGAATGGGATCAGGCTGATCGTCTCGTTCCAGACCAGCATTAACACGCTGCGCCAGGGCGAACAGGCGATTATCAAGTCGAACCTGGCCGAAATCGGCATTCAGGTTAACGTGAAGGCTATTGACGCCGCCGTCTTCTTTGGTGGCGATCCGGGCAACCCCGATACACTGAACAAGTTCTACGCCGACCTGCAAATGTACACCAACGGCCCATCGTCGACCGACCCGCAGCAGTATTTGCAGGGCTGGATCTGCGCCGAAGTAGCCTCTTCGGCTAACCAGTGGAACGGCAACAACGATGGCCGCTACTGCAACCCCGAATACGATGCGCTCTTCGAGGAGTTGAAGGGTGAACTCGACTTGCAGCGCCGGGCAGAGCTGGCCATTCAGATGAACGATCTGCTGGTCAATGATGTTGCGGTTATTCCGCTGATTAACCGCCGCACGCCCAACGCCAAGCTGAAGAATCTGGAAGGCCCGACCTTCAATACCTTCGATAGCAGCCTCTGGAATATCGCAAGCTGGCGGCGCGTGCCGTAAACGGTGCCTGCGCGAGGGGTGGCAGGAGCGATCTTGCCGCCTCTCGCACTTCCACGATAGCGAGTTCATCTATCTGCGACATGCTGTACAATGTTGAACGCATCTCGATCGCCGGCACATGTTGACAATGCACGTTCGAGTGTGGGCTTTCCCCAATGCTTCGGCAGGTTGGGCGCAGATGGAGGCGACAGATAGACCGCTCTATCACGCACGCCAGTGTTTATAAGCCGGGTTAGTACGGAAACATATCTTTCGCACTCTGCAAAGATGCAGTCTGGACATCATTACTTGAGAAATATGTCGAAATTATCACGCCGGTGAACCGGCACAGGATATGGGTGAAGCATAACACGGATTTATAGCCGTGCTACATTCGACAGGGGCAATGGCGTATGTTGCAGTATATTATTCGGCGTATTTTAATTGCTATTCCGACGCTCCTGATTATCAGTTTTGTGATTTTTGCCGTGCTTGCACTTGCCCCTGGTGATCCACTGGCCCAGTTCGCCCTCAATCCGGCCATTCCCGAATCGACCCGTGAACTGATTCGGATTCAGTTTGGCCTGGATCAACCCTGGCCAATTCGCTATGTGCGCTGGTTGACCTCGCTTATGCGGGGGGATTGGGGCTTCTCGTTTGGTACCCGTGGCCCGGTCATTGATCTGATCTGGCAGCGCCTCCCGCAAACATTAACGGTTGTGGGAACAGCGTACCTGATCGCAGTGTTGCTGGCAATCCCGATTGGCATTATTTCAGCCGTAAAGCAGTACTCAATTTTTGATAACGTTGCTACCTTTTTTGCATTTATTGGTTTTTCAGTGCCTTCGTTCTTCACCGGTCTGGTGTTGATGCTGATCTTTGCAATTAATCTGAAATGGTTTCCAATTGTGTACAACACAACATTGCAGGTCGTTGACTGGGAGACCTTCACCCAACAGGTGCGCCAGATGACCTTACCGGTGCTGGTGCTGGTTGTGCAACAGACCGCTGCCCTCACCCGCTTCATGCGCTCATCAATGCTTGATAACCTCTCGCTCGATTATGTGCGCACAGCGCGTGCCAAAGGGTTGAGCGACCGCATGGTTGTGTTACGCCACGTTTTAGTGAACAGCCTGATCCCCGTGGTCACGTTGATTGCCCTCGGTATTCCCACCATCTTCGCCGGCGCAATTATTACCGAAAATCTCTTCCGGGTGAATGGTTTGGGTGCGCTGTTGATTACGTCGATCAATAATTCTGATACCCCGGTCGTGATGGCGTTGACGTTCATCTTTGCCATTTTGACGGTGGTGTTTAATTTGATTGCCGATATTCTCTACGGTGTGCTCGATCCACGAGTACGCTATTCGTAAACGAGAGGCAACCGGAAGGGGTTAGCGTATGTCTGAAATAGAAATGAACGGCGCCATAGGGATTTCGGCCAGTGCCCGTGCCCAGCAGATGACCACGCGGATGGCGGCGAAACCACGTTCGCTGCTTAGCGATGCCTGGCGGCGCTTTCGCAAGCATCGCATGGCAATGCTGGGGGTCGTTATACTGTTCACACTGGCCCTGTTCTCATTTGTTGGGCCATATTTCTATGTACCGCGTCTGGCCGCAGAACTAGAGGCAATTGGCTCACCATTTTTGCAGGATCGGGTTGACCTGCAAACGGCAATTGACCATCTCGATTTTCTTAATATTCTCTCGGCGCCGAGTGCCATTCATCCCTTCGGAACCGATGATCTCGGTCGTGATTTGCTGGCACGCACTTTGTACGGTGGCCGGGTTTCTCTGCTGGTCGGTCTGACCGCGATGGCAATTGCGATTTCGCTCGGTACCATCATTGGTGCCACCGCCGGTTTCCTGGGAGGGGTTGTTGATCAGATTTTGATGCGGATTACCGATCTGTTTCTCTCGCTACCGGCCATTCCCCTTACGTTGCTGGTGGTCTATCTGTTCCGCGATCCGGTCATTCAACTCATGGGGTCGCCGGAAGCCGGTATCTTCACGATTGTGGTCACGGTGATCGGGAGTCTGGCCTGGATGAGTACGGCCCGGATTGTGCGCGCCACCTTCCTGTCGCTTAAGGAGAAGGAGTTTGTTGAGGCCGCCATTGCGCTGGGTATCAGCCGTCCGGCAATTATGTTTCGCCACATTCTACCCAACGCCATCGGTCCGATTATCGTCGCTGCAACGCTGGAAGTGGGGAGTGCGATTATCACCGAGTCAACCCTGTCGTTCCTGGGTGTCGGTTTCCCACCTGATACACCGACCTGGGGCCGGCTGGTGACCGACGGCAGCCAGTATTTGCAGGCAGCCCCCTGGCTGGCCCTCTTCCCCGGTATGTTGATCTTTCTGACGGTGCTTAGCATTAATTTCGTCGGTGATGGTCTGCGCGATGCACTCGATCCACGTTCACGGCTGTAAGATTGGGTTGAGCCGATGAGCCGCAATCTCACACCGCTGCAACAACTGGTCGTTGAAGCGCTGCAAGAAGACGAGCGTCTGACCGCCGGCTTATCCGATGATCAGGCGACACAGTTGCTGCGCTGGGCAACAACCCGTGCTGTTGCATTGACGGTGACGACGGCTGATGAGGCTACTGCCGAGACGATTGCGCAGGCGCTGCGACAGGCGGTGCGGGCCGCTGCGCGGGCAGATGGCACGGTGGCGACGGCGGAACGGGCGCTTACAACTCTGCTGCCGACACTACCAGAGACAAGCGAAACCGCCCCGGATCAGCGTGTTGATCCGGCAGCGGATGTTGTGCTGGGAAGCGCGACTGATCGTGATCCGGTTCCTGCTCCCCCTGACACTATCAGTTCACCCCCTTCCCCGCCGGTACCGGCGTATCCGAAGCGGTGGCTGCATGCGGTACCATTCAGCCTGCTGGCCCATCTGGGCCGTCGCTAGACTGGGGAATCTATGGCGCGCAAGCCCTCTTCGTCACGACCGTATCGCCCCAACCGCACGCAGATCATATTGCTGTTTCTCATCCTGGCCCTCGGTTATCTGATTAACGCCGGGATTATTGATCTACGCCGCTTCGGTCTCGATCCGGCGCTGTTCGGGATTGAAACCCAACCTAAACCTGATGTCAGTGGCGACATCGCCGTCTATTTCACAACCCCATCACTGGTCTATCCCGATGTGCCACGCGACCGGGTCACGCCACCGTTTCTGCGCGATATGCTGACCGATATTGCCAATGCTCGCCAGAGTATCGATCTGGCGACATTTGAATACACCCTGCAACCACTGGCGGAAGCGCTGGTTGCTGCCCACCAGCGCGGGGTACAGGTGCGGCTGGCGCTTGACCGTGAAAGCCTGGAGGACCCGGTAGATGCCAAATTCGCCGGGATTATTGAAGAAGGTGGTATTCCAATAAGCTGGGAAGAGACAACGGCGTTTCTCCACAGCAAATTCGTTATCATTGACAACCGGATCGTCTGGACGGGATCGTGGAATGTGACGATCAACGACACCTACCGCAACAACAACAACCTGTTGCGGATTACCATTCCGGCCATCGTCGAAAATTATCGCGTCGAGTTTGCGGAAATGGCCGCCGGTCGGTTCGGCAACAGCAAACAGGCAACAACCCCTCACACCCGCATCACCACCGGTCAGGCAACTATCGAAAATTACTTTACGCCACGCGAACGGCCAGCCGCACGGATTGTTGAGGTCATCACCAATGCCCGCCGGTCGGTCGTGTTTATGGCCTTTTCGTTTACCAGTGACGAGATTGCCGGGGCGATGGTTAATCGGCAGCAGGCCGGTATTCCGGTACGGGGGGTGTTCGAGCAGCGCAACGCTGAAGGGATTGGTTCCGAGTTTGGGCCGTTGCGCGAAGCAGGCGTAGAAGTTCTAGCCGATGGGAATTGCTATACCATGCACCACAAGGTGATCGTGGTTGATGAACGGATTGTGATCACCGGTTCGTATAACTTCACCAGCCGCGCCGAGCGCACCAACGACGAAAACCTGCTCATCATTGAAGACCCGGTGCTGGCCGCAGCCTATCTCGGTGAGTTCGAGCGCGTCTTTACCCAGGCTCAAAATCCAACGCGCTGCCAGTAGGGAGTGGGAAATGGACGTTCTCAGGATTACGCCCCCCTCCCAATCTACCCCTGCTGGGGGGATGCCATTGGAGCATGATCCTGCCCTACGCATTACCTTCATGTCACCCGGCAGCCGGTATGAAACCCCATGGCACATTGTGCGGCAAGCACACCATGTGGTCACACACTCCACAGTATCCTGATGCGTTTGGCTATGTTGCAAACGCTTCCCGGATCGTCACGAGTACATCCAGTATCTCCGTGACCAGGATGGAGAACGGTATGCCACGCACCGGATCGTAAGTACGGCTGGTGCGGCAGCATGGATGCCGCACGCCACACTGCGCGACACGCGCATGACGAGCGGCTACGGCAATCCATCCAGCACGTGCCGGCACGGCTGGAGCAGCGCGCTGCCACCGGGCCAGTTGCTCACAACAGCACCCATAGCGATCATCCCCGCTGATACGCACGTGGTTGACACCAGGTATGGGTAATGCATAGCCCCTGGGGGTGGGAGAGGGGAGGGCAGACGTTTGATCGAGGGCTTCCTGATAGGGTAGACGTTGGGTTCGATCATCTGTTCTGGCCATCCGTGAATGCCGCCAGGGGCGGGAGCTTGCGCCTGGCTCCTCTCTTCAGCACTGGTACCGGCACCATGCGCACCGGAGGCGTGCGCTCCCAGCTCCCGGCTGGGGAGCACGCCCGTCATCACGCCCCCGACCCGCTCCGGCACGCGGGCAATGCAGTATTCGAGGTATGGGTAATGCATAGGACTACTACGGTGAGGCGTGAGATAGCACGTCTATGAGAACTGGCTGCCCCCCCCACATCGTGCATGCGATTACGCCATCCGGTAATAAAGGCAATCTCGTGCGGTGCATCCTGACCGTCAGCGCCTCTGGCCTGCTCACCGTATCGGTGGCAACGTGAGTGACCTATAACGGTATCGTTGCCATCTGCGTTGCTCATCAGGGCGTATCGTAGCCTGCGCTCCTCTGCTCATCACCGCACGGCACCAGCGCGGTCATGATGCCGGATGAGCGCGTAGGGGCACGGCCCTACGGGCGGATCACGCCCGGCACCAGCGCTGGCGTGATGCCGGAGGTGTCCAGTTCATTCGCCCATCACACCAGCGCGCACCAACGGAACCTGGATGGTGACCGCAGTGGCGGACGGTGGCGTCGGGCCGAGCCGAACAGGGCCGGACGTTTTCCCGCTGGGTGCGCATCCCCGTCGTGGTTACTGCTGCCTGCTGCGCGGACATCCCAGGTGCCAACCGGCAACAATTGTTTTCCTATAGGTGACGGCAGCATCCCGCACCGGCAGTGGTAGGGGCGCACGGCCGTGCGCCCCTACCGGGCACGGCCAGGACATCTCTGGTAGCCCGTGACACGACCGATACATCATACCGGCCACTGTGTGACATGTGGGTAATGCATAGCGCTGGGGGCGGGAGTCATCGGCGCAGGCAGGTGGTGAGCGAGCCGGAGGCGCACGCTCCCAGCGTGTGCAGACACACCCCCACCCCAGCCCGCCCCCGCTGGGGGCGGGAGTTTGTCTCCTCCCAGTGGGGGGATCACCCTCCAATTCCTCCCCCAGCGGGGGAATCACCCTACAATTCCTCCCCCCAGCGGGGGAATCACCCTACAATTCCTCCCCCCAGCGGGGGAATCACCCTACAATTCCTCCCCCCAGCGGGGGAATCACCCTACAATTCCTCCCCCAGCGGGGGAATTGCCTTTCCATTTCTCCCCCCACCGGGGGAATCACCCTACAATTCCTCCCCCAGCGGGGGAATTGCCTTTCCATTTCTCCCCCCACCGGGGGAATCACCCTACAATTCCTCCCCCCACCGGGGGGAGGTTAGGAGGGGGGCCGGGATTGCAGTGCCCGGCAACCCTTGCGGAGCACGCCCCTTCCCCACTCCCCATTCCCCTGATGAACGAGGGCTGGGAGGTGTGGTGAGGGAGAACACCCCCACCCCGGCCCCTCTCCTGCGCCCGACGCGGACGAGGGGCGTTTCGATGGATTGGGGCGTCGTGATAGGACATCTGGCAGCATAGGACATAACAGTCACCTATTTCCCCGCTGCTGCACCTGAACGATGCATCGCTGGACGCCGGTAGGGGCGACGCATGCGTCGCCCCTACTGATGACAAGCCACGAGCGACTCGCCAATGGTATGCCCGGTAACGCTTCTGCACGAGGAGTGCCCCCGAACAATGCACCTTGTTGAGTAAGATTCGGTATGAGACGGTAGTCATTCCTGTGGCTCATCCATTTCGTCTGTCTTTGCCAGGCATGGGGGAAACATCCCCACCCCGGCCCGCCCCCGCTGGGAGCGGAGGAACGCCCTCACCCCCGATCCCTTGCCCGCGTTGCGGTAAAGGGGAGAACGGCGAGCTGCGCTGGGGCATCCTGATACGGTAGAAATCGCGTTGGTTTTTATGTCAACCCATGAATGGCCATAGGGGCGGGTTCGGTAGGGGCGGGTTGGGAACCCGCCCCTACCTGGTGTCTCCGGTTGATATTCGCACCCTGTGTCGCCTTGCGTTGCGGGACGCGCACCAGTGTCCGTTATTGCCCGTTCGCCAAACCTTACGGCACGCGCCGCCAGCTAGCAATATTCCAGAGATTGCTGTCAAAGGTATTGAAGGTCGGCCCGTCCAGATTCTTGAGCTTGACTACCGGTGTGTAACGGTTGATCAGCGGTATCTCGACCACGTCGTTGACCAACAGATCGTTCATCTGAATTGCCAACTGCGCCCGCTGCGCCGGATCAAAGGTGGTCTTCAACTGTGCAAACAGCGCATCGTAGGTCGGGTTGCAGTAGCGGCTCACGTTGTTGCCGTTCCAGCGGTTCGCCGCCGACGTTACCTCGGCGCAGATCCAGCCTTCCAGATATGACTGTGGATCGGGGGAGCTGGGACCGAAGGTGTACATTTGCAGGTCGGCGTAGAACTTGTTCAGCGTATCGGGGTTGCCCGGATCGCCGCTGAAGAAGACAGCCGGATCAATCGCCTTGAGGTAGGTCTGAATGCCGATCTCGGCCAGGTTGGCTTTGATGATGGCCTGCGTGCTCTGGCGCAGGTTATTCACGCTGGTCTGTAGGGTAACGACCAGCTTTACGCCATCTTTCTCTCGCACTCCATCCTTCAGCACCCAACCGGCTTCGTCCAGCAGCCGCTTTGCCTCGGCCACATTACGCTCGCAGGTTGTATTGGGTGAATTCATCTGGGCCGGTACCACCAGCAGATTGCAGGTCGGCGCACCCGTCGGCCCGTAGAGCTGGTCGGCAATTGCCTTGCGATCAATTGCCAGCGCAATTGCCCGGCGTACTGCCGGATCGGTCAGGAAGGGATGCGGCTGATCAGGCTCGCTGCGCCGGTCGCCGAGGGCCGGATCGGGGTTGGTGAAGTTGATCACGATACGCTCAACACCGCCGGTTGAACCACCGGCCACCACATCACAGGCGCCACCGGCAATAATCGGCTCCAGTACCGCTTTGGGAACCTGCATATTCAAGGCAAAATCGGCTTCCCCTGTTGTGCAGACGGCACGCGCCGCCGAGGCGGCATCACCACCACCCTTGATCTCAACCTCGTCGAAGAAGACGTTGTCGGCATCGCGGTAGAAGGGGTTGCGTTCGTAGATGACGGTGTCGCCTGGACGGAACTCTTTCACTTTCCAGGCATTGGTACCAATCGGAGCCAGGTTGGCGGCCTGGCACTCGGCACTTGTGTTTGCCGCAGCCCCGATACAATTTGCAAATTGCTTTTGTTGCAGGATCATGCCTGCCGATCCGACAAAGGCGATGTAGGGGTTGGGGTTCGGTTCCTTCCAGGTGATGGTGAACGTTGTATCATCGATTGGCGTGATGTCGGCAATCGGATCGAATGAGGTCTTATTCGTACAGCCGGTCGCTTCGTCAACACAATAGCGCCAGGTGAAGATAATATCGTCAATCGTGAAATCGCTCCCGTCTGACCATTTCAACCCCGGTTTGATCTTCCAGGTGATGCTGGTACCGTCGGCAGCAATGCCACCGTTGGCAAGGGTTGGGATTTCGGCGGCCAGGAACGGCACCAGTTCGTCACGCTCGTTGTAGCGTGCCAGTGGTTCAAGAATCACGGTGGCGCCGTTGAAATCTTTGACGCCGGTAGCCAGATGCGGGTTCAACGTCGTTATTGCCTGCCAGGAGAGAATGGTGAGCTTCCCTCCCGATGGCGGGATCGCTGTCGGCACGGCGGTAGATGCCGGTACCGCCGTTGCCTCTGGCACCGCCGTTGGTTGCGGCGCTACAGTTGGCCCTGCTGTTACTGTTTCCTGTGCCGACGGTAGAGTTGGCGGCTGCGATTGTGACGTTTGCTGACCACATGCCGCCAGGAGCAAAACGATCATGATCAGGAAAAGCCGAGAAACCATGTGGGACAACACAGAAACCTCCCTCTACACCTCACCACGATTCGGGTAAGGTGTCATAAAACTGATAGTTAGCAGTCACCTTCATCAATCATCGACAGACCAGATGATCGAAACAAGAACGCACGCCATACCCGTGAGCAGATTGACCGTTGACATCGATCACGGTGGGAGCGGAAACATGGGTTCCGCACGCCAAACGACGCCACACGCGCATCACGGAGCGTAGCAGGAAGCCAATCGAGCGCACGGATAGACGACACGTCTCGCTTCCGTGCGGTCGTGCCAACACGTTGTGAACGTTCATGAGTCTGTGCCACCGTAACATCACGATGGCACAGCGTTGTGATATGAAACCCCTCGAATGTTAACCCGCATCCCGGTTGAAACACTCTCGCATCAACCGCCGTACTACATACCACATCTTTTCAAAGGCGCAACCAGAACAGGAACCCGGCTGCCATAACCGTCATCCCAATAGCAAGCCAATCGCGAAGACGCCAGTGATATGTGAGGAATTGACTGCGACCGGCTCGACTGAAACCGCGCGCTTCCATCGCTGCGGCCAGATGTCCGGCGGAGACCAGCGCTTGCACGAGCAGTGGAATCAGCAGCGCCGGATAATACCGCAGTGCCCGCCATCCCGGCTCAAGTGGAATACCCCGCGCCCGCTGCGCAGCAATGATGTGTTGGATGCGCTGCTCCATCACCTGGACGTACTGGAGGGAGGCGGTGAGCAGAAAGATGAGCGGGAATGGTGCTCCCGTCTGCTGCCACGCGCCACCCAGGTCTTCCGGTGTGGTGGTGCGGAGAAATACGAAAAAGATGCTCGATAGAGCCAGAATCCGTAGACCAACGGTCAAGGCGGTTTGCCAGTCGAGGGTCAGCAGGGCAATGATCATCCAGCCAGTGATCATCAGGGCAATCAGGCGTAACCAGCGGAGGAAGGCAGGCTGTTGACCACTACACCATACGATCAGCAACACCGGCATCATCCCGATCACGAGAACGGGAATGCTCGCGGCTGTGCTCAGAACCACCGTCCACAGCAGAGCCATCAGCGTTTTTGCGCGTGGATCAAGGTGGAACGCCATTACACCTCTCCCTCGTTCTGACGACCGCCCGCGTCGGCAGCCACGTGTTGTAACGCCAGCGCCAGCCGGTAGCGATCAGGAAGCAGGAGGTCAGCCGCCTGTACCACGGCGGGTTGCATACATATCGCGTGAGGTACCCCTTCGGCCAGCAGGCATCCATCGGCCAGGACGAACCAGTGTGAGGTGAGTGCGCCGGCAAACTCCAGATCGTGCGTCACCACGACTACGGTGCGACCATGCTGCACCTGTTCGCGGAGATGCCGGGCCAGCGCCTGCCGTGCCGGCCAGTCGAGACCGGTTGTTGGCTCGTCGAGCACCAGGATTGCCGGATTGGTCACCAGCGCTGCCGCCAGTGTCAGCCGTCGTTTTTCGCCGGCACTCAAGGTAAAGGGCGAGCGCTCAACAAGGTGTTCAAGCTGAAATGTGCGTAATACAGCCGCTACCTGATCCGGATCATAGACACCCATGACGCGAGCACCAACCGCCACCTCATCGCGGACACGGGTCGTAAACAACTGGTCATCAGGGTTCTGAAATACCATCCCCACGTGACGGGCCAGCACCGATACCGGTGTTGTACGGGTGTCTTTCCCGATAACCCGTACCTGTCCCTGTTGGGGACGGTGAAGACCGTTGAAGTGTTTGATCAACGAGGTTTTGCCGGCGCCATTAGCCCCGACAATTGCCACCCCCTCACCTGCGTACAGATCGAGATGAACACTGTTCAGCACCCGCCGTTGGCCGGCGGAGAACGAGAGATCGCGCACGCTGAGCAGTGGCGATCCGTTTGCAGAGCGCGGCAAGGCGGGTGGAAGTGGATACATGGTCGCAAGCTGCTGATGATCGACCTGCGCCAGCACAGCCTCTACCGTCAACGGCAATGGCTTCAGGTTGAGAGCACGGCCAATCTGTACCGGCAATGGTGGTTCGAGATGAAATTGCTGAATATCGGCGGCCAGAACCTGAACCGGCGGCCCATCCAGCACAACCTGACCATTGTGCAACACGATCATACGGGTCGCATCGGCGGCCACCAGCCCAAGCCGATGCTCGGCAACGATGATCGTCACTCCTTGCTGATGAAGCCTGCGCAGGATAGCCTGCACCTGCGTCACATGCCTGCCATCGAGATTGGCAAACGGTTCATCGAGGACAACGATCCGCGACCCCATGGCCAGAATACTCGCCAGCGCTACCAAAAGCTGCTCACCGGTGGAGAGCTGTTGCGGATGTCGCGCAAGCAAATGCTCGATGCCGAGCCAACCGGCGACTTCGTCGATACGTTGCCGGATTTCTGCCGGTGCATACCCCAGACTTTCCAGGCCAAAGGCAATCTCACGGGTAACTGTACTGTTGAAGAGTTGCCACTGCGGATGTTGAAAGACCAGACCGATCCGGGTGCATACATCGGCGGGTGACTGTTCACGGGTGTCAACCCCGTCAACCAGAACTGTCCCCTCAATGCTTCCTTCGTACACGTGCGGAATCAACCCGGTAAGTATCCGGCACAGGGTTGATTTGCCGCTGCCGCTGGCACCGCAGAGCAGCACGTATTCACCGGCGTCAATCGACAGGTTCAGGCGACGCAATGTCCACTGCGTCGCCTGTGGATAGCGATAGCTGAGATCACGAACGACGATCTGCCTCAAGGTATGTAACCTCTTTGCCGGGTAATCTCACAACACCGGCACGCTCAAGAGCCTTCAACACCACCAGGGCAATCGCCGAACCAAGTGCCGTGCTGCTGAGGAACGAGGCAATCAACAGGTGAAGGGCCATTGAGGTTTGCATGAACACCGGTGCCACCCACAGACCACTCACCAGCGCGGCAATGATCCCGGTACCGATCACCTCACCCAGCGCAGCCAGATACATGTTGCGCGTGGCCCGAAAGATCAAACCGGCAAGCAGCGCACCAATCATTCCACCCGGAAAGGCCAGAATCGTCCCCACCCCCAGCGAGATACGCAGGATGGCGATCACACCGGCAATGCCGGTCGCCCACCACGGCCCTAGCAGTACGGCGGCTATCACATTGATGAAGTGCTGGGTCGGATTCACTCTGGCGATGCCGATGGGAAACGAGGTAAATGGAGCCAGCGCCACACCGAGGGCAATGAGCACCACTGCCTGAGCAATCAGTCGAGTCTTCACCGGTCACTCCTTTCTCGTGATTCATCATTAACTGGCGGTACGGAGCAGACGTTGCCGTTGTACCAACCGTAAAGCCGTGTACATCACAAACGTGATGAGGAACGCCGGTATGCTGGCGCCGATCTGGGGAGCCAGTTGGGTGATGGTCTGATAGATCACCACACCGGCCAGCCACGAAACCATTCCGCTCCACTGCCAGCCCGGAGGTTGGTCGACCAATGTAGCGCTGTGTAGCCCCAGCAGGCGCCGCACCACGAAATAATCGGCCAGCACAACCCCAAAAAGCGGCACGAAGAGCGACCCGATCAACAGCAAAAAGGTGAAATACTCACTCATCGTCAGCAATGTGGCGAGGAGAAACCCGACAACTCCAACCAGAACAATCACCAGGCGCTGATTGAGCTGCGGAAAGATATTCTGCACCGACACCGCCGTTGAGTAGATGTCGGCGAAAGCATTGTCCGTTTCATCGACCAGAATCACCGCCAGCGCCACCACCCCTCCCGTCATCGCCATAATTGCTGTGATGAGGTTTTCCGGTGTGGGTTGAGCCACATTCGCCGTCAGCAGGAAGAGAGCACCAAGCGCGTAAAACCAGACATTGGTGAGCGCAAAACCTGCATACGTTCCCCAGAAGCCGCCGCGTGAACGCCGCACGAAGCGGTTGTAGTCGGCCACCAGCGGAATCCAGGAGATTGGCATGGCCGCTACCAGATCGACTCCCAACCAGAACGGCAGATCACCTGTTCCCGGACGGTTCAAGAGCGCGATGAGATCGTAGCGGGTAAACAGATAGATCGTCATCCAGATGGTCACGCCAAAAACGATCCAGACCCCAAACTTTTCTAGCCACTCGCGCACCACTACCAGTGGCCCACCCAACGCCAGCAAGACACACCAGACCGTGAACACCGCTACCCAGGCGTAATAGTTGCTCACGCCAAAAAGCGCCTGCCCCACGTGATGGGCAGCTAACCCGATCACCCACAGCTCGAAGGCCGTCCAACCGATCAGTTGCACGATATTGAAGATTGAGGCCAGATACGACCCATGGCGACCGAGCACGGGACGCAAGAGCACCATTGTCGGCACGCCGTACACGCTCCCCAATACGCCAACCAGCGCCAGCAACAACGACCCGATGGCAGTACCGATGAGAATGGCGATCAATGCCTGCGCCAGACTTAAGCCAGGAACTAACAACGCCCCCGCCTCTAACACCAACAGGCCAACGCCGAGACTTGACCATAAGACGAAGATGTCGAACCAGCGCAACCGCCGATGTTCAACCGGAACCGGATCGATCCCCCACGTGGGCGGAGCCTGCAAGCGGGGGAACCACGTGCGCAGCCGTGCCTTCAGCGTCATACCAACCTCCAACGATAAACGCCACCCGCGAAGGGGTGGCGTTTAATGCATAAACCACCGTGTATTCCCTTCGCTGGCATTACCCAGAGCAGGTTCACGAGGTCGATGGTGGATAGCGACCATCCTCTCAGCCCGGCTCCCCGAGCTCCCTCATACACGCTGTGTGATCAACTTGTTTCCACCAGACGGTGGTTGCCCGCCATTATAAAGTGTTGGCCGAAGAGCTGTCAAGGCGATTTTGCGGAGCGGTCAGAAATCGCCTTCCCTGGTATAGGGATAACTCCACAACGTCACCTGTAACACAATAGACTTAAACCACGCCTGATGCATCCGATCCACCTCCGCCGCTGAATGCCCTTTGCGGGCAAGAAACTCTCTGATGGTAGCGGTGATCGGGTAGATGAAGGCTATCATGTAGCGCAACGGAATCATCGGGACGGATTGTACGCCATCAGTCTGATTCTTCTTCGTGCGGTAATGGCGGAGGGCAATCTCCATCTGGTAGTTGAGCCAGTCCTGGTCGTAGGGTCGCCGACAGGTATCGAGTATCCATTGACCGAAGCGCTGGCGTACTCGACTCAGGTAATCGGCAATTGGCTGGCCGTCAGAGCCGGTGAAGTAGTACACCAGATGAGCGTGCGACGCGACGAATCCGTACCAGAGATCAAGGATTGCATCGACCTGATCGCCGAGCACCTCGCCGGCCATACGCAGATACTGCTCGTCTTCGGCTGTCCACAGCACTGTCTGCTTCAGCAGTTCCCATTCTTCCAGGCTCACCGGCGATTGTGCCACCTGCGCTGTACCATAGGTGTAACCGGGAATCGCTTCGCTCATAACCCACCTCCGGGAAGAGTAGCCCTTTTCTGGTTGCAAGCTCAGTCTAAGCGCGCTATGATAATAAGTGAAATACGTTATTCTTATCTCAAGCATAAGTTAGACTTATCAAACAATGGAACTTCGGCAATTACGCTACTTTCTGGCGGTAGCCGAGGAAGGACACATTACCCGTGCTGCCGAGAAGCTCTACATTTCTCAGCCGGCCCTCTCGCAACAGATCAAACTGCTTGAAGAAGAGATTGGGACGGTTTTGTTCGACCGTATCGGTCGGCGCATCAGGCTGACAGCGGCGGGTGAGATTCTGGTTGCACACGCCCGGCGGGCATTGCAAGAGCTGAGCGAAGCCCAGGTTGCCATCGATGAACTCAATGGCCTGCAACGTGGGATGCTCCGGATCGGTGTTGTGCAAACGGTCAACGCCTATCTTATGCCCGATCTGGTAGCCGCTTTTACCAATGCTTACCCGGCGATTAGCTTGCAGATTGAAGAACTGGCGACCCGCGACATTGAGCAACGACTCGCCGACGGCGATCTTCAGATCGGGATCGGCTTTGTGCCACCAGAGACGGCAGGTGTTACTGGCGAGGAACTATTCAGCGAAGATCTGGTTGTCGTTGTGTCCAGGCAGCATCCCTGGGCTGATCTGCCCCAATTACCGGTACAATCACTTCATCAGCAGCCACTTATTTTGCTCTCAACCACGTTCTGCACCCGTCGGCTTTGGGATCGTTGTACGCATATTGCCGGCATTCAACCACGGGTTCAGATCGAGATGAATACTATCGGTAGTATTCTGGCGGCTGTACGGCAACTCACGCTAGCGACAGTGCTACCGGCAATGGTCTTGAGCGGTCAGCCCGACCTGGTTGGCATTCCCCTGGTCGATCCAACGCCACGGCGCACGGTGGGATTGCTCTTCCGCCACAATGCCTACCGCTGCGCAGCGACACGGGCGTTTGTAGCCATGACCCGCGCAAAACTGAGGGTGTGGGCCTCAAGGCAGGAGATAGCCCATAGCCCGGGGTGACGTGCGGTAGTAGCAAATCTTGACTGACAATGAGCATCGTAGCGAGCCGGAGGCTCGCGCTCCCAGTTTCCAGGGAATGCCTGGGCAACACAACAACGCCCAGTACGATGCCGGGTGAACATTGGGTTACGTCCATGAGGGCGAGGCGATCCAATGGCGTGAATGTTTGTGAGCATGTATGCACTATCACCCGCCCAGCTCGTTCCCCCTTCCCAGGCCAGAACACTTGACACGCCTGCCCGTTCTCGACTATACTCGCACGTGTTCCGTAGGGGCGCTTTGCGACAAACGCGAGGCTGAGAGGAACCCTTGAACCTGATCCGGGTAATACCGGCGTAGGAAATCGGAACCGGGCACGATGTTCGGCCAGTCTCCTGAGTTCGTTCTCGCTTCCCCTCTCAGTCGTCTGCTCTCTGCGGATACGGTATCCGGCTTTTGGACGCAGGGAGGATGTATGACACGCTTTACCGACACCCTTTGGTCATCAATTACCGACATCTATCAGGCCATTATCTATCACCCGTTCAACGAGGAGCTGGCGCGGGGAATTTTGCCGCGCGAGAAGTTCGCCTTCTACATGCAGCAGGATGCGCTGTACCTGGCCGATTTTGCCCGCGCACTGGCGATAATGGCCGGACGGGCACCTGATGAAGCGGCGATTATTCAGTTTGTGCGCTTTGCTGAAGGGGTGGCGGTGGTTGAGCGCGCTCTCCATCACACCTATTTTCGTGAATTTGGGATTGAGACGCCAACGCGGCAGCCGGCTCCGGCCTGTTTTACCTACACCAACTTCTTGCTGGCAACCGCGGCCTGTCGCAGTTACGAAGAGGGGATGGCGGCGCTGTTGCCGTGCTTCTGGATTTATCGTGAGGTGGGACACGACATCTATCGGCGTGCAGCGCCCAACAATCCCTACCAGAAGTGGATTGACACCTACGCCGGCCAGGAGTTTGATGAGGTGGTGACGCAGGCAATTGCGCTGACCGACACCATCGCTGAACAGGCATCGGCGACGCAGCAACAACGTATGCGGGACGCCTTCATCTATTCGGCTCGCCTGGAGTGGATGTTCTGGGATAGTGCGTATCGGCTGGAGCAGTGGTTACCCTGATGATGCTCTCATCATCCCGGCATCTCTTGGGATGTCAAGGCGGACAGAACCTGCGAGTGCGTTCGCGCGATATATCCTGGCGATGCGCTGAACGCCCTCACCCCCGCCCCTCTCCCGCGCAGCGCGGGAGAGGGGCGTTCAGAGGCTTTGTTTATAGCTTCCTGATGCACTGAAAGATGCATTCAAATAGTCTGTCCATCCCTAAACTCAGGATGCCGGGGTGAGCACATCACTCCGCTGCGCCACAGTGAGCGTATCTGTGGTCGTCGCCGGCGGCAGAAGGGCGATGCTCAATACCTCATCAAGGGTGTCTACCGGAATGAAGGTCATTTCGGCGCTAACCGCCGGCGGCAGGTCGTCGAGATCGATCAGATTCCGCCTGGGCAGGATCACAGTGCGGATACCGGCCCGGTGAGCGCCGAGTGCCTTCTCTTTGATGCCGCCAATCGGCAACACCCGCCCACGCAGTGAGATTTCGCCGGTCATGGCAATATCGTCACGCACCAGCCGACCGGTTGCCGCCGACGCCAGGGCGGTTGCCATCGTAATACCGGCTGAGGGGCCATCTTTGGGCACCGCACCAGCCGGCACGTGAATGTGAATGGCGTGGGTCTCGAAGAAATCCGGCTCGATGCCCAGCGAACGGGCGCGCGAACGGACGTAGGTCAGCGCCGCTTCGGCACTCTCGCGCATGACCTCACCCAGTTGGCCGGTGATTGTAAGTTCTTTCTTCCCTTCAACCGCACTGGCCTCCACAAAGATAATATCGCCGCCGACCGGTGTCCATACCAGGCCAATCGCCACACCGGGCTGATCGATCCGTTCGCGGGTTTCATTGGTGAAGCGTGGCCGCCCCAGCGCGGCGCGCACAAACGCAGCATCGACCACAAACGGCGTATTGGCCGGATCGATCTCGCCTTCGCTCAGGCGACGGGCCACCTTGCGCAGCACCGCACCAATCGAACGCTCCAGATTCCGGACACCGGCTTCGCGTGTGTACTCATTAATGATGCAGCGAATGGCGTCTTCGGTGACGACAGCCTCTTCCGGGCGCAAGCCGTTGGCCCGCAACTGGCGCGGCACCAGATGAATCTGGGCAATCTGCACCTTCTCGTCTTCGATATACCCCGATAGCTCAATCACCTCCATCCGGTCACGTAACGCCGGCGGTACCGTATCCCACGTGTTGGCCGTTGCCAGGAAGAGGACACGTGAGAGATCGAACGGCAGATTGAGATAGTGATCGGTGAAGGTGTGATTTTGTTCGGGATCAAGCACCTCAAGCAGTGCGGCTGCCGGATCACCGCGATAATCGATCCCCAGCTTATCGATTTCATCCAGCAAGATCACCGGGTCGGCAGTACCGGCACGGCGCAGCTCCTGGATGATCCGCCCCGGCTGCGAACCAATGTACGTTCGGCGGAAACCACGCAGCTCGGCCTCATCACGTACACCACCGAGGCTCATACGGACGAAGCTCCGGCCAAGCGCACGGGCAATACTCTGCCCCAGACTGGTCTTGCCCACGCCGGGTGGCCCAACAAAGGCGAGAATTGGCTCGCGATTGGCACGCAGGTTCTCTTCACCCAACGCTGCCCGACGTTGCTTCACTGCCAGATATTCCAGAATCCGCTCTTTGACCTTCTGGAGGCCGTGATGATCTTCATCAAGCACCTGGCGGGCAAAGGCAATATCAATTGGCTGGCCGGTATACTTATTCCACGGCAGCTCAGCCAGCCACTCCAGGTAGGTACGTACCATCTGATATTCCGGTGAGCTGGCATTGATCCGGGCCAGACGACTCAGCTCACGGTCGGCCTCTTTACGGGCAACTTCAGGCAGATCGGCAGCGGCCAGCTTCTGCCGGAGATCGTCAAGTTCCGCGGCTTCACTCGTATCTTCGCCAAGCTCTTTCTGAATAGCGCGCAATTGCTGGCGCAGGTAGAATTCGCGTTGCTGCCGGGCCGCACTCTCCTGCACCTCTTGCCGCAGTTTGGCCTGAACTTCGAGTAGGGCGAACTGTTTGCGGTAAAACATCAGCACCTTGCGCAACCGCTCGCTTACGTCGAAGGTTTCGAGCAATTCCTGGCGCTCGGCGAAGGTGTAATCGGGCGAATAGCCGGTGTTGTCGGCCAGATGACCGGGATCGTCGATGGAGCGGACAAAATTGCGAATCTCTTGCGTCACGCCGGGGCGCAATTCGAGCACCGCGTCAATCGCGGCGTGAACCTCGACCATTAACTGCTCAAGCTCCGGAGTGCGCTCGAAGACATCGGGTCGGCGGGTAAAGCGAAAACGCAGATACGGCGTGGTTTGGACGGCTTCACCCAGCACAGCACGCACCAGCCCCCGCACGACCACCCCGCTGGCACCATTCGGCAAGGTACCGAGCTGCTCGATCCGGGCCACTACCCCTACATTGAAGAGCTGGTCGGTAATCGGCGCATCGGCAGGCGCATCGGGCCGCCGGGCAGCCAGCAACACCTGACGCCCCTCGCGCGCTGCGGCTTCGGCTGACGCCGACCCCAACTCATCGAGCGTCAGGCTGACCACAATATAAGGAAAAACGACCGCTCCCTCTAACGGAATGAGGGGCAGCGTCTCAACCACCTCTGGTTCGGGTGAAGGTGTCGTTGGTGATGTCTGTTCAGACTCCGCAGTCGTCTGTTCCCGCAATGTTTCATCATTCATAGCACGTCTCCACATTGATCCGCGGAACAAGACTTCCGCACTATGTATATTTTGAAACTCATAGTGGAGCGTGTCAATGATGAGGCAAAAGTTCTAGTGTAATTCTAACAATTGCCGGTCTGCCGCAAGGTAGGCGACCGGTAGAGCAGGCTAGAACCTGTTTCAAAAAACATCTTATAAAGTTACCTCATTCATTGCCGACCGATTCCATGATCGTGGCGAGCACACCCGGCATCCGCGTGACCAGCCGGGTCAACGACGTGAAACGTGCCGGATCGTGAGCACGGGCGGCGCGGCAGCATGGCTGCCGCACTCCAAACTACGCACCACGCGGATGATGAGCGATCAAGGCAACCTATGCAGCGCGTGATGGCACCGGAGATGGTTATGAGAGCGCACCAGTACAGCTTTTTATGAAATAAGTTCTAACGAGACGCGCCGATGATCGTCGATCCCTACCGGTGTAGGTCACTCCCCTTCGGCATGGACAGGCGCTTCACACCAGCACCACGCGCACGCCGGCCATCTCCAACCGACGCAGCTCAGTTTCCGGCAGATCGGTATCGGTGATAATCGTCTCAATCGCTTCTAAAGGCAGCACCTTGATAAATCCACGCCGCTGCCACTTACTCGAATCGGCGAGCAGAATAATTCGCCGCGCAGCCCGCGCCAATGCGCGCTTGGTATGGGCAATCTCGCTGGTCGAATCGGTCACACCATACGTCGAGTCGACCGACTCGGCGGCCAAGAAGAGCTTCTCGACGACCAGATCACCCAGGCTTTGTTCGACCAGCGGGCCGAGTGTGCCGAACGTAGCGTAGTTGACCGTGCCACCCAACATCCAGACCTGTACATCGTTGAGATGCCGTAACTCGATGACCACATTCAAGGCGTTGGTCACCACCGTCAGCGGCGTCCGCTGACGCAGATGCTTCACCATCTCAACCACCGTCGTTCCGGCATCGAGCAGAATGGTATCACCGGGTTGCACAAATTGCGCCGCCGCCGCCCCGATGCGCGCCTTTGCCTCAAGTCGAATACTGGCTCGTTGCTCGAACGCGATCAACGCACTGGTCGCCGGCAAAGCGACGGCACCGCCGTGATCGCGCACCAGCACTCCCTCACGTTCGAGTGCAGCCAGATCGTTACGAATCGTGACCGGCGTCACACCGAAAATATCGGCCAGCTCATTGACCCGCACTGAACCACGTTGCCGCACCAGTTCAGCAATGCGGGTTCGCCGGTCGAGCATTAAGGGGCTGCGTTCTCCAATCGTGCTCTCGTCGGGCTGCATGCATGTATCTCCAGTTGCATAAAGTTTCGTTTGTTTACGTTGGTATTGTACGTTGCCGGCATGAGGCCCGTCAAGAGTGTTAGCCGGCGCGTGAACACACAACCCGATACAGATGGGCAGCAGGAAGGGCAACTTTGATTCACCGGCGCACGCCGGCATTACCGCCTGGCCAACTGGCGTGCGCGCAGAGTATGTGCCGCCAGCAAAGCCAGATCACGGAAGAGACTCTCGGCTCCGGCTTCTTTCTCATCCTGGGGAAGCGCGAGATGGGACTCGATCCGATGCTGCATGTCGGTTAAAGCCTGCGTTGGGGCATCAGCGGCCAGATAGTGCAAGAGCATCCGATGCGCCCCTTTGCGCTCCATCACTTCCAAACCGTCCAGAATCTGGCGGTGTGGCGTTCCCTCCCAGATCGGCAGAATCATGGCATCGCGCAGCCAGCGCTCGGCATTGTATTCGGCGAGCGTTCCAATCCCGCCGTGAACCTCCATCCCCCACTTTGCCGTCTGCACCGCGAATTCAGCCGTCCAGTACTTGGCGAGATGCGCAAGCAAACGAAAGAGATGGTATTGTTCTGGATAGGGCGGTGTCACCTGCCAGAGCTGTTCGAGCAGGCAAACCGCTTCCCAGGCCAGCGCAAAAGCAGCTTCCAGGTCGGCAATGCGTTCCTCGATCTGACGCCGGAGCAGTGGGTGTTCGGCAATTGGCTTCCCAAAGGCCCGGCGCTGGTGCGCAAAACTCACTGCTTCGGCCAGCGCACGCTGGGCCAGCGCGACACTCCCCACACTGTTTGCCACCCGCGAGAGGTTCAGGGTCTCCAGAATCAGGTAGATACCCCATTCCGCCCGCCCTAACAGATAAGCTTCGCTGCGGCGTAATTCCACTTCACCGGTAGGTACCGCGCGCGTACCGATCTTGTCTTTCAGGCGGCGAATGGTGTAGTTGAGACTGCCATCGGCGCGGTAACGGGGGACGAGAAACAGACCCAGACCACGAATATCTGCCGGGCCGGTTGCGAAGCGGGCAGCAACCACTGCCAGTTCGGCACCGACATTACTGGCAAAATACTTATCACCACTCAGATACCAGCGTCCATCCTCAGCAACCGCAATGGTCGCCACGGTCGCCCCCAGATCAGAACCACCACCGATCTCGGTCATCCAGGTTGCCCCCTGCCAGACCGTTTCGTCCTGGCGTAGCAGCAACGGCAAAAACTGGGCTTTCACCGCTTCCGTCCCATACTTAGCCAGCGGCACCGCCGTTGAAAGTGACACGGTATACGGGCAGTAGAGACCGGCATCGTAGAAAGCGGTAAGATAGCCCAACAGGTAGTGCGGCACGAGTGACGTTTCGGCAAAGACCCGCCAGATCACACCGCTCTGATAGCCCTGCCGCACCATACGCCAGTATTCAGCGGGGTAGAGAATCTCATCGACCCGTTGCCCCTGGCGATCAAACATCCGCAGCCAGGGTGTCCCGGCCCGATCAATTGCCGCCGAGACCGGCTTTCCCTCATGTTCCCACCATGCCTGATACGCTTCCAGATAGTCTGGCTGAGCGAGATCGGCCACCTGGTGGCGCAAAAACGCCAGTGGCGAAAAGATATGCTGTTCCATAGTCATCACCTCTGCTGGGATTATAGCAAATCTGGCAGTGCGATGGGTGATGCACCACAGAGACACGGAGGGCACAGAGTTATGATGTGATTGTCTGTGCTCTATGTCATACCAAATCTGATAAAAGACAATGCACAGCACGCGATCCAACACAAACCCTTTCGCCACCTCCACTTTTTTCATCGCGACGAGATCGCCAATCATCCATCGCGATGTTGGGGGCGGGTTTAGAACCCAGGGCGGATTTAGAACCCGCCCCTACCACGACACACCAAACGTCATGGGTCATATCACATCTGGTGTCGTAGCGTTTTTCGCGACAACATCATCAATCATCCATCGCGAAAGCAATCTGATCGGGCACCGGCAACGTCCGTAGGGATGGGTTCAGCCGGGAACATCAATATTCGGCGCGTTCATCGCTCTCGCCTGACCCAACAGTGCTACCAGGACATGCCGCCCGATAAGCGACCGCAAAGAAAATCAAACGAAAACCAAAAACCAGCAGAAACAAAAATATGTATTGACAAAACGAAAATATATGATATGATGGTGCCATCGAACAACAACATCCGTCTCGCCATCAACTCGATATCCTGGTGAAATCGGCAACGGCACCCGCACCCTCTGCCCTCCTTGCGCGACAGGTTGTCGATTTACCGCAACGAAGCGAAGAACAGGTTTGTGCAGCCGGGCAGGCTGCCGCACAGGGGAGTGCTCTTATGGTAAAGCTAACCGCCGCGAATGTGCGCATCGGCGCGACCGCGACCTCGAAAGCAGAGGCGATTCGTCAGGTTGGGCAGGTGCTGGTTGAGGCCGGCCATATTCAACCTGCGTATATCGAGAGTATGCTGGCCCGTGAAGCGCTGGCCAATACCTTCCTCGGCAATGGAATCGCTATTCCGCACGGCAAACCGGAAGACCGCGACCTCATCCTCGAAACCGGCATTGCTGTCTTGCAGGTTCCCAACGGCGTCACGTGGAATGCGGGTGAAACGGCTCGTTTCATTGTCGGCATCGCCGCCCGATCCGACGAGCATATTGACATCTTACGCCGCCTGACCCGTGTGCTCGGCGATACGGCGCTGGTCGAACGGTTATGCCAGACTCGTGATCCTGCCGATATTGTGGAAGCGCTGACCGGTACCCGTCCCCTGCCCGCTTCCCCATCCCCCGGCGACTACGATCACGCGATTCAGGTAGTGATTCACAATCCAACCGGCCTGCACGCCCGTCCGGCAACTGCCTTTGTCGAAACTGCCAAACGCTTTCAGGCTGCGGTGCGCGTCCGCTACGGCGATGCGGTCGCCGACGGTAAGAGCCTCTTGAGTCTGTTGCAACTGGGGGTGAGTAGTGGGGCCAGCGTCACCATTTCGGCTCAGGGTACCGACGCTCCGGCGGCATTAGCCGCGCTCAAGGCCCTGGTTGAGAGTGGGATGGGCGAGGAACCGGGTCCCGAAGACACGGCCAATCGTCCGAAATTGCACTATCGCGGTTGGGTACCGCAGCATGTCGCTGCCACTATCAATGGCATCGCCGCCGCCGAGGGGCTGGCGGTTGGGCCAGTCCGCCACTACCGCCGGGCACCGCTGGTTGTCACCGATACTCCCGGTGACCGAATGAGCGAAGCCACAGCTCTCGAACGGGCAATTGCCGAGGCGCGCAGCGAGCTTGAGCTGGTGGCAGGGGAAGTCAGCCGTCGGCTTGGTTCATCTCGCGCCGCCATTTTCCGTGCCCATGCCGAATTGCTGACCGACCCGGCGTTGGTGCGCGAAACTGTCAGCCGAATTTTCGACGGCCACAGTGCGGCCTGGGCCTGGCAACAGACCATCGCGGCCCGTGTTGCCCAGCTTGAAAAGCTTGATGACCCGGTACTGGCCGGACGGGCTGTTGATCTGAGCGATGTCGGTCAGCGGGTGTTGCGCCACTTGCTCGGCCTGGGTGAGATGCCGTTCATCAGTCTGGCCGAACCGGCAATTCTGGTGGCCGATGACCTGACCCCTTCTGACACAGCCACGCTCGATCCCGACAGCGTGCTGGGGCTTTGTACAGCGCTCGGTGGCCCAACCTCGCACACCGCGATCATTGCCCGTTCACTCGGCCTGCCGGCCATCGTTGCCGCCGGTACCGCCGTCCTCGATGTTGAAGATGGGACGCCGGCGATTCTCGATGGCTACAGTGGCCGGCTCTATCTGCGACCATCAGCCGCCGATGTGGAAGCAGCGCGTGCCTTGCGCGCCGGTCTCGATCAGGAACAGGCGGTAGCCTTCGCCACCCGCCATCAGCCGGCCATCACCCGCGATGGTGTCCATATCGAAGTTGCTGCCAACGTCAACCGGGTAGCCGATGTTGTGCGTGCCCTTGAAAACGGCGCCGACGGGGTTGGCTTAATGCGTACCGAGTTTCTGTTCCTCGAACGCGACAGCGCTCCCGACGAAGAAGAACAGTATCAGGCGTATCGGGCAATGGTTGAGGCAATGGATGGGCGGCCACTAATCATTCGCACCCTCGACATTGGGGGCGATAAAGAGGCACCCTATCTCAACATTGCCCGGGAAGACAATTCGTTCCTGGGTATTCGTGGACTACGTCTCTGCCTGCGCCGACCCGATCTATTCGAGCCGCAATTACGCGCCATCTACCGCGCCGCTATGCACGGCCCGCTCAAGATCATGTTTCCGATGGTCGCTACGCTGGAAGAGGTACAGCAGGCCAAAGCGATTGCCGAGCGCATCCGTGCCGAACTCAATGCGCCACCGGTCGAGATCGGGATTATGGTCGAGGTGCCATCGGCAGCCATGCTGGCCGACGTGCTGGCGCAAGAGGTTGATTTCTTCTCCATCGGCACCAACGACTTGACGCAGTACGTCTTGGCGATGGATCGCCTGCATCCAGACCTGGCCCGCCAGGCCGATAGCCTGCACCCGGCTGTGCTCCGCACCATTGCCCGTACCGTCGAAGGCGCAGCCAGTGCCGGACGCTGGGTCGGTGTCTGTGGTGGTATTGCCAGCGATCCGCTCGGCGCAGCGATTCTGGTCGGTTTAGGCGTACAAGAGCTGAGCGTCAGTATTCCCAGTGTCGCGACCATCAAAGCGCACCTGCGCGGTCTGAATGCCGCCGATCTGCGTGATCTGGCGCGACGAGCACTGGCGTGTCGTAATGCAGCGGAGGTGCGTGCACTATGAACATCGCTACCATTACCCTTAATCCGGCCATTGATCAGACGGTCTTCGTCGATCATTTTCAACTGAACACCGTAAACCGGGCGCGTGCCATGCAACGCGATGCCGGCGGCAAAGGGGTCAATGTCGCATCCTTTCTGGCCGATTATGGCCTTGCGGTCACCGCCACCGGCTTACTCGGTGCCGAAAACCCCCATATCTTCGAGCGTCATTTTGCGGCCAAGGGCATCACCGACCGGTTTGTCCGGGTGCCGGGTGCCACCCGGATCGGGGTAAAAATCGTTGATGAAGCGAACCAGCAGACGACCGATATTAATCTCCCTGGTTTGCCGCCGCCACCCGCTGCCTTGAACACTCTGATCGACGTGATCGATGAGCTGGCCGTTAATCACGAATGGTTTGTGCTGGCCGGCAAGTTACCGCCCGGCGTACCGATTGAATTCATTCCCAACCTGGTTGCCCGTCTCCGCAGTTTTAACTGCAACGTTGCCCTTGATGTCAGCGGGCCGGCCCTGATTGCCGGTCTGCAAGCCCAACCTTCACTGGTGAAACCCAACCTTGATGAGCTACGCCAGATCGATCTGCTCGATGGTGAAGGGTTGGAAGCAGTGGGCAATGCGGCGCGTCGGATCAATCAGATGGGAGTAGGGCTGGCAATTGTATCTATGGGTGCGCAGGGTGCAATCTTTAGCGATGGAACGCAATTACTGCACGCCATCCCGCCATCGGTCACCGTGCGGAGTACAGTCGGTGCCGGGGATGCAATGGTCGCCGGCACCATTGCCGGCCTCGTTGAAGGACTATCGCTAACCGAGATCGCTCGTCGCGCAACAGCCTTTTCACTGGCAGCGCTCGGTTCAATTGGGGCACACCTGCCGCCACGCGCTGAACTGATCGCGCTGGCAGCAAAAGTTACCGTTACCGTGGTTGATCCGGCTGTCACGACCGTGACGCCTGTTGATCAATAGAAGTTGTAAGGAGCAAAGGGAGGAGAACCATGGCGGTCATTGTCGCAATTACGTCATGTCCCACCGGTATCGCGCATACCTTTATGGCAGCGGAGGGGCTACAACGGGGAGCAGAGAGTCTCGGCCACACGATCAAGGTCGAGACACAGGGGTCGGTTGGCGCCGAAAACACGCTGACGGCGGCTGATATTGCCGCTGCCGAGGTGGTGATCATTGCCGCCGACACCAAAGTCGATCTGAGTCGGTTTGCCGGCAAGCGGATTTACGAAACCAGCACGAAAGCGGCAATTCACGACGGGGCAGGCGTGGTGAAGGCAGCACTTGCCCAGGCCACCACCAAAGCAGTATCGGCGGGGGCACGATCCGATCTGGTTGATCAGGTCGCAGCGGCAAAGGCGGCCCGCGCATCAGGCGTAGCCGGCCCGTACAAGCATCTGATGACCGGCGTCAGCTATATGCTCCCCTTCGTGGTAGCCGGTGGTCTGCTCATTGCCCTGGCATTTGCCTTCGGCGGTATCTACGTCTACGAAGATGCAAACCGTGGCACGCTGGGCTGGGCATTGTTCCAGATCGGTGCCCCATCGGCCTTCGCGCTGATGGTACCCATCCTCGCCGGCTTCATCGCCTTCTCTATCGCAGATCGGCCCGGTCTGGCCCCCGGTATGATCGGTGGCATGCTGGCCTCTTCCACCGGTTCCGGCTTCCTCGGCGGTATCCTGGCCGGGTTCATCGCCGGTTACGCGACGCAATGGCTCAACCAGAACCTCAACCTGCCCAAGACACTGGCCGGCCTGAAGCCGGTACTGATCCTGCCGCTGCTCAGCTCGCTATTCGTCGGTCTGCTGATGGTCTACGTGATCGGCCAGCCGGTGAGTTCAGCCCTCAATGCCTTAACGGCCTGGCTGCAAAGCATGGAGCAGAGCAGTGCGCTAATCCTCGGCCTGATCCTGGGTGCGATGATGGCCTTCGATATGGGTGGCCCGGTCAACAAAGCTGCCTACACCTTCGCCACCGGACTGCTGGCCTCGCAAGTCACGACGCCGATGGCAGCCGTGATGGCCGCCGGTATGACCCCACCGCTCGGCCTGGCACTGGCGACCCTGCTGTTCAAAGATCGCTTCTCTGACGAAGAGCGTGAGGCGGGCAAGGCCGCTGCCGTACTCGGCATCTCCTTCATCACCGAAGGTGCCATTCCCTTCGCGGCCAAAGACCCCTTCCGCGTCATTCCTTCGATTATGGTTGGGTCGGCAGTAGCCGGTGCGCTCTCGATGCTCTTCGGGGCAACGCTGGCTGTGCCACACGGTGGTATCTTCGTGCTGCCTATTCCGAATGCTGTCGGCAACCTGCCGATGTACATCGTCGCCATCCTGGCCGGTACCCTGGTAACCGCAGCGATGCTCTATGTGCTCAAGCGACCACTGAATACCGCCGAAGCACCGACAACGGCAGCAGTGCGGGGGACGGCTGATTAGTCATCGCAACCAGCGTTACACACGCAACTCAATCGTTGCAGCAACCGGGGTGCGGAAGCCTGGCTTCCGCACCCCAAGTGTGACTACTGAATTCATCCTCAATAGATTACCCATCACACCGGAGCGCATCTGTGTCAGCGACACATCCTTAGCCATCCTCTTGTGAAACTTCACATGGTGCAGATGGCACACCTGTGATCGGCAAACGCACACTAAAGGTCGAACCACGGCCCGGTTCACTCGTGACCAGGATCGCGCCTCCCATCACCTGACACAAGCGCTGACAGATAGCCAGTCCCAGCCCGGTGCCACCGTAGCGTCTGGTTGGACCATTATCTACCTGCACAAATGGCTTGAACAGGTGCTGAAGCTGATCGGCAGCAATACCGATCCCCGTATCGCTCACATCAATCTGAATCTCAGCAGTGGTTGAACGGTAGCAGTGAACACGAATCTCACCCTGCCCGGTAAACTTACAGGCATTGCCAACCAGGTTCAACAACACCTGACGTAAACGTACCGGATCGGCCAACACCGGTGGCAGGTCTGGTTCCACAGTAACGGTGATAGTATTTTGCCCCTGCTTCGCCAGTCCCTGCAACGTCATCACAACCTCATTGATCAGCGTAGACATGTGAACTGGCTCTGGGTGAATCGTCACGGCATTCGCTTCCAGGCGCGCGTAATCAAGAATATCGTTAATCAGCGTCAACAAATGCCGTCCAGCCGTAATGATCCGGTCAAGGTCGGATGTCAGTGAATGCAGATCCCGATTCAACAAATCCTCGCGTAGAAACTCACTGTAGCCCAAAATAGCCGTCAGTGGTGTCCGCAATTCGTGACTCATCATTGATAGGAAGGCACTTTTCGCTTGACTGGCCGCTTCAGCCGCCTCCTTCGCTTCTTGCAAAGCCTGTGCTGCCTGCTTGAAGAGGGTAATGTCGCGCAGCACAAAGATCCGCCCCGCCGGACTGCCATCGCGATCGCGCAACGTGGTACAACGTAAATCGTAGGTCGTCGTCCCCGTTTCACCGGTCTGTTGCACCTCAAACTGGCCTTCGTACCGATCACGGACCTGCTCAATCAGCCAGGGCGGTGCAACACGTGCCAACGACTTACCAAGAACATCTGTCGTTGCCGACAAAATCGCCTGTGCTGCCGGATTCAGGTCAATGATCCGATCATGCATATCAAGCACGATAATCGCATCAGGCATCTGATCAACGATTCGCTCACGCGCCGCCGGCAAGAGGTCAAGTGCGCGGTAGCGCTGCATCGCAACGGTGAAAGCCAGCCCACCGAGCGCGAAAGCGACCGGCGTTGGGTCAACAAAGGGGATCGGACTGAGTCCGGTTACGAAGAGCATACTCGCTGCCCAGGGGAGGAGCGCTCCAACCACCAGACTGATCGCCTGAGCACGGTAGAGTGATCGACTACGGATCGCCTGATTGATCATCAACACCGTACCGGCAAACACCATTGCATAGGCGCTCAGAACACTGGCGTACCACAGCGGCCCGTGCGGCCCGGTCAGCACCCAAAGGCCACCGGCAGTATAGGTCAATTCCACCCTCGGCCACATCAACCGATGCCAGCCATTTGTCCAGGCACCGATCAGAAATCCGCTTTGGAGCAGGATCAGACTGTATAGCACGCTACGTGGCAACAGATGAGCACGATCAGTGTAGAACAACGCAAACAACAGCCACAGTAATGGCACACTCACCACACTGATGTATTGAATATTGCTCAGCAGCACCTTACCGGCAATAGTCGCATTCGACAATTCCAGGGCATGACACAGCGACCACCAGATCGTGCTAAACATCATGCCAAGAAAGACCTTTGCCACCGGGAGTTGCCGATATGGCCAGGCCAGACGCATTGCCCCTAACGCCAGGAGCACCGCAGCCAGTGGTAAGAAGATGTAGGGTGTGAAATACCACATAAGCACAGGCGTGATCGCTGCTATTATTCAGGATCATAAACGCAATATACAGCATACCATACCATGACTTGCCAACCAATCCGAAACCCTGTATAATAGACACCACTGATAAGTGGTGACAATAACATATAGATCGATGGTTGATCGCATCCAGGAACAACTGATGGCGTTAGGTCTCAACCGCTACGAGGCGGCCACCTACCTGGCGCTCCTCGAACGCCGGAGCTACACCCCGGCGCAGGTAGCGGTGCGTGCCGGCATCCCCCGCCAGCGCATCTACGACGTACTGGCCGCACTTTGTGCGCGTGGCCTCGCCATCGAGCGTCACAGCGACGGTCAACGCCACTACGTCGCCATCGATCCGGCCATTGCCCTGCCGGCCCTGATCGAGCAGCGTCGTCGTCAATTTGAACACGAACAGGCTGCACTGACCGAACATGTCCAAACCCTCCTCACCACCCTGACACCTGCTTTTACGGCTGGTCATGAACAGATCGATCCCCTCGATTATGTTGATGTCCTGCTCGACCGCCGGCTCGTCGTCGAGCGCGCCCTGGCCCTGGCGCAGAGTGCTGAACGCGAGATCAGCGTCTGTTTCAAGCTCCCGTTACTGGGCGACCGGGAAAGCAATTTCGCCGAGGTAGCCGAACCACTCCGTCGCGGTGTTCGCTATCGCGCACTCTATGAACGATCAGCCCTGGCGAACCCTGATCTTCGGGCCTGGGTGACGCAGTTCGTCGAATGGGGGCAACAGGCGCGGATGGTCGAGACGCTGCCGCTCAAGGTGAATCTCTACGACCGTCGAATCGCCTTGCTCTCGCTCCAGGACCCCGTTACCGGTGCGCTGAGTCTCACCGCACTTTGCGTCACGCATCCCAATTTCAGCGTATTCCTGCAGGGTGCGTTCGAGCAACTCTGGAGTGATGCCGAACCGTTCCAGCCCACCTAGTGTTACGCGCCACTGAGTGTGATGCGTCCACGCTCAGTGCGCGTCGGGTAACCAAATCAATGTCGGGGTGGACGCATCACCCTGAATGTGGAGGTGCCGTATGTGCTCCGCCGATCCCCTTGAGTTACTTGGTATTGATTATGTCGAGTTTTACGTCAGCAATGCCCGCCAGGCTGCCCATTTCTACCGCACCACACTCGGCCTGCGTCCGGTTGCCTACGCCGGTCTCGAAACCGGGGTGCGCGACCGGGCCAGTTATGTGCTCGAGCGCCGCAATGTGCGCTTCGTCCTGACCGCCCCCCTCTTGCCCGATCACCCGATTGCGCAGCACATTGCCCACCATGGCGATGGGGTGAAAGACATTGCCCTGCGCGTCCGTGATGCGGTGACGGCGTATGAAACAGCGGTTGCCCGTGGCGGAATTCCGGTGCAGGCGCCAACCGAATATGTGGACGAGCAGGGCCGGATTATCAAGGCGACCATTGCCACCTATGGCGATACCGTCCACTCATTTATCGAGCGCGAAAACTACCGGGGAACATTTATGCCCGGCTTCCAGCCGATCACCACACCGCTACCGGTACCGGAAACCGGGATTGCCGCCATTGACCACATCGTCGGCAACGTGGAACTGGGGGCAATGAATCGTTGGGTCAATTACTACCGTGACGTACTCGGCTTCAGCCAGTTGGTACACTTCGACGATCACGACATCAGTACCGAGTACAGTGCCCTCATGTCGAAGGTAATGCAAAACGGTACCGGTCGGATCAAGTTCCCCATCAACGAGCCGGCTGAAGGGCGCCGCAAGAGCCAGATCGAAGAGTTTCTTGAATACTACGGCGGCCCCGGTGTCCAGCACATCGCCCTGGCAACCGGTGACATCTGCGCGACCGTTGATGCACTGCGCGCTGCTGGTATTCCGTTTATCCACGTGCCCGATGCCTACTACGATGATCTCGAAGAGCGGGTTGGTAAAATCGACGAGAGCCGGCAGGCCCTCCAGGAGCGAGGGATTCTGGTTGACCGTGACGAAGAAGGGTACCTGCTCCAAATCTTCAGTCAGCCACTTCAGGATCGGCCAACGCTCTTCATCGAGATTATCCAGCGCAAAGGCAGCCGGGGCTTCGGCAAGGGTAATTTCAAGGCGCTCTTCGAGGCCATTGAACGCGAACAGGCCCGGCGTGGCAATTTGTAGTGAATGAAGGGGTGGGAGCATACCCTCACCCCCGACCCCTCTCCCGTGACGCTGCGGGAGAGGGGAGAGCAGCGAGCTGCACTGCGACTTCCTGACGCAATAGACGTTGTGCTGGCTCCTACATTCTGTACGTCCCTAAACCCGCTGGGGGCGGATGTATTGCTGAGAGCGACCTGCACTGCTCCCCGGCGGGAGAAAAGCGAGGGCCGGGGATGCCCTGCACCCCATCGACCGATAGACCGGCGCCGCCCGGTGGCTGGAAGCAGTGCACGCCTGACGCGGCAGCATGGCTGCCGCACTCCATATGGCGGGGGCTGGGGATGGGGTGAGCGAAACACACCTCACATCACTCTCGACAGGAGTGAGAGTCACACCTCCTCAACCCCTCTTCACCATGCGGTCTCCCTCCCACCCCTCAGCTCTCTACTATCTCCTATTTTCTACATCCTATTTCCTACCCGGTCTCTTCCTCAACATGCGTATCACGCCGACTGATCTTCGTCCCGCGTGGCACATTGACGACAACCGCTTCTTCTTCGTCAACGGCATGTTCGGGCGTCGGCGCTGCCGAAGCATGGGCATGGTGATGATCGTCAGCCGGTTTAAACTCACCCAGCAGACTGGCCCGTCGAATCCGCCGCTCATACTCTCGTTCAACCGCTGCCACCAGACGTTGCCACCACGATTGTTCGGCCATAACTACACCTCACCGCAAGAAGAGGAAATTTTCCTCTTACCAAAATGACAGAATATCAGCAAAGATTCAGCAGATTGTTAATTTCGTTTGCTATTCCATGGTAGCACCGATCAGGTACAATAATTTACGGATAGGCAAATCGTCGAGGTCACCTCGTTGCAGGATATGATGATGATAACAGTTATTCGCTTCTTACGCTTCAATCCGACCGTGCGCCGTGCGCTCGGCATTACGTTTCTGGTGCTGGGCCTGATCGGTTCGCTCTTCCCGATCATTCCCGGCTGGCCCGGTTATGTGTTGGCGATTATCTTGTTGGGGCGGCGTGATCGCCTCCTGCGCCGGCTCCATCTTGTTGCCCGTTTTGGGCTACGCTGGCTCCGCAAGGCGCCACTGCCGCATATTCGCGGTGTCGGGCATTGGTTGTCGCAGCAGTACGTCGAAATTCGCCGCGCTGTCGTGCCGCGACTGATCGCCTTCGAGCGCACGATTGACGGGGTTTAATCACCTTTCAGCCGTTTGCCCAACGCCCATCCCAATATCAGACCAGCACACAGAATCAGTAGTACGGCAACTCCTACCCCGATCAGAAAATGATACCAGCTCAACGGCCCTCCGGTAATGAACCAGGCCAGCAGTGCCGGCACACCGATCAGTGCAGCCAGCACCGCCAGCAATGGCCCTACTCCCCGCACAACGAGCCAGATGCGCCGTTTCAATCGATTATCCTTTACTGAGCGCAGCCCGCGCCGCAGCCGGCCTGTTGGTGATCAAACCACTCGCACCAAGCGCGGCCAGATCACGGAGACGTACTGGATCATCCACCGTCCACACATTCACCTTATACCCGGCGCGTCGGACTTTCGGCAAGATCCAATCGAGACCGGGCAAGCCGTGGTACGGATGCCACGCCGTAGCCTCGACCCGCCGCAGCGCCAGAAATGGCCAGAACTCGCGCAGCCGTATATCGGGCCGATACGTGCGAATCCCCATGAGATAGCCACGGGCAATCACCGGATCGGTCGCACGTAATTCGTGCAGTGCCTGTTCATAAAATGACGAAACGATCACCTGATCAACCATGCCAAATTCACGCACAAGTTGCACACAGCGCGCTGCCATACCGGGCCGCTTTAGCTCAAGATTGAGCGGCATCGCCGCACTCCGTGCCCAATCCAACGTCTCGGCCAGCGTCGGCACCCGCTCGCCGCCAATGTCGAGGTGCCGCAGCTCGGCCAGCGTCAAGCGGGCCACCGGCTCATCCCGACCGTTCCAACGCGCCGTCGTATCGTCGTGAAAGACCACAATCTCCCCATCCGCCGTTAGTTGCAAGTCCAGCTCGATCATATCAGCCTGTTGGTGGCGGGCCAGCTCAAAGGCCGCCAGCGTGTTCTCCGGAGCATCAGCCGATGCTCCACGATGCGCGATGATCAATGGCGTCATAGAACCTCGTCATAACAATGTCAATAGCGGGGCGCCACTCGCCCCGCTATCAGTATCACCGCGCCACCTTCAGGCGTCAATCTCACTGTGAAGATGCGTTGTCCATGATCAGGCATTCAGATCTGGCTGCGCAATCGCCAGATCGGCTTGCCGGGCTTCTTCGGTTAGCATCGGATGGAGAATACGCTGCATTGCCATGACGTGAGCACAGGTGCCCCACATGCGGAAGAACGAGCAATTGCACGACCATTGCCCATCGTGAAGCGAAATTTCGTGATCGCTATTGCCACCGTGAAATGTTGCCCGCAGGTCACTGAACTTGATTCGCTCTGGTTCGGCGGCATAACGCCGGGCCTTTTCGATCTTACCGATTAAGTCCGAGTGCATAGGGAGACCTCCTTCGTCTCGTGCCCGGAAAACATCAAGGGCGGCTACAGGCATCGGCCTGTACCGCCCTATACACCCCTCAACCACGTTGTCACACATGTTTTCATAGCCGGCCTCCTTCACGGGAGTTTTGCCGTTCTTAACACAGCCTTATTATACGACCCGCGTAACCCTCACGTCAAGGGATGCGTCCACATTTACCAAAATCGGGTAGTACGGCAATCTGACGCCCTAAAGAGGCAATCTATCTACACACAGCGAGTTGCGATTCAATAACCTTCACTCCGCATCCGCTCGGCCAGAGCCAGAATGCGTTGACCGTATTCCGTACCCGGCACTGCCCATCGTCCGTTCAGATCGGTGATCGTTACCGCCACGCCGCGCAGATGGTCAGGGAGCGGGCGACGCCAGAGGGCATAGTCGATCAGTTGCTGCTGATAGGGTGTACCGGCACCCGGGGGGAGCGCATAGGCTAATAATCGCCCCAAGTGCGCCGGGATCGACTCGCCAACCCACGACGCAAAACTCAACCCGGCCCGCCAGCGTTGAATACTCTCGTCCCACGCCCAATCGGGACCCGGTGGCTGATCGGGCGGCGCTTCGCGGATTTCGCCGGTCACGCCAATACCGGCGGGATTACGGCGTGGTCGTTGACACCACCACGAGGTTAGATGACCGGTTTCATGCGCACATTGCGCAATGGCCAGAAACCAGTCGATTTCAGCCGCCTGACCAATCTCGGCGTAGCCATTGACGATGACACCAACATCGTAGGGAACATAGGCCGTGCTGCGTGGAGCCAGCCAGGCAATCGCCGCTTCTGCGGTGCCGCTGGGAGGGCCAAGCAATGTGCCCGGCAGTGGCGAACGGATGATCATTGGTACATAAATCTGTTGCGTTTCCGGCGTTTGCGCACGGGCAATCGTCTGACTGAGAGCAACCATACCTAATGTCAGCAATGAACGGCGGCTCAAACGGTAGTTCATGGTATTTCTTTCAGAAGGGAGCGGATGTCCTCGACATACACGCTCGCTACGGTTCCATATTGATAAACGATCCGTAGCCGACCATTCTGATCGATTAAATAACTCGCCGTGCTATGTTCGACCCCGGCACCACCATGATGCTGATGGCCCCCACCGTGGCGATAGGTCAAGCCGTACTCTTTACTGATACGGCGCAGCGTCGCATCATCGCCCTGCAAGCCAATGAAACCCTCACCAAAACCACGTAGATACGCAGCAAGGACCTCTGGCGTATCGTGCGCAGGATCAACGCTGATCAACACGAAATGCACCTTTTCACCATCAGCACCGAGTTGTTCGCGTGCGCGCCGAAATTCACCGAGCGTAATCGGACAATAGTCGGGACAACGGGTATAGCCGAAATAGAGTAACACCGGCTGACCACGCAAATCACTCAACCGTAGATCATGACCGGTACTGGCCGGTAACTGAAAATCGCTCAGCACAGTTGGGGGATCGATGATGGTTGCGGTTGTCGTGCCCGGTGGACTGACAACCGAGCAGGCCGTGCATATCATCACTATCCAGCAGATGAACAAGAACCGCTGCATGATATTACCTCACAATAAGTGGCGTATAGACTGAAAACAGTTGATCGGCAACCATCAGGCTTACCGGTACCGTCAGCCGAAAGGTTGTACCGGGCGCCGCAAATGTGATGCTGCCCTGGTGGATACCGGTGGGCAGGCCACTCGAATCGACCCACAAACGCAGCGCTCCTTGCTCAGCACTACCACCCAACCACGGATCGGCCTGCACGACTTGCCAGGATGGCTGGGCACATGGCGTTGAGAGCACGACCGGAGGGGGAGGCGGGCTATCGCGCTGCACCATTAACACCCTTGGCGAAACAGTGATCGGCTGGGCCGGCAGTACAGGGGCTTCACTCCACTCGGTAAATGCCTGCCCATCGGTGTAACGCACCCACACACTCTGACCACGGTAGTTGTTGCCGGGAACAGTAAATGTGAGCGGCGACACCAATGGCTGCGGCGCAGTAAAGATTGTCACTGCATCAACGAAGACCTCAGTATCGCCACTGCGCCAGAACTGGAAGATGAGAAAGTCGCTACCGGTATAGCGAAAGGGGAGCGCGAATTCCTGATACTGACCGGCAGCGGTAAAATCTATTCCGCGCAGCACAAGCGGGCCATACTGCTGGTCGCCATCTTCCACTGCGAAGCGTGCTACTGCGGAGGGTGAGGTGTTGTCACTGACTTTCAGGCGTACATAAGCTACCAGAGATCTATCCTTGAACAGGAGTGGCCGGTAATCAAAAACCCACGCCGAACTTTCGCCGGATGCCGGTGCAAGGCGAAAGGCACCACCGCCCCAGGCTGCCGGATCGGCGACTCGCTCACCTGCCCCCCAGAGCAGTCGAAACGTAGAGTATGTTTCATCAACCAGCCAGCCTAGACTGAACTGTACCTGGGTGAAGGAGGGATGACTCAAACCGGCGAGCGTCACCGTCTCTTGCCGATCACTCATGGTATTGGCCAGATCAGCAACCGGCAGGTTCGCCCCAAGATAGATCGTATCGCTCACCGTCTGCGTATAGCCGACATCATCACGGGTTCGCACATAAACCGTTCGCCAGCCTTCACCGGCGGGTAGTACATGGCGAAACTCATTGGTGAAGGGTTGCCATTGCGCATCGACAAAGCACGGTTCGTTGGCCACCATCAATGCATTTGCTGGTCTGAGACCGGCGAACCCGGATTGAGCCTGTCGCTGATAAAGATACAACGATACTGAAGAGTTCAGCGTTTGCGGGGCTTCGTGCTCGATAATAACCGGCGCATACATTGAGTCATTCCCAAACATTTGCGCAATGTACCCTCTCCCATCACCGGCACGACGATAATAGCCTAAGCCAATCTCACGATGACCGGCGCTCAGCAAGTTAGCCCGATGACCAGGGCTATTCAGCCAGCCATTGATTGCATCCTGCGGCCTCATATAGCCACAATACGCATTTTCAGCACCACTACTGCCCAGATAACCAAACAGTGGTGCCCGATCACTCGGCCATTGGCCGTTAGTGTCCTGGTGTCCACAATATGGCGTAGGCCGATTCTCTACCGAATCCCAGGAAAACCAGCGCGACGCATAGGTCAGTTGTCGGTTCCAGCGGAGTGGCGGCTGCCCGACCTCACGGCGGGCCAGGTTGCCGTAGTATACCGTCAACGCTTCGTCCAATAGCAATGATGGGGTTTGCACGGTGGGATCGAAGGCGAGGGCAGTGAAAGTAACACATACCGGTAGTAACAGGAGCATACACCAGTGACGTATCATCTTTTGATAGGCCATTCGCTTCCTCCTTCACCGTGCCGTCTTTCCCGAAGTGAAGTGTAGCATACGGAAAAGCCCGTCTCAAGCAGACCATCGCGTTGGGGTGGCAGAAGCTAACCGTACCCGGTACAGAAGACGGTTGGTGCAGAAACATGGCTCCCGCACACCACGAGGATCATGGGTCGCTGAAGATGCTGTCCGGCAGAGCTGGATGAGCAGACCGACTGCGGATCACGGTCAAGTTACCGATTCATAACGGGTTCTACACCACACCCCTCACGTCTATTCTTGACATCAATCCCCGATTAATGCTATCATCAACAGCGACAAACGATCTTCGGGGCAGGGTGAAATTCCCGATCGGTGGTATAGCCCACGAGCGTGTTGAGAGGCACGCAGGATCCGGTGCAACTCCGGGGCCGACGGTTACAGTCCGGATGTAAAGAAGATCCAGATATGGGCAAGGATGCAGGTAGCGCACATAGTGTGTGCCCTTGTATCGTTGCTATTGCTGGCGGGATCACTCTCCGTCATGCTTCCGTATCTGTACCCCGAAGAGCGTTCGCTCGGCGGGGTTTTTCTATGCCCGCCGCGAAAGGAGTTGGAACGATGCAGCAAACATTGCCTGTAACAAGGGTCTCGCCGCGGGTCAGATCACTACGACGCTTCGAGTGGCCGGCTCTCGGTTTACCAGTTACCCTGATGCTCCTGCTCGTATTCTGGCAGGCAGGAGTGACTCTGAGCGGCTACCCGGCCTTTATTCTGCCTTCGCCGGCCCTGGTTGCCGGACGTTTCTGGCAGGCGCTAAGTAGTGGCTTGCTCTGGCAGCACACCATTGCCACCCTGAGCGCGGCATTAGGCGGGTTCACGCTGGCATTAATTATCGCGCTCATTCTGGGTTACACGCTGGCTCATATCCGCTGGCTCGAACAGGCCCTGGCCCCGGTGCTGGCCGCCAGTCAGGCGATCCCGGTGGTGGCAGTCGCTCCCCTCATTATCCTGTGGTTTGGCGCCGGCCTGACCTCGAAAGTCCTGGTGGCTGCACTGATCACCTTCCTGCCGATTCTCATCAATACGGTGGTCGCGATTCGCAGCATTCCCCGCGAACTGATCGAGATGGCATACATCAGTGGCGCCAATCGCTGGCAACTGCTGCGCTACGTCGAAGCTCCACTGGCGCTACCGGTACTGTTCGGCGGTGTGCGTACCGGGCTGGCACTCGCCACAACCGGTGCCGTAGTCGGTGAGTTTGTCGCCGGACGGGTTGGCCTGGGCGCGTTGATCAATATTGCTCGTGGTCTGTTCGATACGCCATTGATCTTTGTTGCCCTGGCAACACTGGCACTGATCACGTTAACACTCTACGTGCTGGCCGGTTTGCTTGAACGACTACTGGTTCGCTGGGAAGCATAGTTTCGCAGAGGTTACGAACGTCAATTCAGGAGCATGACAATGATGAAATTCCGTGTCCTCACTCTGGGTATCCTGATCATCCTGCTCATCACAGCGTGCGGTGCGCCAACACCGACAACGCCTGCTGCGGCACCGACGGCTGCGCCTGCACCTAACGCTCAACCGACCTTACAACAAGTCACGCTGGCGATGTCGTATATTCCGAACATTCAGTTTGCCCCCTACTATGTCGCGGCTGCCAAAGGCTATTACGCTGCCGAAGGGATTGAGGTCGTCTTCGATTACAACTTCGAGAATGATGTCTTGCAGCGGGCTGCAACCTGGCCGACCAGTGGGGTTGCGTTCGCCACCACCAGCGGCACCTCGGTACTGCTGGCTCGCCAGCAAGGATTACCGGTCAAGACAGTCATGACGCTCTATCAGCGCTTCCCGATTGCCTTCTTCGCCAAGAGCAATGTGCCGTTGGCAAGTGTGAATGACCTGCGCGGGCAGACGATTGGCATTCCCGGTCGTTTTGGCGAGAGTTTTTATGCGCTCCTGGCTGCGCTCTACGCCGGCGGTATGAGCGAAGCCGATGTGACCGTGCAGGAGATCGGCTTCACCCAAACCGCTGCGGTAATGGAAGACAAGGTACCGGTCGCGATTGGCTACGCGATGAACGAGCCGGTTCAGTTGCGCGGTCAGGGGGTCGAAGTGAATGTTTTACTGGCAGCCGATGTCTTTAACCTGGCCGCCAATGGTATCGCCGTGAGTGAGGCGCTGATCGCACAGAATCCGGAGCTGGTACGGAAATTTGTGCGGGCCAGTCTGCGCGGGCTGGCCGATACGCTGGCCAATCCTGATGAGGCGTTTGATCTGAGCCTGCAATTCATTCCCGAAGCCCAACTAGGCGATCTCGCATTACAACGCCAGGTATTGCAAGAGAGTCTTCCCTTCTGGCAAAACGAATTAACTGCGCAATACGGTTTGGGCTACACCGACGGCCAGCTCTGGACGCGCACTGAGGAGTTTATGCGCGCGGCGGGATTGCTGTCTGCACCGGTTGATGTACGACAGGCGTTCACGAATGAGTTTGTGCCGGGCGGATCGTACTGATCACGCCGCACAACCTGCGACGGGTAGGTGAAGGGAATGCCTTCGCCTACCCGTTGTGCTTTTTGCGGGTAGGTGCTGAGTGAGGGGTGGCGGTAGGTAGAACACTCGCCAGACACCAATACACAGGCCGACGTACGCCTGCAACCCAGATGTACGCGCCAAAGCAGTTGTCTGGTGGTACAATTTGACACAAGCGCCAAAAGGAGCACGGAGTCTATCAGCCATGGTTCTGCATACATTGGAGGCTCTGAACTATAAATGCCTCCGCTACATCCGGCAAGAGCTACACACCTTCCAGATTCTGGTAGGACCGAATGCCAGTGGGAAGAGTACGTTCCTGGATGTGCTGGTGTTCTTAAAAGACATCCTTGAAGAGGGGTTACAAAAAGCGGTGCAGAAACGTGCGCGCTCGGTACGCGATCTTGCCTGGCAGATGGAACCACATCCTGTTGAACTGGCCGTAGAACTCCACATTCCTGAACACCTCCGTCATAAAGATGACAGCCGGATACGCTACGAAGTTCGGATCGGAACCGATGAAGATGGTATGCTCACATTTCTGGTAGAAAACCTCTGGCTGGTTCGGGAAGCTCTGTATACCAACCATTCCACCCAAGATGTATCCAAAACGGTCTTTCCGGCAGAAATGAAACCACCGCCATCGATTGTGAAGATACCAGGCAAAAGAGCACCGGCTGGCTATCGAAAGGTGATGTCGCGTACTGCTGATGGCCGCGTGTACGTGCGCTCGGAAACTTCCGATTGGAATTTTCCCTTGCATGTAGGGAAAGACCGGGCAGGTCTCTTACTCATTCCCGAAGAAGCCCGTTTTCCTGTAAGCCAATGGCTGCGCAAGATGCTCACAGAGCAACTTCACTTTGTTATGCTTAGCAGCCAGCATATGCGCTGGCCTTGCCACCCGGAAGCGCCCAAAACATTTCAGCCAGATGGAGCCAATCTGGCAATTGTCGTGGAACGTCTCCAGCATCAACCTTTACAGTTAGAGCTTTGGGTAGACCATCTACGAACAGTTTTACCTGACATCAAAACAATTACCGTAAAGGAGAGGGAAGAGGATCGTTATCGGTATCTTGTTGTCATTACCAAAGACGGTAAGCTACTTCCCTCCTGGCTCCTGTCGGATGGAACGCTGCGGCTGTTCGCGTTGACGCTCCTGGCATATCTCCCGGAAAAGAAGGGAATCTACATTATTGAGGAACCGGAAAATGGCATCCATCCTCGTGCGCTGGAAGCCGTATACCAGTCACTCTCATCGGTTTACGAAGGGCAGATTTTCTGTACAACACACTCACCAATTTTACTCAACCTTGCCAGACCACGTGAACTACTCTGTTTTGCGTTAACGCAACACGGTGCAACAGACATCGTACCCGGAGATCAACATCCGCACCTTAAGGAGTGGCGATCTGAAATTGCACTCGGTGACCTGCTTGCCAGTGGGATGCTAGGATGAATGGACAGCGAAAGGACATTGTTTTTCTGGTCGCTGACTTAGACATGGAGTACACTATACGCGGCCTTATGGCTCGTCCTGAAGCGTTAGGCACGCGATCAAACATTACTTTCGATGTGTTCAGGCATCCGCAACGTGATCCCGGTGTATTTCGTCACGCCGATGCATGGCTGCGAACTCGTTACAGGAACTATCAGTACGCACTCGTTATGTTTGACCGTGAAGGCTGTGGCAGAGAAGATGTAGATGCACCAGGTTTAGAAGCAGCGATTGAAGAACGGTTGTATCGTACAGGATGGGGAAAACCGTTGCATTGCGGTCGTTTTAGATCCCGAACTGGAAATGTGGGTATTTGCGAATTCTCGTCAGGTCATCAACATCATCGCAAAAGGCGACGAGCATCTGTACAGTGAAACGTTAAAAATAGCTGACCGCTTTCCCAACGGAAAACCTCGCAATCCCAAACAGGTGATGGAAACACTACTGCGGCAAAAACAGATTCCTCGATCATCTTCTCTCTTCCAGAAGCTCGCCCAGCAAGTGAGCCTTACCGGATGTCAGGATAGAGCCTTTCAGCGATTTCGACAGGCACTGTGCAAGTGGTTTCCTCGCCCGTAGCATATCCTGACTTGACATCGGGATCGACTGATACCAGCTTTTATCCAGAGATGTACATTGCTCATATCAAATTCTGACTGACGCATCATTCAGGTTGTCAGAACCGTGTTAGAGCACTGCCAGACGTACAACCGGCACGTCATTAACCTGGTCAGCGTCAGATTAGAATAATCCAAGTTGCTCCCTCACGTCACCACAGCGGTGCAGGTCGTTGAGCACGACGGGGGGAGGGGTGGAACACGGATGGACGCGGGTCAGGCGGATGCACGCGGATAGATCGTCGCCCAAGGTGCTACCTTATATCATCATATCATCACAGCGACACGGCGGATGGGCATACCAGATGGGCGTGACGTAGTGCGTCTACGGAATTGGCTGCGACCCAAACGATTCATACCGGTCAGGTACGCTGCACGATGTTGTGCGCAGCGTCGTGCTGGTCATCATAGCAGGTAGTCTTTCGTGGCCTGCTCACAGCGTAGGTGGCAACTTGGGTTAGAATAAAACACACCCTCTCCACACTCAGATAACACCCTCAACCGCACAGTAGAACATCCGCGACCATGCGCTGTTCAGGAAGACAGTTTCTGATTCGTTTCCGGTTGCATTGCCCGCAAGAAGAGATCAACCGCTTCGGTTGCCATTGCGTGTGGTGAGATGGCATGCGCTTCGGGCTGGTTGAGTACATATCGCGATAAGAAATAGGCGTAGAGGGGGCCTATCAGGAGACGGACAGCGATTTGGGGATCGGTACGACGTAATCTGCCCAGCGCCATTTGCCGCTCAAGGTAGGCTGCCAGTAAGTTCATCGCCCGCCCTGGCCCAATCTCGTTGATCACCTGCGCAAGCTGGGGATGGCGTAGCACCTCGCCGATAATGATCTTCCCAATCGCAACGGTCAGCGGTTGATTGATGAGGTGAGCCAGACGACCGGCAAGCTGTGGTAACACCACCTCCGGCGGGGTGTCATCTAACTCCTTCATTGAGTCAATGAGCTGGATCAAGGGCATGCGCTCGCGCACCACCTGGTAGAGCAGGTCGGTCTTGTCTTTGAAGTAGTGGTAGATCAGACCGGGTGATCCAATCCCGGCTGCACGGGCAATATCACGATTGGTGGCACGCTCAAAGCCCAACTGGGAAAAAGCTCTGAGCGCACCATCAATAATCTGCTGCCGCCGAAGTTCGGCTTCATCACGCGGGGCCATGGTGTCTCTCCGGGCACAGCCATGCAACCTTAGCGATTCGTGTCGGTCAAGGTTACGATTGCTGTCATATTCCAGCGCAAACGCTGATCATACGCCTGTAAATCAACAAGAGCAGTATACACAATTTCACCCAGACGCTCGACGCCGTAGGGCTGGATGGTGCGTACCCGACCCGGCAACGTCACACCGGGTAAAGCATCAAAGGTGATGGTTACTTCCGCACCTGGCGTGATCCGGGCTGCATCAATTTCGCTGAGATCGGTGGTTTCGATATGCCATGTGCGCAGATCGCCCAGCAGGAGAGCCGGTGTGGTGGGAGAAGCCAGCTCACCGGGATGCAGTTCAATGCGCGAGACGACACCCGCAAACGGTGCCCGCAACACCATGTTGGCGAGTTCGATCCTGGCCTGGGCCAATGCAGCTTCGGCAGCGGCAATATCGGCCTGGGCGATAGCCAGCTCTTCTTCCCGCGGCGCGGCATTGATTTGGGCGACCTGGGCCTGAGCCTGGGCGACCTGGGCCTGGGCAACAGCCAGTTGCGCCTGCCGCGGGTCACCCCGTAGTCGGGCCAGGCTGGCTTCGGCAGCCGCAATCCGGGCATCAATCGCCGCCAGTTGATCGGCATCGGGTGGGCTGAGGAGCGCAGCCAGCCGCGCCTCTGCTTCACGCAGACGGGCTTCGGCGGCGGCAAGACCATCTTTCTCGGCCTGCACTGCCTGTTCGGCGGCCACTCTGGCCTGGGCCAATGCCACCTCGGCGTTCTGTACGGCGCGTAATGCTGCCGCTTCAGCATCGATTCTGGCCTGGGGAAGTTCATCCTCACCCAGCTTTTGGCGCAGTTCTTCGTTTTCCCAGTAGATTCGGCTGTAGTCGGCCTGGCGGTCGCGGAGCACATTCGCCGCCTGCTCAACCGCCAGTTGCGCATTCACCTTCGCTGCCGCCAGCGCACTCTGCTGGGCAGCCAGATTCACTGCCGCCTGATCACGCACTGCCTGCGCCTGCGCGATCAACTCTGGATCGGCCCCGGCCAGCAGCCTGGTTCGCGCGGCCTGGGCTTCGGCGAGTTGAGCTGCAATCGCCTGCTCATCGGCAGGGACAACCGCCAGCGCCACCTGCGTCGCCTGCGCCACGGCCACCTGCAGAGCAGCTTCCGCAGCCGCTCGTGCTTCGGCAGATGCCCCGGCCAGCAACAGGGCATAGCGGGCCTGGGCGCGGGCCAGATTCGCTTCCGCTTGTTGCACGGCAGCGCGCTGAAGCCGATCATCAAGCTGGATCAATGCCTGACCCGCCGCCACTGTATCACCTTCGTCAACCAGGATTGCGGTGACGATACCGCTGCGTTCAAAGCGCAACCATGCCTCTTGCGCCGGCACGACGCGCCCTTCGACACTCAGCGGTGGGACAACCGGTTCGCCCGTGGGAACCGGCGGCGGAGCCGATTGCGCACCCGGACCATTCGGCCCGAAGATAGCGTATGCGCCACCAGCTATCAAGAGTACGGCAAGGAGTGGAATGATAAACTTGCGCATAACCGCCTCACTTTCAATGCACAATCCGGCCATCTGATACCAGCACCACCCGACCAGCCCGCCGGGCAAGATCGCTGTCGTGCGTAACCATCACAATCGTTGTGCCCTGACCGGCCAGCTCGATGAAGAGCTGAAACACTGCCTCAGCAGTCTGCGAGTCGAGATTACCGGTTGGCTCATCGGCGACCAGGAGCGGTGGGTTATTGGCCAGAGCACGGGCAATCGCGACCCGCTGCTGCTGACCACCGGAGAGTGCCATGGGCAATTTATCGGCCTGATCGGCCAGACCAACCCGCTCTAACAAGGCCATGGCCCGCTCGCGCCGTTCGCGCAGTGTCCCGATATGGCAAAAGTCCATCGGTAACATCACATTTTCCAGCGTCGTCAGAGTTGGTAACAACTGAAAGAACTGAAACACAATCCCGACCGTGCGCCCACGCCAGCTCGCCATCCGCGATTCCGGCATCTGCATCAGATCGGCGCCGGCGACTCGCACCTCGCCACTGCTCGCCCGATCAATGCCGGTGATGATATTGAGCAGCGTTGATTTGCCACTGCCCGACTTACCGACAATCGCGACGAATTCGCCGGGGTCGATGTGCAGATCGATACCACGCAGGGCCAGATAGTCGCCGGCAGCCGTGGCATAGGCTTTGGTCACAGCGGTGAGCGTTATCAATGGCGTCTTCGTCTCCATACCGGCACGCCTTCTCATGACAACAACGTTATTCATAGGCCAGCGCCTCACGCACCGACATTCGGGTCGCCGCACGGGCCGGCAACACACTGGCTACCAGGGCAAAGATCATCACCACCCCCAGCCACATCCAGATCGCCGGGAGTGAATAACTCCAGATCAGGGGAACGTTCAGCAGCGCTTTACCAAAGTTGTAAGCCAGCGCATAGCTCATCGGGATGGAGAGTAAGACCCCGGCCAGCCACGCCAGCAGCGCCATCGTCAAACTCTCGGTGACTACCAGTTCACGGATAGCGTCGTCATCGGCACCGATGGCGCGCAAAATGCCAATCTCGCGGGTACGTTCAAGCACATTGATGCTCAGCGTACCGGTCAACCCCAACACCCCAACCGTACCGATAATCAGGGCCATGATCGAGATAGCACCGGTTGCCAGATTGAAGCGCTCTTCCAGAATACGCCGCTCATCGCTCATGGTGCGAATCAGGCGCAAACGAATACCATACGCTGTCAACTGCTGCTCAATCGCTCTGGCGGCAGCCGCGTGGCTGAGGGGATCATGTCCAATGGTAGCAACCCGTAAGGTGTCGGTTCGTCCCACCCCACCATATTCGGTGGTAAAGGCATCGAGATCGACATAAGCCTGGGCAGGCATGGTTGGTGGCGTGAAGACCTCGATCAAACCAACCAGGCGCCATTGCGATTCGTGACCGTTGATCGAGAGCGTGACCCAATCACCGACGCGCAGGTACGGTTCTTTCATCAGGATATTCGTCGAGAAGACCACTTCGCGCACCCCTGGCCCGGCCAGCCAACGCCCTTCGCTCAAGCGGGGACGGAAGAAATCGGTATCCGCCGGCAACGCCCGCAACGCCAGCTCCTCGCCATCGGTACCATCGGGACGAACCGGAAAGGCCAAAGCGCGTTGGGTACTCTCCACTCTGGTCACCGCCGGGATCGCGGCGATCAGCGGGCTGACACGCTCGATCCGGTATGGATGCGCCAGTTGTACTTCAAGATCGTAATTCAGACTCGACAGACTTGCTTCGAGCGTGGTGAAGAGCGAAGTACGTTGCGTCATCACCGTAATCAAGACACTGCCACCCAGCGCCAGCGCAATCAAGGTGCGGAACAGCCTGGCCCGTTGCCGAAACGCATTGCGCAGCGCCAGGAGCGTTGGCCGGCGAAGGTAGGTGCCAAAGGCGCGAGTGATCATAGTAACCACTCGCGGTGGTGGTGGCGGTGCTGTTTCACCGCTCAACAACACGCGGACCGGGCGACGCAAAGCACTACGAATCGGCCAGAGCGAGGTCAGTACCGGCACTGCCAGCCCCGCCACAATCTGAAGCAGCAGGATGTCACCACTCACCAGAGGCCAGGGGAGATCGATATTCAACTGACTGCCTAAAAACGCGGCAAAGCCCTGCGTTGCCAGCAAACCGGTCGGAACAGCCAGAACCAGTGCCAGCAGGCCGAACAAGGCTGCGGTTGCCGTGTACATGAGTGCCAGTGTGCGCGGCCCGGCGCCAATGGCAGCCATCACCCCAAGCTGGCGCGTCTGCTGATTGAGAATGGCGCTGATCGTGTTGATACTGAGAAAACTACTGGCAACCAGCGCCAGCAGGCCGACAATGGTCATCAGGACGGTAATCACCGGCAAGAGCGCCTCTGCCGGATGCTGTAACGGTGGTGGCACATAGGTTTGCAACACCGGATGCCCGCTGCGCTCAAGCAGGCGTTCAACGGCCTGGGTCATGTCGTGGATCGTCGCCAGATCACGCCGATCACCGTTGACCACCAGGTACAACTGGTTGTATCCAGTCGGGCCACCCAGCCAGCGCAGCGTCTCTTCGTTCATGTAGATGAACGACTGCGCCGTTAAAACGGCCAGCGGCGTACTCAGATCATGGATCGTACCGGCAATCGGCATCGTCCGTTCGCCAATTCCCGGCAGTTCAACGACCACCTCTGCGCCAATGGTGGCACCGATGCGGGATAGCGAAGCACGCTCAAAGAGCAGCGCTCGATCAGGCGGTGGCCATGATCCGGCCTGGGGACGAACAATCCCAATCCGCCGCTGACCATCATCGGGCAAGACGGTGATCAGGGCGTCTTCCCAACGGCCAGCACTGAGCTGGATGCGGGCCGGTACCACTCGCCGACCCTCGGCTATCGCCACGCCGGGCAACCGGGCAACGGCTTCGACCAGATCGTCATCGAAGGTAGTGGTGGTGATAATCGCACTCGCCGGATCAATAGCCAGAAAACTCCGCCGCAACTCGCGCTCGATGACCGTGCGCGTGGTGAGAATGACGCCGAAGGCGAAGACGCCTACCGCGATGGAAAGGACGACCAGGATGGTGCGGGTGGGGGTTGCCCGCAGGTCGCGCCAGATTTTGTGCCAACGAGGACTGATCATAGGCCGTTCTCGCTTGATCGAATTGTCAGGAGTATAGCACATATTGACTGATCGGTCAATCAAAAAAGATGACGATTTACTGGTGTTTTGCGTCACGGCCAGGGCGATCAGGTTCTACCGAGCCGAATGCTCAGGCCGGTGTAGCGGCGTTCAACATTGGCTGCGGCAATCGCCACCTCAACCGCTCGCCGATCACCAACGATCACGACAAGCTGGCGAGCGCGGGTCACTGCGGTGTAGATCAGGTTACGTTGCAGCAGTGGCTGATGGGACAGCAGGAGGGGAAGGACGACAACCGGGTATTCACTTCCCTGGCTTTTGTGGACGCTGAGGGCGTAAGCCAGGGTGAGATCATCGAGATCGAGACCGTTGTAACGGATGGTTCGACCATCCTCAAAGCGCACCATAACTGTTGGCCCGGTGGGATCAACCGCGACAATCTCACCAACATCACCGTTGTAGACATCCCGATCATAATCGTTCCGCTGCTGGATGACGCGATCCCCTACCCGAAAGATGGTAGCGCCACTGTGGTATTCGGCGACACCGGGGCGCGGTGGGTTCAACGCTGCCTGCAATGCTGCATTGAGGGCCGCAACTCCGGCCACCCCTTTGTGGGTTGGACTGAGCACCTGAATATCACGACGAGGATCAAATCCAAACCGACGCGGGATGCGTTCTACCACCAGCTCTACGGTCAGCGCCGCACACCGTTCGGGTGTTGCAGCTGCAAAGAAGTAGAAATCATCGTGCGCACCCCATTCGGGAAGGTGGCCTTCGTTGATCCGTCGCGCATTGGCGGCAATCCCACTGCCGGCAGCCTGGCGAAAGATCGCATCGAGATGCACCCGCGGCACAACCCCACTCTCGATCACATCACCAAGCACACGGCCAGGGCCAACACTCGGCAATTGATCGGCATCCCCCACGATGACCAGATGCGCACCGGCTGGGATCGCCTTCAGGAGCTGATTGGCCAGCACAATATCGAGCATACTGGCTTCATCGATCACCAGGAGGTCACAGTCGAGGGGATATTCGGCGTTGCGGCGAAATGTTCCATCAGGGCCATATTCAAGCAGACGGTGAATAGTGCGGGCTTCCAGGCCGGTCGCCTCGCTCAAGCGCCGGGCTGCCCGTCCGGTCGGTGCCGCCAGCAGCGGACGATAGCCTCTGGCCTGTAAAAGCATGACCAGCGCACGCAGGCTGGTGGTTTTGCCCGTCCCCGGCCCACCGGTGAGCAACATGACCGGTGTGGTCAGCGCCGTCTGTACCGCACGGCGCTGTTGATCGCTGAGATTGATCCCACGCCGTTCGGCAAGATGGGCAAACACCAGGTTCCAGCGGCTAGGTGCATAGCGTGCAGCCAGGGACGAGCGTTGCTGGATCAGGCGGCGAATGGCGTTGGCAACCCCAATCTCGGCAAATGCCAGCGGCGGCAGGTAGATCGGGTAGCGATCAGGGTCGGGATCGGCCACAATTGGATCGCGCCAAAGCTGATTGGTTGCCACCATCTGCGTAAACACATCCGTCACCGCAGCAGTCGTCACTGAAAGCAGGCTGGCAGCGCGTCTGGTCAGTTCACCGGCGGGCAGGTAACAATGCCCTTCGTCGGAAGCCTGTGCCAGCGTATAACGCAGCCCGGCAGCGATCCGCTGCGGATCATCGCGGGCAATGCCGAGACCGGCGGCAATGGCGTCAGCGGTACGAAACCCAACCCCATCAACTTCATCGGCCAGACGGTACGGTTCCTGTTGCACCACTCGCAAAGCGTCATCGCCGTAATGCCGGTAGATACGAACGGCAACCCCGGTAGGCAGACCCAGGTCCTGCAGGAGTAACATCAGGTCTTTGATACGCTGCTGCGCCCGCCATGCCTCGGCGATCAGCACGGCCTTCTTCCGCCCCAGACCGGGGACTTCGCTCAGACGCTCCGGTTCGCGATCCAGCACCTCTAAGGTGTACTTGCCAAAGGTTTCAGTGATCCGTTTGGCGAGGACCGGCCCGACACCCTTGATCAAGCCGCTGCCCAGATAGCGGCGAATACCATCAACCGTGGCTGGCAGACGGCTCCGGTAGCGCTGGACGTGAAACTGCCGGCCATGGGTCGGGTGATCGCGCCATTCACCTTCGAGACTGAGTTGTTCACCGGGCTGTACGCCCGGCAGGTTGCCGACAATTGTCACCGTGTGACGTTTGCCAAGCGGACGAAGTTGGGCCACGGTGTAGCCATCGCTCTCACTCTGAAAGGTGATCCGTTCGAGGGTGCCGTCAAGCTGCTGCATAAATGTATCGCTTGTTTGGCGTGCGGTTCAGGTCGGCAAACGACTCTCTGCCCGCACGTCCGGTGTTGATGATGTCTGGCATTCACAATTATAGCGAAGCTACCTGAGTGCGCGAGCGTGTGACCCTACCTTTTGGTTGTCCCCGTGCTGAAGTGGCACCGACAAGCCGCTTGGGGTTGTCGCCAGATCATCTGCATTGGGGTGTGTTGTCAGGGGCGGAGAATGCCTCACCCCCGATCCCGCTCCCGCTGGGGTGCTATACATTACCCATACCTGGTGTCAACCACGTGCGTATCAGCAGGTATGATCGCCATAGGTGCTGTTGTGGGCGACTGGCCCGGTGACAGTGCACCGTTCCAATCGTGCCAGCACGTGCTGGATGGATTGCCGTACCCGCTCGTTATGCGCGTGTCGCAGGGTTTGGAGTGCGGCAGCTATGCTGCCGCGCCAGCCGCACTCACGATCCGGCGCGGATTGCAGCGGACTCCCGTGCCAGTACGTGACTCTGATGATGGGGATGGCTGAACGCAGGCCGGCAGCCTGCCCCACAGCGTGCTCGTGCCGGTGGTGTGTAGAGGCGGGTTCGTAGGGGCGGGTTGAGAACCCGCCCCTACGAACGGTACCTGTACCGTTCACCTGACCATCCAAGAGATGCGGTGAATGGGAATGTCTTGCATCGCGTGCAATGGAATGGATGGTTGTTCAGATGTGATCGCAGCCGCTACGCGCCCCGCTCCCACGCAGCGCTATGCCTTACCCATACCCAGGTAGTCACCTTCTTCGCTGATGAGCAGCACCTGTCTCATTGTGCGCGATCCCGGGCACTATCGCGTTGCATCGCTGTCGCGTGGGTCGCACGTCACGCATGGGCAGCGGATGGTCGCAGTGGTGGCGGCGGTAGACGGTGTATCAGACCACGGAGCAGGCTTCCAGCCTGCCCCACGTAAAGCCTGCGCCACAGGGAGCACTTGTAGCCCGGCCTAACGCAGCGTGACATGTGGGTAATGCATAGCCCCAGCGGGGGGAGGTTGGGATGAGGGACACCGCGCCTCACTCCTGCCAGGTGAGGCACAGTATCAGGATGATACCGAACCGGCGTGCCCTGACTGCTGTCACACCAGATGTACGATCACTCATGACGCACAATATGCGGTGTGGGGCGACCGTACAGCACGGCCACCAGGTTTTCGGCGGCCAGTGTCGCCATGCGCAATCGCGTGGTCACTGTGGCACTGCCGACGTGCGGGGTCAACACCACATTGGGGACGGTAAGCAGTGGATGGTCTGGGCCAATTGGCTCGCGTTCAAAGACATCCAGCCCGGCGGCCCATGGCCTGCCGGCGCGTAACGCGGCCACCAGGTCGTCTTCGCGCACCAGCGGCCCACGCGCCACGTTGACGAAGATAGAGGTTGGCTTCATGCGGGCAAACTGCGCGGCCCCAAACATCCCCCGCGTCTCGGCGGTGAGCGGTGCCGTTACCACGACCACATCACTCTCGCTCAGCAGATCGTCCAGCGTGCGATACTCCGCCCCGATCTCGGCTTCGAGGGTCGGATTGCGCCGCCGATTGTGATAGCGCAACTGCATCGCAAACCCGCGCCCGCGCCGCAACACCGCCTGCCCGATCCGTCCGGCACCGACCACACCCAACACCCGGCCATAGATGTCCTGGCCGACCATTTGGAGCGGATACCAGGGACCCCATTCTCCCCGCTCGATCATCTTCTGGCCTTCAACAACCCGCCGCGCTGCGGCCAGCAGCAACGCCCAGGCCAGATCGGCGGTTGTCTCGGTCAACACATCGGGCGTGTTGGTGAGCGTAATCCCTCGTGCGGCCAGCGCAGCCCGGTCAATATTGTCGTAACCGACCGCCATAATCGACACCGCCCGCAGATGAGGAGCGGCGGCCACGACCTCGCTATCAATCCGATCAGTAATCAGGCAAAGCAGGCCCTCGACCATGGCAACACCCCGCAACAATTCATCGCGCGGGATCGGGGTTTCCACGTTATCCCACAGCGATACAGCACAGTGTTCGTGGAGAATAGCCATCGCCGGCTCAGGCAGGCGCCGGGTAACAAAGACACGAGGTTTGGCTGTGCGCTCCATTGATCACCCTTTACCGACCAGAATGGCGTGAACCTGGGGTGGGCCGTGAATACCCAGTGAGAGGGTCATTTCAATGTCGGCGGTACGCGACGGGCCGGTAATGAAGGTCAGGTTGCTGGTAGGGCCAAAAATCTCGTCGCCATAGCGCTGTGCCAGCAAGGCCAGCGCTTCGCCGAGACCGCGTACCAGTTGGTGTTCAAACACAATCGCGATATGACAGGGCGCGAGCAACGATGCCAGCCGGGGCCGACCAGGGCCGTGACGGAGCAGCATCGTCCCGCTTTCGGCAATCGCCAGCTCGACCCCGGAAAGACAGACCGGTACCGGCTCCAGCTCTTGCAGGCGCGACTGCCGAACGTCGCCACGGATGTTCGTGACGGCGGGTACCACACCACGAGCGCTCAGTAATGCTGATAAACCGGGTAGACCGATCTGGTTGATGTCCCAGCCGATCACCTGACTGGCCTGATTCTCTTCCAGTAACCGCTCGATGATGTCCAGCGCATCTTCAGCGGTAGCGACCCGGTAGGCTTTCCCCTCAAGCCTGGTCAGCTCAATGACAAATTGTTCGGCCAGATCGCCTTGTGGCGGCAGAACGAACGGTGGCGGTTCATGCGGTGCACGGGTGGCTTCGGCCAGAAGCTGTGGCCGGTTCGCGTGCAAACTGGTGCGAATATTGGCAAGAATCTGATCTCGGCTCATGCCTGTGCTCCAATCGGGCGTTCGTAAAACAGCGACAGCGGATCATCGGTGTACGGGCCAAAAGGGCCAATCCGGTAAAAACCGGCCTTTTCGTAACACCGGATGGCCGCATCTTGCAAAATACCGGTCTCCAGCCGGAGCAGGCGGCACTGGCGTTCCGCTGCAAAGCTGATTAGATGATTGATCAACCGACCGGCCAGCCCCATCCCCCGAAAAGCCGGTCGCACATACATCCGTTTCAGTTCGCCGTAGTCCGGGTAGAACTGAATCCCCCCACACCCGGCGGCTTCACCGTTAACCCGCACGACGAAAAAGGCAACACCTGCGGCGATCAACTGCTCAACGCTATACCCGTGCTGGCTTTCTGGTGGGTAGAGCGGTTCCAGCTCCGCTTCCAGTTCACCGATCAGAGCCAGGGCATCACTGCTATCAGGTCGTTCGGCCTGGATGGTGATCTCCATACGCATATCAGGCTTGTTCCTCATTCCGGCGCTGCTTCTGGCGTTCGGCCCACAATTCACGAAACGTTTTCGGTGGTGGTGCAGGAAAATCGCGTTGCTGCGTCCACAAATGCAAGGGTGGTGGCAAGCGACGAAAACGACCTTTCCGCGCCAGAATCCGGCTAAAGAAACGCGCCGCCTTGCCACTGGCGCGATACAGCGCCGGATGGGTCATCGTCAGGGTATAGCCACTAATCGCCGCTTTTTCAATCGGATTCGCCTTCCCCGCCTTCACGGCATCGGCCCGGTGGCGTAACAGCATATCGGGGATAGCGATCCGCACCGGACAAACCTCCTGGCACGCCCCGCAGAGCGAGCTGGCCTGCGGCAACAGATAGGCGTCGGGAAGATCGGGTTGCAGCAGGGGCGTAAGAATCGCCCCAATCGGGCCAGAATAGACCCCACCGTAGGCGTGACCGCCAATCGCCTGATAGACCGGGCAGGCGTTCAGGCAGGCACCACAGCGGATACAGAGCAGCGACTCGGCGTAATGACCACCCAAAATCCGCGAGCGGCCATTGTCGAGCAAGACCAGGTGAAACTCTTCAGGGCCGTCCTCTTCACCGGGGCGGGCCGGGCCGCTGATCAGACTGGTATAGACACTCAACTTCTGGCCGGTTGCCGAGCGCGCCAGTACCTGCAACATCACCCCCAGATCGGCGAGACGGGCAACAATGCGCTCAATACCCATAATCGCCACGTGAATCCGGGGCACCGTCGTCGAGAGACGCGCATTCCCCTCGTTCTCGACAATCACAATCGCACCGCTATCAGCCACACCAAAATTGACCCCACTGATCCCCATATCGGCCTGCAAAAAGCGTTGGCGCAACGCCTGACGGGCCGTGCGGATCATCGGCGGTACTTCGGTCGTCGGCTGCATACCGAGATGCTGCGCAAACAGCTCACTGACCTGCTCGCGCGTCTTGTGAATAGCAGGGGCAATAATATGCGACGGCGTCTCACCGGCCAGTTGAATAATATACTCACCCAGATCGGTCTCGACGACCTCAAAACCGGCGTGCTCCAGCGCCTCGTTGAGATGAATCTCTTCCGAGGCCATTGATTTCGACTTCACAATACTCTTCACGCCACGCGCACGCGCCAGATCGATGATATAGCGGCGAGCCTCTTCACCATCGGCGGCCCAGCACACATGCCCGCCTCGCGCTTCAACATTCGCCGCCAGTTGCGGCAGCAATTCATCGAGATGGGCCAACGCATGCGCCCGAATCGCCCGCGCCTGATCGCGCAGCCGGTCGGCATCACTCAACGCACCAATCGCGCCGGCGCGATTACCGACAAAGCGCGTCGTCGCCCGCGTCAACGCCGTCTGCAACGACTCATCGTGCAGGGCATGATCAACGCGATCATAGAAAGCAATCGTCTGCGCCATACTGTCTTCTTTCAGGCACACCAGCGATGAGCGACGGTCAGGCAATACCCTGACACACCGTCATCCCTGACGTGCATCAATCATATTCGCCAGAACCTCCGCCAGATGGCGGGCACGGGTCGCACTTTGTCGCCGGGAAAGCCCACCCGCAATCTGCGTCATACACGATACATCGCCGGTCACGAGCACATCGGCGTGAGTTGACTCAATCGCTGCCAGTTTGCGTTCGAGCATGGCCGTTGAAATGTTAGCCTGCTTCACCGCAAACAATCCACCAAACCCGCAACACTGATCACAACCGGGAAGCGGAACCACTTCGGCACCTTCCACCCGGCTCAGCAACGTCCGCGCCTGATTGCCCAGACCCAGAAAACGCAAGCCGTGGCAGGCGTCGTGGTACGTTAGCCGACCTTGAAAGCGGGCACCAACATCGGTCACACCCAGCACATCAACCAGATATTCGCTCAACTCATACGTGCGGTGAGCCAGTTCATCGGCAGCGGCAGCAAACGGTGTATGGGCAAACAATTCGTGGTAGAGATGACGGATCATCGCCGCACACGATCCCGACGGCAAGACCACATCGCCTTTACCACGCAAGACTTCAAGAGTGCGCCCGGCAACCGCATAGGCATCATCACGGAAACCGGCATTAAACGCCATCTGCCCACAGCACAGCAGGTCATCCGGTACGTCAACCGCTACCCCCTGCTGTTCCAGTAAACTGGCCGCAGCCAGTCCAACGGTTGGGTACAATTGATCAACGATACATGTGGCAAAAAACGTCACCCGACGGCGGCCGACAGTCACGGTCTCGTCTCCTCTGAGGCTGAAAGAGCATTGATACCGGTATTATACCAAAACTTCACGGAAATACCTGAGACGAGCAGCGTGCCCCGGCTCAGGAGGGCGCTCCCCTGCTGGACGTGGAATCATCAGCAGTGTGTGCTGTTCAAGGTCATGAGCGAGGCAGAGGCTTGCGCTTCCAGGGGCATACAGGGTTTGCACAGCGTAATCCGGCACTCAAAGGTGCAGCGCGAGGGTGACTGTAGATAGCGTGCCGTGGTTTCTACAAACCAGATGTGACATCGGGCAACATATTCAACGCCGCGACACACGCCTGACGAACGGGCAAGGCAACCAATCCAGGGGTGATAGCACCGTAAATGGTCACCGGCACTACCGTTGGTGATGGGCAAGCGTTTATGAGCCTGGCTGAAAATCTGCTATCACGACCGCACAGCTTGATGAGATACATTCTACCCTTACCCCACCCTAACGTTATGGTATAATGCATGTAGCATCGTCGCGCTCAGGTTGAACCTGAGCGTTTTTTGCGCCAACCAACGGCCAACACTAACGGAACAGGTATGATTCAGCGAACTGATTTACGGAATATCGCGATTATTGCGCACGTTGACCACGGCAAGACCACCCTGGTCGATGCGATGTTGAAGCAGAGCCGAATCTTCCGCCAGAACCAGCAGGTGGAAGAGCGCGTGCTTGACAGCAATGCGCTGGAACGCGAACGAGGTATCACCATTCTGGCGAAGAACACCGCGGTGAACTACCGCGGCGTGAAGATCAACATCGTCGACACACCCGGCCACGCCGACTTCGGCGGCGAGGTGGAACGGGTGATGAATATGGTTGACGGCGTGCTCCTGCTGGTCGACGCGGTCGATGGCCCGATGCCGCAAACCAAGTTTGTGTTGCGCAAAGCGTTGCAGGCCGGCCACCACGCCATCGTCGTCGTCAATAAGATCGACCGGCCCCAGGCCCGCCCCAACCACGTCGTCAACGAGACGTTCGATCTCTTCGTCGATCTCGGTGCCACCGACGAACAGGCCGAATTTGCCACCATCTACACCAACGCCCTCCTCGGTCACGCCGGTCGTTCGCCGCTCAAGCTACACGACTCGCTGGAACCGCTCTTCGAGTGCATTCTCGACCGCATCCCACCACCAACGGTTGACGTTGAAGGACCGGTGCAGTTCCTCGTCACCACCAGCAGCTACGACGAATACAAGGGCAAGATTCTGACCGGACGACTGGTGCGAGGGACGATCCGCAAAGGCCAGCCACTCGTGCGGATTGCCCGCGATGGTACCATCTCGCCGGTTAAGGTCAGCCAGATTTTCGTCTACAACGGCCTTGAGCGCCAGGAAGTGGAACAGGCCCAGGCCGGCGACATCATCGCCATTGCCGGGATTAGCGATGCGGCTATCGGCGACACCATTGCCGATGCCCTGGCCCCCGAAGCGCTGCCGCCGATCAAAGTCGAAGAGCCGACCGTGCGCATGACCTTCGGCGTCAACACCAGCCCCTTCGCCGGGCGCGAAGGTACTTACGTAACCTCGCGCAAGCTGCGCGAGCGCCTCTTCCAGGAGATGGAGCGCGATGTAGCGCTGCGCGTTGAGGAGACCGACAGCCCCGATGTCTTTATCGTCGCCGGACGGGGTGAGTTGCATTTGGGCATTTTGATCGAGACCATGCGCCGCGAGGGCTACGAGTTTCAGGTCTCGAAACCCGAAGTGATCTTCCGCGAAGCACCGGATGGAACGCGCCTCGAACCGATGGAGCTGGTCGAGATTGAAGTGGCGAGTGAATATCAGGGGGTGGTGGTCGAACTGCTCGGCAAACGCCAGGGGCAGATGCGCGATATGCGAATTTCAGAAGACGGTTCTGTGCATTACGTCTATCTCGTACCGACCCGCGGCCTGCTCGGCTTTCGCCAGCTCTTCCTGACGGCGACACGCGGCACCGGCATAATGCACAGCATCTTCTTCGGCTACGAACCGTATGCCGGCGAGATCGAAATGCGCGCCAACGGCAGCCTGATCGCGGCAGAGAGCGGCGTCGCCACCACCTACGCCATCCACGCCCTGCAAGATCGCGGCGTCTTCTTCATCACCCCTGGTCAAGAGGTGTACGAAGGCATGGTCGTCGGGCAACACATCCGCGACAACGACCTGGAAGTCAACGTCTGCAAGGAAAAGCATCTCACCAACATGCGCAACAACCGTGGCGCCGAAACGATCCGGCTCGATGCGCCGCGCCAGCTCTCGCTTGACGATGCCATCGAATACATCAGCGACGATGAGCTGGTCGAGGTGACACCCAAAGGCTGGCGCATTCGCAAACGCCTGCTCAGCTCCGATGACCGTCGGCGCGAGAAGAAGCGGCGCGAACTCGCCCTCAGCGAACGCTAAAATACTCATCCTTTTCTCATTTTTCTTTAACCTTCTCTTTATGCTGCCCGTCGATACTATGGGGCGACGGGCAGCGTGCATCTGTATCTGCACCCGGAAACCGTCCCTCGCGCTGCACGCCTCGTCACTTGCACCTGACATACGACCGACGGCGCTTGAGCCTGCGCTACGCCGTCACCCCGTAGACACCTTCGGGCCGTGGGGAACCACCGAGGCACCTGCTGACGTCTCATAAGTACCCCTCACGGATCACATGACAGACATCGGCAGTGTTCACCGATGTCTAAGGAGGTAGAATGAGGAACCCTACCACGATTGGCCGCAGTGCATCTGACCCAATAGTGCTCTACCTGAACGAAATCGGCGCCGAGCCGTTGCTGACCTTCGAGCAGGAACAGCACCTGGCCCAAACTATGAGTCAGGGTCGGCGAGCAGCCGAGCGCTTGCACAATGAGCCACTGCTTCCCCTGGCTGAAAAGCAACGGCTCATAGCCCAGGTCAATGCCGGGGAACAGGCCCGTGCCCAACTGATCAACTCAAACCTGCGTCTGGTTGTGAGCATCGCCCGCCGTTATCAGGGTCACGGCCTGAGCCTGCTCGATCTGATCCAGGAGGGGAGTGTTGGCCTGATGCGCGCCGTTGACAAGTTTGACGCCAGTCGTGGGCTGAAGTTTTCCACCTACGCCACGTACTGGATTCGGCAGAGCATTGGCAGAGCCATTGCTGACCATAGTCGCACCGTGCGCCTCCCCGTTCATCTCGGCGAACGGCTCAGCCGGCTTTCGCGTCTGCGCCAGGAACTCTCGCAACAGCTCGACCGCGAACCAACCCTGGAAGAGCTGGCTCAGGCTGCCGGCCTGAGCGTAGAGCAGGTCGAACGGGCCGAACAGGCCGGTCTGGCGCCGACCTCACTCGATGAACCGCATACCGAAGATGGCGGTGGCGCACTGGCCGAAATCCTGACCGATCCGCTCCAGCCCACCCCCTTCGACGAAGTGAGCGAGAGCATGCTGCAAGCCGATGTCCAGCACGCCCTGCAACAGCTTTCGCCGCGCGAACGCAGCATCCTACGCCTGCGCTACGGCCTGGACGGCGAGCCGATGCACACCCTCGAACAGATCGGACAGCGCCTCCGCCTGACCCGCGAGCGCGTGCGCCAGTTGGAACACGAAGCGCTCCGCAAACTGCGCGATCCATCCCTGCACCCACAATTGCAGGGTTATGTGAACGAAGAATAATCATCCAGCGCAGCAATCACCCCGCTACAGGCGCGTCGTTGGCCAACGGCGCGCCGTGTCATATTGAGAGTGGTGATAGCCGTACAAATTCCCTCCATCCGCAGCCGAAAGCACCCACCTCCGGCGCGCCCAGCAGCGTACCGCTCCCCTCCACCAACTCATAACAGCGAATATCATCCCATACAAAAATTCCCGCCCCCAGCGGGGGCGGGTTAGGGTGGGGGCAGGTCACAGACAACACCAAGCCAGACAGTACCAAAACAAACCACAGAAACCTCCAGCGGGGGCGGTGCGTAGCGCACCACCGGACACAGCCCTACTTAAATCCAGAGCCACTCCAGCCTGGTTTCTCTGTAGCGCGTCGTATGGTGTGCAGCAGCCATACCCACAATTAGGCACGGGGCGGAGCGGCCTCCCCGCCAGGCACGCCCGTCTACCTTCCCCATCCGTGATGAGCAGTAGGGTAGCCCGTGAAGCAGACTTCCCGCCTGTCCGTCAGCATTATCCCACGTTCATCACGTACCAGAAGCGCAGACGGGAAATCTCCCCTCACAGCCAGGCCACCCCATCACCGGGCATCACCAGCGACGACTCACTGCCTGCAATGACCACTATGCCATACGAGAACCTTCCCACCCCCGATAGTGTAACAATTGTCATCGCACTTAAGCGATTCCCCTGCTATAATCGAAAAAAGTATTCGATACCCATACCCACCGCCTATGAGCCACGACATCCGTATTGCAATCGATCTCCCACCCGGCGAGGCCGAGACCCTTGCTCTCGTGTTGCAGCAGGGTGGCTTCACCACCCGCCCCGTACAGCACCGCGACCTCGACTGGCAGACGATCATGGTCGTGATCCGCGATGCCGGCGACATCGCCGCCGCCACGACCGCCATTATCGCCCTGGCGGAACGGATTATCGCCTACTGCAAATCCAGGCGCGACCAGGGGAAGACAGCGCAGGGCACGCTGCGCCGCGCCGGCCAACCGCCGCTCGAACTGGCCCACGCGACCGACAAGGAGGTGCTGGAATGGCTGCTCAAGACACTGCCGCAGGACTGATGCCGGTGCGGATGTTGAGGAACGTGCAGTATGAACCTGCCATATATCAATGCCGACAAACCACATCTCTGGAAAGCGGACATTGCAGCGTCAATTGACTATTTCAACCGCTGGTTTATAACATTTGCTCCTGAAACGTTCCGATCCACACGCACAACAACAACTGAACACGTCAGGCATACGCTTCACCTGACTGACGATCTGCGTCGTCTTGACACGTACACCCTACGTCAACATCCGGCTATTCTTCCCACACTGCGGATGTGTACTGCGCCACCACTGGCAGTTGACCGCCTCGTTGGCCTGGCAGGAGTTAGTAAGAATTTGATAACATTCGTATCCCGATTGATGTTGTCATTCAACCTGCCCGGCCTCGCACGGAACGATTACCGGTTTTGCTTGAGGCCAAATCCGCAGGCGATGTTGCCAATACGAACAAGCGCCGCAAGGAAGAGGTAACCAAAGTTCACCAGTTACGGGCAACCTACGGTCCAAACCTGACCTTCGTGCTGTTTTTGTGCGGCTATTTTGGGAGTGACTATCTCGGTTATATGGCGGCTGAAGGGATTGACTGGGTGTGGGAACATCGCATAGATGATCTGAAACTACTGGGGTTGTAGTGCCAATGGTAGCAAGTGACGAGAGTCTGGTTGAAGTACGACGACAGGCGATTCAGGCGGCATTTGATGCGGGTAAACCGGCTGACGAGCGGAATCGACTCGGTCAGTTTGCAACCCCCTACGCCCTGGCAGGAGAGATAGCCCGCTACATCAAGCTGGTTGCCGGCGATCAGCTCCAGACGATTCGTTTTGCCGATCCTGCGCTCGGTACCGGTAGCTTCTATTCCGCTGTGCTCGCTGCATTCGGGAGAGAACAGATCGTGTCTGCGGTCGGCATCGAGCTTGATCCGGCATTGTGCAGCGCTGCTCGCGATCTATGGGCACCCTTCGGGCTTGACGTCGTGCAAGGGGATTTTACACACATTGTTGACACGTTCCAGCGACCGGACGCCCCTAACCTGATACTCGCTAATCCACCGTATGTGCGTCACCATCACCTGCATCGTGAGGAGAAAGAGCGGCTCCGCGCACTCGTCTTTCGCAAGACCGGCGTCCATGTCCACGGTCTCGCCGGGCTGTACGTCTACTTCATGCTGCTGGCGACGGCATGGATGGCTGACGGTGGCTATGCGGCCTGGCTGGTTCCTGCCGAGTTTATGGACGTAAACTACGGGACGGCACTAAAGCGTTACCTCACCGATCACGTGACCCTTCTTCGGATACATCGCTTTGATCCACAGGACGTACAGTTTGGTGACGCGCTGGTTTCATCAGCCGTGCTGGTGTTTCAGAAGGTGCCACCACCGCCCGATCACGTGATTGACGTTACGTTCGGGGGTAGGCTGTCGAACCCGTGGTTCAGTGAGCACATACCGTTGCAATGCCTGCGTGATTCGCGAAAGTGGACGGTTTACCCACGTCATGCCTGCAACGACAGGAGCCTGTCGAGTACTGTTGATACGTTCACGCTCGGTGATCTCTTCCGCATCCAGCGCGGCATTGTCACCGGTAATAACGCATGGTTTGTGATCGAGCGCGCCAGAGCTGCACAGCTTCGCCTTCCGCCACAATTCCTGCGTCCTGTGTTGCCCGCACCACGCTTTCTGAACACAACGATAATTGAGGCCGATCCGGACGGTTACCCACAGATCGAACCACAATTGTGCGTCATCGACTGCAATCTGCCGGAACCGGTGGTACAGGCTCAGTTCCCGAAACTCTGGGAGTATTTTCAAACGGCCGAACAGGCTGGTGTTCGGCGTGGCTATCTGATTGAGCGACGAAACCCCTGGTACCGCCAGGAGCACCGCGATCCGGCACCATTCCTCTGCACATATATGGGGCGCGGCACCGGCGAGCGACGTCCGTTCCGGTTCATCTGGAACCGATCTCGTGCGATTGCAACCAACCTCTACCTGATGCTCTACCCGACGGGCTATCTGGCACAACTCTTACAGCAGCATCCCGATGCCGCCGCTGACGTATTTGCGTTGCTTCATCAGCTCAACAGTAATGAACTGCGCGGCGAAGGGCGCGTGTATGGTGGGGGCCTGCACAAGATCGAACCGGCTGAGCTGGCCCGTATTTCGGCATCTGGGTTCGTTGAGCGCTGGCCTGAATTACAGGCTGGCGCACATCGGCAGTTTGCCTTGTTTGAGGATGTCGGGTAAGAAGATGGTGTAGACGCCACAGATGGGTGTTGAACATGAATCGGCATGGATACATGCGACATTCCGCCCTGATTCCCCCTATTTGACCCTCGAACAACCAAACCTGACCCGCTACCTGGACTGGGGCTATGACCACGACGCGGACAGTAACGGCGTCAACCGTGCGGCACGGGCCACGGCGCGGCTGGGAAACTACTGGATGCTCAAAGGTGAACGAGGCCGGCCAGAGGTTCTGGCGCACCTGGCACGCGCCCTGGCCGCTGCCCGTCGCAACAACGACCGCCTCGGCGAAGCCAACACGCTGAGGGCTATCGGCGACGCGCAGCAGTTCCGGAAGGAGATCGACGCGACCCTGCGCAGCTATGAGGCGGCGCTGCCCCCCTACCGCGCCCTCGGCGACCGCCTCGGCGAAGCCAACACGCTGGCTGCGCTGAGCCGTCTGCACCTCGATGTTGACCCGACAACGTCCCGGCAGTTGCTCGAACAGGCACTGACGCTGCGGCGAATGATCAATGACCGGTACAGCGAAGGCGCTGATCTCGGCAACTACGGCATTGCCCTTCTGCAACGCGGGCGCAATGCGGAAGCCTTGCCCTATCTGCAACGGGCGCGGGAGGTGTTTGCAGCACTTCAGATAGCGCACCTGGTTGAGATGATGGATCGGTTGATTGCGCAGGCGTCGGCTAGTGGGTAAGTGGTGGCTGGTGGGTGGAGGTCGCAGGGCACGGGTCGGCGGCTAGGGCTAGAGCCTGTTATGGACTTTTCGGTTCTGCTCGTATATCATGACGCTATGACACGAAAAGCGTATCCCAGTGATGTTTCCGATGAAGAGTGGGCGTTTGTTGCGCCCTAGTTGACACTGATGGACGAAGCAGCGCCGCAGCGGAACTATTCCCTGCGCGACGTCTACAACGGGCTGCGCTACCTTCTGCGTACCGGTGCGCCGTGGCGGATGCTGCCCAAC